>Ga0247757_10001185_pt1 | contig 18526 bp, 9 predicted proteins | sample UWRJL126311R4_FD_180929 | JGI IMG/M metagenome (GOLD analysis project Ga0247757, IMG submission 180929) | Plant litter microbial communities from Arlington Agricultural Research Station in Wisconsin, United States - UWRJ-L126-311R-4 | ecosystem: Environmental > Terrestrial > Plant litter >... | reverse complement strand
ATTTATATATTTATATATTATAGTTTATAGTACTCTATTAGTTAAATAAATTTATAAATAAGATTTTTATTTTAAGTATACTAAATAAATCTTAAAGATAATAGTATTTCCCTTATTATATAATAATTTAAAGATTATATAAAAAAAGATTTTAAAGGTTTTAGAATAAAAGCTAGTAGAACTAGGGCTTAGTATTACTTTATCTCTTTTATTAAAGCTAAAAAGATTTAAAACTATAGTTAAATTATTTACTATCTTAACTATTATTAAATAGTTAATAATATTTAGATAGTTTATAATATACTAGTACTATACTACTATCTAGTATTATAACTATTAAATATATTTTAATAACTATTTTAATAACTATAAAATTATAGCTTTATTATAGTACTACTAAAAGTATAACTATAGAATATTATTAAAATTATATTATATAATTACTTAGCTTACTAGTAGCTTTTCTATAGTTTTCTAGTAGCTTATTAGTAGCTTTCTACTAGTATACTAGCAGCTTTTTAAGTTATATAACTAGTATTATATAACTACTTACTATTGGTTCGCTTATAGCTTTCTAGTAGCTTACTAGTAGCTCTTTAAGTTATATAACTTGTTATATAATAGCTACGTTACTAGCTATACTTACTAGCTATATTCCCTTACTATACCCCTTACTACGCCCTTTACTACGCCCCTTACTATATCCCCTTTCTTTCCCTTTTTTACTATAACCTATTACGCTTATATACACGAGCTAGGTCCTATAGCGCTTTATATATTATAAAAAGAATCGTATCTTTATATATATAAACTCCTTTATAGTTCTCTCTTTTATAGAATTAATTATCTACTCTTAAACCTATTTTATAGCTATAGATTAATTCAACCTATATATCTATTACTATACTAATAAATATAGTTTTAATACTTTATAAAGGTCTATATAAATCTATAGTCCTTTATTTATTTAAACTACTTTATTTAAAATTTACTATATCCTAAATAAATATTATAATTTAAAAGGAATTATCTAAAACTTTTTTTATATTTAAATATATATATATTAAAATATATAGACGCTCTATTACCTATAGGATCCCTAAATTAACTAGAATTATCTATAAAGCCTATTACTAACTTTACTATAATATTTTATAAAAATAATAATAATATTACTATCCCCTACCCTATTAGTATAGATACTTATTATACTTTTATAGCCTTTAAGGTAGCTAAGTACCTTATTTTAGATTTAACTAGATTCCTAAAGAATAGAATAGAAGAGAATATATAGAATATAGCCCTTAGTATAGATAAATATACTAAATTTAATATTATATATCTAGATCTACCTAAGATAGTCTAAATATACTACTTTAGATAATATATTATATACTATTTAATAAGGTAGGAAGAAGAAAAGGGAATAAAGGTAATATTAAATAATATATTAGTAGTAAAAAGACTATAGGAGGAGTACTTAATCTAGGTTATAAATAGGGTATAGCTACTATAAAGTAAAAGCTTTAAAAGGAAGCTTTATAATAAATTAACTAGTAAAAAGAGTATTATCTAAATATAGGTAATTATTAGAGTTATATAATCTAAGGGTTATTAATAAGTAGATAGAGGATATAGAGGGAGATAAAGGGTATAAATAATCTAAAAAATTAAGGAGCTATAAGGATAAAAATAGTAGTAGAGGATATAGACTATAGTAGTAATCTTTTTAAAAGTTTTTATTTATATAATATTAGATTAATCTATTCAAATATATACTTATATAATTAAAATATTTAAAGAATTTATATATAATTAATAGGAAAGACTAGTAATTATATATTATTTCTATCTAAGAAGATAAAGATATTAAATAAATAGTATTAACTAAATAAATTTATAAATAAGACTTTTATCTTAAATATACTAAATAGATCTTAAAGATAATAGTATTTCCCTTACTATATAATAACTTAAAGATTATATAAAGAAAAGATTTTAAAAGGTTTAGGATAAAAGCTAGTAGGACTAGGGCCTAGTATTACTTTATCCCTTTTATAAGAGCTAAAAAGACTTAAAACTATAGTTAAATTATTTACTATTTTAACTATTATTAAATAGTTAATAGTATTTTAGTAGCTTATAGTATACTAGTACTATATTACTACCTAGTACTATAATTATTAAATATATCTTAATAACTATCTTAATAACTATAATATTATAACTCTACTATAGTACTACTAAGAGTATAACTATAGAATATAGTCTTAATATTCTATAGAGGTCTATATAAACTTATAGCCTATAGTTCTTCGTTTATTTAAACTACTCTATCTAAAACTTACTATATCTTAAGAAAACGCTATACTAATAAGTAGATAAAGGAGATAAAGGGAGATAGAGGGTATAGATAGTCTAAAGAAATAAAGGGATTATAAAGGTAGAGGTAGTAATAGAGAATATAGACTATAGTAGTAATCTTTTTAAAAATTCTTATTTATATAATATTAGGTTAATCTACTCGAATATATACTTATATAATTAAAATACTTAAAGGGTTTATATATAATTAGTAGGAAAGATTAGTAACTATATATTACTTCTATCTAAGGAGATAAAGATATTAAATAAATAGTATAATATCGTTTAAAGACGATATAGCTAAATAAATAATATAATATTATCTAAAGATAACGCGGCGTAGTATTCTATATATTACTAAAAAATATATTTTAAAAATAAAATTTAAAAAATAAAATTTAAATTAAGAATCTAAGCGAAGCTATCTATTATTTATTTATAAAGAATAGCGTAGTATTTTAATTATATAGATAGTTAAATAAAGATTTTATTATTATTATTAATAGATTTAAGTAGATCCCTAGGCTTTATATTTAAATTTATATTATTATTATAATTAATAATTTTATAGATTTCTAGATATATATATTAGTATAGTAATAGGTATATAGGTTAAATTAATCTATAGCTATAAAGTAGGTTTGAGAGTAGATAATTAATTCTATAAAGAGAACTAAGGATAAGCTTATATATATAAAAAACTCTATAATATATAAAGCGCTAGAGGCTATAGTATATAGGCGTGATAATAATTATAAGACCTGGTATTAATATTATAGGAATATAATAATTCTAATATAGACTATCTTTTTTTCTTTAGAGTGTTATAGTAGTTATTATCTTTTATATTCTATCAACCTATCCCTATATACGAAGCTCTAGATAGTTTATATTAATAAGTCTCTTAAGGGCGGTATTTAGTCCTAATTTTATTATAGAATTAATAGGGTTATCGTGTCTATTAATCTAGTAGATATCCTTTAATTCTCTTTACTTATATTAGTATTAATAATAGTACTAGTAGAGGTATATTACTAGAATATTTTATATTCTTTTATTCTATTATTTATTAATATATAAAGGCTGGGTCGTTTATTATAATAATAAGTTTAGGTTCTAGCTATAGTAGGCACTTATCTAGGTTAAAAAGGTTAAGGAATTATTCTATAATACTTTCACGTTAGTTATTTAGTATATAGATACTATATTTCTAAAAGAGGTCCTTTATTATTCTCTTAATATATTAATTAATTATTATATAAACTTTTCCTTATATTATTTAAGTAGAATAAAGTTGATTTTACTAGAATCCTTAATATATTTAATCTAATCAAGGGCGATAGTATTTAGGTATTCTATATTAATCTCGCTACCTATAAAGTTATATAGTTAACCTATATACTTATTAATATAGAGGTCCTAGAACTAAGGGTGTAATCGAATTTTTTTATATTATAATATATTATTAGGTCGCGTATAAGTTAAATAAATTATATAGTTAATATAAATCTAGTTCTTAGACTAGACCTAATATAAGGGAGCCTAGTAGTAGATTTCCTTTAGATTCGTTAGAAGAAGCGCTATCTAGCTAAGGAGAGTCTTTAATAGGTATCTCTATCTTTATACTAATAATTATTAACCTAGGCCTAATATAGGGGAGGATAACGAGGGTTAGCTACTTCTAATACTAGAGCTAAGTCCTAGTAAGCTAAGGAAACTCCTCCTATAAAATATTCCTTATTAATCTATAGCTTTTTTATAGTCTAACTACTAATTAATATTAGTATAGTAATAGGTATATAGGTTAAATTAACCTATAGCTATAAAGTAGGTTTGAGAGTAGATAATTAATTCTATAGAGAGAACTAAGGATAAGCTTATATATATAAAAAACTCTATAATATATAGAGCGCTAGAGGCTATAGTATATAAGCGCGATAATAATTATAAGACCTAGTATTAATACTATAGGAATATAATAATTCTAATAATATAATTTATATATATACTATCTTAATCTAGTTACTATACTAGATATAGTTTTTAAAATAAATAATATTTATAGTAGCTAGTATTATAATAGAAGAAAAATAGTTTAACTAATTACTAATTACTTAAGGTAATAAGACTCTTAATTATTAGATTTTCTATTTTCTAAGATAAATAATTTTAATTAAAAAAATTAATTAAATAAGTAGACTAATTAATTTTCTATAATAATTAAATATATTTATTCTATTTAGAGAAAGGTCCTTTATCTATCCTTTTTATATACTTTTTACTTATATATTTCTCTATTAATTTTCTAGTAGTTTTTTAATAATTTATTAATAATATTTTAATAATTTACTAGTAATATTCTAATAATATTTCTAAAAAATATTACTAGCCCTTTTACTAGTATTTATAAAAAATACTACTAGTATTTTTATATTTCTAGGAGTATTATTAGTTAACTTATACTTTTTAGTACTTTCTAATAGCTTTTTAATAGTTTTCTATTAGTTTTATAAAGATAAATATAGACTTCTATATTAATATATAGATAATAGGGTAGGTTAGCTCTATTTTAACTATATTAAGATAAGGAAGAAAATAGGTATAAAGATTTAGTAAAACTAGAGAGTATATAAGGTAGTTAATATATCGATATCTTACTAGGGCTAGTATTCTACTAGGGGCTATATAACTAGTAGTATAATTCTATTATATTACCCCCTTTTAAGGAAGGTTTATTCTTAAGTTTTATAATTCTCCTTCCTTCTTTACTTCCTTCTTAGTATTTAATTTAAATATCTATAACTTACTACCTTATTATCTTCGTCTATTACTATTAAGTTTTTATCTTCTTTATATACCTTTAGCTAGGCTTCTAGTCGTATTAGTAGGCTAGGCTTCTCTAGGTAGGCTTAGTAATAGTTCCTAACTTTATAAGGGGCTCCGATAAAGCTTTAAGCGTTATACTATATAGGATTACCGCATGTAAAGGATGGAAGTCATCCAAGAAGGGAGAGTCGTCTGATCAAGACGTCATTTGGGAATCCTGGATACCAGACTGGACCCAGTCGGCCAATGTCAGTCACGACTCACAAGGGATCTTCTATCTGATAGCGGACCCGTATAGTAACTGCAACTACAGTATTGCAGGCGCTACTGAAGTAACCGCGACTTTCAAGAATGACGATCCATCAGGCTTAGAGTGTGGAGGCGCCGAGTTCGATACCATCACTTTCGTCAATCCCAAAAGACCGCAGAAATCTATTTTCAAAGATTTTGGGTTGTACGAAGAGGCGTTCCCGAATGCCAGTCCGTACGGCGACCAGCGGCGGAAACTCCTGGCATATCTTTCCACGCGGGCCCTTGGAAAATGTGGACATTGGGAGCGCGGCAATCAGGAATCGTTATCCGCGTTGTATCAGTGTCTATACACGCTCTTCAAGACGTCGCTTAGTGCCGATGCCACGTCCCTAGAAGAAGGTAAAACGTGGCTGCTCAAGCGTGGCATCGAGTTCGATTCGCTTTTGGTGGGGAAGGAGGTTCGCGTTCGTTCGGGGTCAATGTTAGCATCCACTTACGGAAGTACGGTAGGCGCGGCTCAGACATGCGCAGTTTTCAGCTTGCAGAAAGTATCCCAGCAGCACCTTCTTTACGAGTCGCGGTTTCATGGGCCGAGGTCCTATTCATGCCAAACCTGGGGATCGAGTTTGCATTCTCTATGGAAGCAAAGTGCCCTTCTTATTGCGGCAGACTGAGGATGGCGACGCGTTCCACCTTTTGGGAGAGTGTTGTAAGTGTAGCCCAAAATAGCAGACCTAGGCTGAGCTGACTTTAAGGTGCTTTGGAGATGTTGAGGGGGTTATGCATGGAGAGACCATGGGAAAATCTCATGAGCGGGCAGTAGTACATAAGAATTTTCTTCTTCAGTAAACATTGGGGCGGCTTGTGAAGCCGTGTGCAGGTTCTAGTTACTTCTGCTGCTGAGGTGGATAAAACTAATAGATAAGTAATCACAACTCGCCTACACAAAACTCAAATAACGACGATGCGGGACGAGTGAGACTGTAGTAATCAATAATTACAATGTTGCAATTCTCCCGTCTCAGATTCTAAGGATTTGGAAACATGATTACCACTGCAAGTTGAGGTAGACAGGGGCCTGCGTTTGAGTTCTAGTGCGAGCACATGAAGTACAAATACTGCAGCAGCGGCCATGAATGATGTAAATATCGCTAATATCGCAAGCTTTCAATCTAAAATTACCATTATATGGTTCTGTCATGGTCAATTTCAAGTTCTTCTCTCTAGTTGCTTCCCTCCTCGTAGCCTCGTCCACCGCCCAAGCCTGCAACCTCCCTATTCATATCCGCCATGATGTTACAACTAGCACCACCTCTTCCCCTTTCCCTATAAAAACTATCGCCGGTGTTTCCGTTATTGATACTCCTATCGTGCGCGATGCACAAGCCTTCGCCCGCGCGCACACCTATCCCTCGCTTTACAACCACGTCATGCGTACCTGGCTTCTCGGAGCGCTAATTATCGACGCCAATGGGACTCTCCGCGATCACATTGATCTTGAAGTCCACGCGGTGGGGGCCCTCCTGCACGACGTCGGCCTCGATCCTGCGCATTTCGACTCGCCCACCGTCAGTCCGGACCGACGGTTCGAGGTCGACGGCGCCACAGCGGCGCGGGAGTTCGCGCGTGAACACCATAGCAGCGCAGGGTGGGATAAAGCAAGACTACAGCTCCTATGGGACTCGATTGCCCTGCACTCGACTTTTAGCATTGCAGATTACAAGGAGCCAGAGGTGCAGTCCGTCAGCCAAGGGGCAAGACTAGATTTTTACCAATCAGCCGGGTTTGGGGTGACATTTGATCAAGTCAAGAACATCGCAGAAGCGTTCCCGCTTGGGGATATTAGGAGCAGCTTTAATGAGTCGACTGTGTGGCTTTGCCAGTATAAGGCTGATACTACTTACGGTGAGTATTACAGTTGAGGAATACTTCCCAGGATCTGTCCATCAATAAGGCTGATACCCTGGACAGATAATTGGCAAGAACCGTTTGGAGAAGCCTACGTGGCTGACTATAATGCAACCGGTAAACGAGTTTTTGATATTTAACCAAGTCAAAGTTGACATTGTCTGTTTAGGACATCGACTCTTCGACGCGCTTCCTGTGAGCTTCCAAAATATTACAAGTTCTTGATCAACCATTCAGATTACCAAATGCGGCATAAGGTATTTGTGTATTAGCAAATATTAGAAACATTTCAGAAAAGAAATCTAGATAGTTTTCAAAAGATAATAACAGTTTGAATGAATACCTAACCACAGTTAGATGTTATCTTATGTGGGCATTTTCTACAGAAATGATTTGTACCTATATTTGCGGAAAGCAGGAGCGAACTAAGAAGGAAGCATCCAGAAGTGTTCCCTGGCTTATATTGATAGGAAAGTGACATGAGCCTTGCCATAACCAAAAAGAATTAGGATTAGTAGTGCATGATACTGGCGTGGGTTCGCGACCGCTAATAAGACGCGCAAAAGGGGGACTGCCTATCTCTGCAAAGTTTGACGCATATACTATAAATTTTACCTGATAGATATAGTGAAATATCACCTCCTATTTTGAGGGTTCCTTCTCCCCTGCTTCAACTTCCTTATCCAGCACAAATATACTCCCAAATCCATCCTTAACGGTCTCATCATCAACGACCAGTACCACGAAAAACCTTGCATTCACGTCACCCAAGTTCTCGCTCCTCTGATGATGACACCCAGGTGCTTCATACCAGAAATCCCCCACTTTACTGGTGATCGGCTCGTTGTTATTCATCTGATTGATGCAAGTACCTTCAACAGGGATGGCGACAACGGCGGAGCCACCGTGGCGGTGCGATGGTGTGGCGCCATTGGGGGGTATATCAACGAAGCCGACAATGATGGTCTTTCCAGGAAGGTTGGACGGATGGAAAGTTTGGACGATCTTGAATGTTTCGCGAGGTCGGCTATGGGGTGGGGTTAGTGGAGATTTTAGGAGCGGTCAGGGTGATATTTGCCCTTCAAGCTGCCAAACGCCTTCGATTTTAACGACTTTCGGAGACACAAATTCAAGCATGTTGGAAGTGCAGAGTCGCTATTGCAAGAATATTTGAGTGAAGGCGCGGTGCAATATTTGCTGATGAAGGTAAATTGATTTAACTTCGACTTGCACTTTATATACAGAAACCACTCGGTGATTGAACAGCTCGAAATTTGCAAGTATCCAGTGGTATTCTACGTATTACGAGAAAGAGCCAATGATTTTCATGTGGAACGTCATGGCTTGCCGACATATGTATGCCGAGTGACCGAGTCTAGCTGCGGGCCATGATTGGTCTGTCCGAGTCAATCTAACCTTTCAAACCCTTCTGCTAGACACTCTTTACTAAACGCGTAATCTACATGCCCCGCTGGCAAACCGGCGGTATAAGACGTGCCCCTATTATGCGCATTAAACTCTAGCGTGTGATTAATCTTTGTCGCAGATTCCTGATTCGTAATGCAGTACCGACTGAACTGGGGTGGATACCCGCCGGCGACAAACAGTGGCGATCCCAGAGCCTACAGGCAAAGTAAGCTTTTCGTGGCCCTCGTAGTCGTTGCTACCTGGGATTTACGATCCGACGAGTTGGAGATACTGGATGTCAGAGCGGCGATAACATCCCGCGGTCTGTAAACTGCAGAATCAGATCTTCTATTTGCATGTCTTGGAACGTTCTTTAGGGGCTTAGCAGAAACCGTACGCTATGGACAGATGGCGTTGAAAATAGCCTTGAGTACTTCGTCAAGCAGACAGGACGGCCCCCGCTACACATATCGTGATGTGTGATGCTGATGGCTTGGAGGAATTGGTCCAAGATCTAACTATCAACACTGTGGATTTCCACATTGTCAAAACCAGCTCGAATAGCAGTCTTCAAAGCATCTTCAAATCCCTGGACTGTCTGCTAGATCTCCTTAACAGTCATGGCGTGTGGTACTGAGTGCCACGATGGAAAAGCCTACCTTTCCCGCTATTCTAGTATATGCAGCATGGCCTATGGGAAATAGCTGACAGAAAATGAAGTATCTTTCGTCGGTGATAGTTTTCCAGGCAGCAGCTTGGTCTTCACGCCAAAGTCCCGATATGTTGTTGATGCCGCCATAGGTACCTGCAGATATAAAAACTCCTTAGTGATAATTAGGGCGCGGGGGGCAACGGCCCGTTAGCCTTAGTCCTCTTTTATCAAGGCATCGGTACTCAATCGTCAATTGCCTGGAAGCGAGTGGGTGGAGCCATCTCGATGTGATGCTGAATATCCACATCACTTATCTTAAGCGGCTTAAAACAAGATTAAAGCATAATCTCGGATTTTTTAACGCTATTTCTCAATTATTGCAGGGGGTAAAGGTATTGATAATTTAGCTTTGAGGATACCTAGGTATTTCTACTCGTCGTTTACTAGAAAGCCTACCGTAGCTGTTAGGTGAATTCGATGTCCCTTTAAGGAGTATTTTAACTAATTCTCGCAGAGAGAGAGCTCTACCAAGGGAATAGAAGTACTTCCTATAAAGGAAAATAGTGATTTTACTTACCCTTTCCAAGTACCTAGGTACGGTTCTGTACGCCTGGCCAGCCAATACTCGGCCCACCCGCTAATTTTCACTTTATAACCTGCGCTATTAGTCGTGTAAACAAATAAATAGGCAAGAAAAACAGGTTAATACATGAATATATATATATAATGGGTTCTACTAACTTATTAGTATATATAAATAAGTTAGTTTTATAAGTGATAGGTAGAGTACAGTATAGTTAATATTCTAAAATCCTGAAACCTTATTTCTACAAGATCGAAATATGAATTTTATACTATATAAAACTATCCTAACTAGAAAGGTAGAGTTTGTCTGTAGTTTTCCTATAATACTATACAACTTTATAAGATAGAAAATATCCTTACCTAACTAAGATATAGCCTTGCCTGAAATTTTCTCCTAGAACGCCTTTTCTAACTAAATGAACTTTTTTAGAATTAGAAGGAATTCTAGTTATAGAGTATACAAGCCTATAAGCCTATAAGCCTAGTACTACGGTTTAAGTGCAGTAGTTCTACGTAGTCTATAAGAAAACTATCCAATTTATAGTTTATTATTTATTCGCTATAAAGCTATCTAGATTAGTGGTTCTATTATATATCCTAAGTTAAGCGGGGGCCTTAGCATCCTAGCTTCTTTTAAAGCTAGGAGCCTTAATATAGTTTAATCGTACAGCTCCTATAGGGGTAAAAGTCCTACTGATATACAGGAGCCACGTTAGTAAAGTAGGCTAGTTGTCTTATAAAAGATTATTATTCGCTTATTATAGCTTACAGAGTATCTATAATAAAAAGTGCGACTATCATTTAAAAAGAGTATAACTAATAAGTAACTAGGCTGTTAAGTGCTTACTATAGGTAGCTATCTTACTAGAATGGTTGAAATACGCCAAAATTTATAGCGCAGCATTGCTGGGATAGATATACTACTAGATAACAATACTCAGAGGAAGAAGAACGTTTTAGTATACTTACTAGTTGTAACTAGATGGATGCTTGGTGGCTATCAATATATACTGTCGATATTATATCTTCTCTACCGAAAAGGGTCAAGTCTCTAGCGTATTATAAGATAGAAATGTCCTTAAATAACCTTACTAGCTTTTACCTAGTAGATAGGGCCCTACTCGGAATATAGGCAGTAGGGTAAGGAAGTCCTAGGAAAAGAATCTCTACGCTACTGAACCTCGAAAAATAAATGTATAGTCAATAACCTTACTCAACTCTATTAATACTGACGCTTTAAAGGCCCTTTTTAGTACGTAAATACTATTTTGCATTTTCCAGCAGAATAATAGGCGTGCTTAAGGCAGTATAGCTGTGATGGAGGCTCTATTTGGAAAGGCTTAAAATACGCTAAATAGTTGGAGTACTTTTATTTTCTAGGCTAATACCTTCATTTCGCCTCCTCACCGCCTGCAGATACAGTTAGTATGGCGTACATAAAATACCTAGGTATACCGAACTAAGCCTATACAAGTAATGTAAATGGAGATGGAGGTCAGGCACCAAATAGGCCCTGAGCCTTGCCGGTTGACTGGTGTAAGAATTGAGACATTTAGTGGCAAGAAGCCCGCTGCTAGCATATGAGACACTAAGGAACACTAATTTTAGTGCAGTAGCAGCCCACTCATTTATATGAGCACCCTCTACTACGCTTCCTGGAGGCATTGTTGCGCGATGCTGATCCGCTTGCTTGGCGAATTGGGGCATCGTCGAGTAAGAGAGCAAATTCGAATGATTCTCGATTAGCTCGCTTAGTTTGTACAGTTTAAGGTCACGTAGGCAGGAAGGGAAGGCATAAGAGTAGGGGAGCAGGTTCTATTGTATACCTACCTATACTAGAGACAAATCCCTGAATAATGCTAAGGGGTTCGGAGATAGGATATATAATCGCGTAGTGGTTACATGCCAGCCGTGGCTAGAGACATGCGCTAGCTACAGCCTGCCCAGCCTCTAGGCGGTGCCCCGGCGTTATGCGAGGCTGAAGGGTTAGAAATTTGGAAATGCCGTTACGAATATTATAATATGTTAACTGTTACGAAAAACAAGCAGTTATATTGCAGGGAACCAAATAGAGACGGAGGAGTGTTGAAGACCGTAGTGATAACCAGTGGACACAACGATGCACGGGGCAGGATTAGATTAGTATTTTAGAATGATCTAATTGATTGACCGAGGACGAGATGGCCGCAGAGAAAGAGCTGGCAGATTGCGTGCCCTGTTTCGGAGTCATTACATGAATGAAGGGTAAAGGGGGTTTGAAAGTCTACGGCGACGACAGAACAGTGTTATTGGGTACTTATTTATTATTAGATATAGATGGCTCATCAAACGCACGTGAATGAGCGGCAGTATATAGCCCCAACAAACTCGAGACGGAAATACAGAAAGCAGAGGATTAAGACTAATAATACATTCTATACCAACATGCACACTCTCAACTTAGCAAATATGTCCACTGCTGCAATCGCCACTACAATGATACTGTCCCAGCCAGTTTTCATCACCATACGGGTTCAGTCCCAAGAACCACCCATTCAACGTCTGCTGAAGATAATCAAGATTCTGCGGCATTCCATGTGCCTTCCCATCATCCGAGCATGGATAATCCTGTGTCAGCCCCTTTCCCCCGTTCAACCCCGTCTGATCGCCCTTCGTAAAAAACCCGTTGTAGTTTCCAATAACCTTGATCGCATTGTTGTTATTTTCATCCAACTGCTTTCTCAAAAACGACGCGCCTGCATCTACACTCTTCGCAACGTCGTTGGTGCATTGGCCATCCGGGTAGTTCGAGCAAGCGACTTGCATGAGGCCCGGGGTTGGACCACCGGCATCAGCATTGCAGGACGATTCCTGCATAGCGATGAATGCAAGAAATACTGGGTCGATGTCATATTTGGCACCCGCTTGCTCGAACGCCCAGTCGTATTGCTCACAGGCTGATCCGGCATTGGCGTAGAAGGTCTTTCGATCGATTTTGATGAGAGAGTCCCAGGACAGGAATGGTGCGGTCCAGCCGTCGGCTTCCATGCCGCTGTTCAGCCAGTCCTCGGATCTGAGGGGATGTCAGTACGGAGTGGCAGCGTGGTGTAAACAGCATACCCATTGGGACCTGTACCAGGTGTCACTTCTTCAGTGGCGCCTTGAGCCTCTGGGTTTGTTCCAAGTCCGGTGTTGGAAGATTGGGCGAAGGCTGTGGCTGAGCACGCTGCTAGCAAAAAAAGGGCTTTTTGGAAAGACATTCTGATTGATGAAGGAGTGACTTTGGGCTGAAAAGGATGCAACAAGAATGAAAGGAGGTGTGATAGTGTAGCTCGCGTTGCTCATCCGGGTTTTCATATATTTGGTTGATGGTAAGAAGTTGATTACACATAGTCCGTAGCGGTCTATCAATTACTCGTTGCGGGAAATGTGTTCTTCACAACATCGGGAAGCACTATGCGTGATGACTATAATTTTCCCCCGTCGAGCCTTAGGCTCATGATGTTTAATGAGAGTCAGCGTTATTTGAAACCTGTCATTTCGAGCTAACCCTGCAAATGTTGACTATTAGTCCGCTAAGCGATGTGCACTATAATGCAACGCTTATTATTAGTCGGTGTTCGGATATTTTCGGGTTAGTAAGCAAAGGATTCGATTCGATTCGCTGACTCCATGTTTCGGACTGTGGATGATGTTGTTGAGGTCCGGCAGGACTACACGAGTATAAGTGATCAAGAGACACAGAAGCGCATGAATGACGAGGGCCGGGTCAACCGACAACCCTGGACCTTGGCGAAAGTCAAAAAGATTCTGGCATCGTGGCATATCTATATGTTGTCCTTGCTCTACGCGTAAGCCTACTCTCCCGCCATAGCATGTGGAAGAAACGTCAGACTAACACACGTGTGGCAGCGTCTACAACAATGCCAACTCCGTCGCAGCCCCTGGCTTCGCACCGTGGCTCAAATCCCAGAAGAAGTATATCGTCGCTCAAATCAACAACCACCCAACGAAGACCTGGGCCGTGCTGATCGTGTCTACGATGATCCACGCATGGACCTCCGACACCCTTTTCAAAGGCGCACGCTGGCCCGGCATCTCATGGGCGGTGTCTTCAACCTCATCTGCTATATCGTTTTTGCTGTCTGGGACATCCCGGTGGGTTGGAAATGGACCGTGTTTATCCTCATGAGAGCCGGTTACGGAATGAGCACGCTGATCATGTCGTGGGGTCACGAGATCTGCAGTGGTGATAACGAGGAGCGCGCCGTTACGATTGCTTCGATGAACCAGCTTGCCAGTATCCTACAAGCTTGGTTGTCACTAATCGTTTGGCAGCAAGTCGACCAACCCCGGTACCACAAGGGCTATATTACGATTACCTGTTTGAGTGTTCTGATTATGGCGGTGGCAATGACGGTGCGGTACCTATGGGAGAGGGAAAATGCGTAGAAGAAGGCGGCTGGATTTAGTGAAGAGAGCTCAGAAGTGGTTAAGTAATTCTGAGTCTTTTTATTCGCTAAATTCCGTGCAGTTTGCGTTATCTGAAGGCGCCCGATGGTGATCGTCAAGGGAGGGCGAAGGAAGCGCGCCTGAGTCGGGACTTTTCGCCCCGAAAGGCTCTGATAGAACAACAATGCATCCATCTTCTCTCTAATCCATGCCGTGTTCATCAGCCGTGATAGTCCACCTATTCTGGAAGGTAAAAGAAAAGAATCAGGCTCCATCGAGACCAACGTTCCAGACCGACCGTCTGCCGGCTCACCTTTTTGCTCCCATGTGCATCGCAACGAAATGAGAGTGCAATCAAAATAGAGTTTAGATAAGTCGACCCGCCATCTGCACCCCAGATTTGGCATTGCGTCGCCGCGAGCCAGCCCCTGCGTCTGCGTGCGGATTGGCTCTACCCTGGTAAGTCGTGTCGTGCTTTATCTATATTAACCCAATCAGTTAAGAGCTTGGAACTGCCGTTCGGGCAAGCTCAGGCAAAGCTTGTTTCCCCGATACTATATCGACCCAACCGTCACACAGACGATATCGCTTTCAACTTGGAAAACGCGGTCGGCAGTGCGTGGGAACTACCGTTGAGACAAGATGGTGACGACAGTCGACAACATATTGCATGCCTTGATCTGGAGCGTGTATAATACTCCGACTCACGCATGCCTTGGCTTTTCCCGGAATCGTTCTCCAACTCTGAGAATTCCTTTTTTCCTTTCCCCGTCTCTAGGTATCCTTTCTTTGTCTGACTGCTCCTGTTACTGCCAGATAGTCTGCATCTTCCCATCATGCACTGGACCCCTCTTCTCACGGCGCTCGTGCTGTCCACACCCATCGCCGCCCTCCCCCGCCTCCCATGGTACAAGCGACAAGGCGGGTCGGCCGCCCTCATGCGCTTCGAATGCTCTCAACTTGTCATCGAGCGCGCGGATCCCCTCGTCCAACCCGGCCAAACGCCCTCAGCACACGTCCATCAGATTGCCGGCGGAAACTCCTTCAACATCTCCATGCCGCCAGACACCTTCGATCCATCCGCTCTCTCCACTTGCACCAGTTGCACGTATTCCGAGGACTTCTCTAATTATTGGACCGCTAGTCTCTATTTCCGCGCGCGCAATGGTAGTTATAAGAGGGTGCCTCAGTTGACAAATTTGGGATTGAAGGGGAAGAATGGTGGGTTGACCGTATATTATAACAGCCCGTATGACGGCAAGACGAAGGCTACTGCTTTTAAGCCTGTGAGTATCTCTAATCCATTCTACCATCAGTATATTGAATCGAAGGAGAACCGAAGCGAGGGTGACCACTCCAGTATATATCCGTAGTGATTCCGATTGTGGTCGGAAATATACTTGCATTTGAGAAAATACTGATTTACGGAACCAGGGCTTCCGCATGATCGTCGGCGACCCAATGCTGCGCTCCAGCAAGAACGGTCAAAAGCAATTGTGCCACCGCTGCGAAGCCAATATCCAGCAGAACCCGTTTGGCGGTGCGCCTTGCACGGGTGACGACACTTTCAACCTACCCAGCAAAGTGTGCAATGGTGGAATTCGTGCGACGATCACATTCCCGACGTAAGTTCTCAAGGATACCCATCCTTTTTACACATGTGCTGATTCGTTGCTCTTTCACAGATGCTGGGACGGCAAGAACCTCGACTCTCCGGACCACAAGTCCCATATGGCGTATCCCAGCAGCGGATCCTTCGAATCCAGCGGCCCTTGCCCGTCTAGCCATCCCGTCAAGATGGCACAGGTCATGTATGAGGTCATGTGGGATACGCGCCCGTTCAATGACAAGAGCATTTGGCCCGCGGATGGCTCACAGCCATTCGTGTATAGCATGGGTGATGGGTACGTTGTCTCCTCTCTCTCTCTTCCTCATCACTCCCGTACATCTTCTTCCACATTAAACGCTAAACTCTTCACTCTCTGTCCAATATCTCCCCGAATCAAGGACTTTTACAAACTAACGCCGATTGATAACATTAGGACCGGCTACGGCTGGCACGGCGACTACCTCTTCGGCTGGAAAGGCAACGCGCTCCAAGTCGCCCTCGACGAGCGGTGCGCGGGCGACGCCTGCAAGGGCATGAAGACTCAGACGGCGGCTCAGGCTAACGCTTGTATGCTCAAGAGCCACGTTCACGAGGAAGTTGAGGGCTGTAAGTTTTACATCACTTCTTCCTATTTTTCGTTTTGAAACAAGAGGTTTTTTTCAGAGTAATAAGAGGGAAGGTATAAGGGGATAGAAGAGAGTGGAAGAGAGTGGGAATAGTGATTCAATAAGTGATAGGATTGACGCTAATAAACCGATTATAGGGCTCCCAAGTCTCCCGGGAAACGTCCAAGTTGCGTATTAGTAAACCTCTATTTAACCTAGGGATTAAATCGAAATCTTAGGATTACTTTTCTATTAGAAACTCTTTACTATATTATAAAATCGATCTATTACTACCTATTACTTATTTATCTTTAAGTTTATAACTATAACTATACTAGTAAGATATAGTTATAGTAGTAATATAAGGATAGGTATAGGCTCCTATATTAATATATAGATAATAAGGTAGGTTAGCTCTATTTTAGCTATACTAAGATAAGGAAGAGAATAGGTATAAAGATTTAGCAAGACTATATAGTATTTAAACTTATTAATATACTAATATCCTACTAGGGCTAGGGTTCTATTATAAGTAAAAGATCTAATTATATAATAAAGTAGTCTATTATATTACCCCCCTCTAAGGGAGGCTTATCTTTAAATCTTATAATCCTTCTTCCTTACTTACTTCCTTCTTAGTATTTAATTTAAATATCCCTAACTTACTATTTTATTATCTTTATCTATTACTATTAGGTTCTTATTATAAGGACGGGTATAAGCTCCTATATTAAATATAGATAATAAAGTAGGTTAGCTCTATTTTAGCTATACTAAGATAAGGAAGAAAATAGGTATAAAAGTTTAGTATAACTATATAATATTTAAACTTATTAATATACTAATATCTTGCTAGGGTTAGGGTTCTACTATAAGTAAAAGATCTAATTATATAATAAAAGTAATTATATAATAAAGTAGTCTATTATATTACCCCCCTCTAAGGGAGGCTTATCTTTAAGTCTTATAATTCTTTTTCCTTACTTACTTCCTTCTTAGTATTTAATTTAAATATCCCTAATTTACTACTTTATTATCTTTATCTATTATTATTAGGTTCTTATCTTCTTTATAGGCCTTTAGCTAGGCTTTACTAGGTAGGCTTTATAATAGTTCCTAATTTTATAAGGAGCTCTAACGAAGCTTTAAATATTATACTAGATAAAATTAGGGTTATAGGCTATCTAGGAGACCTTATACTATAGTCGATCTCTATAGATATAACTATCAAGTATTTCCTTTATAGGCTATTTAGGGTTACTATTAATCTTAACTAGTTCTTTCTCTAGTTCTACTTAACCTAGTAGGGGTTTAAACGCTTTATATAATTAATCTATATAATATATATTATATATATATATATAATATAGTAGTAACTTTAGTTAATAGGAGTATCCTTTTATCGCGATAATAGGGTAGGGGCTATATATCTATTAATCGAGCTTTTAACTAGGTTATCCTATTATAAAACCTTTTAATATAATATATACTTAATCTCCTATAAAAAGGTTAGGTTTATAATATTTCTTATTTACTTATTATACCTAATACTTCTAAGCTTATCTAATTCCTTATTAGATAATCTTAATAGCTAGTTTAATAGTATTATTATAAGCTTTTATATAGTTTTATACTTCCTTATAAATTATTTACTTATAGATTATTAAGGACTTAGTTATATATTCCTTCTAGTTCTAGTAATAGATAGGTTTATATCTAAATTCGATTTTAAAGGGTAATAAGCTAGTAGTCTTGTATAGTAGTATAGCCTATATCTAGTCTATATATAGTAGTAGGTCTAACTAGTTATCTTAATAGAAGTTAACGAAGGGGCGAAGGCGCTAGTTAAGGTACTAATTTATAATCTTAGTATTTCTATTAGTTTAA
>Ga0247757_10001184_pt1 | contig 18537 bp, 2 predicted proteins | sample UWRJL126311R4_FD_180929 | JGI IMG/M metagenome (GOLD analysis project Ga0247757, IMG submission 180929) | Plant litter microbial communities from Arlington Agricultural Research Station in Wisconsin, United States - UWRJ-L126-311R-4 | ecosystem: Environmental > Terrestrial > Plant litter >... | reverse complement strand
AACTACCTTAGTATAGAGCTATTTATTTATTATTATCTAACCTTTATTATCTTCTCTACTATAGATTATACTAAATAATCCTATATATATAGCTAAGGTCTTAAGTAAAATACTAGCGAGTAATACTCTTTATTTTTTTAAACTATCTATATTCTTTATCTACTTTTATATCCTTTATTTTTTTATTAATAACCCTTAAACTATATAGTATTAAAAATTATTTATATCTAGGTAATATTTCTTTTACTAATTAACTTATTATAAAGTTTCTTTTTAAAACTTTTACTTTATAATAGCTATATTTTATTTATAATCTAGATTAATTACTTCTTTTATAATCTTTTTATTACTAATATATTATTTAATATTATCTTTATTTCCTTTTCTCCTTTCTATTTTATTAAATAATATATAATATATTATTTAAAGTAATATATTTAGATTATCTTAAATAGGCCTAGATATATATTATTAAATTTAGTATATTTATCTATACTAAGGACTATATTTTAAATATTCTTTTCTATCCTATTCTCTAGGAATTTAACTATATCTAAAATAAAATATTTAGCTATTTTAAAGGCTATAAAAGTATTATAAATACTTATATTAGTAGAATAGGAGATAATAATAATATTATTATTTTAGTAAAATATTATACAGTAGGGTGAAACAAAAAAAGAATAATTAAAAATGATACCTTTTTTACTTAGCTATAACTTAGTCTATTTTAACGCTATAAGAAAAAGAAAATAAGAATTTTAAAGAGAAAAACGAGACGATTATTTTAGTAATTAGTAATCCTAATTAATAAGTATATTCGACGCTAGATTTATTACTAAATATAGAGAAAAAAAAAGCTAAACTTTACCTAAAGACTTGCTAAGAACGTAAGTATCTTTTTTTTTCTTTTATAGTATATAATAATATAGTATTAAATAAAGATTATAACGGCATTTATTTAAAAATCGTTTAACTAAATAAAAAGTTATTAAAGATATAAATTTTTCTACTCTTTTATCTATAAATAAGCTTTAATATATTATTAATTATTATTTAATATTTAGTATATAATCCCTTAGCTAGTTTAATATTATTAGAATCCTTAGATAGAAATATTATACTATTATCTATAGCTTTTCAAGGTATTAAATTCTACTTTTTTTATAATATTATATAAAAATCTTTATAAAGTTTTAATTATTTTTTTTAATATAAAAATCTTTTATTTTTTATATTTAATATTTAGGTTAGAGGTAACTAAATATTATAGATAAATTTGAAATTAAAACTCTAGGCTAGTTATAAATAAAACCTAATTTTCTCTATATTAAACTAGGTTTTTATAGTATTTTTTCTATATAATCTTAAATTATTCTAATAAAACTTATATTATATAGTAGTATTAGCCTTTATCTTATAAATATATATATTAAATATATATATTAATGATTTTATATAAGAATATATTTAAAAAAAAGGTATAAAAGTAATAGATTTTTTATCTTATTATATATTAGGCTTTACTATATAAACTATTTTTATTTTTATATAAGTTATATTATTAAAGCTAGAAGTATAATTTAATTTTTTTATTAATCCTACTTTTACCTTTTAATTAAGATATATTAAGCTTTAAATTTTTATAATATTTTAGAGCCTATAGTTATATTAATAAAATAGTTATTAAATTTTTAAAACTAGAGAATTAAAATAGATATAAATTACTCTATATTAATATAAAAATTATATAAATAAAAAATAAGTAGTAGAAATACTAGCTTTTAAAAAAAGATATATATTAATTTAAAATTCGAGAATTAAACTCCAAACTTTAGAAGCTTATAGTTAAAATTTTAAAATTAATAATATTATTTAATAAGTTTTAATTTTATTAATCTATTTCTTATTTTTAGATTAATAATATATAGGCTAATATTTATAACTTTAATAACTTTTTATTTAATGAAACGATTTTTAAATAAACGCCATTATAATCTTTATTTTATACTATATTATTATATACTATAAAAGAAAAAAAAAGATACTTACGTTCTTAGTAAGTCTTTAGGTAAAGTTTAGCTTTTTTTTCCCACTATATTTAGTAATAAATCTAGCGTCGAATATGCTTATTAATCGGGATTACTAGATACCAAAATAATCGTCTAGTTTTTGTCTTTAAAATTCTTATTTTCTTTTTCTTATAGCGTTAAAATAGACTAAGTTATAGCTAAGTAAAAAAGGTATCTTTTTTAATTATTCTTTTTTTATTTCACCCTACTATAATATAGTTAATAATAAGCTTTATAAAGAATTTTAATTAATTTATAGATTTTATAAATAATAAAATATCTATATATTTTAATATATATATATATCTAAATATATAAAAAGTTTTAAATAGTTACTTTTAAATTATAGTATTTATTTAGAATATAATAAATTTTAAATAGAATAGTTTAAATAAATAAAGGATTATAGATTTATATAAACCTTTATAGAGTATTAAAATTATATTTTATAATTATACTTCTAGTAGTATTATAATAAAACTATAATATTATAATTATTAATATAATTATTAAGATATATTTAATAATTATAAATCTAAATAGTAGTATAATACTAATATATAATAAACTATCTAAATATTATTAATTATTTAATAGTAATTAAGATAGTAAATAATTTAACTATAATTTTAGATCTTTTTAACTTTTATTTTAAAACCTTTAAAATCTTTTTTATATAATTTTTAAGTTATTATATAATAGAGGAAATACTATTATCTTTAAGATTTATTTAATATATTTAAAATAAAAGTCTTATTTAGAAATTTATTTAGTTAATAAAATAATATTTAAAATATAAAAAAATTATTATATATATAATAGGATATAAAAAAAAAGAGTAATTAAAAAAGATACTATTTTTAAAAGGCTATTACTTAGCTAATATTAACGCTATAATAAAAAAAACTAGAACTTTAAAGAGAAAGACTAGTAATATAATTCTCTAATTAGTAATTTTAATTAATTAGTATATTTAAAGTAAGATAAACTATTAAATATAAGAAATAAAAAAAGTAAAACTTTAACTATTAATTACTTTTTTCTATATTTTTATTTTTAACTATAATTTATACTACTTATAGATTATTTAATAAGGTTTTTATAATTAGCTTTATTAATAATTTTATTAAATATTAAAATAATTATTATAAATTTAAAAATATATCTATATAATTATATAAATAGATTTATAATCTAGATTAGTAAGATTATAATATAAAATAAAATCTTTTTATTTTTAAATTTTAATTTCTTAAATCCTTGAAATAGCTTCTAAATTTTTAAATTTTAAATTAAAAGTTAATTATCTTTTAGAAACTAATATTTCTATTAATATTATTTTTAAAATTTTAAAAAAAGTACCTAAGTCCATTTATAATACTATTTAATATATTAATAAAAAAATAATTATCCTATTTTAAATCAAGTTAAAAAAGAAAGAATTAAAAGATATTTTCTAGAAAAAAAAGAGTTATTAATAAGAATTTAACTAGAAGCTTTAAAAAGAAAAATAAGAGATTATTATTAGAAAATAATATAGATATTAGTAAAAGGATATTATAATACTTTTTAAAAGAATAAGAATATTTAATTAATATATTTATAAAAAAGTGTTTATTAAATAATAAAAAGGCTAAAAAAAAAGATAAATATACTAAAGAATATTTAAAAAAAAGAATTTAATCTTAATAATATTTTTTTTAAATAAATATTCTATTTAAAAAAGGTATAATTCTAGAGCTAAATATTTTTTAAAAAAAAAGAAATAAAAAACTAGAAAAAGAACTTATTTCTAATATTTTTTATATTATTTAAGACTAAATTTAGTCTATTTTAATTCTATAATATTAGTATTTTAATAACTATTTAATTAACTTAATTATAGATTAAGATATATCTTTAAAAGTATAGAGATCTATATATATAAAAGAAAGATTAAAACTAGCTTTTCTAAGTATACTAAATATAGCTAAAAGCTCTATTAATTATAACTATATTTAAAAGGTTTTTAATTTTATAGTTAAATTACTTATAAAATAAGATAAGTAACCTAATTAATTTTTCCCCTTTTCTCTACTATATCTTAATATATATTTATAAATATAAGGCTATCTCTTTATAATTATAAAATATAAACTAATATTAATATAGGATAAAGTTTTTAGTAAGATAACGCTAAGATTTATAAAATTAAAAAGGTTTTAAACTAGTTTAAAAATAAGGATATTCCTTTATATCTTTATCCTTTCTATAATCCTAATTTAAATTCTATTAAAAATATCTAGGCTATATTTAAAAAGAAGTTAAATAAAAGATATAATAGTTTTTTAAAAATAGAAAATAATAGAAATTTTATAGAAGTTTTTAAAAAAGCTATAAAAGAAGAGTAGGATTTTATACCTTAAAAAGCTATAGATAATTATATATTATCTCTTTCTAAATATTATAGGGATATTAAAGAAGCTAAAGGATAATATACTTAGTATTAATTAAGAATTAATACTATTTTATAGTTAAAAAAGCTAAAATTCTAATATTCTTTATATCTTTATACTTAATTAAACGATTTTTAAATAAATTTTAAATATAAATTTATTATAAAATATATTATAGATTATAATAGATTATAGCTAAGAAAAAGAATATCAAAAAAAGTAATCTATAGTTAAAATTTTTTTTATTTATTCTCTATATTTAGTAATTTACCTTACTTTAAATATACTAACTAATTAGGATTATTGATTATAGAATTATATTACTAGTCTTTCTTTTTAAAATTCTAGTTTTTTTTATTATAACGTTAATATTAGCCAAGTTATAGCCTTTTAAAAATAGTATCTTTTTTAATTACTCTTTTTTTTTTATATCTTACTATATTATAAATATTAAAATCTAAAAATTTATAAGATTATATTTAATTTTATCTATAATTTTAGAGATAAGGGTACTGTATTATAGTGGAAGTTAGGATTAATATTAGCTTTTAATACTAAGAAAGTTAGTTTAATAGAATTATAGTCAAATAGGTAAGATGCTTGGTAGAAGGGCGGTCCAACCATGTAAAGGATAACGACCAGTAGACGCCATTGCTCGGATACTCTTCTACTATGCTTATGGATTAAGGGAGGAAGGGTGGATTGAAAGGTGCCGGCGAAGAAGGCGACAGGAAAGTTGGATAACGATGCGATTGACGCGTTGAATGTTTTCGATTGATTCAATTGAGAACAATCTAATATGAAATCCTCAATTGTACTTCCAAGTAAGAAAACTTGGAGTTCTTACATGCTCACGTTCACTTCAACCATGTCGCGATCGCAACAAGGAGTGAAGGCACTCCAAGTCCGATTCCGCAGCCCAAAGCGATTTTCGCTTCTGACGTAAGTCCGCCTTTATTCTTATCACCTGTCTTGGGATCATCATTCGCAGCACCAGTCTGTTGTACAGTACTGGGCGTAGTTGTTGATGCAATAGCCATAGAAGTAGAGGAAGATCTGGGGGATACTGTCGGCAGTTGGCTGCTGAAGGATGTCGACAAGTAATGAGGCTGTCTGGGCCCTTCAATTATCTCTGTGCCGTCCTCGTTCAAATAGATTCCTGAGGCATCATCGCAACACGTGGTGTTGCCTTGACCACAACAGTAGCTGTTATCAGGGCAGATTGAGACTCTAGTGTATCGGGAGGGGTCTTGCCCTATACCTGCAGTTAGCTTTCAAGACCAGGGAGCAGACAATGGGCTGTCAATCGAACATTCTAATGCTTCAGACCGAATGGCCGATACTTTCATCCAAGTGCTCTGGTAAGAAAGACAAATGCATCAAACGTAGCACTTGAATTTCTACCACCTTCATTGACATAAAAGGGTTTTTTTTTAGCAACTACACCTGCTGACTCACCACAAGCTTTCCACAACGGACTGCACCCACTTTCCTCCCAATCCGAACTCGTGCACGCGATAACAAAATATTCCCCGGGCCAATATCTGCTCAGACAAGCTCCCCGCGTGCATACATCATCATCGTACCCATCCGTGCGATTGAGATAACAGCACATGTTCGAGCCTGGACACTGCTTGGAGCAGCAGTCCTTCGAGCCATCCGGAAGGTAGCATATCGCTGTTGACGGAATGACGGATGCTAGGAACGCAAAAATGAAAGCAATTAATTTTATGGATATTCTGCGGTGTAAAAAAAACGACATGGCGCGACTGCGAAGCGACTTTGCAGTGAACCCAACGACATCCACAGCGTATTTATATGGAAGAGGCCACATGCAGGGGCACAATTTTATGGCTAGGTGCCTCGTATTGGCGTCCACTTGGGTGGCCTTATAAGCTCGGGTATACAAGGCTAGGCGTAGTGGCTGAGACTCGAAACTTAGATACTAAATACCGGGCGCGCTAGAAAGGCTATATAGCTTAGCGTACATTTATTATTAATAAGTTCTAGTATACTTTTTTATCTATTATATTTAATAATATAAATAATATACTATATTTAAAAATATAATAATTTATAATAATATTAAAAAGTAAAAAAAAATAAAAGTATATATAATATAAGTTAGATTTTATCTAGATTTTAAATAATATAGAAATTAAATATAGTAGGGTAATATAAAAAAAATTAATTAAATAAAATCTAATTTTTAAAAAGCTATAACTTTATCAATTTTAATATTATAATAAAAATAAAACTAGAATTTTAAAAAAAAAATTAAAATATTTAATTTTATAATTAACTATCTTAATTAGTTAGTAGATTTAATAAAGGATAAATTACTAAAGAAAAAAAAACCTAAAAGTTTATTTTATTAGCTAAATAAATTTATAAATAAGACTTTTATCTTAAATATACTAAATAGATCTTAAAGATAGTAGTATTTCCCCTACTATACAATAACTTGAAAATTATATAAAGAAAAGATTTTAAAGGATTTAAGATAAAAGCTAGTAGAACTAGGGCCTAATATTACTTTATCCCTTTTATAAAAGCTAAAAAGATCTAAAACTATAATTAAATTATTTACTATTTTAACTATTATTAAATAGTTAATAATATTTTAATAGCTTATAGTATACTAATACTACGCTACTACCTAGTACTATAACTATTAAATATATCTTAATAACTATCTTAATAATTATAATATTATAACTCTATTATAATATTACTAAAAGTATAATTATAAAATATAATTTTAATATTCTATAAAGGTTTATATAAACCTATAGTCCTTTATTTATTTAAACTACTCTATTTAAAACTTACTATATTCTAAGAAAATACTATTATTTAAAAAGAATTATTTAAAACTTTTTTTATATTTAAATATATATATATATATTAAAATATATAGGCGCCCTATTATCTATAAGATCCTTAAGTTAACTAGAATTATTTATAAAGCCTATTACTAACTTTACTATAATATTTTATTAAGATAATAATAATATTACTATCCCCTACCCTACTAGTATAAATACTTACTATACTTTTATAGCCTTTAAAATAGCTAAATACCTTATTTTAGATATAGCTAGATTCCTAGAAAATAAAATAGAAGAAAATATCTAGAATATAGCCCTTAGTATAGATAAATGCGCTAAATTTAATAATATATATCTAGACTTACCTAAGATAATCTAAATATATTATTTTAAATAGTATATTATATACTATTTAATAAGGTAGGAAGGAGAAAAAAAATAAAAATAATATTAAATAATATATTAGTAGTAAAAAGACTATAAAAGGAGTAATTAATCTAGATTATAAATAGGATATAGCTACTATAGACTAAGAGCTTTAAAAGGGAGCTTTATAATAAATTAACTAGTAAAAAGAGTATTACCTAGATATAGGTAATTATTAGAATTATATAGTCTAAGGGTTATTAATAAGTAGATAAAGGAGATAAAAGAAGATAGAAGGTATAGATAATCTAAAAAAATAAAAGGGCTATAAAGATAGAAATAGTAGTAGAGGATATAAACTATAGTAATAATTTTTTTAAAAGTTCTTATTTATATAATATTAGGTTAATCTACTCGAATATATACTTATATAATTAAAATACCTAAAAGGTTTATATATAATTAATATAAAAGACTAGTAACTATATATTACGTCTATTTAAAAAGATAAAGATACTAAATAAATAGTATAATATTATCTATAGATAATATAGTAAAGTTTATTTTATAATAACTTTTTAATAAGAGTATTAAATTTTTTTTTTTCCTTTTCTAATATATTATACTTTAGTCTATTATAAATATATATATAGAGTTTATTTAAAAATCGTTTAATTAAAAGTAAAGTTATTAAAGATATAAATATATTCGCGTTTTTAGCTATAAATTAGCTATAAAAGAATATTAACTACTAATTAATATTTAATATATTATCCTTTTACTACCTTAATATTATTATAATATTTAGATAAAGATAATATATTATTATCTATAGCTTTTTAAAGTATTAAATTCTATTCTTCTTTTATAGCTTTTATAAAAGCTTTTATAGAATTTTTATTAACTTTTATATCTAAACTTCTTTTATATCTTTTATTTAATTAATTTTTTAGAACTAACTAAATATTTTTAATAAAGTTTAAATTAGAATTATAAAAAGGATAAGGATAAAAACTAATTTTATTTTTTTTAAATTAAGTTTTAACCTTTTTAATAGTATAAATTCTTAAGTTATTTTATTAAAATTACTATTTTATATTAATTTTAGTCTATATTTTATAATTATAATATTATAATATTATATATATAAAAATATATAAATATATAATAGATATAAAAGTAAAATATTATTAATTAACTAATCTTCTTTTATTATAGACTTTATTATAAAATTTATAACTTTTTAGATATAGTCTTTATTAATAAAGCTAGAAGCTATATTTAGTCTAATTATAAAGGCAAGTTTTAATCTTCTATTTATATTAGTTAAATAAATTTATAAATAAGACTTTTATCTTAAGTATACTAAATAGATCTTAAAGATAGTAGTATTTCCCCTACTATATAATAACTCGAAGATCGTATAAAGAAAAGATCTCGAAGGGTTTAGGATAAAAGCTAGTAGGACTAGGGCCTAGCTATTTATATATATAGAGTTCTAAACTTTAAATAATAAATTTTAATCTATAATTAAATTAATTAAATAATAATTAAAAAATTAAAATTATAGAATTAAAATAGATTAAAAAAATCTATTTTAATATAAAAAAGTATAATAAAGTAAAATAAAAAAAGAAATTAGGAATTTTAAAAAGGAAAACTATAATAGACTTCTATATTAATATATAGATAATAAAGTAGATTAGCTTTATTTTAATTATACTAAGATAAAGAAGAGAATAGGTATAAAGATTTAGTAAGACTATATAGTATTTAAACTTATTAATATACTAATATTTTATTAAGGCTAGGGTTCTATTATAGCTTTAAGTAAAAAGTCTAATTATATAATAAAGTAGTCTATTATATTACCCCCCTTTAAAGGAGGTTTATTCCTAAGTCTTATAATCCTTCTTCCTTATTACTTCCTTTTTAGTATTTAATTTAAATATCTCTAATTTACTACCTTATTATCTTTATTTATTATTATTAGATTCTTATCTTCTTTATAGACTTTTAGCTAGGCTAATAGTTATACTAGTAGACTAAGCTTTTCTAGGTAGGCTTTATAATAATTCCTAATTTTATAAGGAACTCTAATAAAGCCTTAAGTATTATACTAGATAGAATTAGGGTTATAAGCTATCTAGAAGACTTTATACTATAGTTAATCTTTATAGATATAACTATTAAATATTTCCTTTATAGGCTATTTAAGGTTACTATTAATTTTAATTATTTTTTTCTCTAGTTTTACTTAACTTAGTAGGGGTTTAAACGTTTTATATAATTAATTTATATAAAATATATTATATATATATAAATATATATAATAGTAACTTTAGTTAATAGGAGTATTCTTTTATTATAACGATAGGATAGAGGCTATATATCTATTAATTAAGTTTTTAATTAGGTTATCCTATTATAAAACCCTTTAGTATAATATATACTTAATCTCTTATAGAAAAGTTAGGTTTATAATATTTCTTATTTACTTATTATATCTAATACTTCTAAGCTTATCTAATTCCTTATTTAGCTATTTTAATAGCTAATTTAATAGTATTATAATAAGCTTTTATATAGTTCTATACTTCCTTATAAGTTATTTACTTATAGATTATTAAAAACTTAGTTATATATTCTTTCTAGTCCTAGTAATAGATAGGCTTATATCTAAATTTGATTTTAAAAGATAATAAGCTAGTAGTTTTATATAATAATATAGTCTATATCTAATCTATATATAGTAGTAGGTTTAACTAGTTATTTTAATAGAAGTTAACGAATAGTTGAAAGCGCTAGTTAAGATACTAATTTATAATCTCTATATTTCTATTAGTTTAAGGGTAATAAGCTATTAAAAATTTCTATTTAATTTCTATTAACTTATAAAGTTTATTTATAAATATTAAAATAAACTAGAGTCTTTAATTAGAGATAATTAACTTAGAAGGGCTATAAATATATTATATATTATAATAATATATATCTACTATTTATTCTACTATTATTATTTTATAATAAAGTAAAGAAAATAATCGTTTACTTAATTAATCTATAATAATAAAAATATAGTTATATCCCTTTTTATTAGATAGAAAAGATTTAAAATCTATTAAAATATCTTACTAGGCTTATTCTAGTATTAATAGCGATTTAAATAGTTTTAATATAAAATTATATAGTATATAACTCTATTAGTAAGCCTTATAAATGGTAATATAGATATTAATATCTTTTTATAATATTATCTAAAAGTATTACTCTTTAAATAGCTTTACTTATTTTCTTTTACTAGAGTAAACTATAATTTATATTATATAAACTATATAAATTAGGTATATTTATAGGAAATAAACTATAGAGATAAATAATAATTCTTTATATAGTAGTAGTCTTTCTAAATTTAGCTTCTAGTCCTTACTTTTTAATAATATTTTATATAGAGGCTATAGGCTTTTATAATTCTAATTAGCTTTTAATATATAGTTAATTACTATATATAGGTTATTAGACGAGGGTAAACTTATAAAGGTATTAGAAGATACTATTTTAAGTATCTATTCTAGTCTATTATAAATACTATAATAGACTACTTTATTATATAATTATTTTTATTATATAATTAGACCTTTTACTTAAAACTATAGTAGAACCCCAGCCCTAGCGAGATATTAGTATATTAATAAGTTTAAATATTATATAGTTTTACTAAATCTTTATACCTATTCTTTTCCTTATCTTAGTATAGTTAAAATAGAGCTAACCTACTTTATCTACTTTTAATATTAGAGCCTATATCTATCCTTATATTATACTAAAATCTCTTATTAACTTAGCTAACGATAGTAATATAATATTAGGTTATCTACTATTTAATCTACTTAAATATATAATTTAATAATATAACCTTAGTTTATACTTCTTTACTTAACCTACTTAAATATAGTATTTAAATAATTCTATATACCCTTAAAAATCTAGTAATATAACTATATTAAGTATTAATTTATTAATAAGCTAGATTATTTACCCTATAGTTTCTAGACTACTAAGTAATATATAGCTTAAAAGGAGTTAAAAAATAAGTCTATTTATAAGCCGCTATAAAATAGCTAGTAAAGCTATATAGCTTACTACCCTATTTAATAAATAAGAGTATTAAAAAGCTCTATAACTAAACTAATACTTTTATAATTAATAAAAGTACTATCTACTTATATACCTTTTTTATATAAAAAAAACCCGACTATAACTATTTTACTTATAGCGAAACCCTTATAATAGTACTAAAGTATCCTTATATTACTTCTACGCTTAAATATATAGTTATAGGTACTACCTATAATATAAAAGAATATTTCTTTTATAAGAAATCTAATATTAAAGATTATACTCTAGTAATATAAAAGAATTATAATTAAAATATAGCGCTTAAACTAGTATATATAATCTAGGAAATAAAAGAAAAAAAATTAATATCTAGACTTCTAACTTTAGTAGGTAATTAATTCTTAGAAGTAATAAAGGAATTAATTATAAAAGTATTCTAAAAGGATATTAGCCTAGTATTATAAAAATTAGCGAATTAGCTACTCCTTTATTATATAGAACGTTAATAGATATATATATATATATTACTAAATTACTCTTAACGCTCTTATTAAATATAATAACTTAAAAAATATCTTTAAAAAGAAATATAAAATACTAAAAGAAGAGAAATAGGAAATTAATAAAGAATATTAAAAAGTAAAGGTAATATAAAAGGAATTATAAGAATAACTTTACGTCCTAAGCTTAAATACTTAGAAGTCTCCTATTTAAAAGACTCCTTACTAGCGCTTTCTATATTATATAATACTTCTATCTACTTTTAAAAATCCTCTATTTATAAATTCTATAAACTCTAATAATAAGCTTAAAGATTTATATATATTAAAACCTATATTATTACCTTTCTAACCTATAAATTACTATAATACTTAGTTCGTAGTTTAATATTTAATTAAATTTTCTAACCCTTCTACGCTATTTAATAGTAAATTAACTATAATATTTAATTAATAGTAATTATATATAGAGAATAAGCTATATTTAAATAAAGACTAGTTTATTAAAAAAAACCTATAGGATATATAGAAATATATTACTATATATATAACTATCTATATAGAAAACCCTATAAGGGATTAGCTTAAAATACTAATTAAAACTCTTTATAATAATAATTAGCCTATTAATAGTAAGTTTTTTATAAATACTATAGAGTAATCCTTTAATAACCCTTATAAGGAAGAGAAAGCGTATTAAGCCTTTTCTTATCTATATCTATATATAGTAGCCGATTTCCTAAGTTTCTAGACTAAGTTTTTTTAATTTATAACCTAGTATAAGCTCTCTATTAACTAGTAGGTAGATAAATTCTATAATAGACTAACTAATTCCTTATATATTAATCTAAGTTATAATATTACTCTACTTAAGGATAACTATAATAGATTTATTATAAAGGCTTATATCCTAGCCTATATAACTATTATTACTAATAAATATATAGCTATATATATTAAATATTATATAAAGAAGATAGCGATTTTATCTAGACTTTATATACTTAAACTAGCTTAAGTAGTAATACCCTTACTACCTCTTCCTTACTTTTATATTCTAGTTACTATATTAATTTAAATAGTATAGCTAATCTACTATTACTATTATAAATCTAGCTATATAATTTATTTATATCTAAATAAGCTAGTAGAATAAAAGGCTATTAAGTAAATTAATAAATAGATAGTAGAGCTTCTAGCTAATATTAAAAAGGAAATATTTTATAAAGTAGTTAAGGGATTATCTAATAATAAATTAAGAAAAGTATCTTTCTAAAAGAAGTCTCCTTCTTAAAGTTACCTAATAGAGCTATTAGTATATATAATTAACTATTTAATAGTAAGTAATTTATTATATTATACTAAATCTTAATAAATAGATTAATAGTTAAATTAAATACTTTTATTAATACTAGAGCTAGTAACTATATCCTAGTCTATCCTAAATATCTCTATATAATTAAAAAGAAACTTTATACTCTAATATATAATATAAAAGTAATATCTTTAGTAGGTTATAATAGTTATCTAAATAAATAAGTAGATAAATATATATAGATAGACCTAGTACTCGATGGCTATCGCCTATATACCTACTTTATATTTTATAATACTAGGCGTTATAATATAATTATTAAAAAGAAGCTTTTAAGAAATATAGATATCTAGTTAAATTATAAATAATAAAGCCTTTACTAGCTTAATAATATAAAGATTGATTATAAATATAGTAGGGTGATATAAAAAAAACCAATTAAAAAATACACCATTTTTAAAAGGCTATAACTAATTCCATTTTAACGCTATAATAATAACTAAATTAGAATTTTAAAGAAAAAATCTAGAATATTAATTTTATAATTAGAAATCCTACTTATAAAGTAGGTACGAAGGAAGATAAGTCACGAAATATAATAAATAAAAAAACCAAAAATCTATTTAACTATAACTTTTTAATAAGATTATAAATTTTTCTTCTTTTCTAATATATTATTAATAAAGCTATTATATATTTATATATCTATTTTATTTTAAAGTTATTTAGTAAAAAGTAAAATTATAAAAGATATAAATATATTTACTTTTCTAACTATAATTTAGCTATAAAAGATAAAAAATTATTAATTAATATTAAAAAAATTACTTTTTAATTAGTTTAGTATTATAAAAATCCTATAATAAATATAATATACTTTTATCTATACTTTTTTAAGGTATTAAATCCTATTACGTTTTTATAATTTTTTAATAGTTTTTATAGACTTTTAAATACCTTTTATATTTAATTTAATTTTATATTTTTAATCTAATTTATTATTAAAAGCTAATATAATATATTAGAATAAGTTTAACTTCGAATTATAGTCTAAATAAGAAAATAATCTAATTTTTCCCCTTTTAAACTAGGTTTTAATAGTATTTTACTTATATAATCTTATATTATCTTATTAAAACTTATATTATATATTTATATCTTATTATAGATTATAATTATAAAGTTTAACTATATTAGATATAAGTATATATTGAAATTTATTAAGTAAAACGATAAGAAGTTATAGACTATCTATCTTATTTTATAATAGGCTTTACTATATAAAAAAGAGTTTTTTAAATATAAATCTTATTATAAAGTCTAGAAGGAATATATAGTTAATTTTTAAAACCTAGTTTAATTTTATATATAGATATATTATACTTTAAATTTTTAGAATATTTTATATTCTATAATTAAATATATATTATAATTATAAAAATTCTAAGACTATAGAATTAAAATAGAGCTAATTTAGTCTATATAAATATAGAAAATATTTAGAAAAGATAATAGAACTAGAAATACTAGCTTCTAAAAATAGATAAGTATTAATTTAAAATTCGGGATTTAACCTACTAATTTAAGGAGTTAAAGACGAAAAGTTTAAAATTAATAAGATATTTATAATACTTATAATCCTATTAACTTATTTTTCAATTTTACTTATATAATTATATAGGCCTATTTTTATATTACTTATAACTTTTTTAATAATTTATAGAAACTTCTTAGATCTTGAATATAGAATTAAGACTATATAAGTTATATTATATATATATTTTAGCTAAAAATAAGTACTAAATAAAAAGTTATAGATAAGTATATTTTTGGTTTTTTATTCTATCGTGTTTCATAACTTATTATCCTTCGTACCTGCTTAGTAAGCAGGATTTCTAACTATAGAAAAAATGTTCTAGATTTTCTCTTTAAAATTCTTATTTAGTTATTATTATAGCGTTAAAATTGAATTAGTTATAGCCTTTTAAAAATGGTGTGTTTTTTGATTGGTTTTTTTTTATATCACCCTACTATATAATATTATAATTCTTATATAATAAGAACCTTTACTAGGTATTAACCTAATATATTAGGCTAACGCCGATCAATATAATAGGTAGATAAATATATCGATTCTATAATACTCTAGGAAGCGTCCTTTTACTTAATATACTTCTATCTATAAAAATTTTTAAAAAATAAATAAATAATTCTACCTTTAATAACTATCTAAAATAGTATAAAGAATACCTTATTATTAGCTAATCTTATAAGAGATATTTATAAAAGCCAGCCTTAAGATTAATACTATTAGAGTTACTACCTTTATAATATATACTTAATAAAAGAATACTATACTTAGATATATTAGTATTTATAAAATAAATAAATTAATTTAGAATTAGAAGGAAGAATCTATAGAGAAAAACCTTAAGATAGAACTTTAATAACTTATTAATAAGAAGCTATTATACCCTAGTTATACTAGTATTACTCTAGTATACTTCTTTAAGAAAGATTTTAATAAACTACTATTATATAAAAAAAATATTAATTATAAAATTAAACTAATTTCTAAAAATATATTAATAACTAGTCCTTTCTATAGTATATCTCTTAAATAACTCGAATTAGTAAAAAGCTATCTTAATAATTATCTTTAATATAGTTTTATTACTTATAGCGACGCCTTATATACCTTACCTATCCTCTTTATAAAGAAACCTAGAAGGGGATAATAATTTTATATTAATTATTAAAAACTTAATACGATTATAAAGAAAGATATATACCTAATCCCTTTTATTTAAGAGACGCTAATATAATTAGTATATATAAAGGTATTTATAAAGCTTAATATCTACTAGGCTCTCTATTATATTTAATTTAATAAGAAGGTTAAAAACCTAACTACTTTTTATATATAATATAGTAACTATAAATATTATATTCTACTCTTTAATCTCTATAATAGCCTAGTAATATTCTAATACTATATTAATAAAATTTTATATAAACTACTTAATAACTTCTATATAACTTACCTTAATAATATTCTTATATACTCTAAAGATCTATTATAGTATAAAATATATATTATATAAATATTTAGATAACTCTATAATACTAGCCTATAAGTAAATATTAAGAAAAGTAAATTTACTATTAGGAAGATAAAGTTCTTAGAACTAATTATTAGTATAGAAGGTATATAAAAGGACCCTAAAAAGGTTACTACTATTAAGGACTAGCCTATTCCTATATTAATAAAAAGTCTATAGTTATTTCTAGGATTCTATAACTTTTATAAGGCTTTTTTTTAAAGATTATAAATAAATTATTTAGCTACTTATAAAGCTATTTAAAAAAGGAATATAGTATATATTTAATAATTAGAAATTAGTAGCCTTCTAATAAGTTAAAGACCTTATATTATTAAATAATATTCTAACTTACTACTTACCCTATTATTAAATCTAATTTAAGATTAATATAAATAATAATATTATTATAGGAGTACTTTTATAGCTATAAGATAATAATCTTTAGCGCCTAGTTACTTTCTACTCTAAAACTATAAATAGACTATAAATAAACTATAATATATATAATAAGGAAATACTTACTATTATTTATAAACTTAAGGAATAGAGATCTTAGCTTATTAGCTTATAATAATTATTTAATACTCTAATAGATTATTAAGTATTTAAATACTTTTCTACTAAGTAAGAACTAATATCTTAGTAAATATAATAAATAATTACTATTACTAACTATAATATAACTCTCTCCTATTACCTAGGTATTATAAATATAGTAACTAATATATTATTATATAAATAAGAGGAATTAAAGACCTAGAAGGAAAAGAATTAATTAGTTTATATATAAGCCTTTCTATAAGTAGAATAGTTTAATATTAGTATAATTAATATTATTATTAATAACTTTACTTAGTTTACTTATTATAGATTAGAATAGATACTCGAAGTAGCGTCTTTTAATACCTTTATAAGTTTATTCTTATCTAATAACCTATATATAGTAATTAACTATATACTAAAAGCTAATTAGAATTATAAAAGCCTATAACCTCTATAAAAAAAGGTATTAAAAAGTAAGGACTAGAAGCTAAATTTAAAGGGACTACTACTATATAAAGAATAATTATTTATTTCTATAGTTTATTTCCTATAAATATATCTAATTTATATAGTTTATATAATATAAATTATAGCTTATCCTAGTAAAAGGAAAATAGTAAAGCTACTTAAAAAGCGATACTTTTAGATAAAACTATAGAAAGATATTAATACCTATATTACTATCTATAAAGCCTACTAATAGAGTTATATACTATATAATTATATACTAGGACTACTAAAATTACTACTAATACTAGAATAAACTTAGTAAGATATTTTAATAAACTTTAAGTCTTTTCTACCTAATAAAAAGATATATAACTATACCTTTATTATTATAGATTAATTAAGTAAGCGATTATTTTCTTTATTTTACTATAAAATAATAATAGTAGAATAAGTAGTAGATATATATTATTATTATATTTAGTATATCTATAATTCTCTTAAGTCTATTATCTCTAACTAAGGATCTTAGTTTATTTTAATATTTTTAACTAAACTCTATAAGTTAATAGGAATTAAATAGAAGTTTTTAATAGCCTATTACCCTTAAATTAATAGAAATATTAAGATTATTAATTAAATAAATTTATAAATAAGACTTTTATCTTAAATATACTAAAAAGATCTTAAAGATAGTAGTATTTCCCCTACTATATAATAACTCGAAGATTATATAAAGAAAAAATCTCGAAGGTTTTAGGATAAAAGCTAGTAGGACTAGAGCCTAGAGTTACTTTATCCCTTT
>Ga0247757_10001183_pt1 | contig 18538 bp, 21 predicted proteins | sample UWRJL126311R4_FD_180929 | JGI IMG/M metagenome (GOLD analysis project Ga0247757, IMG submission 180929) | Plant litter microbial communities from Arlington Agricultural Research Station in Wisconsin, United States - UWRJ-L126-311R-4 | ecosystem: Environmental > Terrestrial > Plant litter >... | reverse complement strand
ACATCCAAAAGCTTGGGCGAATCCAGTATGATAAGTACCAAGAAATCGTACGCGCCGATGCAGAGATGCATCCTTGGCGGGAGCAAACGAAGCGCCGTGCAATGCGGATTGCAAAACGGGCCTCGCTATGCCGAAAAGTTCGAAAGAATGAATTGGGATGGAGGCTCACGATCGAGTCAGAGGTATTCATGCGATTCAGCGTAGAAGTTGCCTGGTAAGACTGCACTACAACCCGAGACAGCTTCAGTGCTTATATCATAGCCGCGTTTGTCGTGCCAGACTCTGGAGATCAGAGATCGAGGCTGCTATTGACAGTTCCAATCCGCTTGCAGATATCCTCAGAGAAAAGCAAAGGTCTAGGAGACCTTGCCTCTGCAAACAACCGCGTTGGAAGGACGACCCGTAAGTACCCAATCATCTTTTATGATCCTGAAGTAACATGAAACAAAGACAAGACCAAGGTATCAATCCCATTTTCGATGACCGAGCCGATGAAGAGATACTTTATGATCGAGGCATAAAGCGAAAGCCTGATCGAGTCTATGGGCTCAGGAACACTAACCGGCTAGATCGATTGTTGTGGCATACCTATGATAGGCGACCATCTGCTGGCGGTAAATTGCTTGGGGAGAGTATCAGGAGCACACCCTTTTATAACGAAAGAGAGGCTTTACGCTTCCCCTTCCTTGTCATTGAAGCCAAGTCCGAGAAAGGAAGAGACAGTTTTACTGAAATTGAAGAACAGACGGCGTTTTCGATCAGAAGACTGCTTGAAATCCAGCAAAATCTCCGATACGTCGTCAACGACGCCGCCCAAGACGAAGCAGCTTCGGAGATGCACCCTTTAGTTTGGTTCATTTCTTACAAAGGGGAGCAGTGGCGAGTTGCTGCAGCATTCATTGTTCGTGCCAACGGGTTGGATAACTATGTATGCGCATCGGATAAGTATACTGGGATACAGCTAACATTATGCAGCGCGTGGCGGATCTTTGGAATGGGCGCATCGACTCCGACGAGGGCGCTCTCCAGTTACTGCTGATGATTGATTATATCTTTGATTGGGCTCGCGATGTATACCGAGAGACAATCATTTCGGAACTCATGTCTCTCTCCATAAGTGATTCTCGAATTTTTGAGTATGATAGCGATATACTCTCTTCATACGATCGGCTAGAGACGTGGATCGCAGGAGTAGAAATGAGCGTCAAGACGGAAGCGAATGCTAGCATTAAAATGGAGCGAAATCATTCAGGCTCTGTTCCAGGGAGCCAGGAGGACCGTCATGAAGATCATCACGAACGTCATCTGGTGGATGTAGCGAGGCGAGTTATGACACGGAACCCAGAATTTCTCAGAAAAGTGATTGAGTTTAAGAGTGATTGGGACACACTAAAAAAGCAAGAACTACAGAAAATGCGTGAGGAACTGGTCGAGCCAACCGAATTTTAGAAGTGTAACAGCGAACAATTTCATCGTTTCTATAGAGGGTTATTAGAATGGGGCATGCAAATTAGCAATATACCTTTGAGTTCTAATGCATGATCACATTGACTGACGCACTTTTTGATGCCTATCGCCCCAAATAAGGCAGTGGGATGGTGCGTGGGATCCAAATTGCATAATCTACATCAAAAACCTCAACATGCCAAAGGCGGCCCCAACAAGCCCTCCACTAACAGCAAAGCCTCGTGCAGCCGCGCCCGTGTGCTGCGCCGGAGCAGCAGTTCCACTTGTGGAAGATGAAGCCGAACTGTGCGTCTGTGTCGCCATTGTTGTGCTCGCCGAGGCTCCTGTGCTTGCCGCCGCCCCCGAAGTAGCCTTCGAACTCCCAGTGCTTGCCGCCTGGCTGGCGCTTCCTGACGTAGTTGGCCCTGCGCTAGCACCCAGCTTTTCCGCCCCAGCCGTAATCGTAACAGCCAACGATGTAAGGTCCGTATACGTTTCCGTGCTGCTCCCGGGGAAGTTCGCCTCGCTGCCGCTTGCACTTTCCTTGCAGACGGCTGTCGAGGCGCCTATGCTGCAGTCCTGCGTCGCGGTGAAGTCTTCGTCGCCAGGCTCGGACATGTCCATGAGCCACATCGAGGGTCCGTAGGTGAGGATTTGCGCCGGGAACATGCCGCAATCGCTAGCATCGGTACCCGGAGGACATGCAAGGGCTAAGACAGTGGCTGATGGCGCGGCGGAGATGACAGAGGCGACAATGGGGGTATCATCCCAACCGATGAAGGGGAGTTTGATGGTGGTGGTTTGGGAAAGGGCGAGAGGAAGGAGTGTGGCGAGAATGAAGAGCGAAGACGGCATTTTGGCGAATTTCCTCTCGAATATCAAATAGTACTTGTCTTTTCTTATTCTTCTAGTTTTGGTATTAAAATGCGTAGCGATATAATCGTACAGTTGCGACGAAAAACGAGTGTGATTTGCAAAAGAGCAACAAGGATTGTAAGGGCGGAGGGCAAATGTAATGTCGATCGCCAACAAGCACTTTCTAGGCGTAAGGCCATGGAATTTAAAGACGCTGATGGTCTTAGCGTGTAGGATCCACCCCTTAATGATTCCAAATTGCCGAGGTTTCCGACATCCTTTGCGCTGTTCCACCGGCTTTCTGATTGGCCTCGTTACGCCACCACAAACTAGCTTAGGCTTAGATCAAGGGGCTCTTATAATCCCGCGCGACTTGCACGTTGACGTATGACGTCGCTGACCTTATCTGCTCTAACCAGTGGCTAGGAAAACATGCCGAATTCTAGGCAACTTGTTGCGCAAACTTCAAGCTGGTCTGAGCGAGTACAAAAATAAGTCTTGCGAGTCAATCGAAGAGTGAACAGAACATATTCTGAGCTGCGATTGAATCTCTCTTCAATGATTTGAACTTGAGGCAAAGTTATGTTATCGACTGTAGCAGCAAGACTTATAACGAAGAAGACGATCTCATGTATGCCTTCTGTGCTAGTCCATGGAACATGATATATCCCTACAAGAAAAAGTTATGTATCTCCCCTTTCCGACCTGCGATTGAGCTTGATTTTCGCACGCGAACAACCAACCCTCCCTATTCAGGTACCTTAAACCCCTCTACAGAAAACGTCTTCACCCCGCTCCCGATCTCCTTTACTTCCCCACTCCCCGGCAATACTACCCTCGCTCTACTATTCGGCGGCACCTTAACATCCAGCTTAAACCCCTCCCCATCCACCGTCCAGTTCGCCTCCACCGCCCCGTACGGTCCGATATACTTCGCCTTCGCACTCGTAATACCACCCCCGGGCTCTGGCGCCACCAGCACCTTTTTCCACCCCGGATCTGCCGGCGCCAGCCCCCCAACCTTCTGATGCACCCAATCCGCCACGCTTCCAAACGCATAATGATTGAAGCTCGTCATCGAGCCCGGATTCACGGACCCGTCGGCCAGCAGGCTGTCCCAGCGCTCCCAGGTGGTCGTGCCGTTCATCGAGACTTGGTACAGCCATGACGGGACTTTTGTCTGCAGGAGCATTTTGTAGAAGTCGGATGTGGCGTTTGCGGCGCTGAGCGCGAAGCCGAGTTGCTGGGTGCCGGCAAAGCCGGTGCCGACCAAGTACGTGTTGTTTGCGATGAGAGAGCGGAGGGTGGAAGTTGCTGTTTTGCGGGTAGATTCATCCTGCCAGATGTCGAAGGCTAGAGTCAGTGCGAGAGCGGTTTGTGTGACGTTAGCGATGAGGGTGTATGGCTTTGTCCAGGCGTCATGGAAGTGTCCTATAAGCGATGAGCGTTGGTCCGCGTATTGGGTTGCGAGGTCGGATTTTCCGAGGGAGGCACTCATGTTAGAGAGAAGGCGAGTCATTTGGATGAGGTAGGCATCGGCAACGAGGTGTTTGGCTGTTGTGGCGGCTCCGGCGTCTTCAGGGGGCGCTTTGGGGTCTAGCCAGTCGGCGAATTGGAAGGTAGATCTATCCCATAGGCCGACATCATTGCGTTTAATGCCTGTGTCTATCCAGGCCTTCGCGCCGTCGTATTGTTCCTCGAGCATTTTCTTATCTCCTGTGGTTCGATACAGGGCGTAGGGGTTCCCAACGACGACATCACCCCAGACGGCGACGGGCGTGCGTACGCGGCTACGCTGGGTATCGGTAGGGTCGTCGGTTGGAATGTAGTACGGTGGGATCATCAAGTCATTTTTCTTTTGCTCAGACCAGGCGTCCTTAAGCCAACCACGCCAAAAACCGGAAGCGTCATAGATGTAGTTTGAGGTAGGCATGAAAGCATGTGCATCTCCAGTCCATCCTAGACGCTCGTCACGCTGTGGGCAGTCGGTCGGAACGCCAAGGAAGTTGCCTCTCATGGACCAGACAACATTCTCATGGAACTTGTTTAGCATATCATGCGAACTTTCGAAGTAGCCTGTGCGTTCCATGTCGCTATGCACTACCATGGCCGTGACAGAATCACCGTTCAAAGGGGTTTCTTTAGGCCATCCAGTGATCTGTGTATATCGGAACCCGTGGTACGTGAAAGACGGTTCCCAGATCCTAGTGCCATTTCCAGAAAGAATTAGGGTATCAGTTGCTTTTGCCGATCTCAATGGGCGTGTGGCAACTTCGCCGTTTTCCATGACTTCAGTGTGTACAATTGTGATGTTCGTACCAGCAGGACCTGAAACTTTGAGCCTTAGCCATCCGACGAGATTTTGGCCAAAGTCGATCACGGTCTTTCCGGAAGCAGATTGGAATATCTGTTGGGGCTTCACCTCTTCCACCTTTCTTATTGGTGCTCCATCAGAGGGAACTAAAGAGCCGTTGAGTGCTGGAAGCTGTTTCACTCCGAGCCAGCCGCTAGCATTGAAGTTTGTCGAAGACCAGCCCTTAATCTCCTCTGTGGCATTGTAAACCTCACCATCGTATATTTCGGATGTAATAATTGGACCCGTGCTCGCTTGCCATGAGAGCTCGCTTTTAATAGACTGCTTCTTACCGTCCCCATTCGTGAGAGTAAGCAGGCAGAGGAGACCAATAGTGTCGCCGTATAAGTTCCGCGGAATATCCCGGTTGAAGCCAAGTCGTCCTGCATACCAACCTTCGCCCACGGTAACCCCAATAGCGTTACCTCCTTGCTTCAACATTTCAGTAACATCGTAAGTGTCATATACATGTCGAAAATTGTAAGAAGAGTATCCCGGAGCTAGAACGTGGTCGCCTACACGTGCACCGTTGATCTCAGCAACATACAAACCGAGAGCTGTGATGTAAAGCCTAGCGGATGCAATCGTTTCATTAACACTGAAGTCCTTGCGGAAGAGGATAGGTCGCTTTGGCCCATCTATCTCGGTATCCCGTTCGGCAGCAATGGGAACGGCCCCGCCCCAATCCTCTGTTGACAACAAGCCGGTCTCCACCGTGGAAGGCTGAGACCAATCTGACGAAAGGTTGCCTTCTTTTCCATGAGCACGAGCTCTGACGGTCGCGGACTCTTGGCTCGAGAGGGGAGAATCAGGCCATGTGATGAGTACCGAGTCGGGGGTATCGACATTGAATATCTTGGGCACGCCGTTGCGGGTGATTTCTATGTCGACGGAAGCTTGCTCCCAGTCTGCAGCGGTGCCATCGAACCGGTATGAGAGGCGAGGTGCAGTCTCGCCAATGCCGAGCGATAGGCGGTGATGTTCGAACGCGACTGGGCTCACAGACAAGGCCATCTTGACGCTATTTGGTGGATACAAATGTGACCATGAGAAAGCATGCGAAAGAAAAGATTGAAAGGGCATAGGGGATGGCCTTAGCCCGGCTACATATACTTCCAGTAGTGCTTCTCTTTTAGGAAGCCGCTCCGGAGAAGTGTAACCGCGTGTAATTTAAGATCGAGGGGTGGCGGAGCAGCTTTTTGATTGAAGAGGATGAAATTGAATGTCTTACTACATCCATTCATGGGGGAGGGGGGCGGCGGGGGGGTGAGGCTATAGTGTGCAGAATTCGGTGTAACGCTGAAGCGAAGGAGAACAGGGGAGACTATGAGCAGGTGGAATGACCTTTTGAATATATTAGCGACTACCGGAAGCATCCGTCGATCATGCAGGCTGTCGATCCCCCCGCATCCACAACGGGGTTCGACAGTCTTGGCATTGGGTAGTCTAGGTTGACTGATGCAATTCGGCGCCTTTTCAGCCGAAGTGAAGCACTTCCTTTTGAGATCCGATTCTCTTATCCATTCAATACTGTCCAGTTTGTTCAATCTGATATTCAATCGCCAACTCGCTCCATTTCCAAATCGGTAATGGTTCTTCATCTGGCTAATTTGAGACCCTACCCGATCCAATCAATCAGAGTACTGCTCTGTAGCGGTGAGAGATGAGATTTTTTGTTGTTGCTGAAGATTACTTTGGGCGAAAAGAAGTGAAACCCTGGGGGCCCTCGCTTTAGGTGGACAAACGATCATGGGCACGACATTTCGTTCTTTAGTAATTCGTATGTCTACGGAAAGGTTAGCTTCAGTTTTACAGACAGTAATACGACAGTTTCACGGACCTGTCCGTTCAGGCTGGCATGCTGTAAGTTTCCCGACTAAGCACTGGCAGTGACTTAAATTGCGGATGACCGGTGCGATCGATGGTGCCCACGGAAACTTTTTTAATCTTGTATAGGTGGTGCGCAGGAGTCAGTCGTGCAAAAATCTGAAAGTCGAACTGGTTATCAAACACAAAAGCGTTGCCAGAATACAGTATCTCAATAGCTTCGCAATACCTATCATTTGTCAGCAGGCTGATGTTGTAGGGATTCCAGATTGCTCACACCAAACGACAGGCGCGCAAAAGCTGGCTGGAGACTCTACATTGAGAACCGGGAGGGCAGTATCGCCACGGAGCGAGACAGGTTCTGCCGTAAAGCTCCGTAGGTCTGTCTGTGCGATGTGCATCCTTGACGATGATGTGCACTTGGCCTGTCTCGCAGAGAACCATTTTGTATATGATGAGCCTGATCTCTGGAGGTAACTTGCGGAAAAGCGGCGATGCATCCTGGGGTTTCAGCTTCCGATCCGTCGGATTGAGAAATCTGTCTCCACTGTAAGTTTGCGTCCCACACTGGCCCTCCGGGGTGGCATCTGTATGGGAGCGAAACAGATGCTTCACGCAGTCTAGCATGATGGCTTTTTAAATCAGGGCAGTCAAACTCAAAGAACAGGGGTTTTTGAAGGAGAACAGCGTAGGAATAACAGAAGCGACGGTATCAGGCGAACAATATGAAGTAAGAAGGGTATGTGTAAGCCGGGAGGCGGATGGCGGCGTGAATGTGGGAGCCTTGGGCCTTAGGCAGGAGCGGACAAACGCCAGGCGCCGTCCCACGGCGCGCATGGCTCAGCCTATCACCAGGCAGCCGTTCCTAAGGGTGTTTCAGAGTCACAGGTACGCCAAATCGTGGCGTCGCCGTGGTGGACTATGGTAGGCTGGGGAGGGATGCGGGAACATGCAGCCCAAAGTGGGTTGGCGGTCCCTCGTATCCCCGTATCCCCATGTATCCCCCCACTCCGACAGCCATAACTGCACGTCAGCCGCACCAACATGAACATGCTCCCGGCCCCCAGCCCATACGCCCACACAGTTTCGCCCTCTTACCCTCGCCCGCCGCAGCCAACATGGCCTCGCCTCGAGGTCGCTGCCTGGCCGCCGCAGACCCGCCTCCTCAGTCTCTAGCCCACAATGCCTCATAAACGAGTCACACAGCCCGACCACCGCATAGCCCTCGCCCATGCCTTGGGCTACCTCGAGTACCCAAGTGACTCCACCGCCGAGCCGTTCCTGGCATACATCGCGAATTGCCACACTGGCCGCGGCACGCTCGACGACTACCTCCAGCTCTTCGTCCGTGTCATCGCCCACTTCTCGAGCGCTGAGAAGCCCAGCAGCACCCGCAGCATCCGCGCACTGCTTGATGCCCTGATCGCGTCTGACACCGAGAGGAGATTCGCAGACACACGGCCGGGAAGTAGGCAGAGAAAGGAAGATGTGGAGGACACGCTCATGTGTATCATGGGGATATGGTCGCTGCTGCTCAGCTCTTTCGTCCAGCTCCCCAATGGCGTCCGGAACATCACTGCGACCTACAGTCTCCGAGCGCAGGGAGATGGGATGAAAGGCGAACCGTTTGATGAGGATCTGGCAGGCCTGGTCCGTGGCAGCGGCCTGCTCACTGCGCACAATCATCTTCCGCAGCATTCACCGCAGGTCGGTCTCGACGACGAGGTGGTCCAGACTGCCATGAAGCTCGTTTCACTACTCAATCAGAGCAACGGGATGGGGAGCGACAACCTTTTTTTAAGATCGCGGACGAGTTCAGTTCCCTGGCCTTTCACACACTCTACTTCCACCATGATGGCCAGCCACGTTTCCAATCACGCATTGGACGCTGTAGATCACCTCGAAGCCCTATCGATCAAAGCCACGCGACTCAACGCATTTACTTTGAATGCGCTTGCCGCCGTTGGGATCGCATGGACGCACAACATATCCCGCCACATGCTTCTCTCGCGCCGCGGCGGCCGATATGTCCTCGAGATATTCGTCCTGCCCTGCGTCTTCAATGCCGCTTCGCTTACTTCCGAGGCAGTCGGCATCCCCCCGGAGCTGGCACAAGAGATACAGGAATCGTACTGCATACTCTTCAACCCCTGGCCCGAGCAGCCCATACACGCAAAGATCTGGCGCTGGATGGGCATCCGCAAGTGCTGCTGGTGCTGGTCCTGCTCCGTCCACCGCTACCGCGCCCGTGTAATCCACAAATACCGTAATACAGTCGGCGCAAAGTCGCACAGGATTAGCAGGAAGCACAGAAGTCATCGGCACAGCGAATACGACCCGTCTCTCGTTAAACTGATGAACGGCACCGAGGCGGCGGACTGGACGCAGGATCTGTTTCCCCATTTGTGGCCGAGAATTTTGTTATTAGAAGAGCATCTGCAGTTGGCGAAGCCAAGGGGTATATGGGTCCTGTTCTGGGATCGCAGGGATACGTTGCAGTTTTGGACGTTTTTGTGAGTATTTGTTGGCTGAGTGAGTCAGTGATTGAGAATACACTAACGAACGGTAGTTTTGCGACTGTGGTTGTTGTGTTGACTTTTTTACAGGTCGCGCTTGGGGTGGCGCAGGTTGTTGGCACTTTCCAATGAAACTTTTTGGACGCCTTCATCTCTTGGTTGTAGTGCTGCTCTCATTTGCCATGTTGTGACTGATCAAACTCTCCCATCGTTTTGCTACTAACTTTACAGGGCTCCAAAGCTCATATAATTGCTATGTCGATACAAAGAGACTTTGGCTGCTCGTCCGAGTTCAAACATCATATGGTGTCCCATGCGTGGAGCGTTTCGAAGAAAGGTTGGCTCACGCTAAAACAGGAAGGTCCAAGAGGTATACATATGCATTAAACTATGTACACTTGCTATCAGCGCTGCTCTATGACAAACACCATTGAGTCAGCACCCAACCATGATCATTTTCGACTAACATAGTGCATGCTCTTTAAATGCCACCGTAAAAAAAATGCAAGCGTAGAAGTGCATCATTAACGAGCATGGAAGATGAGTGCACTCGGCGCTCCTGTACAAAGAAGGCCCATGTCCCGCCTTGCATCGGGCATAAAACCATCTCTTGAGAAACTTATCCGGCTTTTCCATATTTCCGGGGACGCAGCGTCAGGGGTATTTCGATGATGAGGCGCTTCATTGTCTTGACCATAGTCTTAGCGCAGGTATCTGCCCCCACTTGACACACGCCACACTATCAGCAACATGTAGGGGGGCGGCGTAGCCGGTCGCATCGCTGTGACAGCTACCGATTATACGCACGTGCGTAAAGTCCAATCGTTATGTATTTATGTAGAGTAATCGCAGATGGGTTAGCAGTCTTAGGTTTCACTTTATTACTTTCTTTGCATTGTAATTACAGATATACTAACTCAAAGAATCGTTCACAGACGGTTTTGTTCCATTAAATCGGTTCCACCAATTGACGACTTGATTTTGGAAAAAGCACTGGTACCTTTACGTTACGCATAGCAGTCGTCATTTGCATCATCGGACATCAGCGCAATGAATCCAAACTCCGATAAGCCAAAGCTGACACGTCCAGGACTTGAGTCTCACTTCATATTTTATTACGAGAATGTCTATTCACCGGACCATCACAATAAAGCATTTTCGATCCCAGAGCATGTCAACAGACTTCGTAAACTATTACTGTATTTCGATAGTATTCGAATTGGCGAAGATTCCAAAAAGGATATCGAGGAACACGAAACAGAGCTAAAAGAATTCATAAAGAAGCAAATGTACGATATAGTTGATCTAGACTTGTTCGTTCCCGATCGAGCATATTTCGACAAAAAGAAGTTTGTGAGACTGCAGGATGATGAAGAGGAAGGCAAAAAAAAGGTTGTTGAGATCGAGAACGCGAAACGGCAGGCTGGTAAGCACGCGCGATCCTCGCAGAATCTGCACAAGGGCATGGAAGCCGGGTGGATGAACTTCCTAAGGTCAAATTTCTTTACAAACTTCGAATGCAGTCACAAAGTGCAGGAAGAAAACTTATGGTACGATTTCCATCCTAACGCTTGCTAACAACTGACGGAATGACAACAGCAAGCATACTGATGAATATGCCTTGTATGTGATTCTCGCCTTTGCTTGTGTTTCAGATACTCACGAACCAGGGAGGAAAATCAACAATGGAAATGCCCGAAAAAGTTTCAATGCCCAAGTCTGGGTGAAGGATCCGCAAAGCTGATAGACCCTAAACCAGACTTGACTTTTGGGTTTAAAGCTCAGGAGTCTCAGACCACAAGATTCTCTATCGATAATCTTGGAAAGTTACAAGATCAAAAACCTGCTATTTATTCCACGCTGACACCGAAGCTACTCAAATACTTCCAGGGAAAGCCGATTAAGCTAATGAACTCGGATACTTTATGCTTTCCCTGGGCAGTAGTTGAAGCTAAGCACGCTCAAGTATACGAAAAAGACGCCGAGTATTCCTATTGTCAGTTGGCAAATGCAACTGCATGCGCATTCAAGCTTCGAGAGAATCTTGTAAAATCGGTACACGACACTAATATAATTGACCCCATCATTGGATTTACATGTGTCGGACCCGTGGTTAGATTGTGGCTTACATACCGGAACATAGACGACATAGTAAGTGGATCAGTTTCAGCCTTCCTTCCAGCGAGTAATAAATAGTAACATGTATAGTACATGGTGTGCATTTGGGCAACATCTGTTGATAGTATCTGGGGTGCTTTGGCATTGACACAAGTCGTCAAGAATATGCACTTGTGGGCATCCCGAGATTTGCAGCCCAGGACCAAGAAGACCGTAGAGTTCGCCCTAGAAAAACTTAAAGTATTGGATATAACACGGACGCCTCAAAGTACCGCGGACTCTGGAGTCGATATGCTGACTTCAGAAAATCTATTTACCCCAACTAGGGTACCAAGGAATGGAATATCGGGGGTTGCGTCCAATGGCACTACCAATTCTTACACCATCCAAGCATGGTTCAATGGTCACTCTCCAGACCAAAACAACCCAGAATTGCTGCGATCATTAATGGATAGAATATCTCGAAGCGATGACTCAACTGAGAATTCCAGTTCCACTGGCAGCCCGCGTTCGATGGCCCAGCTTAATCAGCGACGTAGAGCCAGTGGTCGTGTTCTGAGGTCCAGATCAGCCCACAAAAAGTCTCTCAAGCAGCTTGAAGAACTGCTGTATGGAGTGTGGAACCTCTTAGTAGCGTTGGTGACGTGGTTACTTCCAAGTTCAAAGGAGGTAAAGAGTAATTATTGTAGTGTGAAGGAGAAGGAAATCCAGGTTCCTGGGGCTTGGGGGACGGAATGATTACAAAATTTCAGTGACTATCAGGCAGGTCTCACTTCTGCATTTTGCATGTCGTTCAGTATCCAATAGCTTTGTTGATATGCTAGCAGCGCGAAGAATATATAGTGCGTATTTTCTTGTGAATGCATATCTAACAAGGAAGCGAATGAGTGGACGTTAAGGTATCAAAGCCAATGGAGCTGGGAAAGAGCTTACATGATCTCCTCAATCTATACCAACTAAATGCGGAACAGCCGTTCGCATAACTACATTTTGTGGCACTGATCACCACATACGTAACGTCTTTGCTCGCTTCGGCCCTTATATTTTATGAAACAAGTGTATATCGACAATGTATGATGATTAGACGCAAGCATAGGTTCTTTTTCTTGCGCCGGGCAGTGGTGTTCAAGATCCTTAGTCTCTAGAATAGCAATATTGTTACAGAACAGTACAAACTGACACTTTGTTAATTCATGTGACACAGCAGCCACGTGAGTAAAGTGAGGGCCGCTCAATATAAAAACCCGCTCAATTACGCTTTTTCAACTTCTCCTCTCACACGTCTCGCAACTGTTATCATCAGGTTAAGCATTTCAACAACGCATTAACCAAGCATGGGGCAGAACCTTACCACACAGTACCTTAACATGACTGAGGAAGTGGCTGATACTCGATTTTCATATCGAACCGGCTGGCCTAGATTGCCAGTACTACCGTTACAAACTTCCTTTCTACATGGAACAGGACCTCTTGGACAAGAAGATGTTCGTGAGACTGTTGTGCCGGACTTTGTGAATATTGGACAAAACATTGCGAGGATCCTGATTGCGAACGGCGTTAGGATAGAGAACATCCATTTATGTTACCGCTACAACAGAGGTATACCCGAATCGGTGCGAAGGCCAACGTTTCTCTGCTATTCAGACATCCAAAAAGCAGGACAAGAGATTGAAAAATGGCGCCGTGCTGTTAGACAAGTAGTCGGCATGTTCAAATGGCGAGGCTTGAACAACGTTGCTATCGAGATTGCTGACCATCGGGTTGAGCAGGAAATTCGTACGGACGTCGTCGATAGCGAAGAAGCGATTGATGCGTGGCGCGATTTCGCTCCGCGTATTCAACAGTACATTGCTAAACACGAGTACGTGACTATGGATGTAGTACGTCGATTTTGGATTGGAGCAAAGGAAGATGCGAAGGCCACTGTCGTAATCTCTGCCAAGGATGCTAATGACAGCTCTTGGGATGACACATTATCTTTGTTGCGTGAGACTCTTCCGAGTTTCTTTGACGTCGAACTTATTTATCTAAACACCATCCATGGGATAGCTTAAGCTTGTGGGTAGTTCTCGCAACCCATATAAGTTCTCGGCCTGTAATCGGAAGACGCATTTTATAGTCAAGACAGAGCATGCTTGCCTCCATGACATTTCTACGATAGCGCAACAGAGAGAGCGCGCGGGTCGTATACGCAGAATTGGTGCCGAGGTTCGATACTAGAGTCGTTCCACGTCGAGCCTCTCATTTCCATTGAGACGGAGATGATTTCCGTTTCAAGATATTATTTCTTTAGTTTAATACATGTCTTTCTTCAAAAATTCCAGTGAGCATAGCCATTCTATTTAGCTTTGTTAGTCAATTACATACCGCAATCTCTATCTCCACACCCGATTATTTGTCTTTGACCCTGCGTTGACTTCGATATGTATAGCTTCTTCATACCTATCCAGACTTCCGCTCCTCTTGCTTGAGTTGAGTTTAGACTTGCTTATAGAAGCTGAGCCAACAGTGAAGAGACTGCGGACGCCCTTGATAAGGCTGTCCGCAGATTCCGACCTGAACAGACCTCGAAGGGTGGGAAGACAAGCTGCGAAAAGTCCGAGCGTGATTTCCATAATGCACCAATAGAGCTCTGATGTCAAAAGAACTGTGTATAAGTTAGTGTCATAGTCTTAAATCGGATATGTATATCCACTTACGTCCTTCATCCATTGTAGGATCCATGCCAACATTGTAGGCCCAAATCATCCACAGCATACGGACCAGCGATGCAGCTGAAGCGAGTGTGCCCATAAGAAACACCATCATTACCCCCAGCTTTGTTAGGATTGGAAGGCGCAACTTCAAGACCTATACCACCACTGTTAGCTATGTATATATAGTATGCAGCATGTAGCACACTACTTACCATTGGAATTGGTATCAAAACAATGAGTACGTCTCCAACGAAGTCCGAAATGGAGCACGAGTACCCGACTTTGAAGGTGTCGACACATTGAGCCATAGCGGCCAACAAGTCAGTGAATAGGACCTCAAATTTGCCTCTGCACATGAAAAGGAAGGTGAAAAAGTATGCTATGGCCCATGAGCCTATCAAGGCTATCATAGCTAAGAAGAAAACATTACGACTGTTCTTCCAATGCTTGTTGGTAACGAAGATACGGCGGTACAAGAAGAGAACACTAAGCTTGACCAAGCCGTTAGTAGGGGCAAACATAACGAGAAAAGCATATTCAAGCTATTTAAGTTAGCATACTATTCAGTTTATGCCATCTTTCCAACACATGCCTTCCTCGCAGTTACTATACTCCAATCTGAAGCTGTGACTTCCGACCTAGCCCGCATTTCTGGCATTGGTGGTGCCGCATACCCGAGCGCTTTAACATCAATGCCATAGAATAGGATTGCTGCAAGACCAAAAACCAATACCAGAGCTATTACTATAAGCCAGTCGTCTATCTGCAATGTCTGGCGGCGTTGTCGTCGTGCGTAAAATCGAAGTGCGACAACAATAACATCGAAGAAGAGCAAAGGGATAATGGATCCAAGGATAGCTGCTGGTCCAGGTATTGGCATAAACATTGTGAAGACGACTATTAAAGGTGGAATTGAAGCTACGATGAGAAACTTGCCTCATACCTGGAAGTTTGTTTTGCTGTACTTATGTCGGAGTTCAGCTTGCCATCCGTTTTTAGACTTGAACTAATCGCTGGGCAATAACCACGTAGACTATCAGAAACTCGGCAATACCGGAAACTTGTTGTGATGAGGGGCGAAGCACCCGCCTGCCGAGATGCACTAAGCCACCACAAGAATGTTCAAGGATTCCCATTCAACATAACAATGTGGTCGCTCTGTAGAAAACCGGAATCGAAGGCGCCCGTGGCTTGAAGATCATACCAAGCGAGCGGCCACCTATAGTGCATAGCCCCCTTCTTGCTGACGATAGGATCTGCATTTTCGCAATCGTATTCTGTGCCAGACTAACTCGTTGTATGTTACCCGAAGATTGGAATGGCCCCATTGCCGACATGCACTAAGCCGCTAAAAGACCTACAACATTATTTCCTGTTATGGTATAATGCCTTGTAAGCACCTTGGAAGCAAGAACGCCTTTAAGCCCATTCCGGGTCAATCGACCATCGCATCACATGTTATTACACACGCAGACTCGTAACCATGACTATGTTCATATCTGACAAAGCTCATTATAACTGATTTAAAGCGCTGCGAAATTTAATGATGGACTTGAATTTACGTTTATGCGGAACATTAATCTATTGAGGCGTGGCTAGTTGTGTCTGGACTCATTTTCTGAAAACACATCCCATGATATGCATCTCGCCATCCGACACTGGTGGAGTGATTCCTGTTACAGATATTGTTTTTGTAGTGGATCGAGCAACTTCTCCAGCATGAGTTTCAGATTTCTTGGAAAGCCTAGAATGAGAAAATCTTACCTTTTACTTCTTCGCACTCCTTTGACGTATGGACTTCTGTTACTGTTCCTGGTTTCAAATTAACAATTTATCTTCACATCCAGAAAAAGCTAGTTTGCACACCTGGTATAGGAGCTGCCATGCTAGCGCTCAGGAGAACGCTGAGGGCGAGAAGAAAAATTGAAGCGCCAAACATGATGATCACAAACCCACTCTGGAAACTTTCAAATCGTGGTGTTCCCAACTCATGTTTTCAGATACCAATGGCCAGATCATATACCCCCAAATCAAGGATAACGCCTAGATGGAAGCTTGGCTACCAAGACCCCGGCTGACGGATCTGTCTACGATACTGTTTGGGGGCGGAGAGGCGCAGCTGGTGGCCTGACATGCCTGCCACGTCCGCATCCACATCCAAATAAAGCTAAAGCTTACCCCAGTAAGCTATGGCTAGCTATCGCCACTGACAACTTACTTTGTGAGATCCTTCAAGAATCGCGATTGCGTTGGAAACAGAATGATCCCGGCATCATTTACCATGAACGAAGAGGAAGAGCAATTGCTGCACAGAGGTGAGGAAAAGACGCAAAACAGTAGCAGAAGAAGGTCAATATCGGCAGTAAATCTCATTGTTTACACTTTCTTCATCCATTGCATGCTGGCAACTTCGCTACTTGGAAACCTACAACAATATCTCAAATGTCGACCCCACAGTGACGAATTCGTCATTTTTCCTGAACTACGAAATCTTGGTAAAGTTTTCAGCAACGAACATGCCACCGACCACAAAGCATACAGCAACTTTTCTGGACCCCCGAATCAGGAAAACGCAGCTGAATGGAAACAATTGCTGCAGCCGTTATACTTCAACGCTTCGGAGGCCGAATTACGCCTTGCTGGAGCTTCGATTACGGAATCTGTCAGAGTAAAGGAAGGCGGATTCATCGCCTCTCTCGGCGTTTACCATGAGCTCCACTGCCTCAACAAACTTCGCTATTTTCTCTACACACCAGAAAAAACTACCAACAAAGAATGGGTAGAACACATGGGTACGTCGTATGGAGAGGTATCCAGAAATAGATTGCTAATATGCTGCATACAGACCATTGTGTAGAAGTGCTCCGCCTCGCGGCCATGTGCCGGATGGATCTGAGTGTGTATACGTTCAGTTGGCCTAATGAAACCGAGTTTGGGGCCGAAGCAGGATTTCTTGATGCCCATTCAACGTCAGTAAGACAATGTATGGATTGGTCCGAGTTGGAAGAATACATGCGACCACGTAGCATCGGCCTAGCGCCTACGCTATTATGGCTCAATCCAGATCAGAGTCGCGGTGATCGGTGAGACCGTGCTCAGAAAATCGGCGAGGCCATATCTATGCTAGGAGTAAAATCGCATCTTATATGCATTAGCCTAATCTAGCCTCGCTCCTATCTGCAGCTTATTTTCCCAGCCCCCACCCCCAAACTCCACGAAAGGCTAAGAATCTAGGTGTGTACCATGGGACTGTTCGCACAATCTTACCCGTGGCAATCGATAATCGTATCGAAAAGCTAGGCGCCACGGCTTCTGGGGCTGTGTTGTCCCAGTATCCCTGTGCCATGAATCTTTTAGAAGTAGGCGCATCAAGCAGTAGAAGGTCATTCCGCCCGGAAAATAATACTACTACCGTTGGTTATCTTTTCTTCTCTGTTCGCACTGTATTATTTGTTTACTGCTTCCCCAGCACACAAACATTCTGAGATGAAGCCCTCTATCTTTGTGCTGTTCGGTGCCTTGTACTACGCCGTCGCAATACCTATGGAAAGCATCACCTCTGAGCACGTCACTACTTTCACCATGCTCGATGAGCGACAAATACCTACCACGGTCAAAATCACATGTCTAGGATTCAGCCCACCAAGCCTTACGCCCTTGAAGAGCGACGTTCGCGCCCTGGCTAAAAGTCTCGTGAACAAGGGCACGACTCGATGCGGCGTGACCCGCAACAAAGGCTCTAGCGACCAGGTCTATAAGACTCACGCAAAGTCGTCGAAAACCGAAGTAAATCTCTACTTTACGAACAATTCAGGCACAAAGAGCGTGTACAACGTGTGGTATGATTGTAAGAAATTGGGTGATTACTTGAACGCTTTTGCGGATACGTGCGGGAAAAACTCGGATAGAATTGCAGGTACGTTCTATAACAGCTTGTGAAAAAACAATACTGAAGAAGACGCGTAGGATCGATCGAAATTACAAACTGTGAGAAAAAGGGCTACGAGTATTCAGGCAGTACCCCCGGCGATGCACATGGTGCAGCCATAGAAGCGATGCCACTGGGTTGGAGGCATGGCTAAGAAAGTCATGCAATGAGGACGCTCAAGGATGGCCTTTGATCATCAACAGGCAGACTTGGACCTTTCGTATCAAAACAAATGAACCTACTTAATTACATCGCTTTTGCATGTGAGCAGCACATATCTTATCCGTATTATCCCTCTGCGTTTCCATACAAGCCCAATAGATTATAGTGGTTAGAACTAGAGTCCTAACGTCAATGTAATACTATAAATGGCATGCCAGATGAACCTTGCTTGTATGTGGTACTGTTTACTAAAGTGCGAGTAGGGAAAATGTGCTAGATATTAGCACCAGACAGGGGTAGTGGGCAAGCAGTGACTTCGAGTCAGTTGCTTACACAAGACAACGCTACTAAAATCGGACATGCTGCGAAAACAGCACATGAGCGCCCTTAGGTTTGCGCTGGAGAGAGCGATAGTAACCTGACCAATGATACGTGCCTGGCTCAGAACAGCAAAGAAAATAACAATGCAAGCTGCAGGGAAAGAGCCGGGCGTAAGCGGAAGGAATGCAGGAGGAATTTAGGAGGAATGTGAGAGAAGGATTGAAGGGGCCAAGATGGATAAGCAGAAGCTGTGCTTACATGACGTCTAATACAGTGTTATGGAATCAATTTGCTCATCGGATCCTAAATTAGTAAA
>Ga0247757_10001182_pt1 | contig 18543 bp, 16 predicted proteins | sample UWRJL126311R4_FD_180929 | JGI IMG/M metagenome (GOLD analysis project Ga0247757, IMG submission 180929) | Plant litter microbial communities from Arlington Agricultural Research Station in Wisconsin, United States - UWRJ-L126-311R-4 | ecosystem: Environmental > Terrestrial > Plant litter >... | reverse complement strand
CTGCGCGGGGGCGCGTCGAGCCTCCCGGAACTGTCCGTTCCGGTCATAGGACCGCCGTCCCTCAGGCGATACCGTCGGGGCCGTGCCCGCCCTCCTGAACTCCACCCCCGCCGCCGACGGCTTCTGGATGCCCGGCGAGTTCGCCCCCCACGACGGCTGCTACATGGTCTGGCCCGAGCGGCCGGACAACTGGCGCGACGGGGCCGCTCCCGCCCAGGAGGCGTTCGCCGCCGTCGCCGAGGCGATCACGGTCAGCGATCCCGTCACGATGCTCGCCTCCGCCGGCCAGTACGAGCGGGCTCGGGCGGCGCTCAGTCCCGAGGTGCGCGTGGTCGAGACGTCGAGCGATGACGCCTGGTGCCGCGACACCGGGCCCACGTTCGTGGTGAACGGAGTCGGAGAGCGGCGGGCGATCGACTGGGTCTTCAACGCGTGGGGCGGCCTGGACGGCGGCCTGTATGCGCCGTGGGACACCGACGACCTCGTCGCCCGCAAGATCGCCGAGCTGGAACGGGCCGACCGCTACCGGGCGCCGTTCGTGCTCGAGGGCGGCTCGATCCACGTCGACGGCGAGGGCACGCTGTACACGACGCGCGAGTGCCTGCTCAACCCCAACCGCAATCCGTCGATGAGCGAGGCGCAGGTCGAGGCCGCGATGCGCGCCTACCTCGGCGTGGAGAAGGTCATCTGGTTCGACGACGGCACGTTCGGGGACGAGACCGACGGCCACGTCGACAACCTCGTCCACGTCGTCGCCCCCGGCGTCGTGGCCCTCACCTGGGCGGCCGACCCCGCGGATCCCCAGCACGCCAGCTCCGTCGCCGCGCTCGAGGTGCTGCGTGCCGCGCGCGACGCCCGTGGGCGGGAGATCGACGTGCACCTGCTGCCCGCGCCCGGACCGCTGTACGCCACCGAGGAGGAGGTCCGCGGCGTCGCGCACGTCCCCGGCACGCTGCCCCGCGTCGCCGGCGAGAACCTCTCGGGCTCCTACGCGAACTTCTACATCGGCACCTCCCGCGTGGTCGTGCCGCTGCTCGACGAGCGCACCGACGACGAGGCGCTGGCCACCATCGCCGCGATGCTGCCCGGCCGCGAGGTCGTCGGCGTCCCCGGCCGCGAGATCCTCCTCGGCGGCGGCAACGTCCACTGCATCACCCAGCAGGTCCCCACCGCCTGAGGTCTCCCCGGCGGTCATCTTTTGCCGGACATGGCGGCAAAAGGTGACCCTCGGGGCTAGGTGGTGGGGGGTGGGGCCGGGCGGTCGGCGTCGAGGCGGGCCTCGATCGCCGTCAGGCGGGCGGTGATCTGCTCCAGCTGGGCCAGGACCGCGGCCTGGACCGGGTCTGGCGGGGGAGGGGCGACGGCGGACGCGGCCCGCGCGCTGGCCATCCACCGCTCCGAGGCGGCCGCGGTGAGGAAGCCGAGCGAGAGGATGCCGGCGCTCATCACGACCATCGCCAGGATGCGGCCGCCGGCGGTGGTCGGCGTCACGTCGCCGTAGCCCACCGTGGTCACCGTGGTCGTCGCCCAGTACAGCCCCATGCCGACGTCGATGTGCTCCAGCGCGGCGAACAGCGAGCCGCCACCCACCACCGTCACGATCAGCGCCACCACCGTGTAGCGGACGGCCTGCCCGGAGAACACGAGCCGCGACAGCCCGTGCGTCTTCACCAGCCGCACCAGCCACAGGGCGCGCAGCAGCTGCATGGGCAACGGGAAGAGCGGGATCGAGAACAGCAGCACCGCCAGGTCCAGCGGGTTGTGCCGGATCCACAGCCGCACGTTCCCGGAGCGGACGGCGGCCAGCACGATCACCCCCGCGAAGACCGCCCAGCACGCGAAGTTCAGGACGAACGAGACGTCCCGGCCGCCCGCCTTCTCCGCCTGGAACTGGAAGATGGCGGCCGGGACGGTGAGGACGCACGCCGCGGTCAGCGCGACCCGGTACCACCTCGGAAGCGCGAGCTCCGAGACCTGGAGGGTCAGCCGCGGCGTGTCGTCCCCCGACACGTCGGCGCGCCTACGGGACGACGACGTGCGCGCCGCCGTCCTTGAGCTTCTTGACCTGGAAGGCCAGGTACGAGGACGCGATGCCGCGGATGATGAACATGATCCCGATGAAGATCGCCAGCGTGGTCAGGCCGATGCCGGGCCACGCGGCGATGATGACGCCCGCGATCAGGTCCAGGATGCCGATCGTGAGGTTGACGCCGCGGTTGTACGCCTGGGTCGCGCCGCGGTAGACCGTCAGCACGCCGGACACGATCAGGAAGATCCCGAACACGAGGGCGACGACGACCAGCGACTGGCCGGGGTGGCGCAGGACGATCACGCCGGCGATCAGCGACAGGACGCCGAGCAGCGCGGCGATGACCCGGACGCTGCCGTCCACGTCGTCCTCGGCGATGCCGGCGATCAGCTCGATCACCCCGGAGATGATCAGGTAGATGCCGAAGATGAGCGCGATCACGCCGAGCGTGATCTTGGGGTAGACGATGGCGATGACGCCCGCGGCGATGCCGAGGACGCCTCCGACCAGGAGGATCCACCAGTACCTGGCGGCGATCGCGGTGCTGTCGTTCATAGGGCTTCCTGACTCTCCTGCCGAGGGGACGTGCTTCCTGGCGCGATCCTACCCCGCGCCCCGGCGGGCTCGGAGCCCTCGTTGGCGCATCCGCGCTCGCCGTCCCCGCCCGGCCGGCAAATTCCCGTCGACGTCTTGGGGCGGCGCCCGGTGCGAGGTACGCTGGCCGCGCACGGTGACCGAGTGAGCGACGAGGAGTGACCGCATGAAGATCGCAATGGTGGGCCTGGGGCGCATGGGCGCGAACATGACGACCCGCCTGATCCGGGACGGCCACGAGGTCGTCGCCTACGACGTCAGCGCCGACGCCGTGGCCACGGCGGTCGAGGGCGGCGCCATCGGCGCGAGCTCCCCCGCCGAGGTCGTCGCCGCCCTGGAGGCGCCGCGCGCGATCTGGCTGATGGTCCCCGCCGGCTTCGTGGACGACACGATCCAGAAGTTCCGCGAGCACCTCGAGCCCGGCGACGTGATCATCGACGGCGGCAACTCGTACTACCACGACGACATCCGCCACGCCGCCGCTCTGAAGGACGCGGGCATCCACTTCGTCGACTGCGGCACCAGCGGCGGCGTCTTCGGCCTCACGCGCGGCTACTGCCTGATGATCGGCGGCGAGGACGCGGTCGTCGACCGGCTCGCCCCGGTCTTCCGCACGCTCGCCCCGGGCGTCGGCGACTCGCCCCGCACCCCCGGCCGCGAGGGCGACCCAACGCCGGAGGAGGAGGGCTGGCTGCACTGCGGTCCCGTCGGCGCCGGGCACTTCGTGAAGATGGTCCACAACGGCATCGAGTACGGGATGATGGCCGCCTACGCCGAGGGCATGAACATCATCAAGCACGCCGACGTCGGCCTCCGCGAGCAGGAGACGGACGCCGAGACGACGCCGCTGGAGCACCCGGAGCACTACCGGTACGAGATCGACCTGAAGGCGGTCACCGAGGTGTGGCGCCGCGGCAGCGTCATCCAGTCGTGGCTGCTCGACCTGACGGCGGCCGCCCTGGTCAAGAACCCCGACCTGAGCGAGTTCTCCGGCCGCGTGTCGGACTCCGGCGAGGGCCGCTGGACCGTCAAGGCCGCGATCGACGAGTCGGTCCCCGCCCCGGTCCTCACCGCCGCGCTGTTCGGCCGCTTCTCCTCGCGCGGCGAGGACGAGTACGCCAACAAGGTCCAGTCGGCGATGCGGTTCGGCTTCGGCGGCCACCTGGAGAAGTCGGTCTGATGGCGCGCAAGGGCCAGGCCGACGCGCTCGCGTTCTTCGGCGCCACGGGGGACCTCGCGTACAAGCAGATCTTCCCGGCGCTGCAGGCGATGGTGAAGGACGGCTTCCTCGACGTCCCTGTGGTCGGCGTGGCCAAGGCGGGCTGGGGCATCGAGCAGCTGCGCGAACGCGCGCGGCAGAGCATCGAGGAGCACGGCGGCGTGGACGAGGCCGCGTTCAGCCGCCTGCTGGAGCTGCTCGACTACGTCGACGGCGACTACGGCGACCTGCGCACGTTCACCGAGCTGCGGGAGAAGCTGGGCTCGGCCCGCAACCCGCTGCACTACCTGGCGATCCCCCCGAGCATGTTCGCCGAGGTCGCCGAGCAGCTGAAGGTGTCGCGCTGCGCCGAGGGCGCGCGGATCGTGGTCGAGAAGCCGTTCGGCCGCAACCTGCAGACCGCCGAGCACCTCAACCGCACGCTGCACGACGTGTTCCCCGAGACGTCGATCTACCGGATCGACCACTACCTGGGGAAGGAGGCGACCCAGAACATCGAGTACGTCCGGTTCGCCAACACGTTCCTGGAGCCGATCTGGAACCGCGACTACGTGGCCTCCGTGCAGGTGACGATGGCCGAGGCGTTCGGCGTGAAGGGCCGCGGCCGCTTCTACGAGGAGGCCGGCACGATCCGCGACGTCATCCAGAACCACATGCTGCAGGTCGTCGCCCTGCTCGCCCAGGACGCGCCGGTCCCGCACGACGAGGAGTCGGGCCGCGACGCCCGGGCCAGCGTGCTCAAGGCGATGCGGCCGCTGAAGCCCGCCGACTGCGTGCGCGGCCAGTACGACGGCTACAAGGACGAGGACGGGGTCGCCCCCGACTCGACGGTGGAGACGTACGCCGCCGTGCGCTGCCACGTCGACAACTGGCGCTGGGCCGGCGTGCCGTTCACGATCCGGGCCGGGAAGGACCTGCCGGTCACGTCGACCGAGGTGTTCGTCCAGCTCAAGCGCCCGCCACAGCGCATCTTCGACGCGATCAAGCGCGAGGAGGCCAACTACGTGCGGTTTCGCATCGGCCCCGACGTCGCGGTGGCCGTCGGGATCCGGGCCAAGACGTCCGGCGACGGCATGGACGGCGAGTGCGTGGAGCTGCGCCTGGTCCACGAGACGAGCAAGGACCTCGCGCCGTACACGCTGCTGCTGCACAACGCGATGATCGGTGAGCGGGAGCTGTTCGCCCGCCAGGATTCGGTGGAGGCGGCGTGGCGAGTGGTCGACGACGTGCTCGACGACGCGACGCCCGTGCACCCGTACGCGCCCGGCACGTGGGGCCCGATCGAGGCGGACGCGCTGCTGCCCCGCGGGCAGCGGTGGCACGACCCGCTGGCGACCGAGCCGCACGACTGAGCCCGTTGCGGGTAGGGCGGTCCTGATGGCTCGCATCGCCCACCTCTCAGATGAATCGGACAGATGCCGGAGGCGCGTGATCCCGTGGCACGGATAGCGCATCTTTCCGACGTCCATTTCGGCGCCGAGGACCCCGCGGTCGTGGAGGGCGCGATCGCGGACGTCGCCGCGTTCGCGCCCGACGTCACCGTCGTGAGCGGGGATCTGAGCCAGCGCGCCAAGACGAGCGAGTTCCGCGCCGCCCGCGCGTTCCTGGACCGCCTGCCGGGCGCCGGCGACGACCGCCTCGTCGTCGTGCCCGGCAACCACGACGTCCCGCTGTTCAACCTGGTGCGCCGGGCGCTGGCGCCCCGCGAGCGCTTCCGGCGGGAGATCACCGCCGACCGCACCCCGTTCGTGCGGACGGCGGGGGCGGCCGTGCTCGGGCTCGACACCAGCCGGCCCGAGCGGTGGAAGAACGGCGACCTGGAGGACGACGACCTGCAGGCGATCGCGCGGTACCTGACGCCGGTGCCCGCGACCGAGCTCAAGGTCGTCGTCACCCACCATCCGTTCGTGCCGCCGCCGAACAAGCCGGACGCCCACATCGTGGTCGGCGCGGCCGCCGCGCTGGCCGCGGCCGAACGGGCCGGCGTCGACCTCCTGCTCTCCGGTCACCGCCACACCGTGCACCGCGGCGACGTGCGCGGCGCCCATCCGCACGTCGCCCGGGGGATGCTGCTCGTGATGGCGGGGACGGCGACCTCGGTCCGGGTGCGCGGCGAGGCCAACAGCTGGACGGCGATCGAGGGCGACGCGACCGAGGTGGTCATCCACGACCGCGTGTGGGATGGCGACGCGTTCGCCGCGGGCGAGGACGACCGCTACCGCCGCATCGACGGCACCTGGGAGCAGCAGGGGTGAGCGAGCCCGGGGGTGGCGATCGCGTCACCTACGTCGGCCACGCCACGCTGCTGCTGCGGCTGGCCGGGACGCGCTTCCTCACCGACCCGCTGCTCACCGAGCGGCTGCTGCACCTGCGCCGCCAGGTGCCGCTCGCCCTCGACGCGCTGGCCGAGCCGGTCGACGCGGTCCTGATCTCCCACCTGCACCACGACCACCTGCACGTCGCGTCCCTGCGGCGGATCGATCGCCGGGCGACGATGGTCGTGCCGCGCGGCGCGGCGGGGATCGTCGGCGCGCTCGGCTTCCGGGACGTGCGCGAGCTGGAGCCGGGCGACGAGCTGGTCGTCGGCGCGGTGACGGTGACCGCGGTGCACGCCGAGCACGACGACCGGCGTCACCCCGGGGGTCCGCGCGCGCTGCCCCTCGGGTACGTGCTCCAGCCCACCGCGGAGCGAGACGGGGCGTCGGAGGCGTCCGACGGGACCCGCCGCTGGTGGTTCGCGGGGGACACCGACGTCCACGACGGCCTGCCCGAGCTGGCGCCGCTGGACCTCGCGCTCGTGCCCGTATGGGGTTGGGGGCCGACCCTGGGCGACGGGCACATGGACCCGGTCGCGGCCGCCCGCGCGACCGCCTTGGTCCGGGCCCGGCGGGCGATCCCCATCCACTGGGGGACGTACTTCCCGACGGGCCTGGCCGGCCACTACGCCGACCGCCTGCGCGACCCGCCCCACGAGTTCGCACGGTGGGCGGCGGAGCTGGCCCCGGCCTGCGCGGTCTCCGTGCTGGAGCCGGGCGCATCGCTCAGCCTCGGCGGCTGACCCGCCCCGGCGGGGCGAGCAGGGTGGTCAGCGTCCGCCACGGCCCGAGGTCCCGGAGCACCGCCGTCCACACCCGCGCGGTCGCGTGGCGGTCCGCCGGCGGGGCGTCGGTGGCCGGGCCGTAGCGGGAACGCGTCGCCTCGTCGGTGAGGGCGGCGACGTGGGGGCCGACCCGGGTCAGGAGCTCCTGGCGCAGCTGGGCGAACGTGTGGTCCGGGCGCAGCGGGACCCCCACGCGCGGGGCCACGCGCTCCAGCGCGCCGGGCAGGTCGCGGCCGCCCGTTCGCCGGCGGCGCCGGCGCAGGAGCAGCAGGCCGCCGCCCACCGCCACGACCGCGCCGCCGATCGCCAGCCACGACCCGTCGCTCCCACCGGACGGCGCGGTCGCCGGCGGGACGGCTTGGCCCGTCAGGTCGAGCCGGGCGGGGACCATGGCCGCGGCCGCGGCCGGCGTGGGGTTGAACGCGACCCAGCCGTACCCGGGGAAGTAGACCTCGATCCAGGCGTGGGCGTCCTCGTCGCGCACGCGGTACTGCCCGTCCCCGGTCTTCTCTCCGGTCGCGAACCCGACGACCACGCGGGTGGGCACGCCCGCGAGCCGCAGCAGCAGCGCGGCGGCCCCGGCGAAGTGCTGGCAGTACCCCTCGTGGGTGGTGAGGAGGAAGTCGATCAGCGGCTGGCCGCCGGCCGCCGGGACGTCGGTGGTGTAGCGGAAGCGGCTGCTCTGCAGGTACTTCTGCACGCGGGCGACGATGTCGAACTGGGACGGCGCTCCGGCGGCGAGGTCGTGGGCCAGCATCGCCACCTCGCCCCACGGGCCCCAGCGCGCCGCGTACCCGCCCGCGCCCCCGTACGGCGCGCCGCGGGGCGGCTGGCCCGTGCCCCCGCCGGGCCGGCCGTCGCTCGATCCGTACCCGTCGCCGTTGCCGGAGTACTGCGGCCGGTCGTCGTCGCCGTAGCGCTTCCACGGCCAGCGCACCTGGGCGAACGTGTAGCGGTCCAGCACCGCCTGGGACGGCGGCTCGGCGCGGCGCAGCTCGGCCGCGGTGGCCTCGACGACCTCCGAGCGCACCCGGTAGACGTCCCCGCGCTCGGGCGCCTTGGCCAGCCGGCGCGCCTCGCCGCTGGACGGCAGGTCGCGCTGGGCGGCGGTCACCGCCGTGATGCGGCCGGGCGCGACGAGCAGGTCCTCGTGGAGCTTGCCGACGCGCACCGTGGTCGTGCGGGCGACGGCGGCGGGCTCGGGCAGGTCGATGCCGTCCTCGCCGGTGCTCCAGCCGCGCCCGTCGAACCGCTCCAGCACGCGCATCCGCCACAGGGCGGGCTTCGGCGACCGGATCTCCAGCATCGTCGCGCCGGTGCGGCGCGTGCTCAGCGGCCCGTAGGTCTGGTCGGTGTCCAGGGTCCGGAAGGTCGGCGTGCTGTGGAACATCGAGCCGGGGACGAGCCACCGCTCGTGCGGGCCCCAGGCGGCGATCGCGCTGGTCGCCACCAGCGCGACGGCGGCGCCCAGGACGATCGCCGGCGTGACCCGGCCGGCGGTCAGCCACATCGTCGCGGCGGCCACCACGATGCCGCCCTGCCACGCGCCGTCGTCGCTCTGCTGCAACGCGATCGCCACCACCATGGGCAGGGTCAGCGCGGCGAACGCGAGCATGTCCCGCGGGGGCGAGGGGCGGCGCCACGCGGAGACGGCGGCGCCGGCGAGCCACAGCGCGCCGACCGCGACGAGCCCTGCCGCCAGCGGCCACGGATCGCCCACGACGAGCCCGCGCTCCGGCACGCCGAGCTGGGCCCAGCCGTCGGCCAGCAGCCCGGGGATCAGGTCCCAGTTGCGGGGCTTCAGGCGCTCGCCCGGGACGCCCGCGAGCACGAGCGCGGCGGGCACCCAGGCCAGGAGCAGCGCCGGGACCCAGCGCACCGGCAGCCGGCCGGCGACGAGCAGCGCGGCGGCCAGCACCGCGGGGGCGGCGGCGACGAGGCCGGAGCCCAGCACCGACGACCACGACGCCACGGTGCCGGCGGCGAGGACGAGCACGGCCGCCGCGACGCCCCAGCGCGCGTCCGTGCGGACGCGCACGCCCGGCGCCGCCGGGTCGGCGGGCAGGGCGGGGCCGGTCGGGGAGGCGCTCACGCCGGGACGGATCGGGGATCCTCCTCCAGCGGGACGACGTCGGCGGGCAGGCGCGGGCGCGGGTGGGCGGCCGATGGGTTCCGCGGGGCCTGGGCGGCGCTGAGGTAGACGGTCTGGTGCGGGTCGACCACGGGGCCGCGGCCGTCCGGCCCGCCGTCGCCCGCGTGCAGGTGGGCCAGGCGGCGGTGCGTCTGGCGCCAGTGCCCGCCGCCGTCGGTCAGCGCGGTCGGCGCCTCGTCGCCGGGCAGCAGGATGCGGCAGCCGCCGGTCTGCACGAGCCGCAGGATCTGCCCGGCGGCCGCGCGGGCGAGCCAGTCGACGGCGGCGGGGTCGGCGGTGCCGGCGGTGTCGACCACGACGAGCGGCAGGCCGGTCGGGGGCGCGGCCATCCGCCGCTCCTGCAGCTCCTGCCCGCGGGCCAGCGACGGCCAGTGGATGCGCGTCGTCGGCGTGCCGGGCACGTAGGGCTGCAGTCCGTCCGGGTCGGGGTCGCCGGTCTGCTCGCCCGCGTTGCGGCCCACGGCGCCGTCCAGCGCGGGGGCGGGCAGCACGAGGACGGCGGCCGGCTCGCCGGCCTGCGCCCACCGCCGCACGAGGCCCAGGTCGTCGCCCACCCGCAGCCGGGAGGGCACGATCAGGTGCGCGCCGCGACGCTCCAGCCGCAGCTCCACCGTGGTGTCTCCCGCCGGCAGCGGCCGCCAGGTGCGATCCGGGCCCAGCAGCTCCACCCGGGCGGGCAGGCGGCCCAGTCCGCCGACGTGGAAGCGCAGGGTGATCGCCGCGCCCTCGACGACCTCGTCGTGGCTGACCGTGCGGACGACGCGCAGGCGCCGGACGGCCAGCGTGGTGACGAGCGCGGCGCCGGCCCACACGAGCGCCAGGCCCGCGGCGAGGGTCAGCAGCGCCAGCGAGCCGAGCGTCCCGGCCGCGACGGTGAGCGCGAGGATGGTGAGGGCGAGCGCGAGCGCGCGCCGGACGCGGCTCACGTCGATCACGTCAGCGTGCCCCGCTCACCGCGCCGGCACCGAGGCGATCGCGTCGGCCACGATCTCGGCCTGCGCGTCCGGCGCGGCGGCGACGGGCTGGACGCGGTGCGCGAGCACGGGCTGCGTCAGGTCCTGCACGTCGTCCGGCATCACGAAGTCCCGGCCCTGCAGCGCGGCGTGGGCGCGCGCGGCACGCAGCAGCTGCAGGCCGGCGCGGGGGCTGGCCCCGGCGGCGCTGAGGGGGTGGGCACGGGTGGCGGCGAGCAGGGCGACGACGTACCGCAGCACCGACTCGGCCACGTGGATCTCCGCGATCGCCTCCTGGGCGGCGAGCAGCTCCTGGGGGGAGCTCACCGCGGTCGTCACCGGGTCGGGCCGCTCGCGCAGCAGCGTCAGCTCCTGGTCCTCGCTCGGGTAGCCGAGGGACATGCGCGCGAGGAAGCGGTCCAGCTGCGCGGTGGGCAGGGGGTAGGTGCCGTCGTAGCCGGCCGTGGGGTTCTGCGTGGCGATGACCAGGAACGGCAGGCCGATCGGCCGTGTGGCGCCGTCCACCGTCACCTGGCCCTCCTGCATCGCCTCGAGCAGGCCCGACTGCGTCTTGGGCGTCGCGCGGTTGAGCTCGTCGACGAGGACGACGTTGGCGAAGACCGGGCCGGGACGGAACTCGAAGGAGGCGGTCTCGGCGTGCCAGATGCTCGTGCCGACGATGTCCGAGGGCAGCAGGTCGACCGTGGCCTGCACGCGGGAGAAGCGCCCGCCGAGGCTGGCCGCGAGGCTGCGGGCCAGCTGGGTCTTGCCCACGCCGGGATGGTCCTCGACCAGGAGGTGGCCGCCGGCGAGCAGGGTGTCGAGCACCAGGTCCAGCGCGGCGTCCGACAGCTGCATGCCGGTGCGGACGCTCGCGCGCAGCCGGTCGCCGAGCTCCTGGACGTCGGCCACGCCCATCGGGACGGACGGCGGGAGGGGCTGGGCGGAGGACAGACGCATCACCAAGAGTGTTGCACCGGCGACCGGTCGCCCCTCTATGCTGGCGCTGACATGATCGGACTCGGACTCTTCCTGGCCGCCGTGGGGGCCATCCTCAAGTACGCCGTCACCGCCACGCTGGTGGGGATCGACATCCAGGTCGTCGGCGTCATCCTGCTCGTCATCGGCGTCATCGTGATGCTCTTCGGCATCGCCCGCCTGATCATGGACCAGCAGAACCGGCCGCCCGGTCCGCCGCCCGGCGGCTACGACGCGCGCCCGGGCGGTCCGCCGCCCACGCAGTACTAGATTCCCCGCATGACCGCTTCGCGTTCCGTCGACCACCTGATCGTCGGCGGGGGCATCGCCGCCGCCACCGCCGCGCGGACGCTGCGGGAGGAGGGGGCCGAGGGCTCCATCCTGCTCGTGGGCCGGGAGCTGGACCCGCCGTACCACCGGCCGCCGGCGACCAAGGAGTACCTGCGCGGCGAGGCGACGAAGGAGGACGCGCTGATCGTGCCCGCCGCCTGGTACGCCGAGCACGACGTCGAGCTGCTGACCCGCACGAGCGTGATGAACCTCGACCCGGTCGCCCGGACCGCGTCGCTGTCGACCAAGGAGGACGTGGCCTACGGGCAGGCGCTGCTCGCCACCGGCTCCACCGTCCGCCGGCTGCAGGCCGACGGCGCCCAGCACGACGGCATCCACTACATCCGCGCGCTGGGCAACGCCGACGCCGTCCGGGCCGACGCCGAGGGGCAGGAGCGGGCCGTGGTCGTCGGGGGCTCCTACCTGGGCTGCGAGGTGGCCGCCTCCCTCGTCGCGCTGGGGCTCGACGTCACGATCCTCACGCAGGAGGCCGAGCCGCTGGAGCGGGGCTTCGGCGCCGTCGTCGGCCGGTGGATCCGGGGCGTGCTGGAGGCGCACGGCGTGACGTTCGTGGGCTCCGACGAGGTCGGGCGCTTCGCGGCGGTCGCCGACCGGGTCAGCGGCGTGGTGACCGGGGCGGGGCGCGAGCTGCCCGCCGACCTCGTGGTGTGCGGCGTCGGCGCGTCCCCCGATGTGATGCTGGCCCGCCGCGCCGGCTTCGAGCTGGGCCCGCTGGGCGGCGTGCGCTGCGACGCCGCGCTGCGGACGGCCACCTCCCGCGACGTGTTCGCCGCGGGCGACGTCTGCGAGTACGGGTCGGTCGTCCACGGCCGGCCGATCCGCGTGGAGCACGAGGACCACGCCGAGCAGCAGGGCGCGCACGTGGCGCGCACGATGCTCGGCGCCGCCGAGCCGTACCGGACCGTCCCATACTTCTTCTCCGACGTCGGCGACTGGCTGTCCTTCGAGTACGTCGGCCCGGCCGCCCACTGGGACGAGGAGGTCGTGCGCGGCCGCATGGACGACGGGGCGTTCGCGGTCTACTACCTCCAGGACGGCGCGGTCCGCGGCTGCCTGTCCGTCGGTGGCTTCGACGACCTCGAGGCGGCGCGGACGCTGATCGCGTCCGGGGAGGCGGTGGGCGCCGGCGGCGTCCGGGCGATCTAGGCACACCGTCGCCTCTTTGGAGCCATCGGGTGTACGGACGCGGCTGTACCACTTTCGTCTAGGGTCCGGCCATGCCCACCGTTCGTGACACGACCTTCGAGTTCCTGCGCCGGCAGGGGATGACGACGATCTTCGGGAATCCGGGATCGACGGAGCTGCCGATGCTCCAGGACTTCCCCGCGGACTTCACCTACGTGCTCGGCCTCCAGGAGGCCACCGTCGTGGGCATCGCGGACGGCTACGCCCAGGCCAGCGGCAAGCCCGCGCTGGTCAACCTCCACACCGCGCCGGGCGTGGGCAACGCGATGGGGGCGATCTTCAACGCGCAGGCCAACAAGACGCCGCTGGTCATCACCGCGGGCAACCAGGTCCGCGGCCTGATGACGCTGCAGGCCAATCTCACCAACCGCGACGCCACCCGCATGCCGCACCCGCTGGTGAAGTGGAGCTACGAGCCGCCGCGGGCCGAGGACGTACCCCACGCCATCGCCCGCGCCACGCACCTCGCCGCGCTCGCGCCCGTGGGCCCGACGTTCGTGTCGATCCCCATGGACGACTGGGACGTCGAGGTCGACGAGGCCGCCGCCGCGCACGCCACCACCCGCACCGTGGGCGGTCGCGCCACCGCCGACCCCGCCGCCGTCCGCGACCTGGCCGCCGCGCTGAGCGCCGCGACCAACGCCGTCCTGGTCTGCGGGCCCGACGTCGACGCCTCCGGCGCCTGGGACGCCGCCGTCGCCCTCTCCGAGCGCCTCTCCCTGCCGGTGTGGGCCACGCCCGCCCCGGGCGGCGGGCGCATCGGGTTCCCCGAGAACCATCCGCACTTCGTCGGCGTCCTGCCGCCGGCCATCGGCCCGGTCGGCGAGACGCTGCGCGACCACGACCTGATCGTCGTGCTCGGCAGCTCCGTCTTCCCGTACTACCCCAACCTCCCGGGCCCGCTGCTGCCCGAGGGCGCGCGGCTCGTCGCGGTGACCAGCGATCCCGACGAGGCGGCCCGGGCCCCGATGGGCGACGCGATCGTCGCTGACGTGGCCCTCACCCTCGACGCGCTGCTCGCCGAGCTGTCGCCCGACCAGCGCCCCCCGCGCGAGCACCCGCCGCGCCCGGTCGCCGACCCGATGGAGATCACCGACCCGCTCAACGCGTCGGCCGTGATGGACGTCGTCGCCGGCGTGTTCCCCGACGACGGCATCGTCGTCCTGGAGGCCCCGTCGGCCACGCTCGCGGTGCGCAACCGCCTGCGGCTCTCGCGGCCCGGCAGCTACTACTTCGGCGCCGGCGGCGGCCTGGGCTTCGGCCTCTCCGCCGCGATCGGCGTGCAGCTGGCCCAGCCCGACCGCCCGGTGCTCTGCATCCTCGGCGAGGGCTCGGCCCAGTACGCGATCCAGGCGTTCTGGAGCGCCGTGGCCTACGACGTGCCGGTCACGTTCCTCGTCCTGCGCAACTCCGAGTACGCGATCCTCAAGTGGTTCGCCTCGATCGAGAACGTGCAGGGCGCGCCGGGGCTGGACCTGCCCGCGCTCGACGTCGCCGCCGTGGCCGCGGGCTACGGGGTGTCGACCGCCCACGCCGACGGTCCGGAGGACCTGCGCGAGAAGCTGCGCGCGGCGCTCGCCTCGCCGAAGCCGGAGCTGGTCGAGATCCAGGTCGCCCCGGGAATGTCGATCTTCTAGCCGAGGGAAACGCATGGCACTCCTGGCCCCCCGCACCGAACGGATCCTCCCGGTCGTCGACGTGCCGGCGCCCGCCCCGGACCGCGCCCCCGACGCGCTGGCCGCGGGCACCCCGGAGCCGCTGCGCGCGGCGCTGGCCGCGCTGGTCGGCGAGGACCGCCTCCTGACCCGGGTCACCGACCTGGTCCGGTACGCCTCCGACGCCAGCCCGTACCGCCAGTTCCCGCAGGTCGTCGTCCAGCCGCGCACCGAGGGGGAGGTCGCGGCGCTGCTGCGGTACTCCCGCGAGTCGGGCGTGCCGATCACGTTCCGCTCCGCGGGCACCAGCCTCAACGGCCAGAGCCAGGGCGACGGCATCATGCTCGACGTGCGCCGCCACTGGCGCGGCGCGACGATCGAGGACGAGGGCCGCATCGCCCGCGTGCGCCCCGGCACCTCGCTCGGGTACGTCAACACGATGCTCGCCCGGTACGGCCGGCGGCTCGGTCCCGACCCCGCCAGCTCCGACACGGCGACCGTGGGCGGCGTCGTGGCCAACAACTCGGGCGGCATGCGCTGCGGCATCGTGGCCGACAGCTACTCCACGGTGCGCTCGATGACGTTCGTGCTCGCCTCGGGCATGGTCATCGACACCGCGGCCCCCGACGCCGCCGAGCGGTTCGCCGCCGCCGAGCCGGCACTCGCCCAGGGCCTGGCCGACCTGCGCGACGAGCTGCGCGCCGACGCCGAGCTGTGCGCGCGCATCCGCCGCAAGTTCTCGATCAAGAACACCACGGGCTACCGCCTCTGCGCGTTCCTGGACGCCGACGAGCCGGTGGAGATCTTCCGCCGCCTCCTGATCGGCTCGGAGGGCACGCTGGCCTTCACCGCCGAGGTCGTCTTCGAGACCGTCCCGGTGCCCAAGCGCACGACGGTCTCCTGGGTCCACTTCCCGGACATCGACAGCGCGACCGCACCCGTCACCGCGCTGGTGGCGGCCGGTGCGACCGCCGTCGAGCTGATGGTCGCCCCCGCGCTGATGGTGGCCAGCCACTCGATCGCCGGCACGCCCGAGCACTGGCGCGAGCTGCCGCTGGAGTCCGCCGCGCTGCTTATCGAGTTCGGGGCCGACGACGACGCCGCGCTGGACGTCCTCGTCGCCGAGGCCGAGGAGATCCTCGGCGAGCACGCGCTGATCCGGCCCACCGCCTTCACCCGCGACCACGAGCAGATCGAGCTGGCCTGGACGGTCCGCGAGGGGCTGCACGGCCTGGTCGGCCGCCTGCGCCCGCCCGGCTCGTCGCTCATCGTCGAGGACGTCTGCGTCCCGCCGGACCGCATGGCCGAGTCGGCCACGGACATCCGCGAGCTGCTGGGCAAGTACGGCTTCCTCACCGGCGTCGCCGGCCACGCCTCGGCCGGCAACCTGCACTTCATGCTCACGCCCGTGATGGGCGAGGCCGCCGACCGCGAGCGGTACGAGGGCTTCATGGCCGAGCTGGTCGACGTGATCCTCGACAAGTACGACGGGTCGCTGAAGGCCGAGCACGGCACCGGCATCAACATGGCGCCGTTCGTCGAGCGCGAGTGGGGCGAGAAGGCCACGGGCTTCATGTGGCGGCTCAAGGCGCTGGCCGACCCCGACGGGGTGCTGGGGCCGGGGATCATCCTCAACCGCGATCCCGACGTGCACCTGCGCAACCTCAAGACGTCGCCGGCGATCGAGGACTCCGCGACGACCTGCGTGGAGTGCGGGTTCTGCGAGCCGGTCTGCCCGAGCCGCGACCTCACGGTCACGCCGCGCCAGCGCATCGTGCTGCGCCGCGAGATGGCCCGCCAGCCCGCCGGCTCCCCGGTGCAGCGCGCGCTGATCGACGAGTACGAGTACGACGGCCTGCAGACGTGCGCGGCCGACGGCATCTGCAAGCTCGCCTGCCCGCTGGGCATCGACACCGGGTCGATGGTCAAGGAGCTGCGGGCCCGCGAGCACACCGAGCGGGCCGAGAAGGTCGCGCTCGGCGTGGCCAAGCGGTGGGCCACGGTCGAGAAGGGCGCCCGCGCCGGCCTGCGCGCGGGCGGGGTCGTCGGCGACCGGCCTGCGGCCCTGGCGGCGAAGGCGGTGCGGTCGGTGGTGAGCGCCGAGCTGGTGCCGTCGTGGCCCGAGAACATGCCGTCCCCGGCCCCCGCGACGCTGCCCGAGACGGCGCGCGACGGGGCGGCGGCCGTGTACCTGCCCGCCTGCATCAACCGCATCTTCGGCGCCGCCCAGGACGATCCGCTGGGGCGCCACCTGCCCGCCGCGCTGGTCGAGGTCTCGGCCCGCGCCGGCAAGCCGCTGTGGATCCCGCCGGACGTCGGCGGCGTGTGCTGCGGCACGCCGTGGAGCTCCAAGGGCTACCAGGAGGGCCACGCCCACATGGTCGCCACCACCGCCGCGGCGATCGACCGCTGGACCGACGGCGGGCGCCTGGCGCTGGTCATCGACGCCACGTCCTGCACGCTCGGCCTCTACGAGGACGTGCTGCCGCTGATCGAGGAGGACCGCCGGCCCGTCCTGCTCGACTCGATCGCCTGGGCCCACGACGAGCTGCTGCCGGCGCTCGACGTCCGGCGCACCGTCGGCCGCGTCGCCGTGCATCCGCCGTGCTCCAGCCGTCACCTGGGGCTGGCCGCCAAGCTGGAGGCCGTGGCCCGGAGCCTGGCCGACGAGGTCGACGTGCCCGCCTCGGCCACGTGCTGCGGCTTCGCCGGCGACCGGGGGATGCTCCACCCGGAGCTGCCGGCGTCGGCCATCGCCCCCGAGGCGGCGGAGCTGGCGCTCACGCACCACGACGCGTCGGTGTGCAGCAACCGGACCTGCGAGATCGGGCTGCAGCAGAGCACCGGCGACGCGTTCGCGTCGTTCGTGTTCCTGCTGGAAGAGGCGACGCGGTAACGGGCTGGCGCCCGTTCCCGTTGCAGGTATCGCTGGCGCGATACCTGCGGGGCGCGGGGTCGTTCCCCGCGCGCCGAGCTATTTACGAGCGGTGAGGCTCTCTTCGTAGGCGTCGTTCTGGCGCTTCTCGCCGCCGGCGATGGCGCCGGCGAACATGAGGAGCCCCTGGACGATCGCGGGGAAGACGACGCCGAAGACGACGATCAGGGCGATCGTGACCTGGGCGGCGTAGCTGATGGCGAAGATCTGGGTCACGGGCGGGAGCATATCGCCAGGGTGGACGGGGTGCGACGAGGTCGCCGGGCGGCTGGGAACGAGGAAATATCCAGACGCCGCGCCCGGGCGGGTAACGTGCGCCGATGGTGAACGCGGGATGAGTGCGAAGCAGGCCGAGCCGAAGCCGGCGGAGGAGAAGAAGTCGACGACCCATCAGGTCGTCGAGCTGGTGGTCATCGTGGCCATCGCGCTGGGCGTCGCTTTCCTGGTCCAGGCCTTCCTGGTCAAGCCCTACAAGATCCCCAGCGGCTCGATGGAGCCCACGCTGGACATCGGTCAGCGCGTGCTGGTCAACCGGCTCGCGGCGGACTTCGGCGAGCCCGCGGTGGGGGACATCCTGGTCTTCCATCCCCCGGCGGGCATCGAGGAGAACGGCCAGGACCAGTGCGGCCGGATCCACCCGGCCGACCAGTCCTGCTCGGTCCCCCGCGACGGCCAGTCCTCCAACACGTTCATCAAGCGGCTCGTGGGGCTGCCGGGCGACACGCTGCGCATCGTCGACGGCCACGTCATCCGCAACGGCAAGCGCGAGTCCGACGACTACATCGCCCCGTGCGACGGGCAGCCGCAGTGCGACCTGCCGGCGCCGATCAAGGTCCTGCCCGGCCACTACTTCCTGATGGGCGACAACCGGGGCAACTCCGACGACAGCCGGTTCTGGGGCCCGATCGCCAAGGACGCGATCATCGGCGAGGCGTTCGCGACGTACTGGCCGCCGGATCGGATCGGGCTCGAATAGCAGGCCGCGGCGGGCTTATCCAACCCATCCGGTAGGATTTGCCCCATGATCTTCACGACGAAGGCCGAGTACGGGGTCCGTCTCCTCATCGAGCTCGGTCGGCAGCAGGCTGCCGATCCGGCTCACCCGGTCGCGTTGAAGTCGATCGCCGAGGCCGAGGACCTGCCGCTCGCCTACCTGGAGCGGATCGTCGCGCTGCTGAAGAAGCAGGGCCTGGTCGAGTCCACCCGGGGTGCCCACGGCGGCTACCGCCTGGCCCGTCCCGCCGAGGAGATCTCGATGGACGAGGCGATCATGGCCCTCGAGGGGTCGATCGCCCCGATGGACTGCTTCTTCGACGACGCCGAGGGCCGTGTGATGTGCTCCCACCTGAGCGACCGCGGGGAGGCCTGCGGCACCAAGGTGCTGTGGACCCG
>Ga0247757_10001181_pt1 | contig 18548 bp, 18 predicted proteins | sample UWRJL126311R4_FD_180929 | JGI IMG/M metagenome (GOLD analysis project Ga0247757, IMG submission 180929) | Plant litter microbial communities from Arlington Agricultural Research Station in Wisconsin, United States - UWRJ-L126-311R-4 | ecosystem: Environmental > Terrestrial > Plant litter >... | reverse complement strand
ACCGACTTCCCAGAGCCTGATGAAACGGCATTGAATAGATTGCTCAAAAATCTAAGGACGCAGCGGTTAGAGAGGCTACATAATCTCGAACGTGTGATCGTCAGACAATATACAGGAGAGAGTGCAAGGGTTTTCGTAGAGAGAGCTGGAGCAACGCTAGAAACATTCGATCCTCATGTTGAGAATCCCCGAGCGCGAAGTAAAATGCCTTTGTGGAAGAGGAATTTTGAGGAAAGGGTTGCCATGCTGCTTACATGAATACTATATACCAGCATGCTAATACAGCTCGTAACGAGAGCCAGAGGGTGCTTTGAAGTGAGTAGTGTAATCGCAGATTGTAGCCTGGTTAGTATGCCATCTTATAAGTTACTGCATTTCTTGTTATGCAAACAGATCTAACATCGACGGGTGTTCAAAAAGGCTGCTGAGCTTATTACATACATAAAGCAGAATATACCTTGATTTACGTTATATAAATAATCATAAACAAGTGTCGACGAATAATGCACAAGAATTCCATGCAAAACACTAACACGCTTTGAACCAGGTTACTACCGTTCTCCAGTCTCATAATATTGTTCTGTAACAGGTGTAGCCTTGACTGAACTAAGCTATACGACTGGAGAATAAGCATCATCAACCTTTCATGCTTTCCTTAATAACGCAAAATGAGATCCAACTTGCATCATATCTCTAAGCTTCACTAGCATTTTCTCGACGCCGAACTTATTCAAATTTCCCCCGCCAGAGTCCGGCGCGTGAACCGAAATTTCAAGCTCCATAGCTTTAAGTACAACGGCCACTGTGCCCTTCTTGGCTTCTGCTACCGCTATGAATAATAGACAAAGATGCTTGAGGTAGTACCAAAGTATCATATTCGAAAAGCCTGCAACTTTCTGCAGCAGATCGCTGGGTGCAAGAGCTCGGCCTTGATAGCCGCTAATTGCTACTAGTGGAGAAGTAGATTTTGAACCGGAATAATCAGTAATAGTAGGAAAACCACCGTGTACAGCGAGGCATGAGCGTCATCTACTGCTTGTTGTCTTGCCTACCTCGAGTCTTTGCCCTACCCCGATCTTGACTCTTATCCACATCGAAAATTCATTGCCATCGAGTGTTGTCTCCATAAGTGCGCCACATAATGCGACAATAGCTAGGCTTATGAATCGCAGCTCAGGTCCACTAAGAGTTATCTTTAAAACTCCCTCTCCTTGGGGATTTCCGACTAGTATATTTGCAATTTAGAAGGCTAGTGGATCCATAGGGCCTGAGTGGGAAATGCCTTTTCTTACCGTTGGCCTACCGGGGAGATGTTGGACGAGTGTATATGCTCCAGGTGAGATGCTACTTGAAAACTTTCTGATATCTGGACCGCCTACGAATTTGGAGTTGCTAATCGAAATTGTGAAAGATGTTAGGCCCAAAGCGGGAAACACCATAGCCAGCTTTCTGACCGATTCCATATATCCGCCGCATACGACCGATGCCATCTTCATGGCAGTTTTTGCCGCGTCATGGATTTCAAATGGACCGTAGCTTTTACTATAAAAAGTCTACAAGATTAGCGAGCGAAGATGGGGAGATGTCTCGAGGGCACACCATAGTTTGGGCTAATACGTGAGCCAGTAAATACCCATATATCAATGCGGCTCTAAGGGCCATTATTCCATTCTACTTTCTACGAAGACCAGGAGACGGAGCGAAGTTATTTGAGGAGGTTTTGGTATACATCCATGGTTCAATTGCTACACCAACAAGGGATGGAGTCTGGAGACTGCCCAAGCTAGGTGCTAGGCTTCGGACCGGGCAAAAAGCGAAGAACATTCGCACTGAAACAGTCGAGTTGGCAAAAGTTAACCGCGAAGGGCTTGTCTCCGCACTCCAAGGCGTTGACGTGGTGGTCAGCGCGCTGAATGGCAGGGCGCTAAAAGTTCAATCGACCATCTAAGATGCGGCTGTCGATGCAGGAGTAAAGCGCTTCGTGCCAAGTGAGTAGCATTTGGCATCTGCCATCACGATTTGTACAGATGACGCAAACACCGAGGAGGGCACTTGTTGTAGGCGTACTCTAGGCTTGACCATCTGACCATCTTTATAGTGGTTGATTCGCTTTTGTTCGCCCTGTCTGTCAATATAGCCTTGTAAACTTATAGCATCCTCGCAGTTATTGCTAATGGGGATGATCAGGGGGGTGCCGAAGCGGGAGGAGAGCGGAAAGGACGACGACAAGGACTTGGGGGCGCTGGCAGAGAAGTGGAGAGGGGGGTTATGCTGCTGGGTATTGCAGCGCGGGGCTGGGCGTCTGGGCATCCGTTGCATAATACAAGAGCGAGCGAGGGGGAATGCAGGAGCGGGGATGCAGGAGGGGAAGGCAGGAGGGGGAAGGCAGGAGGGGGAAGGTGGGAAGGTAGGAAGGTAGGAAGGTAGGAAGGTGTTGCGGAGCCTATCTACCGTACTTGTTAGAATCGCCCGATCCACAAGGGCCCTGCAGGGCTGTTCTCTCCGAGATCGTCGTCGAGCCTGCGGCCTGCGACCTGCAGCCTGGAAAACCTGGCACGATAGTATAGATGGGATGAACGATGCCAACGCTGAGGGTGTACTGCAGAACATGCCCCCTACTGCAAGAGGACAGAGGGAGGTACGAGATAGGCAACTACGACTTACGCCGCTTGCTTACCAGGGGTTGGGCAACCATGAGTAATCCGAGGTGCCGCCGCTGGTGGCCCGTGGCTTCGCCGGTTTGAGGGCGCGGAACCCCACCGCGCTCCCGATTTCTTGACAAAGCAATCACCAAAGCATCGCCGGCATCCACCAGGCTCCGCCAGCACCGCCAGCACTCACCAAAACCCCCCCGTTTTCGGCCCGGGAGACAGGATGCGACGCAGCGCACCAGCGATGGTCCCAGTCGCGCCAATGGCCAACCCTGTCTTTCACGCGTGAATGGTTGCAGATTACATCAAGCCCTCGCATCTCGACAGGAATTTTTCGCTGACGAGCCGCTGCCCTGTGTGCTTGACGCTGTCTACTCGGTAAGATTGCCATTCCTCGGCCATGCTGGCGGCCGCGCGGCCGCTCGTGCTGGGGTTAATTGCAGGTGTGCTGCTCGCCTTGGTGGTGCAGCGTGCAAGCCTCGTCCATCTGCCGAGCCCTGGGTCCACCGTAGTAAACGCACCACACGTTTTCTTCGACATGGCGCTGCCGCTGCCGCTGAGAAATTCCTTACAAATTGTTCAGCATGCCTGGAGAGCTGCTGCATACAAAAACAGCCGTTTCGCCCCTTCTCTACTACATCCTACTACTACTTCTCAATCCCAACCACTCACTCAATCACACAAACACTTCTCCACCGCCACAGCAACAATGGCCGCAAACAAGTCTTTCCTCCAGGCCATGAAGGACCGCCGCACCATCTACCAGCTTAACAAGGAGGCTCCCATCGCCGACAAACAGATCGTCGACATTGTGAACCAGATCGTCACCCACGTGCCTTCATCATTCAACTCGCAGTCCGCCCGCCTGGTCGTCCTTCTCAACGAGGACCACGACAAGTTTTGGGAAATGACCAAGGAGGTGCTGAAGTCCATGGTCAAGGAGGAGCAGTGGACCTCCGGCACGGAGCCCAAACTCAATGGCTTTAAGGCCGCCTATGGTACCGTAAGTCTAACTTCATCCTTACCCTGATACTGTATCGAAAAGAAGAGAACGCTCGCAGCCATGGTAGGGAGAAACGCTGATGAAGCACGGTGGTGCGGTGGTGGTAAACAAGACCTCACCAAGATGCGATTCGCGTTCCTCAGCCCCACCATCGTCATCGCGCTGCCCCGCCAGAGATCCCCCAGCACGACCTATCCAGCTTCTATCCCGTGACTTTTTATTAACCCCTTGTAGATCCTATTCTTCGAAGACCCTGAGCCTGTAGAGGCTCTGCGCAAGGCCTTCCCCTCTTACGCCCACCACTTTGGCGACTGGAGCGAGCACACCTCCGCCATGCACCAGTTTGCCGCTTGGGTTGCTCTCGAGGCTGAGGGCTTCGGCGCCAACCTCCAACATTACAACCCTGTCGTTGACCAGAAGGTACAGGAGGCGTACAAGATTCCTCTAGAGTGGAAGCTCAGGGCACAGCTCGTCTTTGGTGGCCGCGCTGGTGAGCCCGGCCAGAAGGATTTCAAGCCGCTGGAGGAGCGCATCTTCGTACACGGTGCAAAGCAGTAGAGGCCTGAGTTTTGGCAGCAGTACAAGATTACATTTGCATTAGCGTTTCAAGCAAATACCAAGCATTTCCATTCATTATACAACTTTTGTCGTACCAGTAACTTCGCTATTTTCTCAATGCATTGCCTGGTTTGGTAGCGCTTGCTTGGGATCATCGTCTTGAGGGTGAAGTCCGTGGGAAATGCGTTCTTGCGACCTGGCTAAATCTATCCCGCGCAAGCTCCATGATACGGAGAAAATATTTTCACGACTCGGATCAAAATATTGTCCCCGAAAGCTTTTCCATCCAATCCGCATACCTCCGCCAAGCACGAACACGACGAGCCGAAGGAAGGTCCACCTTTCGGCGACCAGGCTTGAGCACTTTTGCGCAAATGCCCTGTATGGATTGTCCAATGCCAATTGGACGCGCAGTGCATACCATGCTGACTGGCCGCCTTTTCACAGTTCACAGACGTATTAGTACCCATCCGCAGTGTCGGGATCCGACAGTTGAGCCTTCGCAAATGACGGAGTGCAAAAGCGGCGCATCGCGTTTGATTTTGCGCCGCCGCGCGCGCGGCAGCGGAGGACTTCTCGTAGCGTAGCAGAAGCCCCGTGACATGCAGAGCGCATGTCACAGTACGGCATATAACAACTTGGAAACGCTGACGATCTACACAAGTACGCCGTACACAGAATCTGGGGTCCGAGTCCAAGCGCGAATGAAGCCTGGTCCTGCTCGCCGATTCGCCTCACGTCCTACGATCAGACAAGAAACCTGAAAGCTCTGCGTATCTTTCTTTCCCTTTTCTTCCCTCTCCCCTCCCTCTCTCTTTCTCTTGGGTCGTCTCGGATGGCTAGACGCTTTGCTTGGAATGCGCAGTCTTAGAGCAATAATGCAAGCAAGACAAGTTTTGGGTGGTCGTGTGACTAAACCCGAACCTGCAGCGCATCCGCAGGTACAAAGATCATGACGTGGGGCAGCCTTTGCGGCGGGAAAAAAAACATTCTTGACCAGGGGGCAGAATGACGTCAGAGATGATGGCGGCCTTTGGCAGATGTCGCCGCTGACTTGCTGGTGCCCTTAAAAGCTTTACGGCGCCCTTGGCGTACGATGATCAAAATGCACGCAGAGGCTTGAAGGAATATAAGACAATGCTTGTCTTTCTGGTGCCGTGAGCTCTCCAAAATTTCCCGCCACAGTTTCCTTTATAAAGATGGCTACGAACCTGTACGTGTGGGACCGCATCCAAAGATGCATTTCAAGACATGGCAGACATGCATGATGATGCGAGGATACCGGGCAAGCCGGCTCGTGCATCTCGGCCCACAAAATCCCACGGAATATGGACCATTGCTCGACGGTAAGAGGCTACCTACTCTCGCAGAGCTCCCTTCGCCTCGTCCCACGCGCCAACTTGTCAGCCGTAACATGTACCATGACGGCATATTACACCGCACCCGTGACTATGGCTTCTTCTCCAGTGCAGCCTTCCCCGCGGGTTTGCACATGCGACCGGCGTATATATGCAGGGAGACCGCCCAACCGTATGATCGATGTTAGTAGTCTTGCTCCACTTCGGCTGCTGGTACCTTTTCATTTGACGTCTTACTTCCCTCATACCAGTCTTGCCATAAGCACCCCTCGGGTCTCAATTTCTGCTGACAAACGGACACCCATTCCGCGTTCAGCATGGCCGAGCATCAGGCCCAAATGCCTCTGCAACAGCCAGAATTAGCCAACAACAACGTGGAGAAGAAGGATGACCATTCCGAGGCAGATACTCATAACGAGAACACAGTCAATAGCGACATCACTGACGCTGACCGCGAATTCTACAAGAAGTACGGGACCTACGACCGATACGAAATTACTGAGGAGGACTGCTACGAGGAGCTAGGATTCTGCTTCCCGTCATGGAAGAAGTGGATGATTTTGTCCATTGTCTTCACCGTGCAGGTTTCTATGAACTTTAACACTTCGCTTTATTCGAATGCTGTCAAAGGCATATCTGAGGAATTTGGCGTTAGCCAGCAGTCTGCTCGACTAGGCGCTGCTATCTTCCTTATCACCTATGCTTTTGGGTGTGAATTGTGGGCAGTATGTTCAAACGCCCTACCATGCCTTCATCAGAACTAAGCTGACGCATCGCAGCCCTGGAGTGAAGAATTAGGACGATGGCCAATCCTGCAGCTCAGTCTGTTCTTCGTCAACATTTGGCAGATTCCTGTTGGTGTTGCGCCAAACTTTGCTACTATCCTTGTTGCTCGTGCTCTCGGTGGCCTTTCGACCGCTGGTGGCTCAGTTACACTCGGAATGGTGGCTGATATGTGGGAGGCTGATAATCAGCAATACGCAGTGGTAAGCTAAGCAATTCATAGTCCGTGAAAGAAAATTACTAAAATGATTATAGGCTTTCATTGTGTTTTCTTCAGTCGGTGGTTCCGTGCTTGGTCCGATCGTCGGTGGATTTGTTGAAGAGTTTTTGGCCTGGCGATGGAACATCTGGATTCAGCTGATCTTTGGTGGTGTTACTCAGATTATCCACTTCTTCCTCGTGCCAGAAACACGTTCTACCGTAATGATGGACCGCATTGCGAAGAGGCGCCGCAAAGAGGGGGAGAAGAATGGAAAGCCAGTCAACGTATGGGGTCCCAATGAATTGACTCCCTTCAAAGATCGCTTTTCGATGAAGGAAATTCTCATCACCTGTATGTGTTTTCTTTCTTTCATGTCGACGGGCCAGGGCTAACGAAACGATACGATAGGGATCCGCCCATTCCGCATGTTCCTCACAGAGCCCATTGTGCTCGTTCTGTCCCTGCTTTCTGGATTTTCTGACGCTCTCATCTTCATGTTCATCCAGTCTTTTGCTCTGGTTTATGCCCAGTGGAACTTTGCCACGTTTGCTGTCGGTCTTTCGTTTATATCCATCGGTATCGGCTACTTCCTTTCATGGATATCATTCATTCCCGCTATCAAGCGCAACATGAAGGAACGCAAGGAAAAGCCTCACGATGAACGTGCCCAGTATGAATCCCGACTATGGTGGCTCCTGTTCACGGCACCTTGTCTTCCGATCGGTTTGATCGGGTTTGCCTGGACATCGACTGGTCCGCCACTGCCTTGGATTGCGTCCATGCTCTTCGCTGCAGTGGTCGGCATCGCCAACTACGCCATTTACATGGCCACCATCGACTACATGATCTGCGCATACGGACCGTACTCTGCGTCAGCGACTGGCGGTAATGGCTGGGCTCGTGACTTCTTAGCTGGTGTGCTCACATTGCCTGCAACGCCGTTCTTCCAAAACATTCCCAGCTCTTCCAACCCAAACCATTTAGCATACGCATCTACGATTCTCTTCTGCATCTCTTCTGTGCTGGTCGCAGCTGTATATGTCATCTATTGGAAAGGGCCTGTGTTGCGAAAGAGGAGTCCATTTGCGCAGCGACTGAGCGCGGCGAGAGAGGAGGCAGGTGGCAGGCGAATCAGTTCTTTACCTGGCTTGTATGGCTCGCGTCACAACTCTATCGCCCATGGAGGTTCTGTGCCTGGTTCGCGAAGAGGCAGTGTGATCCGTGGTCAGAGCTTTGGTAACCCGCGACCTGCATATTAATAGGAAAGATAGAGTGTACAACGTCGCCATTTAGGATGTGGTGTTGAATATGCTGTAATTATGGATGCTTTCAAGTAGAGAGATACCAATTTACTATTACACAGTATCAGAGAGCGTACTTTGGAGGTTTGAGTTGACATCAATGATGGGTTTGTGGACGGGAACGACTAACCTGAAAGAGCCACGCGCGTCACAATCAAATCCTCTGGTCCCCAGCCAGCATCCCAGAACAATTCTGCACTGCTGCCATGGTATTCCTCGCCTCCAATCCCAAAAGTGGTCTCATCGACGACCTTATGGGGAATGAGCGAAGGCAACACGACGGTATGGACTGGGGCTAAGATGAATGGTCAGAGAAGCCTCCATCCCCCCAAAAGCTACTTTAACTTATCATTCCTCCAGGTCAAATCGATATGTACGAACCGACCTTTCTCGAAGCCATATAACCTGCGCTGCCTTACATCGCGAAGCATCGTATCAAAGTAGTGGCCAATACCGGCGCCTCAGACATAAAGAAGCCATGACTTGATCACACACACAGCACCAAGGAGAGCAAGGGTTTGAGAACATATGTACCTATCAGCAGCTGCAAGACTAGCTATTCGAACCCATGTATGTGCAGGCATATCTCAACGGCATGGGTATAGCAAAGAATTCGGGAAATGCGCGGATATTATTATCCATGGGCGGATATCTGTCGCAAGCGCTGTGGTAGGGGCCTTCTATTAGGGTTTCAATTGGAAGCCATCTGGTCCAAATCAGTTTGCAAATACCTTCGCCGCTGGCCATATTTCTGAGTGTTCATACAGCACTGGAGGGATCGACCCCGTTACAAGAGCCTCGAATGCTTGTGAGGGGAGAAAGTCGGATACTCCAATCGCTGAAACTTACACAATAGGAAGATTATTGTCACTAAGAACAAAGGGCTCCGGATGTGAGGTTTTGGTCAACACATTGATCTTTCAGTTGCTTTATGAGATTCAAGGACCTTGGTGGAGAATAATTTGTTCGAATACTTTTCTACGGACTACGGTTGCCCCTCGAGGGGTGAGAGCGCCATGCCACTTCCAACAATTGAGGCTGGAGTCACGGAGAAGCCCGTCTTTTATGTAGAGATGCCTTAGTTCGTAACTGGGCTTAACCTTCCCACAAGAGCTCGCGTAGTAGAGACCCAAATACGTACGCTCACAGAACTGTACATAGTCAAACATCTACCTCTATCCTTTCAAGTAATTGAGTCTGTCCTAGAAAATCTTATAAATCATAATTCGACACAATAGGATTTTGGGTCCTCGCACAAGCAACAAATACGAAAGACTTAGCTCCAACCAAGTTTACAAGGCCTTGCATTGACTGTGTCATATATATATATATACCCTAGAACCGCTCCGTATTTAGATTCCCATCAAACAATTCCAAATGAGGTTTCCAAATACTTTGTCACCTTGCTTCCACAATTCGCGCTCTTATACGAAACTCGCCTCGGCTCTAGCCTAGTTATTGACATTACACCGCCATTGGGAACCAAGACGTATCCTAAGGATCAGCTTATACAGGACGCTACGAGTCAACCAATGGAGCCTGGATCTTTCGGTACCATAGTATATATAACATCGTGCTGGTACCTTCATTTTCTAGCCATTCATAGGCCCTTCCTTTCATGAGTGCAGATCGTTCCTTCCTTGCTCACCAACACAAGAGATACTCTGGTATACATGCTTGCTCTTTGTATTATGGGAACATATGCTAGAGAAACCAAAAGTAGCCCATTAATCCAGTAGTCTTTTGCGGAGAATCAACATTCATTCCAGAATCCCGGCAACCAAGTGCGTGTGGATTGCGATACGCCTTGATTTGCCTGTTCCTCAGCATAGTATTCCATCGACCTCAACTCTGTACCTCATTGTACAAATACTCAGGCGCGATGGGCGATCTGTACCCCCTTCTCTCTCCTAGTTTAAGTATAATTATGCGTAGGTCTTATTAAAATTAAGTAGAATCACATTCTATGTGTTTGATTCCTATGAGCATTTCTCCAGCCCCGGAAAAGTTAGATAGTGGGCAAGCTGCATTTCTAGATTAGTGCGGTAATCCTAAAGTGTTTGGAGGCTTTACTCATAGAATCATTGCCTGAGTTGCACAGAGCATAATTTCTTGAGAACGAAAGTCTGTGTTTGTACTATTTTCATATTCGGAACTTACCGAAGTGGCGTGAACCAGCTGAATGACTCCGATTCAGCTGTTACGAGGTGACCACCAACCCTGGCGAATCAAGAAGCGAAGGCTTCGGTTACACGAGCTTCGCCACTGCAATTTCCTGGGCAGGCGTCCGGCTCGAACGCACACAGGACTATGCAGCCTTTTCACTTGGCGAGAATTAGGACAGTTGTCTTGCGCCAATTAACACAGCAAGATGTCTCAGCCTTCTTAGGCTGAACAGTGGTACTACCAATGAAAATGCATTGAGACAACGGATCGTGCATAGTGTCAGAGGAACCAATCACTGGTGGTGGCTGATTTCAAGGCAACAAAAAGGAGATATAATTAACTGCCAGAGCCGCGGTTAGAGCGTGGCTGTGAAGAACCTCTACATGTTGACACGCAAGTCGTTTTTCCAAGACCCCTTCATCACTGAAAAGTGATTGTTGGTCTTCGTCGTAGAGCTCTGTATCGTGATGATGCCAGCTGCAGCGGGCATTGTTCGGCCTAGATGGCCGGCAGTACCATACCTTGCTGTTAGTAAGTTTATACAAGTGTGGTATATAATCAACATTCTAACATAACCATCAGACGGAACATCTGGCGCCTCTCCACAACCAACACCGACACCCGACAAACCGAACGCAATTAATAAACCACCAGCAGTCATTCCTTCACCTATCTACACATCCGTTTCGATAGTACCTGCCTCCAATCTTCCACCTCCACCTTCACACGCAGCCGTGAACATTGCGCCCGACGCAGCTACATTTCTAGCCGGATACTGTACAGACCCGGCTTATACCATCATCGACGGACCGACTGCTGTTTGGATGCCAGTCATTGGATGCATATCTTCGAAACGCGACTGCTGCCCTACGCCAGTGCCTAAGGATGGAAATGCAAAGGACAAACCCGCACCTCAGTTTCCTATATCGTTATTACCAAGCCAAGGTGTACTGACGGGCTGTCCCGACGACTACCACACAGTTGATGGAACAGCTTGCTGTCCTTCGTACGTAAATTGTTGTCTTAGGTAGGTAGCGTGCGTTTTACTGACTTTGACCAGATCGTACTGGCTTTGGAGCACGACTCTTGGTGGCCAAGTACCATGCTACTCTTCCTTGGGACAAGCCCTATCCCCTCCGCCTATACCGGACACCTTGGTTGACAGCAACGGAACACCTAGAACAGGAGGATCCAGACCCGGTTCGACGCCTGCATCGACTACAGCATCTACCGATCTTCCATCAGGGACCGTGCCAGCGTTGACCATGACGCAGAAGCCCACGCTGGCGATTATAAATATCGCATTCGCGATGCAATATCCCATGGAACCACCAAAGCCGGCCTTGCAGCCGAAAGCGAAGATTGGAATTGGCGTCGGGGCATCTGGTGCTGCTATTCTATTGGCCCTTCTGGCATGGTTCCTGGTTCGAAGGTTTTCTGCGCATCGTTCCACAACTCGTCAACTGCAGGAAAGAAATGATGCAGATGTTAGGCAGCGATTTGGTAGCGGAATCGATACAAGCAGAGGAGTCTACCAGGACTCTTCAAGGGGGAGAGTATTTGGAGGGAAGAAATATGCAGGCGTATCTTCAGCTGCCGTCAATTACTAGCAACAAGGGACACAGTGTATGGCATAGATCAATGACGATTTGATATCCCAGAAAGAGCTCATTACTATTCACCATTACCGGAACTAAGTCTGCCATTACAAAAGCTTTCACTCTGGGCCAAAAGGCTGGCATGAAAGGGAAGTTCTTCTTGCAACCGAAGAAAGCTAATTCTCTTTGGAAACACGTTCACGATGCACGCAAACCAAGACTGGATCAACAGAAAGGAGTTTTGCATATTTCAAAAGAATAAATCATATTTACAAATACCTTAGCCTACTATGAGTCCTAGGCCCTAGTCTGCTAGTTGTAATGTAAGCCTTCACCTTGATGTAACACCCAAGCTCGATGAACTTTGCATCGAGACTCGCCCTGAAGGGTATAAAATTCTGCCCCATTGGCAAATCAAGCACACCTCCAAGTGCACACATCGAATCTCGAAAATAGGAAACGAGCGAAAACGAGTAAGACCACTGGAAAATTGCCTTGCGTATCGTCATATCGTAAATTCAATTCGCATCAAGCTATCCCGCTATGGTATTCATAATCCAAACACATTGTGATCGGCCGAGTGCTATACTCGCTCTAGTCTGACTTGGCGCTTACAATCTAGCCTTTTCAACACCCGCAGTGCTTTTCACATCGAATCGATCTAAGTTCATCACCTTATCCCAGGCAGCTACAAAGTCCTGCTTGAACTTGTCCTGCGCATCTGACGCACCATACACCTCCGCGATGGCCCTGAGTTCCGGGTGGCTACCGAAAATGAGGTCGTGGCGTGTAGCAGTCCACTTTTTAGCGCCGGACTTGCGGTCAACACCCTCGAAATGCTCCTCTCGGGGGTCCGAAGGCTTCCACTCGGTGTTCATGTCGAGGAGGTTGACAAAGAAGTCGTTGGTAAGCTTGCCTGGTTGCTTGGTGAAAACCCCGTGCGAAGAACCGTCCCAGTTGGCATTCAGCGAACGGAGACCACCGACAAGAGCGGTCAACTGAGGAGCCGAAAGGGTAAGGAGATGTGCCTTGTCAACAAGGAAAGCCTCCGTCTTGACGCGGTCCGTGCCGACGCCGTAATTCCGGAAACCGTCGACAATCGGTTCAAGATGTTCAAAAGATTGGGCATCCGTTTGCTCCTGCGAGGCATCGGTACGGCCAGGGGTGAAGGGAACAGACAGCCCGGAAGCCTTCTCAAGGGCCGCATTCCCTGCTAGGACAATAAGATCGGCCAAGGAGATCTTCTTACCGCCAGGTGCAGAGCCGTTGAACTTGTTCTGGACCTTCTCTAGTGCGGAGAGAACAGCCTTCAGGTTTGTGCCGTTGTTGACCTTCCAGCTGACTTGGGGATCCAGGCGGAGACGTGCACCGTTAGCACCGCCACGCTTGTCACCACCACGGAAGGTGGATGCAGATGCCCAAGCGGCTCGGATGAAATCCGCGGGATCGACACCAGAAGCCAAGATCTCCTTCTTCAGCTCGCTGATATCGGTGTCGTTGACGAGCGGGTGGTCGACTGAAGGTACGGGATCTTCCCAGAGGAGTACTTCCTTGGGAATCTCGGGGCCGAGCCAGCGGGAACGTGGACCCAGGTCGCGGTGGAGCAACTTGAACCATGCTCTGGTGAAGGCATCGTGAAGCTCTTCGGGGTGCTCGAGCCACCGGCGGGTGATCTTCTCATAGGCAGGGTCGAAGCGCATGGACAAGTCGGTGGTGAGCATACGCGGCTTGTGCTTCTTGCTAGAGTCGTAGGCATCGGGGATGATTTCGTCATCGGTCTTAGCAACCCACTGGTTGGCGCCGGCAGGGCTCTTGGTGAGCTCCCACTCGTACTTATAGAGGTACTCGAGGTATTTGTTGGACCACTTTGTGGGTTCCGAAGTCCAAATGACCTCCAAACCAGAAGTGATGGTATCTGGGCCGTTGCCACGGCCGTGCTTGTTCTGCCAGCCGAAGCCCTGGTTCTGAAGGGGGGCAGCCTCAGGTTCAGGGCCGACGTGCTCCGAGGGGGCAGCGCCATGCGTCTTACCAAAGGTGTGGCCACCGACGATGAGAGCAGCAGTCTCCTCATCATTCATGGCCATGCGGCCAAAGGTGATGCGAATGTCGCGGCCAGCCGCAACCGGGTCGGGGATGCCATCTGGACCCTCGGGGTTCACGTAGATGAGACCCATGTGTGCAGCAGCCAATGGGTCCTCCAGGCTGCGTGAGTGGATATCTGAGTGGTTTTTCTTGTGCTCGTCGCCGTCGACCACGCCGCCGCCGCCGCTTCCTGGGCCCGGGTTGCCATTGGCATAGCGAACATCGTTTCCGAGCCATGTGGTCTCGCCACCCCAATAGACCGACTCGTCGGCCTCGTATGTGTCGGCACGGCCGCCAGCGAAGCCGAAGGTCTTGCAGCCCATGGACTCGAGGGCGACATTGCCGGTGAGCAGGAAGAGATCAGCCCACGAGATCTTGCTACCGTACTTTTGCTTGATAGGCCAGAGCAGGCGGCGAGCCTTGTCGAGCGAGACGTTGTCGGGCCAGCTGTTGAGAGGAGCAAAGCGTTGCTGGCCGTCGCCGCCGCCGCCACGGCCGTCGGTGACACGGTAGGTGCCGGCACTGTGCCAGGCCATGCGGATGAAGAGGCCGCCGTAGTGGCCAAAGTCGGCGGGCCACCAGTCCTGCGAGTCGGTCATGACTTGATGAAGATCCTTCTTGAGGCCTTCGTAGTCGAGGGTCTTGAAAGCGGCGGCATACTCGAAGTCCTTGTTCTGGGGGTTTGTCACGCCCGTGTGCTGGCGGAGGATGTTCAGACGGAGGTCATTGGGCCACCAGTCGCGGTTCCTGGTGCCACCGCCACCGATGGGGGCCTTTTTGACGGGGCACTCGGCAGCAGCCATGGTGTTGGGGAAGCGGTTGTCTGGAAGAAAGCTGGAGGAGAGAGGTGCAAGGAAGAGGAGAGGGGAGGAGAGGGGAGCTACAATGGGGTTGTAGCAGCAGCAACAGCACGGGAGACGAGGGCGGGGGCAACTCTAAATAACGTACCTGTGCAGCCCCGCCGTTGGGGGTCTAGCAGGCCATTTATCAGCCGATCGGCATCTGGCCGGGCGTGGATGCTCTGCTCTGGCGTCTGCGCGCAGCGAGCGTGACGATGCCCCGCACGCTGGTGCGCTCGCCGTCGCCCTTGGTGGCTCCGGGGCCGTTGGCGCTGCTGGCGAGACGGCCCTGCTTATGGGAGGTCGGGCGGACTGGTCGAGCGGACTGGTCGACAGGCCTGGCGGGGTGGTTCTGCTTCGCTGACGTGCTGCATTTGCCTGCCGTGCCATTGGCCCGCCGCGGCCGCTGCCCTCCCTCGCTCCTTGCGTGCTCTGCTTTTGCTCTGCTTCGCGCCCGGCGGATCCGCACGCAGGCAGGCCTCTGTCCGCTGCGCCTGCGCCAACAAACGCCCTGGCTTCAACAATTCTCGAGCTGCCGTGTCTCGGGGACGGGTCCCAGGTCCCTCAGCGAGCGTTGCCGTCCGATGCCGCGGCTGGCTCCGGCAACGCTGCGCCCTGCACCTTTGGCGTCCACGCCTTTGCCGGCCGCTCCTGCCTGCTTGTCGCCCCCGCACACACTGCCCCACCTTCCGCATCGAGAAGCATGAACAGCCGCCGTCGTCCCTTGCGTCCCCTATGCCCCTACAATACCTCCCCCTACGTCCCCTACGCCCCCGACAGTACAATACATCCCCTACGCGAGTCCAGGTGCAGGCGCGGGTGCAGGTCCAAGCCCAAGCCCAATCGCTTCCGCAGAACCTTCTTCTTCGTCTTCCTCGACAGCACGAACAACTTCAATCCTCTTCCCACTCCGCCGGACCCCGTCTCTGATCACCTCCATGAGCCCCTCTAACAGCCAGCTTCTTCGACAGCCGTCCGCCATCGTCAGATGAGCTGCATGCCAGCCGACCTCGACCTTGCTCGGCCCGTTGGGTCCGCCATTGAACATGGTAGAAAAATCGTATCGCACGCTCATCCCGCAAGGAACCGGCTCGACCCCCGCCTCCAGGTACACATCCCGGTCGTAATGCCCGGCTTGAGGGTGCCCTATCATGAGGCCAAGCCGCTGGAGACCACCGAGTTGCTGCACCAACCGGGACGCTCTCCAGAATCCATGCGGTGGTTCGTTGGCGTCAATCTTGTCCGAGGTCGTCGTCCCTGGGATCGAGAACCTCTCCGACAAGACCTCATCTTGATCGTCTCGCCTACACCGCATCGTGATGCCTAGGATCTCGAGTTGTCGCAGGTTTGTAAACACACTGTCTCGTGGCAACATGGGAAGAAGCGTCTTCACATGGTGGGCAAACTCTAGCTTGACCGTGATGAGGGTGCAACGCAGCCATACGAGCAGGCATTCGTACAGCGTCTTGCGACACGTGTGCGCGATTGGGGGCAGCTCCTCGCACACTACAGCATACGCTTCGAACTCTGCGTCATCGGCAACGTAGAACTCCTCAGCGCACTGTTCCATGGCGTATTCGAAGATGACTTCTCGGATTTCTAACGGAAGCTCCGCGAATGCCCCAACAGTTGCCCCCCCATCCTGGAACAAGCTTTCCAAGACAGCATATTTCCTGTTTTTGGTCAATCGCACTCCGTCGAAAACATCCGGCTTCCGAGTCATTTGCATCGCTCTCGTGTATCTACCCAAGACACGTGTTGGATGACGGTTAATACCTTGGCCTGAAATAGCCTAGGATTTTCGCGGTGCTGACCCACAAAACCGGTTGGTCCGCCGTCACCAGTGGCCGCGCCCAGCTGATACACTCGTCGTAGAAACTCACTTTTATTGACAGGTGAGATTTTTGAGCAGATGTGGCATAAACTAGTGATGTGGCATCACAAAACTGATTTACAAGAACTGTCTCCCTACGTAGCCTCAAAGCGCCCGTCAACCAATTATTGCTCTTTTTCTTCCAGCTCAGACCCATTCCATGCAGCCCATCATGTTTTAGTATCACCCTTTAAAGGATATAATAGTGGGCTCATTCGCCAGGATCGACATCGTCTTGAGCGGGTTCAGTTTCAGACTCCGGCGATTGCAATTAGTATAAGCTGCATAGACTGTAGCGTTGAAGAAATTGATCGATGCCGTGATCTTCGGTCGAACAGCCCTCAACTCGGCAAGAGTACAACTTCCATGACCTCCTAGTTGGGGTGGGAACGCGCAGGGCTCAATTAGCTATAAACAAATAAGCAATTGACTTTGCTGGATGCAGCAAGATGGGAGCACTTGCGTCCGAGTACGCTTGATAGTTGATGCTGTGGCAGGCAAAGTCGTCGTAGGCGCACCCATCCTTCCTGTTCGCCTCCTTGGTGCAGCCATGAAGGCAACTGGGTATCTCAAAGTCTCGGAGCCAAGTCTCGGTATCTCTTGGTGTTCACATAAGCCTGAGAATAAGCAAGATTCTTTGCTAGTGACTACTCACAAACATCGATACTTCTCCCAATTGCCAGGCTTGAAAGCTTCCGTAATGTTAAAAGTTCGCTGAGCCGAAGCAATAGTGAAGGCTGAGATCAGACCAACGACGGAAAATTTCATGACGATTGTACGAACACCGGTTGAGTGATGGTAAGAATTCGGGATACGTAGAGCCGCATGGACAATTTCTTGCCCCTGCTTTTCGATACCTTATATATATATCTCCCATACACTCCCTCAACCAGCCATTTTCATCCACATTCTCCATCCAATTAGAATGTTATTGTTGCAAAGCCTCTAGCTTCATGCAAGGCTCGCGCCGTCTCGAATACGGACGCAGGAACGCTCCGTGCTGTTACCCATCGCAATGTTCGATCAGGATCTCGATCAGAGTTTCCACATGCACCAAGGTCAATGAAGTCGGAGCTGAACAACGAAACCAATCAGCATAGTACACTTGATTCAAGCTTAGGGCAGGTAAGTGGATGCGTTTGGGTATGCAGATATTCAGGGACGTTCCAAGGCTGTTCATAGGCTCAGAACTTCATTGATATGCGGACATTTGGGCGGAGAACCGTTGGAGTGCTGCTCAACATGTGCTAGTGTGTCTTCTGGTGCAGTGGTAGGACAGGGTTCGGTCTGCCTTAAACTAGCGCACCAATATCACTTGTGCTCGTTAGGGCGCCACAAAATTGTCATCTAATACATGTATGATCACCAGGGCATCAGGAAGCATATGGTATGGCTGGCCATCGTCTAGTGGTTTCAGGCGGTCGCAGCTGAGAAGCATCGTTTCGAATCTGTCCAATAGCACAATATCATAATTCAATGAGGAGATGAAACTTCTCTTCAGTATCATTTCGTCGGTAATGAAAACACTTCAGCATAGTTTCTGGGCCCGATTCATGTGCAGATGCATGGGTGTAGCCCTGGAACAAGGATGTTTCGATTAGGATAGGATCATACTTCTCCTGCACGGCAGGATACAGCATGAAACCATTGGTAAGCATGAGGCATCGAAATGCAGTGTATGCAATAGGGAACCGTGGTAGCTGTGCAGTTCCAGGTCCTGCAGTCTCACTTGTGGCCAAGGTTTGCGAGTGTATACCCGTACGAGCCTGCATCGTGCACACTATGATACTACGGGCAACAAAAAAATCAAATAAGTTTATATAGGATGCGGCTGAAGATCTCATGCAATTCCCAAGTTCATTTACATACACTATTATCCCCCCGACACTACTGGCGAATCCTCAGCAAGTTGGCGTTGTATTTTAGCTGCATTTAGCCTTCCAGATCGAATTGAATTCTAGACATTTCCCAACTGACGATAGCTCTGGAGGACTACCAATTTAAAAATATTGGTACATGTCTGTATGTCCCATTGACAGAGAATGAGATCTGATATGTAAAGAGTTTAAATGACATCAAACGTTCATGCTCCCACCCAAAAAAAAAAAAAAAAAAAAAGAAAAAAAAAAAAAAA
>Ga0247757_10001180_pt1 | contig 18549 bp, 20 predicted proteins | sample UWRJL126311R4_FD_180929 | JGI IMG/M metagenome (GOLD analysis project Ga0247757, IMG submission 180929) | Plant litter microbial communities from Arlington Agricultural Research Station in Wisconsin, United States - UWRJ-L126-311R-4 | ecosystem: Environmental > Terrestrial > Plant litter >... | reverse complement strand
GAAGCTATTGTTCGAGCACTGTATCCAGAAGGAGTCATCGTTTGTGTCACAATGGTAGACGCATACGCCTTCCCCGAGCCTGGTTTTAGGCATGCGGTGCCTTTCCCGTAGGCGAACCGGCATGGCAGAAGCTGTTTCGATCCCGTCTCAGTCCACATGGCGAAGTCGGAGATGGTAATGTCGGTGCAGGGAGTGGTAAGCACATACAAGCCTGATGGGACCGCACTGGGCGCCATTCGTCCCGGTGCCCTCCAGTTCTTGACGGTGATGTTGTGGAGCTGGACGCCCGAACCTGCGACCGGTTTCATACTTGGCCAGTACCGGTCGATGTCGAGCGAGTAGGCGTCCCGTGACCGATGAAGTTCTCCAGCACCACATCCTCGAGGTATCCGCTGCCGCCGTTGCACTTTATCGTCATCATTTGGTTCGGTAACCACGTGTAAATGTTTCTGTAGATGATCTTTGAAATGGGCGGTGCCGGCGCCCAGGCCACCAAATGCGCAGCCGCCGCTTGAGTCGCTGTGGATGTTCTCAACCAGAATGTTCTTCGCCGGGGACTTAGCCGTAACGCATTCGTCTTTGTTGGTCACCATGACGTTGTGAATCTAGATGTTGTTGCTCCAGCATCGGTACATCTAGGCCACCTCGCCGTTGGTGCACGTATCCATACAGAAGTGGAATGCGGGAGCGTCAACGAGAGCGAGGTCATACACCGCAAAATCAGTCACCTTGTACAAGCGCAAGATGCGCGCGCCGTCACGCTTACCCTGGGCGTGGAAGATGTAGCTGTTTCCTATGTTTAATTCATCAGCCTTTGAATCGTTGTCGACCTTCCTCATGAATCGTACCTTGAGCAGCGCCCTGGCCCTTGAAACTGAATAGCCCGAAATCGTGCGTATCTCGTACTATGATCATGTTCCCGCCGTCGCTTCCTATCCTATAGATGATTCCATCCAGCCGGATTGCAACCGCTTGCCCGTTCTCCAACGTCACCCACGTGTCCATCACATAGTCGCCCTTTCGGATAATGACCACACCACTAGCCTTACAAGCTGTCAAGCCGCAGCTAGCGGCGGTCCAATGCCCGTCTTTTTATCGGCTTTTGCACCACAGTGTGTCACACCGCACTTTTTGTTGCGCGCTTAGTTGCTGTTTTGGTCAGACTTCCAACATGACCGGAGAGCTGGGCGTGTACTGCGGGAAGGAGCGCGAGGGCGCTCAGAAAAGGGGAGATAAGCATAAAGAAAGTAGAGTAAAAAGGATGACTGCGCTGCAGGTAATAAAAGCTCCAGTGCTCAGATATGAATGACTGACAGATCAACGAAACAGGATAAAAGACCGGGGCATGTTCCCGACGAAGGGTCTCCTTCTTCAGTCCCGGGGCTATGTGGTTTTTCTTCATGAACAGAAAGGCACTTAAATCGTAGCTAAGCATGCCGAAAGTCCCTTTATTTTACTAGACACAAAGCCTGATGATGCTCGCTACCCGTTAGTTGGTTTCGAAACGTGTTGCGGGTGTCGGATGGTCTGGCGGGAACTAATATGGCGTCAGTACACGGCACATGTTGCATTATCTCACTAACACTGTATCCCAAGGTTGGGGAGGACATGGCCACATCGAGATCGATTACCATCTCACAGCACGAGCATGCAAGTCATACATGGGTAAAAAAGGCCATGACTAATTGCCGATGGTCTCTCCTGCGATTCGTGGAAAGCTGTTTCAGTGCTTAAATGAACAGGGCCGCTAGATCGCTAGATCGCTACTGGGATGCTAGCAAAGCCAAATCAGGCCAAGATAGCAGTGCTCAAGGTCAGGCGGCGTACGCACATCGCAGCTTCATACTGTAACAGAGCCGTACTACCCAGTCCGTAACTGTGGGTACAGCAATACATGAAATCGTTCGACCTTCTACAACATTTATCTTTATTCTGTCGATGCCCGTTAAGCCTCTGGTGATGGGGTAGGGTCCGGGGTGGGAGGTTGTGTTGCAACTGTAGAACGCATTCGAATACCCATCATGATAACGTCCGAAATCATTTTCCCCTGTTTCACAGAAAATATTTCTGCAATCCTTCCTGCTGTTTGCGCTATCCAAAGAAAGGTTTGTCCTGTAGACGATGACGCTGACGAAAGGATGTTCAAAGGTAACATCAAGATATGTGCGCCTACGCCTCGGGAAGTAGCCCGACTGATTTTCAGGTTTGACAAATAATAGTCTACACCGCCCTGGACTATTTGGCCTCTCTCGGCTTGACCTTTCATGACCTCCCGTAGTGATTTTTCGGTGTCGGAGCTTGGAAAATGCTGATTCTGTGTACGATGCCACGCAATCAGGATTTCATAAACGAGTACGCGGCCTGTTTGCTGGATTAACCACGAGGTCGCGTGCCATACAATCCGATATGCCTTGTCGGCATCCTTCGCGACCTTGGTTCCCTGCTCCAAGGCCTTATCTGCAGGCTTCACTGCCCACGGTGGATATTTTGGATTCCAATCTTCAAAATCTTGGAGCAATTGCTTGGCTTCTTTGGCCAAATCCTCGTCCACGAAGCCTCGTTCTTTTTGCTTTGCGCGCAGCCGACACACGCGAATCATAAGGGTGTAGAACTGAACCTCGTAGTCATCCCCTCCTAGTCCTTCGTCTTCTGTATGGGATAGGAAAAATTCTGGGAGGGGTTCCATTCTTAACATGCACAATACCAGCTGTGATCAAATCAGAACAGAGACGCGATGGTTGCTGTACCCACCTACCATTGAGCCGCGCAGACGCACATATAGTGCGTGTCCAATGTCGTCAGCAAACTGTGAGCGACCACGCATACGTGCAAGGGTGAATGCACCCTGCAGATGGGCAGTCGAAGTCACCAATGACTGGGGGCCATCAAACATAATGTTCTCAAATGATGACAGAAGCAGGCATGTTAGAAGAGACGAATCAGACATTGCAAGTTCGGGATCCTGCAGCTGCTCGTTTAGATGGCGGAGAACCTTTACCTGCTTGACCCGGGCAGCATGCAGAAGATCCGGGGCATTTTTCGCATTTCCTAGGGCGGCAAGCCCACATGCATTGATGATCTCGGCTGCCGGTCCTCCTCTCACAGAATCGGCTTCGTAAATGGGCACGATGTATTGAAAGCCTCCTACAAGATCTGCAGCTGCAGCAAAGGACCTTTCATTGTAATTTGCGAGCCAATGCATGATGGCTTCATCTTGGAGCGTGGCCCGCCTCGATGGGTGATGCACCAAAGCAGCGATATCCAGCGGTGGCACCACATCCTCGGAAGGCTCTGCTGGCTGGGCCACCGCCCCGCGATTGACTTTACGGATGACAGACCCAGTCTGGTTCCGGAATACCATGTCTTGCTCGTTCCTGTACCCGTAGCAAGGCCTATTCTTTCGAATGCATTGCCTGCAGGCCGGCAAGGCCAAGTCGCATCTGATGGGAGGTTAGTGGCCAGGATCTCTCAACGAAACGGTTACCCGATTGGGAACAAGTGCAGAGTGCTTGAGCCTAGGAAACGGGTCGCATGCTTACTTTGTCCTTCTCTGTCTGCAGGGCAGACAGCCCTTGCTGGGCTTTCCTGAGAATCCCATCTCCCTGATATCAGACCAATGAACGGGCCGTTGAGACGTCGCACTGGCTTCGACGAGTGGGCCCCCACAGCAGCGCCGTGCAACGGGTAGGCGGTACACGAAGCCCTGGCCTGCCCCGTCCTATCCTGTCCTGTCCTGTCCTATGCCGGCGTGCTATACACTGCTGGATGCTCCAGATACAGGAAGTACCTCATTCACAGCAGCGCCAGAAGGGCTTCATTGGCCGTCGGAGTATGACGACCGGCTAGTGGGACGGCGCTTGACGCTGGATTAACCGGCTGGCTAGACCGATGGTTTCTATCAGAGGTCGCACAAGGGCATATTGGGGTGGGTCTTTGGCTATGCTTGTCGAGGGGGAGAGCTCGCAAGGCGACGATGGAGGATGTCGAGGTAGCCAGCCCTCGTTGCCCGCAATTTTGCAGGCGCGCCAGGTTGCTTGCACGTCGATTACCTAAGCGGGACGGTTTTTTTTCCGCGTCCATGCTAAGCGTAGACGTAGACCATGTGGACGGCGCAACTTTTGTGAGCGGCAGCCATCCATCTGACAGCACCGCCGTTTCCTGGACTGCCAGGGAATGCTGAGTGTTCCGTCGTCGGTCTCGTCCATGCCCCTGTGGCGCTCCTCTCCCACGACGGGCTGGCCGGCGAAGGGAAGCACCTGCACCGGACGGGACGAGGCGGTCTGGGCATGTCGAGAGCGGTGAAATGCCATCGCGATGCGGCTGAGGCGTGGCGAGTGACGTGGACAGCGAGATGCAGGGGCAGACGTGGTCGTGGTGGTTGGCCATGTAGGCGTTGCGGGGGCGACGGGCAGTCCGAGCTTGGGCCGGGGCAGGTAAACACACCAACACAGGCCCACGGAACGTCATTAGCAGCCGTGCTATCGCTCCCCACAGTCCGCACGATAGTCGCCGTGCTATTGCTCCCGCTCCGACATACAGCACTATCATTCTTCCCTCCAAGACGCGCCTGTCGCTCGCTGCCCGCTGCCCGCTGCTCACCCGCACGCGCACACGCACACGCATGTCGCCTCGTCGTCGCTCCCCGGCTGGATGCATCTCGACCTGACCGCCATCTGCCCGTCTCCACGAAACAGCGCTCGGCCATGGCGCCCGCTCCACAGAGCCTGCCAACTCGTTTCCCGTGCTGGTGCAAAGCCGTCTACTCGTGGGGTGGAGAGGTGAGCCGCCGCGTCTACCAGCGTTTGCTGTTGCATTCCCACTGACCGCTTCCTAGACGAAACGCGATCTCGGCTTCATAGAAGGGGACTTGATCGAGTGCCTCAACGCTGGTGATGGCTCATGGTGGATGGGGCGTTTGAAGCGCGACAGGCGCATGGTCGGCCTGTTTCCCTCCAACTTCGTCGAGCTTCTATCCGAGGACTTTCAGCCATGGAGTCGCAACCCAAGTCCCATGGCCCACAATGGCGCAGGAAACATATCCAGACAGAACAGCGCACAGCCTGTCAAGCAGACACCACAGAAGGCCAAGACGTTTCGTAAGCCCTTCACGGCCTATGCTGCCGCCAGATCACCAAACCCAGCTGCAGCCGCGCGCGAGATACAGCGGGCTGGCGGACTTGCACCAAGCCCAAATGGCAGCTTGCGCACACACAAGCCGTATTCGTCCATGAAACGGTCGTCTACCGAGAGTCGCGAGACGGCGTCACCCGCGCCCTCAAGAAACCCATCACACCTTCGCGCCGTCTCTCCCCGACCGCCATCCGCGCGACCTACCTACACACGCGCGGCGTCTCCCGCTCCACCAGTCAATCATAATGCCTACTCTCGCTCACCATCTCCAGCGCCTCCTGTGCAGTATCAGCGGGCAGTTTCACCCGCGCCGCCAGCGCAGTACCGCCCTCACTCTCGTGCCATCTCACCCGCGCCGCCTACTCAATATCAATCCCATTCGCGAGCCGTGTCTCCTGCTCCATCCTTCCAATACCGCGCATATGATCGAGGGCCCTCACCTTCGCCGTATCAAGACGCTCATTCATCTCCACCGCCACCGCCGCCTCCGCATCGTGTTGCGTACAATCCAAATAGAGCTCCTTCCCCTGCGCCGCTCCAGAATGGTTTCCACACACCGGCGCCACCTTCGCCCGACCCAAGGACCGCAAATCGGGGCAATTTCACACCATCTCCCTTGACGAATGCCATGAACGATGTCATGTCTTCGCTCCAGGATATGTCCATCTCAAGAAGCGCAACTTCGCCAGATGAGCCTGCGACGCCGCCCAGTGTTTGGTCACCAGAGGCATTCGATGAGGTCTACAAGGCCTCGGCGCGAAAGATGCGTGCGCAGACCTCCAATGGGATCGCTAGCCAATCCACCCTTCCTGACGATGAAGTCGGATTTGATGATGGCCCCCCCCAAGCGCACAACTATGTACAACGTATGGAAAGCCGCCTGCGTCGAATGCAGCAGCAAGAAACCCGTAAGAATGATGAGCTCTTTATCCCTCCGGACTCTTCGGGGCCACCGCCTGCCGTGCCACCAAAAAATATAAAGTATCAGCACAGGCCAGGCTCGTCAGTGGAACAGATACAGTCCGACGTTGAACGCAAAGGGTCTAGAACACTCCGCCACCGTAAATCCGCATATGAGATTGGACGAAATGTACTGGGTAGAACTTTCACAACTAAGACAACTTCGACCACTACAACCCATACAAGCAACAGTACCAATAGAAGCTTAATGTCCGGCCAATCGGCAACCAATATGAGTTCTACAAGTGCCGGGAGCTACTACCGCAAGAAGTTGGCTAGGGAACGGCCAAAGAGCATGGTGGAGAGTAAAGATGTAGGTAAAGGCTATGGATTCGATGATGGTCGGCCAGAAACCCCCTTCACAGGCGTCACCTATCATTCAAGTCATGATTCGCGTGAACGACCCCAACCAGGTCACGAACCGCAGGTTATCCCGGATGGACCTGATCCACTAGGTGGACTCGTAGCACCAAAACCTAGAAGGAGTGGATTTTTCCGGAAAATGATCGACTCAGCAAAAACTCAAGCTGCCAATGCTCGCAGTACAATCGCTTCGGGTTCTATCAGCAGGCCTGGCTCTCGGGCTGCGAGTCGTGCCGCTAGCCGGGCTGCAAGCCGGGCTGCCAGTAGATTGGATGATCGTCCCTCGTCTGGCATCGCCAGTGGAACAGCTGTTCAATCGAATGCTGCGCGAGACATGGGCTTAGGTGGGGCCATTGATTGGGTGCAGGTCCGTCGAGATGTCAATCGATCGAATTCCTTGAGCAAGAACGAAAGGATGGAACGCGCAGATCGCTGTCAAATGATGGATATTCCTGTCATCAATCCAGTGGACATCCTGTACGAGTCAGCCGAAGGGGACGAGGGCTTAGACGGCCTCCCTATAACCGAGCCTACGGACTTCAGTGCCTGTAACCTAGCCCTGGTCGATAAGAGCGCTAGGTTTGTCAACAGCATTCCACTTGGAACAACCCCGGCCACGCTAGCACAAGGTTATGTATGTCGGCCGTACAGAAGTGACGTGCAGCGTCTGAGAGCAATATTCACCTGGGTCAGCGAACGCATCTCATGGGAGGATGATTTTGAAGGAGAAATAGACACGCGCCATGTTTTGCAGAGTAAACGAGGGTGCTCACAAGAAATCGCGATCGTGGTAGCTGAAATGTGTGCATCTGTGGGATTGCACGCAGAAGTGGTCAGAGGCTATCTAAAGACACCAGGAGAGCCTCTTGATTTGGAAAGTGTGGCACGACCAAATCATTTCTGGAATACTGTAATCGTGGAAGGGGAATGGCGAATCATGGACTGCTCTTTGGCCGGGCCAACTAACCCTAAAAGAGCTTACTATTCTAATGCTAACTCACAAGTTGCAGAGGGATGGTATTTTCTAGCTCGACCGATGGAGGTCTGCTACTCTCACGTGCCTCTCCTCCCTGAACAACAGCATATTTGCCCACCACAACCGCACGATGTATTGATGGCATTGCCATGCGCAACACCAGTATATTTCAAGCACCGACTCCACATGGTGGATTTCGACACCAGCCTACTCAACCTCGATAATCTAGAAATGGCCCATATTTATATCAACGTTCCCGAGGATGTTGAATGTGTGGCCGAGGTGGAAGCCAGGGCTTATACCCAAGACGCGGATGGTGACTATTTTGAAAGTGGCGATATTGTTCGTAAACCCGCCCTAGCCCAGGCCGAGTGGATTGGGGGCCAAAAAAGATATACCGTAAAGGCAGTACTACCAAGTGACGAAGGTCACGGTGTGCTCAAGGTGTATGCCGGTCCTCGAGGTCTCATGGTAAGCTTTCTCCTTATCAATTAAAAGCGTTAAACTAACCTGAACAGCATTCTAATAAGCTCAACCCACACTCTCTTGCACTCGGCCTTCCTATCACACACACTGGCTCAAACCCTCCTTACTCGTTCCTCACACTCCATCCGACGCCACACGCACAACGCCACGATCTCTATGTCGCTCAACCCCAATGTGCCAGCATTGCACTCAACAATACTTTTGTATTTACAGTTCGCCAGCATCCTTCCTCGCTAACCCGTTCTCCCGAGCCAGCCGGCACAATCAATGGCCGGGCCTCACCCAATCCCTTCGCTCGCCCAGCATCGGCTATGAGTATGCAAAGCATATCGGCTTCCGGGTCGAATTATACCAATCCGTCGCAAGCCTCGTCTAGCTCATCAGGTAGCGCCATGATGAAACCAGCCAAGTTGGCCGTCCAGACTCCATCTGGAAAAATCATTCGACTGACGAGGAAAAGCGAGCACATGAGTGGGACTAGTGACGGAGACGGTAGCTCCTGGGAGACGGTCATTAAGATTGGCGAGAAAGGGACCTGGCGCGGTCTTGTGCTTGCAGACCGGAGCGCGAGGTGGTGTGTATTTGCGCAATGGGAGTCTGCCTGAGTTGTTTGGTGCGTGTCAAAGCCGAAATGTATCAGTACGAATTTTGTGTTGTTGGAAAAGTTGCAGATCCCATATTTTTCACCATGCAGGGAAAGCATGTGCTATGGCCCTATTATCTTGTAATGCTTCGGCGTTGGCTGTTTCACATGGCATCGGCTGCATTGCAGGTGTTCTTCCTAGGCGGTACCGGCGCTTGTAGGATAGTGGGTGGTTACTATGCGATTGCTCAATGCACTATTCACCATTGGTACAAGCAATGCTTTGCTCTGTGTATTGGTCTGTAAAATTCACACAATGGCGCGAACATGGCGACTAGCAATGACTCGTTCCTGCCAAGCCTCCGATAAGATAAGAATATATCATCCCACCATTAGCCCTGGCCCCACCAAAACCTTTCGACTCATACTGCTCTACCCTTGATCTTTTGACTTGTCCATACAAGTACATTGGCCATATTTCAAGTCGTCATTATGGAGGCTCAAATCAAAGAGTGGCAAGATAGGGCCGATGCTCTCAAGCCCCTCAACCTCAAGCAAATCGAGCCTTCGCTCGCCGAGCTAGATGCTCACCTCACGCTGCGTTCCCACATCGTAGGTTACACACTCACCGAGGCCGACACCACTGTTTGGCAGACACTTCGTGGTAACCGCGTTGCGCATGCATACATCAAGCAGAACCTGATGCCCAGCTTATGTAGGTGGTTCAGGTACATCGAGGAGGCCTATCCGCAGCAAGCGGTGCTGCCAGAGCGGCCAAAAGAGAAGGCAAAGGAGGGCGAGAAGCAGAAAGATGATGGTGCCAACTACGACATAGGGCTACAGGATGTCGGTGATGGGACTGGGATTGTTACCAGGTTCCCGCCGGAGCCTTCGTAGGTCTGATTACTGTAAAAACGCACCGGAGATGCTGACTATGCTGCAGTGGCTACCTTCACATCGGACACGCAAAGGCAGCGCTGCTAAACGATTACTTCGCACACGAAAAATACAAGGGTACTCTGATCCTACGTTTCGATGATACAAATCCAACCAAGGAGAAGCAGGAGTTTCAAGACGCTATTGTGGAGGATTTGGCATTGATGGGCATCAAAGCGGACAAGGTTTCTTACACAAGTGACTTTTTCGACCAGCTGTACGACATCTGTGTTCAGATGATTAAGGACGGCACGGCCTATGCAGACGACACTATCCAGGAGAAGATGCGGGACGAGCGTATGAATGGCATCGCTAGCGCGCGACGTGACTCGCCGGTCGAAGACAACCTGGCACATTTCGAGGAGATGAAACAAGGTACTGTTGAAGGTCTGCGGTGGTGCATCCGTGCGAAGGTTTCTGTCGACGATCCAAACAAAGCTATGCGCGACCCTGTCATTTATCGTTGCAATCCGCAAGAACATCACCGCACCGGCAGCCAGTGGAAGATCTATCCCACATACGACTTCTGCTGTCCGATTGTTGACTCTCTGGAGGGTGTTACCCATGCACTTCGCACAACTGAATACAATGACCGCGACGCCCAATACCAATGGTTTATCAAGACGCTGAAACTCCGTGGAGTCTACAACTGGGGATTTGCGCGCCTGAACTTTGTCCGTACTCTACTTTCTAAACGTAAGCTCACCAAGATTGTCGATACTGGTTTTGTCTGGGGCTGGGACGATCCGCGCATGCCAACCATTCGCGGTGTCCGCCGCCGTGGTGTCACCGTCCCTGCCTTGCGCGAATTTATCCTCAAACAAGGACCCTCCAAAAACATTGTCAACCTTGACTGGTTCAGCTTCTGGGCCACCAACAAGAAGCACATTGATCCTGTTGCATCGCGCTATACAGCCATTACCGAAGACGCCAAAGTACCCGTCACCGTCGTTGGTGCTCGTGAGGGCGTCATCACCGAGGAGAAGGATAAGCATGCAAAATACACGAACTTGGGCAAGAAGAAGGTTGTGTTCAGCTCTAACGTTCTAATTGAACAAGAGGATGCCGCTTCCTTTGCTCAGGATGAGGAAATCACTCTTATGAACTGGGGTAACGCTATCGTCCGGAAGATCTCCCACTCCATCAATCCGCTTGCCAAGCCCTCGGGTCTCAAGACTGTCACTGGCCTCGAGCTTGAACTCCATCTACAGGGCGACGTCAAGAAGACATCCAAAAAGGTTACCTGGTTGTCTCAGGACCAAAACCTGGTACCTGTCGAGCTTGTCGACTTCGATTACTTGATTACAAAGGACAAGCTCGAGGAGGATGACAAGCTGGAAGATTTCCTAAACCCTAAGACGGAGATTAGGACCAAAGCGCTGGCTGATTGCAACGTTGCTGAGTTGAAGGTCGATGACGTGTTCCAGTTTGACAGAAAGGGATATTTCAGGATCGATAGGGCGTTCCAGCATGGTAAGCCCGCTGTAGCATTCCAAATTCCTACTGGTAGGGGGAAATAGACGGATAGCTGCGACGAGCGATGACTTGGAATCTCTGAAAACTAATGAGGTGCGTACCCATATTCAGTGCGCTTTATCAAGTCACTGTCAATTAAGTAGCTATCACAAAATTGCACGAGTTGTAACGAGAGAACAAGTTGGTTTTATTTTTTATGAAAAGCATGATGCAAGTGAATGAGTGTTGAACGGACAATCCGAACGGCATCCGAACGCCAGAGCGAGAACTTTGCCAAAAGATAGTGTCCCCCAGATTGAAGGAATGTTCCCTGAACGAAGAGCATACCTGACCCACCATATCCCTCAATCCATCTGAATGTGTTCTGATTGGACAATTTTAAACAGCTTCCACCCTTACTTTCTCGTCGTCTCTTCTTACTCGATAGAACTTACCTCTTCTCCACCATCGCAGCAGGCTGAGCTGCAGTCTCGAGGCCTAACCTTGCCTCGGTATCCCTCGGAGTGAGCATTCTGATCTCACCGCTCCAGAAACCGAGCCTCCGCTTTACCGCTTTCCAAGTCTCGATGGCGGCCACGTAAATCGCGACGCATCCGAAACTCACGCCCCACTCCCACGTGATGGCGCTGTGCTTGAATACTTCTCGGTTGATGACGGGAAGGTACACAATAGCAAACATGATGGAGAAGCCTGCCGTAACGGCCCAGAAGAGGAAGCGGTTACGCCAAACGGCGGGGAAAACGGAGAGGCCGCGAGGAGTCGAGCAGTCCGGATAGAGGTTGAATAGAGACCGGGCAAAGTGCTTGACCTCCCACGCGGTGACGAGCAGAAGGAGGGTAATGGTTGCGTAGGTCGTTGCCCTTGCTTTGAAAACCACGTCGCAGGTCGAGTTGTAGCCTTCATTGCAGCCCGAGCCGAGATCACCGCCGCCAGGACTAGCATATGCGACGATGGCGAAGCTCATGAGACACAAGGTGCCCATGAAGAATCCGTAGATGAACTTATCCACTATGAGCTCCTTGGTGAACACTCCGACTGCGAGATTGTGCGGCGGGCGGTACATGGAATCAGATTGGGATTCCTCTAAGCCGAGACCGATGGCAAGGAACGATGAAGTAATAAGATTGACCCAGAGGATTTCAATAGGTGAAAGAGGGAAGACGGAATGCAAGTCTTGATCCTTGAAGGCAAGGCCAATAAGAAGAAGGATGACTTGGGCGATATTAGAGATGAGCAGGTGCATCAAAAACTAGGCTGCATTAGCAACGGTCATGTTTAAGAGAGGATAGTAAAGTGATCATACCTTCTGGATGTTGTCAAAAAGTCGTCGACCTTCTTCCACAGCTTTAACGATCGAGGCGAAGTTATCATCCGTCAATACCATTTTAGCAGCGTCCTTAGCGACATCCGAGCCAGACCCCATAGCAATGCCGACGTCAGCCTTTTTCAAGGCAGGCGAATCATTTACTCCATCCCCAGTCATTACGCAAAAACGCTTTCTTCTGTGGAGTGCTTCAACCATCTTCACTTTCGTCGAGGGGCTGCATCGAGCAACGACTAGAGGCAGTTGTTCCATAGCGTCGACTTGCTCTATGCTCAGATTGTCGAACTCCCGTGCAGTCATGACCAGTCGGTGTGATTGTTCCTTTGGTACGGAAGGGTCAAGGATACCAACTTCTCGAGCTATAGCTTCGGCAGTAGCTGGATGGTCTCCGGTGAGCATATGCACGGTGATGCCTGCGATTTGGCACTCTTGAACGGCTCCTTTACTTTCTGGACGAGGAGGGTCATATATAGCAACAAGACCAGCAAAATCCAAGTCATTTTCTACATCCTCGCGCTTGCGCAGATCTGCCCCGGACGGCAGCGTCTTGTAAGCGATACAGAGTACACGAAGACCATCTTTGGCCATGGCCTCTGCCATGTCGTTGATCTCAGACTTCTTGGAATCTGGGATGTTTAGAACAGGGAGCATGAACTCGGTAGCACCTTTGCTGTAAACATCAAGATGTCCGACATGCTTATCCTCGTACACAACAGTCATCTTCTTGACCGACGAGTCGAATGGAAACTCGGCGGCCAGTCTGATGTTGAGTTTCGAGAGCAGTTCCTCTTTGCCCATATTGAAACGCATAGCAAGAACATGAAGAGCGATTTCGGTTGGTTCTCCAAAAGCTTGCCACGATGCATGCTTCAGAGAACTTTGCCCTGAAGCGGTGGTTGGACGTGTGATGGTTAGAGAATTTATAGTGGAAATCTCAGTAGCATCATCTGTTATGCGCTCGTCCATCTCTTTCTTGCCTGTTGTGGAGTCATCGGATGCATCGGACAGAGGCTGGACCTTGGACTGATTGCATAGAGCAATGGTCCTTAGGAACCGAGTAGAGGCTATGTTGTGAGCAACTGCATTCGTGTCTAGGCGTTCATTATCGAGCATGACATAACCGCTTCTTGGGTCGTAAGGATCATCCGTAGCTTCGATGTCTATAGCGCCGAAGCCAGGGATAATGGCCTTTCGAGAAATCATTTTACCTTTTGTCAAGGTCCCCGTCTTGTCAGAGCAGATGTTTGTCACGCCCCCAACCGCTTCTATGGCTGAAGCGACGCGAATGATGACGTTTGAGCTGGCCATTGCTTTGGCGCCTACAGCGATTGTGATAGTCAACACGGCTATGAGGGACTCGGGGATGACGGCAACGGCGACGCAGATGCCATAGATCAAGACCTCACCACCAACCTGCCACTTGTTGGCAGAGAAGACGATGATGGCAAGAAGGATAGCTAGACCAAAGAGCAGGAGAGCGAACTTGCTCAAGCTGATCTGAAGCGGCGTACCGTCAAGGCCAAGAATGGTTTTGATGAACTTGATGAACTTTTTCCCAAACCTCATGAATGGGCTGAGGTCTTTCAGGGACTCATCTTTTTGGCGTAGCATGTTCGCAATCTTGCCCACTTCGGTCTTCATGCCGGTTGCAACTACGATGGCACGGCAACGACCGCGCTTCATTTCACTTCCGGAAAATGCAAGATTGAGACGGTCCCCGAGGGCCACATCTGGGTCCTGGTAGACTTGAAAAGGGTCCTTCTCTACGGGTTCAGCCTCGCCCGTAAGGAAGGCCTCATCGGTGGATACGTTGAGGCCGTCGACGAGGCGGACGTCAGCAGGCACGATATTACCCGTCTCGAGCTGGACGATGTCGCCCGGGACCAGGTCTTCGGCTCTGATCTTTAAAGTTTCTCCACCGCGGATGACAATGGATTCAGGGGCTGTCAGGCTTTTGAGAGACTCTATCGTCTTCTCGGCCTTGTAGTCTTGCCAGAATCCTACAACGATGTTGAGGAGAATGACAGCAGTGATGACGCCACCTTCGATGTAGTCATCGATTCCGAAACTAAGAGCCATGGTGATGAGGAGTACCTGGGGTCACATGTCAGGAGGGATGAAAAGGGGAAGGCACAGAGATGTGTGAGGCGCACAATAGTCAAGCTATTTGTCGTCTGCCTCATGAGAATGGCAAGCACGGATAGCCCTTCAGCTCCCTTAACCTTGTTAGGCCCATGGAGGCGGAGGCGAGATGCAACTTGCTCGATGTTGAGCCCATTGCTGGACAGGGCCAGTCAGTGGCATGTTCAAGAGTGAGGGTGAGAGTGAGCACGTACCTAGTGTCAGCGTCCAGTGCCTGGGCGACCTGGGCTGCTGTGAGGGTGTGCCAAGCTGTGAGTGGCGGAACATTTCCATCGTGGGCAGAGGGTGGCTGCGGATGGTGATGGGGGGGTTGAGGAGTACTAGTCGGACCATGATAGGCACCTAAAGGAGGTTCGGAATCTTGAGGAGACGTCTCCTCGACCGTAGACAGATCGGTTTCACCCATTCAATATGAAATGTACACCGCAGTGTTGAATGTAGTAGGAATAGAGGGGAGTTGCGGGGGGGTATTATAGGGCGAGGCCATTGGCGGGGGTTGCGATCACGCACACTAGCGGCTTGGTCGCTCTCCTCTGAGCCTTTGACGCTCCTGCCGTGCTGGACAAGACGATGGCCAGTCAGGACCAGGGCGCACCACACACTGCACACTCCCTACAGGTCGCCCATGTCGCCCATGTCGCCCCGGACGGCCTCTGGGGTGTCGTGCGTCGCGGCTGTTTGTGGCCACCTACGTGCCCTTTACCCGTCCGTCGCGACGGTCCAGAGTTGTGTTTGCTGCCTCGCGTCTTTCCCACGGAGTCGTGCCAATGCACAGCCAAACCTCTCGGCTGACGGCTTCCAAGACGTCTTCTTGTACCGCCTAGACTGCACGGGGACTACGACGGACCGCACAGCCACCGCCCAGAGCAGCCGCGAGCGTTGGCAGAGTCACCGCCCTCTTGGTGCTCCCATTGGGCGCGGCAGAGAAGGCCACGTTATCGTGTATGCGTGGAACGCGTGTTCTTCCGGCGCCGCTGGCCAGCATCTGTGTCCATGTGTGGATGCGTGGATGCGTGGGTGCATGGATGCTAACCTCAGTCGGGTGAAATGGTCGTGGGCAGCGCTGGCTGGCTCGCGCCAAGGTCACCGTCCAACATGTGGCAGCGCGCGCGCAGTAAGATACGATAAGCAGCAGTCGAGTCCTTGTGCAGCCAGTGTGCAGATGTGCAGGCGTGCGGGGGGGCGCTGGATGTGTGCGTACAATACAGTAAGTGTGTGTGGGTGTCCAGGACGCTGGTGGCTTCTTCCCCATGGATTCCACGGGTTCCAGTCCGCAGAGCCTCGGCTAGCCACTTGCTTCTGGAAGGTCTGGCGCCCCGTCTGCTCTGCAGTCCTTTGCCCCCTGCATCGTGCAGTCCATCGTGCAGCCAACCGGCCGGCCACTGGCTGTATCTGGCTTCTTGCATCACCGTCGTCAAGTACACAACCCCATCGTCACGTTCGAGGCACAGGCAAGGAGAATGCTTTTCATTAGATCCAGAGGCCCATTAGCCCTTTTGTACGCCTTGCAGAACCCCCCTGACGCACCATGGAAAATGCCCAGTCGTTAAGGTCGTAAACTCTTTCACACACATACACACATACACACATGCACACCACCGTGCTCACCACGACTCACCACCCATCCCGTAACGTCTCCGCCTCCGACACCCCTGAACACCGGCGAGGCGCAAGTTGAACGTCAGCTTCCGCCATCGCGGCTTCGAGAGACATGTTGAAGGTCGCGGCAAGATATTGCGCGTAGCGTTTTCGGTATGCTGCACATTGGTCTTCGTTGGACTTGTACAGCTCCCGTTTGGACGTCTTGTCTGCGTCGAGGTTAGATGCACAGCCTTGCTTGCAGCGATCAAGTATACCCGAAGCGGGATGGAGAACTATCGATGGCGGACTGGGCGACGTTGATGGAGAAGAGGAAGGAGAAGGAGATGTGCTGAAGGGAAGATGAGGCATTATGATGGCGATGGCTTTGACTGCAACGTAGTTGGAGAGGATAGTTCTCTGGCCCTGATCCCGTCTGAGACGTGGATGATGGTACTGCGTAGACACTGATCGAGTCTGCTGTGCAAGCTGGAAGTGAAGCTGGATGAGAATGTTTCTAGTCGTGCCAGAGCAAAGCCTCTTTATACACAAACACACGTCCTCACCGCAACAACAAATAATGGAGCACGAATCGCAGCCAAGCGATAGGTTGAGACCCGGACACCGATGGTAACGCAGTCCCATGCATCGAGATCAGGTCTCATCATCACGCTATTACGCTGTAATTGGCGGCTGAAGCCATCTTACTCTGTCGTGCCCATGGATCGGGATTAGCTGCGCCATTTTCGTAGGCTCCACACACCGCCAGAAGGCGTTCCAACCAACAAAAGTCTGGGGAAGTCCACGATGTTTCAGGGGACCCGCCGACCCCTGCTGCCCTCGGCATGGCACCAATGCGTCCTACACGACCACTTCGCCCAGAGCCCAATCGTGCTCGTGCAGCCAAGGCTCACGATGCTCAGGGGAGAGTCGCTGTACACGATGGCCTTGCCCACCATGCTCTCACGCGCCCTCTGGGAGGCGTTTTCATGACCAACAACCCTAGATGGCGTGCGTGCCCTGGTTGGTGGGCTGTTGCCACGTCCCCAACAGCTGTCCGAACTCCCGCGATGACACAAGGTACGTGTATAATCATGTTATATGGGCAACGATGACGACCTGCATCTACCACGGGTTCGTGGGTGGATACCGTGGTGGATACGGGCTGTCTTACGCCAGCCGACGATTGCCCGTTTGGGCCTGCTGCATCTACTGGCTCAGTGCCTGCAGTGCCTGCAGAGACTGCGGTGCCAACAGCCGTGCCATCACCATCTATCGGCTTCGCAGCCTGCAACGAAATATGGATCTCATTTTCTAGGCCCTTTGGTCGCCCATCCGGTCCCACCGTAGTAACCACTGGCCAGCGCGATGCTAACCGCGGTAAACCGCGTGCACTCCGCACCCCGTGTCACAGCTGCTTCATGGATACACCCGTCGCCGAGCCTACCCAAGATGCCAGATCTATTCCCTCGTCTTATGTGCATGACAGTAGACTAGTCCAGAGGCAATGCCGCGGTATCTGTGTATATGACAACATGGCGCGTCGGCATGAAAGACGCTTGGAGGGGGCTTCGTCGGAAGCCAGAAGAACAACGTCACGATGGTCGAGGGCGCGTGCTTGCAACGGATTCCATGCAAGCAGCGCTGTCACGAGGTCTATCCCGATCTCCCGACGTCGATCATGAGGGGCATAGCGGCCCCGCCATGCAGAGGCCTGTGTAGCAAACGGCAAATTCGGATAGTGGCTGATGCCCGTCACTTAGAATCTCGAGGATTCAGGCACCGTGCCATGCCCGCTGACGCCGTCTGCCGAAGGTCATAGTCCGCCTTGTATTTCGTCGGTTGATGCTGAGCATGCCCTTTCGCGTTATCCGTCGTTTTGACGCAGGAATAGGCTTCGTCGTTTGCTCGCATCATTGCCGGGCTCCTGGAACTCTGGGCAGTGTCGCTACCGAGATACGTACATGATTCCTACCCCTCCCTGGCTTCCAGTAAGCTCACTGTAGCCACTGCCGTACCAAATGAGCCATTTCTTTTGTTCCCTTGCCCATTCAAGTTCATTTCCCACCCTTGGGCTCTGCTTTCAATTCTTCATTAACACCTCCCCCTCTTCCCCTCAGCCACGCAGTGCGGCATTTTTTGATATGCGCTGGCACTAGACATCACTACAACTCTAATTAGACTTCATCTGTCGACAAGGTGGCCTACAGGCTCTGACAAACCACGACACCACCAGTCCTCACTTGGACTAAGACCAACCAGATGCGCGATTTCTTCAATCCAACCCAGACCCTGCTCATGCGTATGCATTTCTTTGAATGCTGGCAGAGGAAGTCACAAGGGGACGATCATTGTTTTGCCCTGCAGGTAATCTGTAGAAGAAGCAGGGCCGATACATTCGCTCGGTTTCAAGAAGGGAAAGGCACGTTCGCCGAAGTGGTACAATCCGTCACGGACGGTTTTTTTTTCTCGCAATTCTGCGCCGCCGGCATCCTACCTGCATCAATTGCGTCCATCAGGAACCCCGTTGGCATCCTCTGGCGTAATCTGGCCGAGAAGAATCGTCTTCAAAAAGGCACAAGTTTCCTCGGTGGC
>Ga0247757_10001179_pt1 | contig 18552 bp, 19 predicted proteins | sample UWRJL126311R4_FD_180929 | JGI IMG/M metagenome (GOLD analysis project Ga0247757, IMG submission 180929) | Plant litter microbial communities from Arlington Agricultural Research Station in Wisconsin, United States - UWRJ-L126-311R-4 | ecosystem: Environmental > Terrestrial > Plant litter >... | reverse complement strand
AGGTAAAATCCCCAAACCGGAAACCCAATACCGGTAACTGGTGATGCAGTACCTGTATGGGTTGCACAGGAATATCACCAACCATAAATGGATCACTCCCGATATTTACCATATTCAATTCAGGTACGCCCGGGTATTTACTTTCCATGAATGCATAATAAAACTCGCGGCGCAACGCTTCTTCTGTAAGCGCATTGGCGAATATCTGCATGCGTTTCTTGCTGGTGAAATTGTAGGCCCGGATATCATCCAGTCCTGCGATATGATCTTTGTGATGATGCGTAAACACCACCGCATCCAGGTGATTGGTATCCGACCGAAGCATCTGGTAACGAAAATCGGGCGTTGTATCTACCACCAGTACTGTGGAACCCGAGCTGACACGGATACTGCTACGCAAACGTTTATCCCGCGGATCTGTTGAATGACAAACTGCACATGGACAGGCGATCATCGGAATACCGGTACTGGTACCTGTTCCAAGAAATGTTATGTGCAATGAATTTGCTGTCACAATTCAAAACTAAGGCAAAATGGTATAGGAGCTTTAGGTATTAACCGCAAGTATTATTTTAAATTTTAGATGATAAATGTTGCATGAAATACATAGAATGCACTTAATTCAACATTTAAAATCTAAAATCCAAAATAAAAAAAACTATGCTTCTGTTGCGGCTTTCTTCACCACTTCCTCGTAGAGTTTCTGCGAGTCGTGGGTGAGTTTATCAAAATCGATAGGAAGTTGCGGGATGATTTCCATCAGGGTATTGATCCTTCCCTCTACACTAAGGAATTTGTTCAGCACCACTACGCGTCTTGCTTCGAGCAGGCACCAACCGCTTTGGAATGTACCACGCTCATACCTTACCACATATTCCGAATCGCCCAGGATGGCGGCGAGTTTATCCAGTGTTGACTGTGTATATTTCATAGTACCTCTTGAAGACCTCAAAATTAAGGATAGCAGGGGGTCTGGCGTTTTTCAATTATCCACAGGAGGGGGATGAATTGTTAAATTGTTAAATTGTTGAATTGTTGCACTGTTTTGCGAAATACGGGAATTTCAAAGGTTTTTACTCTCCATTTTGATTACCGGAACGATCATCTCCTCGAGGCTGATACCGCCATGCTGGAAGGTATTCCGGTAATAATTCACATAATGGTTATAGTTATTGGGATAGCATAAGAAACCGTCTTCCCGGGCAAAAATGAAAGAAGAATTCACATTTGGAACCGGCAACCCTGCTTCTTTGGGATCGCGGAAAGCCAGTACTTCTTTTGGTTCGAAATTGAGATTACGGCCATGTTTGTAGCGGAGGTTGGCGGTAGTCTGTTTATCACCGATCACTTTATGCGGGGTATTCACGCGTACGCTGCCATGATCGGTTGCCAGCACGATCTTTACTTTTTTCTCTGCGATCTTTTTCAGCGCCTGGTGCAAAGGACTGTGTTCAAACCAGCTTTTTGTGAGGCTGCGATAACTGGCTTCATCGCTGGCGAGTTCTTTCAGCACTTCCATTTCAGTGCGGGCATGACTGAGCATATCCACGAAATTGTACACGATAACGTTCAGATCGTTCTGCAATAAGTTATGGATATTGTTTACCAGTTGCTGTCCATCCTGGTGGTTGACTATTTTGTGGTAACTAAACCGGGTATCTTCTTTTCTTAACCGTTTGAGTTGCGCGCGCAGGAAATCTTCTTCGTACAGGTTCTTCCCTCCTTCCTCATCATCATTTTTCCATTGCTGGGGAAATTGTTTTTCGATGTCGATGGGCAACAGTCCGGCAAAGATCGCATTGCGGCAATACTGTGTTGCTGTGGGTAATATCGAATAAAAGCTTTCTTCTTCCTGTATGCGGAAACTTTCTGCAAATACCGGTTGAATGGCCTTCCACTGATCGTAGCGCAGGTTATCGATCAATACAAAAAATACCGGAATGCCTTTTTCTACATGAGGCAATACTTTGAACTGCAACAGGTGATGGCTCATGATCGGCGCAGAAAAACTTTTCGGGTCAAGCCATGTGGTATAGTTCTTCGACACAAACTTGCAGAACTCGGCATTGGCTTCCTGTTTCTGTGATTGGAATACTTCGCGCATTTCTGGACTATCGCTTTTTTCCATTTCCAGTTCCCAATACACCAGTTTCTTGTAGAGTTCCATCCATTCGTTGTGATCGGGGTTGCTGTTCAAGGCCATGAACAATTCGCGAAATTGCTGCTGGTATGCAGAGGTGGTTTTCTCGGCCACCAGTCTTTTGTTATCGATCACCTTTTTCAGGCTCAGCAATACCTGGTTGGGATTAACCGGTTTGATGAGGTAATCGGTGATCTGGCTCCCGATGGCATCATCCATCAGGTTCTCGGTTTCGTTTTTGGTGATGAGGATCACCGGTATCTGGCTATTCAGTTCTTTGATACGCGCCAGTGTTTCCAGACCGGTAATACCTGGCATGGTCTCATCGATCAATACCACATCTACCCTGTTTTCCTTCACATACTCAATCGCATCAAATCCATTTGTAAGCGTTTGTACTTCGTAACCTTTGTGTTCAAGAAAAAGCTGCTGCGAACGCAGGCTTTCGATCTCATCATCAACCCAGAGTATCTTGGCAATTGGCATTTGAGATTAGTTAATGTGGTAATTTGAAAATTTGAAAATGGGTTTGTGGTAATGGCCGCATTGCTGAATTGTTACACTGCCTGGTATTGTAGTGCCGAACTGACCAACCCATGCAGCCACATAACAATGTAACAATTTAATTACACGAATCTCATTTTCAAATTTTCAAAATTTCAAATTTTCTGTCCTTTCAAACAAATCTATCCGTAAATGCTATAAGGTGGTTGTTATTTGTATTTTTGGCCGGCAAGGCGGTTTGATTTAACAATTCAACAACAGGCAAGCATGACCAAAAGAAAGATCGTTAACGACCCGGTGCACGGTTTTATTACCATCAATCATCCACTGATTTTTGCCATTATTGAACATCCGTATTACCAGCGTTTGCGTCGCATTCAGCAAATGGCGATGGCGCAGCTGGTGTATCCGGGAGCTGTGCATACCAGGCTGCATCATTCGATGGGCGCTTATTACCTGATGGGTTGTGCCGTTGGAGAATTGCGTAGCAAAGGCGTAGAGATCACTGCAGAAGAAGAAACCGCCGTTAAAGCCGCCATCCTGCTGCATGATATTGGCCATGGGCCTTTTTCGCATGCACTCGAACAGGTGGTGGTAGAAGGCGCACATCATGAGCAGCTATCGCTGCAGATCATGCACCTGATGAATGAACAGCTGGACGGGCAACTCAGTTTGGCTATCCAGATCTTCACCGATCAATACCACAAACCCTTCCTGCAGCAACTCATCAGCGGGCAATTGGATGTAGACAGGATGGACTACCTGAGCCGCGATAGTTTTTACTCCGGTGTAAGCGAAGGCGTGATCGGGTACGATCGTATCCTCAAAATGTTGGTCGTACACGAAGGGCAGCTGATGGTGGAAGAAAAAGGCATTTACAGTGTAGAGAAATTCTTAGTGGCACGGAGGCAGATGTACTGGCAGGTATACCTTCACAAAACAGTTCTTTCAGCGGAAAAAATGCTGGTGAAAATACTGGAGCGTGTTAAAGAGATATACAACACGAGCGATGCACAACTGCTCACACAAACCGAGCTTGATTTTTTTCTTGGCGAATTCCATGGCAATATGGATAGAGAAGCCATCGATAAATTTTGCGCAACAGATGACCATGATGTGATGCATGCCATCAAACGATGGGCTCGGCATCCCGATAAAATTTTATCCCTGCTTTGCCGCCGGCTGCTGAACAGGCAACTGTTTAAATCCAGGATACAGGCGGAACCGTTTCCCGAAAGCTTTGTAAGGGAAAAAGAACAGCAGGCCATTCAGCAGTTTGGTATCGATCCAAAAGATGTGCACTATCTCTGTTTTACAGGTGTAGCCAGCAATACACTTTACCAGACACGCGATGAACGCATCAATATCCTGTTCAGGGATGGAACAGTGAAGGATATATCCGGTATAGAAAACGCTTTAATAGACCAAAACCTTTCGGTGCAGGTCAAAAAATTCTACATTTGTTTGTTGACGTGAACGGCAGGCGTGAAACGTGAGTCGTGAGTGAACAATCTCGATCCAACTCACGTCTCACGTCTGCCGCCTCACGATTGACGATACAGCGTTTATCCTAAAAACACCACATGCAATTCACCGCGGCACAAATAGCAATGATGATCAACGGCAAAACCGAGGGAAACCCCGATGCGGCCGTAGCCAGTTTTGGCAAGATAGAAGAGGCAAAACAGGGGCAGATAGCATTTCTCGCCAATCCCAAGTACGAGGAATACCTGTACCAGACGGAGGCATCGATCGTTATTGTTAATGAAACGCTCGAAGTAAAACAGGAGATCCGATCCACATTGATCCGTGTACCCGACGCTTATACTGCTTTTGCTACCTTACTGACCAAATACCAGGAGTTGATGACGCAACAGCTCAGCGGCATCCAGGAACCCAGCTATATTGCCAAAAGCGCCACCATGGGTAAAGATGTATTTGTGGGTGCTTTCGCTTATCTCGGTGAGAACGTACGGATCGGTAATAATGTCAAAATATTCCAGGGTGTGGTGTTGGGTGATAATGTGCAGATCGGCGATAATTCTATTCTCCATGCCGGCGTAAAAATTTACCACGATTGTGTGATCGGCAAACAGGTAACGCTGCATGCCGGTGTTGTGATCGGTGGTGATGGTTTTGGTTTTGCCCCACAGGCTGATGGCGCTTATAAAAAAGTTCCACAGATTGGTAATGTGATCATCGAAGACCAGGTAGAAGTAGGCGCCAATACCACCATCGATCGCGCAACCATCGGGTCTACCATTATCCGCAGCGGTGTGAAGCTGGACAATCTTATCCAGGTCGGCCACAATGTGGAGATCGGCTCGCATACTGTGATCGCCGCGCTTACAGGCATCAGCGGCAGCACCAAAATAGGCAAACAGGTAATGATGGGCGGCCAGGTAGGGCTCGTAGGTCATATCTCCATTGCCGATGGCACCAAAATAGCCGGCCAGAGCGGCCTGATGAAAACCGTAAAGGAACCCAACCAGTCTTTTATCGGTTCACCCGCCATGGAAGTATCTGCCGCCCTGCGCTCCCAGGTGATCATCCGCAAATTACCCGATCTGGAAAAACGGATACAGGACCTGGAAAGACTCGTTGAGCAATTGCTGGCTGAAAAAAGCAGCTAGGATATTTCAACGGGATTTTTGCCCTTTTCCCGGTAAAATCACCGCTTTTATGGCTTCGGATAGCATAAAATCTGCGAGAACCGATTGAAGTATTATTTTTGCTGGATATATTCCGGCAATACGACCGGTCAAACCGAAGCCAAGAATGGACATAAATTTCAATCCTGATAAGCAGCATACCTTAAATAGCCCCATTAGTATCAGTGGCACCGGTCTTCATACCGGTGTTTTGGTGGATATGACCCTGAAACCCGCCAATCCCGGGTTCGGGATCCAGTTCCAGCGTGTAGACCTGCCGCAACAACCCATCATCAAGGCCGATTGCGACCTGGTAACCGATACCAGCCGCGGTACCACTTTACAGGTGGGTGAGGCCAAGGTAAGCACGGTAGAACATGTACTGGCTGCGCTGGTAGGCATGGGGGTTGATAATGTACTGATCGAACTCAATGGCCCGGAAATACCCATCATGGATGGAAGTTCCGCCCCATTCATCGCACTGATCGAAGAAAGCGGCGTGGTAGAACAGGATGCGACCAAAGCCTGGTACAGCATTGATGAGAACATCTACCATTACGACGAAGTAAAACGCGTGGAAATGGTGGCATTGCCATCGATGGAGTACCAGATCACCACATTGATCGATTTCAATAGCCCGGTGCTGGGCACACAACACGCGGGGCTGAAGACCATCAAGGATTTTAAGAATGAGATAGCTCCCTGCCGTACTTTCTGTTTCCTCCATGAACTGGAAATGTTGCTCGATAACGACCTGATCAAAGGCGGTGATATCAATAATGCCATCGTGGTAGTTGATAAAGCGGTGACCGATGACGAAATGAACCGGCTGGCCAAAGTATTCAAACGCGATAAGATCGAAGTAAAGAGCGAAGGCTACCTGAACAACCTCGAACTGCGGTTCCCCAACGAACCTGCCAGGCATAAACTGCTGGACGTAGTGGGTGATCTTGCTTTGATCGGCTATCCGATCAAAGCCCGCATCATTGCCAACAGGCCGGGGCACAGCACCAATGTAGAGTTTGCAAAGAAGATCAAACAATACATCAAAAAGAACAGGCATGTAAAAGATGTTCCGGTATATGATCCGTCTATTCCACCGGTGTATACACTGGAAAAAATCGAAAGGACCCTGCCGCACCGTCACCCCTTCCTGCTGGTTGATAAGATCATCGAACTGACGGATACATATATTGTAGGCGTAAAGAACGTGACCTTTAATGAATGGTTTTTCCCCGGACATTTTCCCGGTAACCCCATCATGCCCGGTGTACTGCAGATAGAGGCGCTGGCGCAAACGGGGGGCATACTTTGCATCAATTCAATGCCGGAAGGAGAATACGATACTTATTTCCTGAAGATAGATAACTGTAAATTCAAACAGATGGTACGTCCCGGTGACTCGATGGTATTGAAGATGGAGTTTGCGGGACCTATCCGCCGCGGTATCTGTGAAATGCGCGGAACAGTATACGTAGGTGGTAAAGTAGCTACCGAAGCTGATCTGGTGGCACAGGTGGTAAGACGTCCGGGAAAATAAGCAGGTCAAGCGGCAACGTGAATGGTGAATAGTGAATGGTCAACAAATAAAAACTCACGACTCACGTCTGCCGCCTCACGAAAATTGACCATTGACCATTCACAAAAAGAACCCATCAATCATTGCAATGACACATCCTTATACTTATATCGACCCCAATTCACGCGTTGCACCCAATGTGAAGATTGATCCGTTCACGGTGATCCATGGCGACGTGCAGGTAGGTGAAGGTACCTGGATCGGAAGTAATGTGACCATCATGGATGGCGTGCGCATCGGCAAAAACTGCCGCATATTTCCAGGTGCGGTAATTGGTGCGATACCACAGGACCTGAAATTCAACGGAGAGAAAACAACCGTAGAGATCGGCGATAATACTACTATACGCGAATTCGTTACCATCAACCGGGGTACCGAAGACAGGATAAAGACCAAGGTTGGCAGCAACTGCCTGATCATGGCCTACAGCCATATTGCACATGATTGCAGCATTGGCAACAATTGCGTACTCAGCAACAGCGTACAATTAGCGGGGCATGTAACGATGGGCGATTGGGCATGGATAGCCGGTGTTAGTGCCGTTCACCAGTTTGTGAGCATTGGTCAGCATGCCTATATAGCAGGTGGTAGCCTTGTAAGCAAGGATGTTCCGCCCTATATCAAAGCTGTACGGAATCCTTTAAGCTATGGCGGCGTGAATAGTATTGGTTTGAAAAGAAGGGGATTCGAACTGGAGAAGATCAACCACATACTGGATATCTATCGTGTGATTTTCAACAAGGGCCTGAACACCAGCCAGGCGCTTGAATACATTGAAGAAGAAGTAACTGCCAGCGATGAGCGTGATGAGATCGTGACCTTTATCCGAGAAAGCGGTCGCGGCATCATCAAACGGTATGTGAAAGGCATGGTGGAAGAAGATTAGTTCCAACGCACGAATTCCACGGTGATAATATTTCCTTCATGAATCTTTCCAGTCAACCAGCCCCTCTTACCATTACCGCAAACAATGCCGGTAAACGGTTTAACCGCGACTGGATATTCCGCAAATTTGATTACGAGTTTGAAACGGGTAAATCCTATGCGATTACCGGCCCGAATGGCAGCGGGAAAAGCACCTTGCTGCAGGCAATAGCTGCGAGTTTGCATTTGTCTGCAGGAGCCGTCGAATATCGAACAAGGAACAAGGAACAAGGAATTTCGAAGTTGGTGGAGAATGAGGATGTGTTTAAATGCATTTCGATTGTGGCGCCTTACCTGGAGCTGATTGAGGAGATGACGGCAAATGAGTTTTTGGCCTTTCACGGAAACTTCAAACCGTTTATCGCCGGCCTTCCCATTCCGGAAATGCTTGGTATCATCGGACTGGAGAAAGCGGCTGATAAACAGATCCGCTTTTACAGCAGTGGCATGAAACAGCGGGTAAAACTGGCGCAGGCCATTTTTTCGGATACGCCTGTATTATTGCTCGATGAGCCCTGTACCAATCTCGACAGTGCCGGCTATGCGTTGTATAATCAACTGATAGAACGGTATTGCCATGATCGCCTCGTGATCGTGAGCAGCAATGACGCAGCAGAGATGGCTTTTTGCGGACAACGGTTGGAGATGACCGACTGGAAATAATTGCCGCCTCAATTAAAGGATCATCCACAAGGCAACCCACCCTGTTATTTTAGCCCCAGATTACTATCCCTTAACCTGCGAATCTGCGGCTAAATAAACATCCCGACAAGCGCAAAATTTTCTCGTCAACGTTTATTCCTTTGCACTAACTTGTTACAAACCGATAACCAGGTAAATGAGAATCCTGTGTCTTTTTTTTCTGCTTACTGCTATGAGTTCATTGAATGCACAGGAATCCCGTGCGGGAAAAAATTCCCATAAATCAGATACCATTCCCTTTCTCTTAACCGAATACAACAATCTTTCCATCAAAGCAATATTGAATGATGTTGACACGGTTCAGCTAATGTTCCACACAGCCGCCAACGCAGTAACGCTTACAGAAGAAGCCATCGGACGATTGAAAAGCCTGCGTTTTGACGGCAAAACCGACAGCATCAAAAGCTGGGGGAAACAATCCAACACCGCAAGATTCAGCCCGGCAAACACGCTCCGCATTGGCGCATTGACCTGGAGCAAAGTACCGATCTGGGAAAACACCAATTCAGGACAGTACACTGATGGAAAATTTGGCATCGATCTTTTTAACAATAAAGTGATAGAGATAGATTTTGACCGGAATATCATATGCCTGCACGAACAACTACCTGGCAATATCCAATCTTATGAAAAATTAAAACTGCAGAACCGAGGAGAGCTTCTTTTTATTGAAGGAGTTTGCAGCGTGAAGGACAGCAGTTATCGCAATGCATTCCTGCTGCACTCCGGTTACGCAGGCGCTATCCTGTTCGATGACAAATTCGCGGCCACTAATCAACTTGGTGAACAATTGACAATAACCGGTGAGAAAACATTAAAGGATTCTTACGGCAATGCCGTAAAAACAAAACAGTCGATCTTACCCAAACTGCAGTTTGGCAATACGATCCTTGAAAATCCTCCTGCCGGTTTTTTTGAAGGTACCATTGGCCGGCAGCAGATGAGTGTGATAGGCGGAGATGTCCTGAAACGCTTTAACATGGTTATTGACTCGAAAAGAGAGTATATATATTTCCATCCCAATCACCTGACCAATACTCCCTACCGCAAAATATAACAGTCCTGTTTCAACTTTAATACATCCATCGTTACGTTTACGCTTGATAATATCAGAAAATACATGCGATAATTTGTATCTTCAGAAATCAACACCAGAACCATGAATTGCCTAAACAGACAGCGGGCATCTTTACTGCTAACGGTTTTTTTTCTGGCAATAATAGTTTCTCCAAAGCAACTCAAAGCCCAGGACAGGAATCCGAATATACGCGTGGCCAACCTGGTCATCGATCCATCCAAACTGGTGGCGTATAAAGCTGCTTTAAGCAAAGAAATTGATGCATCCATCAAAACCGAGCCGGGTGTACTTGCTTTATACGCTGTTTATGATAAGAAAGAACCAACGCATGTAACCGTATTTGAGATCTACGCTGATGAAGCCGCTTACAAATCACATATCCAAACATCCCATTTCAAAAAATACAAAGAAACGGTGGCTGGTATGGTAAAGTCGCTTGAATTGGTTGAAATGTCTCCTATAGCGCTTGGCTCAAAATCCGGCTCGCCCGTTAAACAATAATTGCATGATATACGTCTTACAACTGATCTATATCAAAGAAGAACAGGAAGCGGTATTTGATGAATTTGAAGCAGTAGCCATCCCGCTTATTGCCAGGTACAATGGCCGTCTCCTGTTCAGGGTCAGACCGGGCGATGCGGCATTCATCGAACACCAAATAGACACACCTTATGAGATACATCTCGCAGAATTCGCTACCGAAGAAGATTTCGGGCGTTTTTCCCAGGACGAAGAAAGAAAACGTTTTTTGCACCTGAAAGAACAATCGATTAAAGCGAGTTTATTGATCAAGGGTAGCAGGCTGTGATCACTTGAGGCGTGAGGCGTGAGACGTGAGGCGTGAGAAGTAGTTTGACCACAAATCAATTTCAGCCTCACGACTCACGATCCACGACTATCCATCCACGACTATCGATCTCCAAAATAAATCCCAACACTATGAAGTTTCTAGCCCTCCAACCCTTTGTTCCTTCAGGCAGTGATTTTGAAGGAGCCAAACAATTTTTTCTCGAATTGGGATTCCAGGTGAACTGGGATGCCGGTGGTTATGCAGGAATGGAAAAAGATGGTTGTAAATTCATCCTGCAACACTACGATAACAAAGAATTTGCTGAGAACTTCATGCTCACGGTGAATATCGATGATGCAGATGTATTTTACCAGTTTGTGATCGATAAGAAACTACCTGAGAAACACGGTATCCGGGTAGCAAAGCCCGCGATGCAACCTTATGGCAAAGAAGTGAACATCATAGACAAGGCGGGTGTTTGCTGGCATTTTGTACAGTAAAATTTTGGACGGCCATCGTTTTTATCTTTATTCCATCCAATCAAAAACAGTACAATGACTATCGAAGATATACAGGCTATCTGCCGTCAATTACCCGGCGTAACCGAAGATATTAAATGGGAACACGATCTTGTATTCTCTGTTGGCGCGAAAATGTTCTGTGTAGTGGGTCTCGACCAGTCCCCCACCACGGCCTCTTTCAAGGTAACCGACGAAGAATTTGAAGAGATGAGCAGCCGCCGCGGCTTCAAACCTGCCCCCTATGTTGCCAAATACAAATGGGTATTCATTGAGAATATCGACCTGATGAAAAAAAGCGACTGGAAAAAATACCTCCAGCAGTCGTATGAGCTTGTGAAAGCGAAGCTGCCGGCGAAGGTGAAGAAACAGTTGGATTCGCAGAATAATTAATAATTAGTAATTAATAATTAATAATTTGAATTGGTAATTGAATAATTGAAAAGCAGATAACATTCACTCAGATACTTAATTAGCCAATTATAAATTACAATTATTAATTTTTAATTATCAATTACTAATTAATGTCATGGTTTCTGTAGAAACATTCCGCAACCTCTCCCTATCTTTCCCTTCCACCGATGAACATCCGCATTTTCATCGCAGGGCTTTCCGTGTAAAGAAAAGGATATTTGCCACACTGCATATTGCGGAAAACAGGGCCATGCTGGTATTATCACCGGTTGATCAATCCGTGTATTGCGATCTTGATCCCGGCAATATTTTTCCGGTGCCCGGCGGATGGGGCAAAAAAGGCTGCACACTGTTCAACCTGCAAAAGGTCAAAACAACTATCTTCAAAGAAGCGCTAACCCTTGCTTATGATACTGCCGTTGCCAAAAACAGCGGTGGGAGAAAAAAGAAAATTGTATGAAGACCCTGCTACTGCTTAACTGCCTGTTATTCTCATTCGCCGGGTTCGCACAGTTGGCGCCTGTAACGGTCCGGACAGAACCAGGCCCCGACCGGACCTATACGATCTATGCCGAAAATAAGTCGGATGCCGACTACACGGTTAAACTCATGTTTAACCTTATCGGTTACACAACCAACTTAAGCGGCAATCCGGGTTTTGCCATCGCCGCCAAAGGCAGTTCCGTGGTAGCAAAACTGAGTCCGGATAAAATGGCCTCATCACCTACATTCACCTATACTTATCAATACTTCCCGGGCCCTGCTTTGCGCAAAGCGCCTGATACAAGCGTGGCTTATTTATTACCCGGCACAGCGGGGAATATGCTTGTGGTATCAGGCGTGCGCAATTTCCTGGACGCGATCAATCAAAAAAGTAGCGACAACTATTTTGCCTCATCCTTTATGTACCAGTTTGGCGATACCATCTGCGCAACACGTGCAGGAACAGTGTATGAATCGTTTGATGGCGTGAAAGAAGGGGAGGCCAATGACCAGTTTTACAAACGCGAACGAAACCGTTTGTCGGTGCAGCACCGGGATGGTACTTTATCAGAATATAGCATGCTGGCTCCCATCAAATTACTTGTTGCCGATGGCGACAATGTTGTACCCGGGCAACCTCTCGCCGTATTCAATAAGGATAGCGACAAATACATACTTCTTTATGCTGTGCGTTACCTGGAAGAAAAGCGGCTGCATAAAACCATTGATCTCGCAAAACCACCCGATTATTACATTTACCTCCATCCTTTATTTTACACTGGCGAAAGCGCCGCAGGTATTGTGCAGTCGGGAAAGACTTACACTGTGGCACATAACAAAGAAATCATCGCGAAAGAATTGAGCAAAAAAGAAAAAAAGAAACTGGGTCTTCAATAACATTGACATGAACCGTATCGACCGTGTGACAGCCATCCTTATTCAACTGCAATCAAAGCGGGTGGTAAAAGCACAGGAGATCGCCGACAGGTTCAATATCAGTCTTCGCACCGTTTACCGGGATATCAAAGCGCTGGATGAATCAGGGATACCCGTTATCGGGGAGGCAGGTATCGGCTATTCCATCATGGAAGGTTATCGTTTACCACCAGTAATGTTTACCAGGGAAGAAGCCATCGCCTTACTTACTGCAGAAAAACTGGTAGAGAAGCTCACTGATGGATCAACCCAACAAACTTACCAGGATGCGATGTTCAAGATCAAAGCAGTATTGCGCTTGACGGAAAAGGACCATATCGAAAGCCTGGAAAAACATATCGAAGTGGTCGACAGTCCGGCATTCTCAGGTAATAAAACAGAAAACGCCTATCTGCAACAGATCCTCAAAGCCATTGGTGAAAAACTCGTGATCAATATCGATTACTTCGCCGAACATAGCCAGGAAAAGACCAACCGCAATGTTGAGCCCGTAGGTATTTTCCTGATGGGGCGATACTGGTACCTGATCGCTTATTGTCACTTGCGTAAAGATTACCGTACGTTCAAGGTGGATCATATCAGGTATCTGTCCATCACCGCCATATCTTATGAGGCGGCACATCCATCACTTCAATCATTTCTCACAAGGGTTTCCGCGGAGAAAGACCTGCACAGCATTGTGATCCGGGTAGAAAAATCCGTATTGAAATGGCTGGGAGAACAAAAATTCTACCATGGTTTTGTTTCCCAGGAAGAAACAGCAAACGGGGACTATGAGCTGCGTTTCCTGACTGCTTCACTGGAGGGTTTTGCGAGATGGTATATGCTTTATGGAGAACGGGCATCCATCATCCAACCTAAAAAATTAACGGAGATCGTACGCAAAAATATTATTAACTTGTCGGGTAAGCTGTAAGTACAACCATCTTTGATGGAATGATATTTCCGCAGATACGCCAGGCCAGCCTCAAATTGCCCCAACAACGGTGACCATCAACCATGGACTACCGCGAAAAAGTTTATTTTAAGAACCATAACACAATCAAAGCCACCATGAAAAAAAACCTTCTGGTACTAGCAGTTATATGCATTGCAGCCGCAGTCCTTCCTTTGCCATCCTGCTGCCAAAAAGCAACCGTTACCGAATCACCCTCTGTTAAACAACGCATCGACGCCACGCTGAAAAGTTTTATCGATTCAGGAAAGATCGCCGGTGTATCCGCATTGGTATATGAGAAAGGAAAGGAAACTTATTTCGGTGCTTTTGGTAATGCCGATAGGGAGAACAATATACCGATGGATCGCAATACCATCGTACGCATATTTTCCATGACCAAACCCGTTACCGGTGTGGCCTTGATGACATTGTATGAAAAAGGATTGTTTCAGCTGGATGATCCTTTGTCGAAATACGCACCCGAGTTTGCCGATATGAAAGTGTATACAGGCAAGGATGCCAATGGCAACCTGGTACTGGTGCCGGCAAAACGCCCTATTACCATTCGTGATATTACACGCCACACCGCAGGTTTTGCCGGAACCGAAACAGCTGATCTTGCCGACCTGGTACGCAAGGCTGATCCCGGGAATCCAAACAACACCCTCACCGAAATGGCCAGGAGGCTGGCCAGTCTTCCGTTGCAGTTCCATCCCGGTGATCAATGGGCTTATGGGCCTTCGGTAGATGTACAGGCTTATCTCGTAGAAAAAATATCCGGCAAGCCTTTCGATCAATACCTGAAAGAGATCATATTTGATCCGCTGGGCATGAACAATACGCGCTATGTTGTTCCCGCCAGCGACATGTTGCGGTTTGCCGCTGTATATAATCGCAGCGATGCCGGTGTGTTAACACGCCAGCCCGATGCACAGGCCAATTCATTCAACACAAAAAACTGGCCGCTCAAACCTGGTGGGTTCGGTTTGACATCAACACTTGACGACTACATGAAATTTGCGAGGATGCTGGTCAACGATGGCGCACTGGGTTCCGTGCGCATACTGAAACCTGAAACCGTAAAACTGATGGCGACCAGCCATTTGTCGGATACTATTTCCAAACGCATGTGGTTACCCAGCAAAGGCCGCGTCGGATTTGGCATCGACTTCGCCGTGCGCACAAAACCACCGGCCAATGCCGGGGAGAATAACGGAATCGTGGGAGAGTTCTTTTGGGATGGGGCCGCCAGCACGCTGTTCTGGATAGATCCAAAAAATGAGCTGACTGCTGTGTTGTTTACACAGTTAATGCCTTTCGACAGGGTAAAACTGCACAAACGTTTCCGGGATGCGATATATGGGGTATATGATGGAAACTAACAGGCTGTGATGGCATTGGTTTTGTATCCATATCCGTAAATTTGAATCGTACAAAATACTCCTGCATGAGCAAAGACCTCGTGGAGCAGGCAGTGCGGCAGAGCAGGGAAATGCTTGACAAGGGAATAGCGCCGCATAAAATACTGGATTGCCTGGTATTGGCCGCTCAAAATTTTGCCGGTAATAAATCCGTATCCTCCATCCTGGTGTTGGATAAGGATGGCCTTCTACGCAACGGTTCATCGCCGGGTTTACCTTACGATTACCTTACCGCTATTGATGGGCTGAAACCCAATTCCAGTGTAGGTACCTGTGCCGCAGCAGCCGCTACCGGCGATATTGTGATCACACCCGATTTCAGGGCAGATAATAAATGGGCCGAACTGCGGCATCTTCCACTCGCCCTTGGTTTTGTAGGCGCCTGGAGCCATCCCATCAAAAACCATGAGGGAAAAGTACTGGGCACTTTCGGCACCTATTTCCGCGAACAGCGCGAACCTTCCCATGAGGAAATAAACAGCGTTCGTTCCCTCGCTATCGCCGCCGCAACAGTACTTTCTTCAGCTCAATAACCTGCACCCGCAATCCTACAATCGCCACCAAAATCATATCCATCCGCGATAAAATAATTTTATAAATCTCTGCTCCCTGTTGACATAGGGCTGTCACAACCCGGTAGTTTCTTTGGTATACAAACCAAAAAACACCTTTATGTCACAGATCAACCGCTTCCAGAAAGAACTGGAAAGAGAATCAGCCATCACCCGTAAAATGCTGTCAATCGTTCCCAACGACAAATACAACTGGCAGCCGCATCCCAAAAGCATGACCATCCGTTCCCTGGCCACGCATATTGCGGAACTGCCATCGTGGATCGACATGGTATTGAATACCACCGAACTCGATTTCGCCGTAGCGCCGTATACGCCTGCCGATGTGAATGATACCAAATCGCTGGTAGACTATTTTGAAAAGAACCTCGAAACAGGCCGGAAAGCATTAACGGCTAACAAAGAGGAACGCCTGCAGGATATCTGGACACTCCGTAATGGCGAACAGATCTATAGTGCAGAACCCAAAGAAGAAGTGATCAGGATGACGCTTAACCAGATCACACACCACCGCGCACAACTGGGAGTGTTCCTGAGGCTACTGGATGTGCCTATTCCGGGAAGCTATGGGCCGAGTGCAGATGATCCGGGGTTTTAAAACCAATATCGGATAACGAACAGGGAATGACAACCTCGTGTTGTGAGGAAAAATATGATTTATGAGATTCTATCATTCGTGAATCAAACTGTTGCCCCGTTCTTCAGAACGGGGAGGTGATCTGCTCTAAGAATAGCTTCGGAACTTCAGTTCCGAGGTTTTTATCAACTCCGGACTGAAGTCCGCATTTAATTCAAGTTAGCCTTACCCCCGCTCTGAAGAGCGGGGCAACAGGAAGGCGTTAAAATTTAATGGACGGAGATTTACCCGGACAACAATGTCGAATAACAAAGCACACATTTCGACATTCGATATTCCCTGTTCGTTATTCGATATTTCGTATTTTACTGCTATGAAAGCCATAAAAATTTTATTCGCAGCAATCTTGTTTTGCAACTTTAGCACCATCGCTCAAACAGGCCATCCACAACAGTTTCTGCTGCGCGATGAGGGGCTTTCGCAATTGAGTTATACCAATCTGGTGGATGCGGCTAAGAACTGGCAGGTACCAATTCCTGCAGGGCGGGATATGCAACTGACAGGAAAGAACCGTGTACTGATCGGTACCAATAATGGCTATGAAGAGCGTGATATTGCCAACGGCAACAAAATATATGAACTCAATACTTTTCCCGGAACGATATCGGCACGGCGTTTAAAAAATGGAAATACCATGCTGGTGGGCATCAACTGGCAGGATGCAAAAGGGATTGTGCTGGTAGAAGTAAATGCAGCGGGAACGGTGCAGCAAAAGATCGTTTATCCCGGCTTCAATTATGTTCGGCTCCTGCGGGAAACAAGCAACGGCAACTTCCTGGTTAGTTCCAATGATACCATCATCGAAGGAAACAGGCAGGGCGTTATCGTATGGACGGCAAAGATCATCAGTCAAAAACAACCGCATGCATGGCAGCCCATCAGGTTGGCCAATGGGCACACACTGGTCAGCGGCGGATACTCCGGTAATATACAGGTATTCGGAACCGATGGAAAACTGATCAGAACCATCAGTGGACCCGATGAGATCAAACCTAATTTTTATTCCGGCGTTCATATCCTCCCCAATAACCATATAGTAGTAACCAACTGGCAGGGACATGGCCCCAATAACGGCGCACTCGGCACACAATTGCTCGAATACAACCAGGAGGGAAAACTCGTTTGGTCATGGAAACAGGATGCTGCGCGCTTTTCGTCGCTGCATGCCGTGATCGTTCTTGATCAGCTTGATACAAAGTATTTGCATGTGGAGAATGAGAATGGAGTGCTGGAAGCGGTGAAATAGGTTATTGGTTTACTGGTTTATTGGTACCGTTTGTTTTGTGAGCAACCCAATAAACTAGTAAACCAGTAAACCAATAAACTATCTACCTCCTGCTCGCAATCAACAAATTCAGATCCGTATACTTCAGATCAAATCTTTGGCTGATATAAAAATCGGTAAGCGCTCCTCTGAAAAGATATACGCCTTCGCGGAGATTGAAATTGTGCCATACCATTTCTTCCAGCCCGCCCTCATCGCTGATCTCGAGAACAAGCGGCATTAATACATTGCTGATCGATTGGCTGGCGGTGCGCGCGAAACCACTTGGTATATTGGGTACACAATAATGGATCACATCGTGTTTGAGGAAAGTGGGTTCTTCATAACTGGTGAGCTCACTGGTTTCAAAACAACCACCGCGATCGATCGCCACATCTATTATAATACTTCCGGGGCGCATAGCCGCTACCATTTCTTCGGTTACCACCACCGGCGCTCTTCCATATTCATTACTTAATGCGCCTACTGCCACTTCGCAGGTTTTGAGCTGCTTGGATAAAATACGTGGCTCCAATATACTTGTCCAGATACGCTGTCCCAGGTTGTTTTGCAGTTGTTTGAGACGGTGCACGCTGTTATCAAACACTTTTACTGAAGCACCCAGCGCCAGCGCGTTACGTGTAGCAAATTCACCTACGATACCCGCACCAATGATCACTACTTTGGTAGGCGGTATACCACTGATGCCTCCCAGCAATACGCCCTTCCCCTTGTTAAAACTGCTGAGGTACTGTCCTGCTATCAACATTACGGCGCTTCCCGCGATCTCACTCATGCTGCGAACAATGGGATAAGTGCCGCTATCATCTTTAAAATTCTCAAAACTCAAAGCAGTGATACGCTTCTCCATCATCTTCTCGATGTATTCTTTCTTCAGAGCCGAAAGATGGATAGGAGAAATGATCGTCTGGTTCAGTTGCAATAAAGGCATATCCTCTTCAACCGGTGGTGCGCTTTTGACCAGGATGGGACATTTGAAAA
>Ga0247757_10001178_pt1 | contig 18565 bp, 16 predicted proteins | sample UWRJL126311R4_FD_180929 | JGI IMG/M metagenome (GOLD analysis project Ga0247757, IMG submission 180929) | Plant litter microbial communities from Arlington Agricultural Research Station in Wisconsin, United States - UWRJ-L126-311R-4 | ecosystem: Environmental > Terrestrial > Plant litter >... | reverse complement strand
ACGGGCCAGTCAATTCCGCGATCGGGCTGGTACTTTTCACCACTTTGCTGGTGGCCATTGTTGCACATTGGCTGATACCTGGAATTGACTGGCCCGTTGCTTTCCTGATAGGCGCCATCGTTTCTCCGCCTGATGCAGTGGCTGCCACTTCCGTTACCAAGGGGCTCGGGTTGCATCCACGCATCATCACCATCCTGGAAGGCGAAAGCCTGGTAAACGATGCTAGCGGCCTGGTGGCTTACAAATATGCTTTGGCGGCTGTAATGGCAGGTAATTTTGTTTTCTGGAAAGCGGGATTGAATTTCATACTTGTTGCAGGAGCAGGTATCGGTATCGGGCTGGCCATTGGTTATATCATGTATGTTGTTCACAAGAAATTTGTTTGTGATGCCGTGGTGGAAGTAACACTTACATTCCTCACACCTTTTGCTTCTTATTTGCTGGCTGAGAATTTTCATTTTTCAGGAGTATTAGCCGTGGTTACTACTGGATTGTATTTGTCGTTCAGGTCATCCGAGATATTTACACACCAGAGCCGTATCATGGCTTACGCGGTATGGGAAGTGGTGATCTATATTCTAAACGGCCTCATCTTTGTACTGATAGGATTGCAGCTCCGCAGCGTGGTCAGCGGTATTACCAGTTATTCTACAAAGGAATTGATCGTATATGGTGCAGCTGTAAGTATAGTGGTGATTATCGTTCGTTTTTTATGGGTGGTGCCCGCGGCCTTGTTGCCTCGGGTATTGAGTAAACGGATAAGAGAACAGGAACGCTTTGATCCGCGCAACCTCGTGGTATTTGGCTGGGCCGGCATGCGTGGTGTAGTATCGATGGCGGCCGCGCTGGCAGTACCTTTTATGTTACCCGGGGGAGCTGCCTTTCCGCATCGGAACCTGATCATCTACCTTACATTCTGCGTGATCGTATCCACGCTTGTATTACTGGGACTTACACTTCCCTGGATCATCCGAAAGATGAAAATAGAACCACACTCCATCGCAGCCGAGGAATATAATGTGCGCACCCGCATTGTAAGTGAAACCATCACCCATATTGAAGAAAATCTTTCACTGGTACAGGATGATCTGTTGCACAATATCAAAAGCAAATACGAGGTAAAATACAATCGCCTGCAAAAGACAGATCTGCCGGCCAATTATTTCGGGAAAGGGCAAACACTGGAAGGAAATGTATTCAACGAATTCACAAAAATGCAGATCGACCTGATCAACGTAGAGCGCAAAACGCTGGAGGGCTTGCACCGCCGCGGTGATGCCAGTGAAGAGATCCTCCGCAAAATAGAGCATGAATTGGATCTCGAGGAAACAAGGTTGAATATGGAATTGTATACCGGTTAACTATTTCCCTGTGCCTCTGTGTCTCTGTGTTGAAACCCTGTCTCTGTTTTCCCTGTGGCTGTTGATGCAGGCTTTTTTTAACACAGCCGCACGGAGGCACAGAGGGCGCGGAAATTGGGATCAGATACGCAGATAGCCGGCCAGTTGTAAGATGTTGTTAGGTATATTAGAAGTTCTTCCTGAAATATATTGATTCATATACCCCACCTCCAGGTCAAAAGCAGGAGAGAACCTGTAGCCGATCGATCCATAAGCCCTGTTCTGGTCAAAAAATTTCCCATTGACTGCATCCGTGTTGCCGATATTTAAAAACAATTCATTCTGAACAGAAATAAAGCTGCCTTTTGTGAATGCATTGCTTTTCTTCAATGGATATATAGCACGGGCGAAATACCGCAGGCGTTGCGCAAAATCATAGCCATTTATTTCCAGCTCATTGCCTTGCAGCACACTTTTACTGATAAACCGTTGTTCCAGGCGAAAGCGGTGTTGCAGCGACAGGGCATGGCCAACCGGTTTGAATGATTGATTGAGGATGAACTGTTCCCAGATCCTATGCTCCGGCCCCCAGCCCTCAACCCCGCTGATACGGCGATGATTACCGATATAACCATACCCCAATGTAGCAAACATGTTTTTATTCTGATGCAGTTTGTATTGCAATCCCGGCCTGGCAATAAACGTTTGCACTTCTTTCCACTCATTGTTACTTCTTACCTGGCCATCAAACACGAGGCTGAAGCGGGCGTTTAGTTTCGCGCTCATGAACAAAGCTCCCCAGCCGCTGAAAGTTGACTGGGTTTGTGAGATCGCGGAAAATGATACGATAAACAGTACGAGTGAAAGGATGATCGGTCTAAGCATAGTTAACGGTATTCGGTAGTCGCAAATGTAAGATGTAATCCATCCCAAAGACATCCGCTGTGAAACAATACGTTCGGATTCTGTTATGCAGGCCCCAAACTGCGCCCTGGCTCCTTCGTGTGAATATTTTCCTCGCAACGGCGCAAAGACGCAGTTTATAAATATGCAGGTTTTTTAATACCCTATTGATTTACTGGGAAAAAGAATTATCTTAACTCCTCAAGCCGTATTCCCCATTCGATCATCCATATAAGTACATGAAACAGACACTCTCCTGGCTGCTCTGCATTTTGCTTTGCCTGAATGCAAATGCACAAGACAAAAAACAATTCCGTGCATTACTCGTTACGAAAACCGCGGGCTGGCACCATGAATCCATTAATGAAGGTGTAGCGGCCATCAAGAAACTCGCAGAAAGAAATTTCTTTGATGTGCAGTGGCACCAGGATGCGATCCCCATCACCGATAAATACCTCGAGAATTTCCAGGTACTTATCTTCCTTAATACGACCGGTGATATTTTCAAAGACAGCGAACAACAGGCGATAGAAAAATTCATCCGGGCAGGTAAAGGCTATGTAGGCATTCATGCTGCGTCTGATACAGAGTACGAGTGGGAATGGTATACCAGAATGGTAGGACGCATGTTCCATATACATCCTGTTGTGCAAACAGCCCGTCTTAAATACACGTCCAATAGTTTTCCCGGGTTACAGGGGTTTGCCAATGACCAGCTCTGGACAGATGAATGGTATGAATTTGGACCTGAGAAAAGCAAAGACCTTACCTATGTACTTGCTGTAGATGAATCTTCCTACGATGTAAAAGTACAATGGGGCGAAAAGAAAGGACAGGGTATGGGTGCGCTGCACCCGGTGGCCTGGTATCATAACTATGATGGGGGGCGTGCTTTTTATACGGCGCTCGGTCACTTGCCCGCCATTTATTCCGAACAGGCATTCCTGAACCATATTTATGCCGGTATTTTCTGGGCGGCAACCGGTAAAAAATAAGTCAACCAATATTTACCAAACAACTGCAATGCACATGAAAAATCAAATTGGCAAAATGCTGGCAGTAATAACATTGCTGGCTTTTTGCACCGGTCTGCGCGCACAAACAGATCCGGCTATCGAAGCGAAGATCAATTCCCTGCTTAAACAAATGAGCCTCGAAGAAAAAGTGGGCCAGATGGCGCAGGTCTCTATCGAGTCTTTGGGTGGATGGAAAGATGGTAAGTTCCAGTTCTCCGACAAACTCCGTGATGCCGTTGTGAATTATAAGATCGGATCGATACTGAATACACCAGGTCTGCAGTCGGCAGCAGAATGGAACCGCATCATCGGCGAAATGCAGGCGCAGGCAAAACAAACAAAACAACAGATCCCTATTTTATATGGTCTCGACAATGTTCATGGTGTAAGCTATGTTGCAGATGCCACCCTGTTCCCGCAACAGATCGGTATGGGGGCCACATTCGATAGAAAACTGGTACACGATGCTGCGGTGATCACTGCCTATGAATCAAGAGCCGCGGGGGTACCCTGGACATTTTCACCGGTGCTGGATCTCGGAACCAACCCCGTATGGCCCCGTATCTGGGAAGGCTTTGGAGAAGATCCGTATCTCATTGCCGAATTGGGCAAAGCAGCCATACAGGGTTATCAGAACCCGCTGACCAGCAAACAAAAGATCGCGGTAAGTCTTAAGCACTATATGGCTTATTCAGATCCCAGATCAGGTAAAGACAGGAGCGATGCATGGATTCCCGAACATTATCTACGGGAATACCATTTGCCGCCCTTTACGGAAGCAATAAAAGCAGGTGCAAGAACCGTTATGGTGAATTCGGCGCTGATCAATGGCATACCTACTCACGTAAACAAACACATTCTTACCGACATGATGAAAACCGAACTCGGGTTTACCGGGTTTATTGTGTCCGACTGGCAGGATATAGAGAATGTCTATCGTCGTGATAAGATCACTGCCAATATCAAAGAAGCGATCGCGCTCTCGGTCAATGCCGGTATTGATATGTCGATGATACCGTACGACTACAAAGCATTCTGCACGGATCTCATCGCATTAGTGAAAGAAAACAAAGTATCCCAGGCAAGGATTGATGATGCAGTGAGAAGAATATTGCGTGTGAAAGCAGAACTGGATCTTTTTAATACGCCACTGACTACTTTGAAAGATTATCCTGAGTTCGGAAGTGCAGCTTATGAAAAAGCAGCCTACAATGCAGCTGCAGCATCTATCACTTTATTAAAAAATAAAAATGATCTGCTTCCGTTGCAGGCAAATGCCAAAATATTGGTAACCGGACCGAATGCCAATTCCATGCGAACGCTTAATGGCGGCTGGACATATAGCTGGCAGGGAGAAAGAACAGACCAGGTTGCCACTAAATACAATACCATATTAGAGGCGGTACAAAAGAAATTCAATGTTACTTACGAGCCCGGTGTGGTATATAAACCCAACCGTCATTTTGAAGAAGATTCGATCGTAAGTATTGATGCGGTGGTAAAAGCTGCAGCCAATGTAGATTATGTATTGCTATGCGTTGGTGAAAACAGTTATACAGAAACACCTGGTAATATCAACGATCTCAGTTTATCTGATAACCAGATCGCGCTTGGCCAGGCGCTGGCAGCAGCCGGTAAGCCGATGATCATTGTATTAAATGAAGGCCGCCCACGGATCATCCGTAAAATAGAACCTGTGGCTGCCGCTGTACTCGATATTTTCCTCCCCGGCAATTTTGGAGGAGATGCATTGGCTGATGTGTTAACCGGAACGATCAACCCCGGTGGCAAAATGCCATATACCTATCCCCGCTATCCCAATGCACTTGCTGGATATATACATAAACCATCCGAAGGTAACAGCAATCCACAGGGTGGGGAATTCAATCCGCAGTTTGCGTTTGGTTTTGGGTTGTCGTATACACGTTTCAGGTATAGTGGACTGTCAGTTGAAAAGAAAATAGTGCAACCAGACGAGTTTATTACCCTCAGCGTAACCGTAACCAATAGTGGTAACCGCGCAGGATCGGAAACGGTACAGGTATATGTATCCGACCTGCTCGCTTCATTCACACCCGATGTAAAAAGACTGCGTGCATTTGAAAAGATTGAGTTGCAGGCGGGCGCATCACGTACGCTTTCATTTGAGATACCGGTAAAAGATCTCGCATTCGTTAATCCCAATAATAAAAAACAGCTGGAAGCCGGCGATTTCAAAATACAGGTGGCTGATCAGTCCGCTACTGTTACCCTTGCAAAAGGAATAATCTTTTAAATCATATGGATTGAGCGGAAACAATCCTAATTTTCCGCTCAATCCGTGATTTGATGCGTCATTTTCTTGTGCTGATACTTCTTGTACAGGCAGTCGTCTGTAATGCCGGCGTATTTGATGCGCTGAAAAATATGCCTGCATCGGAAAGAATACGCAGCTCCCAGGATATCTACAATAACCAGGTCAAAAACCGCGACTCGGTGTTTGCCATTCGTGAACTGGAGCAGGTTTCTGTTATAGCTGCCGAGCTGCGCGATAAGCCGCTTGCCTGTTTTGCCATTTCTTTATTGGCCGACCACTATGCCCGTATGCGCGGCTTCAATGCATATGCCACAACGCTGCACCTGCAGGCGATCAAAATGGCAGAGGAAGAAAACCTTTTGCTGATGACGGCTCTTTGTACCTATCGTACGGGTCGTTATTTCTATAGTTTTAAACAGTATCCGCTGGCATTTGAATATTTGCTGCGCGCCGATCATTATTTCAAGGAAATTGGTTACAGCGAAGTGCCGCAAATGGACGGAATTCTGTATGTGTTGGGAAGCATCTATTATGAAACGGGAAACTACGAAAGGGCAACAAGCTTCTTCAAAGAGATACAGTCGCTCGGGCATGCCGATTATTTTGTGCGAAAGCAATCACTCAATACACTGGCACTGATCAGTAAACAATCTGGCGATACAACCAGTGCATTGGCTTATTTCCAGCAGACACTGGATATCGCCATGGTTGCCAAAGATTCCATATGGATGGGTGTCTGCTATGGCAATATCGGCAGCCTGTATTTTTTTATGCAGCACTATGATAAAGCCGCGCCGATGTTGCAGCAGGCTTATGTGTTGAGTGTCCGTTACAAACAATGGGGTGATGCATATACGGACCTGTTGTTATTAGCGAGGATGGATGTGCTGCATGGTCATCTTGCCGGGGCTGCAACAAAGATCAATAACGCGCTGAAGATGAAGGAGCGCCCATTCACTCCCAATAGCCGCAAAAACCTTTACGAAGCGCAGGTGGCTTATTATAAAAAAGCGGGGCAGGACAAACTGGCGCTGAGCATACAGGAAAAACTTATCGCTCTGAAAGACAGTATAGTCCTCAACAATAACCAGAAAGCTTACCGGGAAATACAGCTGCGCATCGAAACAGAGCAACACCTGAACGAGATTGGCAAACTGGCTACGGAAACCCGTGTTAATAATCTCCGCCGTAATGCGGTGATCATCGGGTTGGTATTGCTGGTCATCGTGTTGCTGCTGCTGTACCGGGATTATCGTTTGCGTGCACGTAACGCCGCCGCCGCCCTGCAGGCTGATAAACTGAGGGCAGAAGAGAAACTGAAATATGCACGGCAGCTTCTTCAGAACTTCACCGAGAATACCCGACAGAAGAATGCACTCATCGAACAGTTTGTTGCTGAGCTGGAGAAATTAAAAGCCAGTATGCCGGGTCAAACAACCTATGAAGAACGACTCAGAAGCTTCAACGACCAGTTCCGTTCCGGTATTCTTACCGCTGAAGGATGGGACGCTTTCCAGGAATTGTTTGAAAAAGTACACAAAGGATTTTTTGCCCGTATTGCAGAAAAATTTCCGGATCTCTCTGCTACCGAAATACGCCTTGCCGCACTGGTAAGACTCGAATTGAACGACGACGAGATCGGCAACATGATGAACATGGATGCAGCGATGGTACTCGTTTCTATGGAACTGCTCCGCCAGAAAATCGGGGGCGATCGATCGTTAGCGATGTCGGTAAAAGAAATATAGGAGAGCCCGGGAGTCTGGAGTTAGAAATTATTCCAGACTCCAGACTCCCCCAGCCGCGTTTGTTCAGCGCTGATCCGGTGCAATGTTTTAAGGTATTTGTAAGTCATCTTGCGACGGTATTTGCCCCAATCAACTCCTCCCGCTTTAAATGCGTTTTGATGCGCCATCCACACAACAAAAGAAGTGGCAAAGAAAAACACCGGGTAGAGGTAATGACTGATAATCTTGCCTGCATAAGATTTTTGTTCAAAAAGAACAGCCATGCGCTCGGTTTGAAATTCAATATGATAGGCTTCGTCGATCAGTATATCGGTACAGATCTGCTTTAACAAACGGCACGAGCTGGCATCTTTTAATGACTGGTAAAACACCTGCGCCGCGCTTTCTACTGTGATCACTGCCAGCGTCCAGATTTCCATGTTTGAATTGAAGTAACGGATCTTCCGGAAGAGTGTATCTCCCCAGTTCTTTTTGATTCTTGGTTTATTAATTGCATCAAGGTATTTCCCCAGGTTGTTGCCGTGCTTTTGTTCTTCTTTAATGAAAAGCTTAACGGCTTCCAGGTAATCGATATCATTGATCCGTTGTGCATATAACGATGATGCGCGTATCAGATGCGCACCGTCAGAAGTTTCGCCCAGCTGCCAGGCCTGTAAAGAAGGAAGAATGTGGGCAATTTCCTGCGGCGAAATAGCTGGAGACAGGTTCCAGTCAACCCGGTGCTGGTGGGCATTGGCATTGAAATGAGCGATCCATTCTTTACTTGTTTTCATGATAGTTTATTTAAATTGAAAGAACTTTGAAATACAAAGTAATGGATGAAGTTGACAGCTGCAAGAACCTGGAAAGCTTTTAACAGATTATTTTATTTGAGGAGGTAGACTATGCGCGAGTCAGTTTTTTTCAACACAGGGACACGGAGTACACGGAGAAACACGGAGGCCCTCTGTGCAACTCCGTGTACTCTGTGTCTCTGTGTTGAAAAAAAGAAAAGTAAACAGCCCTACTGTAGTACCACCAACACCGGCCTATGATCTGAAGCCATCGGTTCATCCGGCACCGCTGTTCTCAGCAGCTTTTTGATAGCCCCATATCCGAAGATATAGTCAATGCAACGATCTGGCGTAGTTGCTGGAAATGTATTGGAAGTACCACTTAATAATACCCATTTCTTTTTCAGTTCTGCAATAGGCGAGGACTCGGGCGTTGCATTCAGATCGCCCGCCAGGTAAACAGGTTTCTGGTATTTTGATAGCTGCTCATTGATGATGAGCACAGAAGTTAATTGATCCGCCGCGGTAAGCGAAAGATGCGTATTAAACACAACAAACTCTTTAAATTCCACGATCAGCAGGCTACGCAGTTCTTCTTTTCCAGGTAATGGGATACGCGATACCTGCAATGGTTTTTCTTTCGACAGCAGTCCGATTCCATATTTCCCGCCATTATAATCGATCGAAGCGGAATAGCTATACTGCATACCGGTTTTTTCTGCCACTGTCTTCAGTACATCAACGCCCTTGCTGCGTTGGGTAATGCTGTCCAGTTCCTGCAGCGCCACGATATCCGGTTGTTGTTTTTTAATAGCGGCCGCAATGCGGTCATAGTCGGTAACATTATCCATACCCTTCGCATTACGGATATTATAGCTCATGATCGTTTGCGAAAAACCACCTGCCGCTAAAAACAGGGATAGGAAAAATAAAAAAATCGTTTTCATAAGTTCAAATGACTGCCTCAAATATCGGCCACAAACCGCGCCTTTGCGCCCTTGCGTGTATATAATTTTCACGCGAAGGCACAAAGGCGCGGTTTTGTTTATATTTAAGTTATGAAACAGCTTTTTATATCCATACTTGTATGCACCATTCCTTTTCTGCTAAACGCACAGGAACCGAAGCTGAAATCCATCTTCAACGGCAAGAATCTCGAAGGTTGGGTATTGCCTGAAAACGACCATGGCAACTGGACGGCCAAAGACGGCATCCTTCATGTGCAAAGCGATACCAGTAAGAAAGGCAGCATACTCTGGACCAAACAATCTTACCGCGATTATATTATCAGCGCAGATTTTATCATGCTTGATGGAGTGGTCGACTCCGGTATTTTCCTGCGCTCCGAAAACGACCAGGTGCAGATCGGAATATCGGGTTCTCTAAAACGCGATATGACAGGCTCGCCTTATCTCCCCAAACTGCGGTACCCGGTGGAAGCCAATGTAAAAGACGTATTAAAACCCAAAGACTGGAATACGATGAAGATCAGACTGGTGGGCAAGACCTACACTGTTTGGCTGAATGGAGTGGAAGTGATGAGCTATACTTCAGAAGCGATCCCTGCAAGCGGGCCTGTCGGGTTGCAACTGCATCCGGGGAACGTGATGTCGATTGATTACCGGAATATCCTGTTGGCGGAACTTTAGCGGCTCCTTGTTTTTTAAACAAACAGGAAGAAATGGCTACCGACGACGAACTGGTTCATTATTTGATAATAAAGCCCTGGTCATTTTTTGATTATTTTGCAAACCTGATTATTCGTTGCGAAATATGGTATACTATTTGTCCGTCAATACCATACGTAAACTGCTTAGCATGAAAAGATATCTACTCCTGACTACGGTGATGATGCTGGGATTGGCCTCCTGCAAAAAGGAAGAAGTTCCCGCGATATTGCCCGAGGCTGGCTTTACGGTAGACGGCTTCAATGCTTCATCATCTTCTCCATCCGTTCTCACCATGGGGCCCTGGGACCAGGCCACGGTGACCAATAATTCAGTCAATGCAGACAATTATGTGTGGGATTTTGGCAACGGAACAACGTCAACCGAAAAAGTGATCGTATTACAGTATCCCGCTGCGGGAACTTACACACTTACCCTCACAGCTATTACAAAAAATGGGAAAACGGCTGTTGCGAAAAAAGTGGTAAAGATTGTTGAACCTGTTTTAAAAGAAGTAGTTGTTTCGAGGCTTCTGTTGAACTCAACAGTGGACCGGCCCGCATCTTTAACTCCGTTTACCAAGGCAGATGTATGGGTTGAGATTGTAAGGGGGGAACAAAATAATTTCAGTTATCCTTATACCAACGGCAGTTTTTCGGCACCTGTTTTTTACAAAAGCAATATTGCCGCCAATGTAGATTCTGCCAATGCTCCGCTGGTGTTTTCTGTTGCCGGGAGAAAGGTATTTGATATTCCGGCCCTGGTCAGGGATTTTGGTTACAAGGGGATCGGTTATGGTTTTAACCTGTATGCCAGAGATGCAACGGGTACCTATCTGCTGGCATCCAGTTTCTGGAGTGGCGTTTCCGCTGCTTACCAGGGCAGCTATGAAAAAAATTCATTTGCCATACCGATGAGCTTCCTGGGTTTTTCACTGACGTTTAAAGGAACCTACGAGTAAACCGGCTTGGTATAATGGTGATACCGGGGTTTAAACCCTGAAGCTTATTTAGCCGCAGATGCGCAGGTGATTGTACTCACATCTGCGTATCTGCGGCTAAGATTTTTCTTGATCGATGTTTCGCAGAATATACAGGTGTATCGCCGTATCGTTTACCCGCTTTTCGAGTTGTTCTGAACAATAAGGCAACAGGGAACTAATGAAATCCCTCGCCACTATCCGTTGCGGCGTAGCAAGAATAACAACGGCGCCTTTTCGCAATAACGAATGCACGGTTCTTTGGAGTTCAGCCAGTAGTGAGCCATCGTAGTTGACATCGCTCAACAATACGATATCCGTTTGCAGTTCCGTAGGAATGTCGCGGAAATCGATCACACGGCATTCCAGGTTGTTGAGGTGGTGATGAATGGCCGTTGCAGTAACAAATTCCAATGGTTCCGCAAAAACGTCGCTGCAGACGACTTTGACCGCATGTTGCGCCGCGATGATGGATGGCAATCCCAATCCACCGGCCAGTTCCAGTACGGTTTTGCCGGTTATGAGTTCGGGTCTTTCCTGTAACAGTAATGCCATTGCGGTAGACGATTCCCAGATCTTCGCCCAAAAAGGAAAAGCATCACTTCCCGTTACATGCGCTGAACGAACCTGTTCTATATCAGGAACATAAATGGCCGTTCCTGCCTCGTGGATTAGATGCATGGTTGTAAAATTAACGGATTAACCAGTTATTGGCTATTTGCGTGCAGCATCGCCAATGGTTAGGCTGTCCGGAAATAAAACGCAGATATGAAATACCTGGCATTTATCGGATGTTTAATTATGGTGACAGTATGCTCCTGCACCAGGGATGTTACCGTCACACCGGCGTCATTAGATGGTAAGTGGAAAATGATCAGCGTGAAAGACAATAATACCGGGGTAACTTCTCTAAAACCTGCCGACCTGCAGAAAGATGTAGAGATCACCATTGCCTCTACCAACGCAGCCAGTGGCAAATTATCCGGCAATACGCCAACGAATGAAGTCTGGGGCGATTATACACTGGGCAACAACGCATCTATCGCTATTCCTTCTCTTACAATGACCAAGGTGATGGAAACAACCTGGGGCTTTCTTTTCGTTGACAATATCCATCTCGCAAAATATTACAATCTTAATGCACAAAACACCTTGAACATTATCACGACAGAGAAAACGTTGACGTTTCAGAAGTTGTGATTGGGATAGTGGTAAAGCAAATTAAATCTCAACACTGAGGCAAGGAGATCACAGAGTTGAAAAAAATCAGTCTTTCCGCACCTTAATTTCCCTGAAGAATGCATCCGTTCCTCCATCCACCCACAGCCCAATAGCTCCGCTACTGCCGGCGCCCAGTTTCAGATCGTTCACGAGCAGCACCGGTTGCGGGTTGTCATTCAGGTAAAGTTTAGCTGTTGCATCCTTTACCACGATCTTCATTTTAATCCATTCATTCAAACCCATATCGGCATAGGATTCATATTTGCCTTCTGATTCTTTGCGTAACCTGTCGAATGGATAATCCGGGTAGGAAAAATATTGGGTGGAATGATTGCGGCGAAGCTGGTCATCGGCCCTTCCATTGGTGGGGCGGAGATAGATGGATTCAAATTTTGAATTGTCCTTAGCGATCCTGAATGCCAAACCGATAAAACCCCTTGCACCAGGACCTGCGGTTGCGAGCAGCCTGCTCAACAACATCACCTCAATGGTGCCGTTGCTGAAGTCATCAGTATTACTTAATCGAACGAATGTTGGTATGTCTGCTCCTTTGATGGTGGTATCCCTGGATATTCTCACGGCTTTCTTTCCATCAAGTTCCGTGATCGACATAATTACCTGCACAGGTTGCACACCATAATTTTCGAATTGCGTTTCCTGCGCATGCAGGATAGTGGAAGACGACAATAGCGATATGCCCATGATGAAGCCACGCAACAGGGGTGAAGTTGATAAAAACATACTGATTGGATTAGATTTGCGATACAAGTAACAAAAAACAAACAGCATCGCGAATTCTTCTGTCAATTCTATTTACCATTCCTCAAAACGTCTCTGCGAAAACCTCCGCCCCTCTGCGTCTCTGCGGTTAAATTACCTCACATCTTCAACCGGGTTCATTTTTGAGATTTTTTTGAACCGCAGAGACGCGGAGGGGCGGAGGTTTTCGCAGAGGGTTGGTGAAGGTTGGGCCGGTCAGTTTTCACGGCGGTAATAGATATTCCTGTCGCCGAAGAAATAGAAACCGGTAGCATTGCCCCTGTCTGTTACAAAACGGATATCCATCAATCGGTCGGGTCGAAGAAAAAATTGATTTGTTTGATAGGATCGCAGCACAACGCTATCTTTTCCCGGTAAAGCTTTCAGTTGCCTGTTGTGATAAATGATCCGGACGGTATCATTGTTGGTACTGATGTATTTTCCTGTCAGCTTAACAAGGTTCTCTTCTTTTTCCGTTGTTTCATGGAAAGCAAAACGCCGATGTTTCAACAGCCAGTTGAATACAGTATCGTTGGTATTGTAAGTGGTGTCCCATGAATTATGGGCTTTATCCGGGTAGATGGTGAAGCTGACATGTTCATTGAATCTTGATGCAGCCTTTACCATATTGATGCTTCCCTCAATCGGTACATTTTTATCGAGCGTACCATGAAAGTTCCAGATAGGGATATGCCGCATTTTCCAGGCATTCGTCGTATCACCGCCTCCGCATATTGGTGCAATCGCTGCAAATTCCTGGGGATATTTCATCGCAATGGCCCATGCACCAAAACCTCCCATCGACAAACCTGTCACATATACCCGATCGGGGTCGACACGGTGTTTTTTCTTTACCTGTTGTAAGAGTTTGTACAGTTGATCGATATCCCATCCTGATGGAACATCGGATTGTGGCGATACAACAAGTGCTGGATATTGTTTGCCTTGTTCAATCAGCTCGGGCGGACCGTTTTTCTTTACTTTATTGAGATCATCACCACTTTCGCCACTGCCATGGAGGAATAATACAAGCGGCCATTTTTTCAGCGTATCCTCATTGTATCCGGGTGGTTGGTAGAGAAGGTATTTGGTTTCGGTGATTATTTTCTGTTCAGACTGCTGTGCAGTAACTGTTGTTGCAGCCAATGCAAATGCAGTAAGCAGGCATATTATCCGGTAATAGCGTCCCATACGAATATTTTTGGTGAATGGATCTGGGTGAAGTCGGGAGCTGGTTAAATATACGATCGTTCTGGTTTATCCGGGTCAAAGTAGGTGGGTGCTGGGAATGTTTTTTTTCAACACGGAGGCACGGAGGGCACAGAGAAACACGGCGGCCCTCTGTACTCTCCGTGCCTCCGTGTTGAAAAAAATCTCTCCTGCTTTCTGCATCTCTAACCTAATGCAGTCAAGGGTTTCAGCTTTTTTTCAACACCTCGTGTATAATAAGTTCCGCGGGATCCTTCACTCCGCCTTTATTTTACAGCCAGATTTTGGTTGAAACCCCGTCCAACGGGTGATCATTAAAAGGGAATCCCCGTGAAAATCGGGAACTATCCCCGTAGCTGTAAGCTCCAGAACCTGTTCCATCTCCAAGTCACTGTCCCGGGCATCCGGGGTGGGAAGACAGACAACAGGGGAGTAAGTCAGAAGACCTGCCAGAATTCATCATTGGTAACGCATGCTTTCGGAGGAAAAGCCGGTACTGGAATCGTCGTCGCTGTATATCGCGTCAATTTTTTCAGCATCTGCCTTATTCTCCCGTCGGCAAAAACAACTGAAAAATATTGTTATGGAATATGCAGATGAAATTTTACTGAGAGAGAACAAAGACCGTTTTGTGATCCTGCCCATCAATTATCCCACTATATGGGAACAATATAAAAGGCATGAAGCCAGTTTCTGGACGGCAGAAGAAATTGACCTGAGCGGCGACCTGAAAGACTGGGCCGCACTCAATGATGGGGAACGTCATTTTATCAGTCATGTACTCGCATTCTTTGCTGCAAGTGATGGTATCGTGAACGAGAACCTGGCGGTTAATTTCATGAGTGAAGTACAATTACCAGAAGCACGTTGCTTCTATGGTTTCCAGATCATGATGGAAAATATCCATAGCGAAACCTATGCGCTGCTGATTGATACCTATGTGAAGGATCCCAAAGAAAAAGACAAACTGTTTCATGCAATCGATACTGTTCCCGCGGTAAAACAGAAAGCGGAATGGGCATTGCGCTGGATTGAGAATGGCAACTTTGCCGAAAGACTGGTGGCATTTGCAGCTGTAGAAGGAATATTTTTCAGCGGAAGCTTCTGTTCCATTTTCTGGCTGAAGAAAAGAGGACTGATGCCGGGCCTGACATTCAGCAATGAACTGATCAGCCGTGATGAAGGCCTGCATTGCGAGTTCGCCTGTCTTTTATATAAGATGTTGAAGAACAAACTCTCCCAGGAGCAGGTATACGCGATCATCACTGATGCGGTAACAATAGAAAAACAATTCATTACCGATGCATTGCCGGTTGACCTGATCGGTATGAACGCAAAACTGATGCAGCAATACATCGAGTTTGTTGCAGACCGGTGGATCAGTGAACTAGGCTATCCAAAAGTGTACAATACCGCCAATCCTTTTGATTTTATGGAGATGATCTCACTCCAGGGCAAAACCAATTTCTTTGAGAAGCGTGTTGGCGATTACCAGAAAGCCGGTGTGATGGGAGGAAAGGATGCGCAGGTGTTCTCGACAGAGGAAGATTTTTAACGTGTTATGCCACCAGATATGCAAGACATATTCAATGGCCAATTGGCACTTATAGATATTTCAGTTTTTGTAGACGAAAAACTAAACAGTGCCTGCGGACGAGCCTCTTTGGGTGCGGTGACGAGCGTAGCGATGTCAATCAAAATCATGCGCAGCAGATTTTGATAGCGGCCAAAGGAGCTCGGTAGCAGGCACGAGGCCCAGCGGCCGTGAGCGAAAAATCCTGCACCTACAGGGTTTGGGGATTGAAAAGGGCACCGCAAGCCAGCCCCTCCTATTTCCAAGTTCCCGGTGTGCGAGACCGCCGCGCAAAGTCCCCTCCTTCGTCGGGAGACATTTGCGAGGAACTGTCGTGCATCTTTTTACGCGTGCTTTTTAGGGATAGTAAAACTGAACACCGATCCCTCATTTGGTGTACTTTCCACCGAAATATTCCCACCCAACGACTCCAGCTGGTTTTTTACAAGGAAGAGCCCAACACCACGTGCATCTTTATTGCCATGAAAGGTCTTGTACATCCGGAACAGTTTGGAACCATGCGTCTTCATATCGATACCCGAACCGTTGTCGGCAACTTTTATCTCGATATGATCGGGCTGATCGGTGGATGAAATGGTAATATGGGGCAGGCGATGAGGGTATTTGTATTTCAGGCTGTTTGTGATCAGGTTACCGAATATGCTTTCGAGATACGCAGGATTGAACATCACATGAATAGCAGGATCGATGCGGTTTTCGAGGACAGCCTGGTCGAGGATAATGGCTGCAGACAAACTTGTACGAACACGCTCCACCATCGCGTGCAGGTTGAGATACCTGAGTTCCACTTCTTCCTTGCTTTGCACATCTACCACTGCATTCAGCTCGCTGATCGTATTGAGCAGGTTATGGGCGCTTGAATGCAGCATCTCCATGAACTGCTGTTTCAGGGTATTGTCCTGCTCTACACTGATCAGGTCGATCAGCGTGGTTATATTGCCGGAATGCGAACGCAGGTTATGCGAAACGATATGTGCAAAATTCAGGAGCCGTTCGTTCTGGTACCGTATGGTTTCTTCATGCTGCTTGCTTTGCGTGATATTCTTTATTTGTGAGATAAAGTACAGCGGGTCGCCTGCATCATTTCTTACCAGCGATACATTAAGCAGCGCCCAGATCACATACCCCTGCTTATGGATATAGCGTTTTTCCATGCTGTAAGTCCTGCGTTTCCCGCTCAGTACTTCGGCAACATAGCTAAGATCACTTTGAAGATCTTCCGGGTGAGTAATGTCCTGGAAAGTGAGGTTGCACAGGTCCGTTTCCTGGTATCCCAGTAACTCGCAAAGACTGGCATTCACCCTGATCCATGAACCATTCAGGCCAACCAGCGCCATACCGATCGGCGCATTTTCAAAAGCCTGAGAGAACTGTTGTTCCCGTTCTTCCAAAAGGCTGTTTAATGTCAATTCCCTGGTTATATCTTCCAGTGTACCATAGAGGGTAACACATTTCCCGTCGCGGTAAGTGCCGCGCATATGCATTTTGATCCACCTGCTGTTTCCTTTGGCAGTTTCGATCTCCGCAATCACCGTTCTTGGTTCGAAATGCCTGATCACCTCCGCCACCATACTTCGCACAAATGCCGGGTCTTTGTAGAATTGCCTTGCAGTATCAACAGAAGGTTGATAGTCATCAGGCACTTCGAGGATATCACGAATGATTTCATTCCAGTAAATAACACCTGTTTCAAGATCGCGCTCCCAAATGCCAAGATTTGCAAGGGGTGTGACCAATTGATACAGTTCCAGTCTTGTGTACATAGGCTTGAGGGGAAGAAAAAGACTATGGACAAAAGTAACCAGATAATAACATGATCCCCTTGCCAGAACAAAACAATCTGGGAAAAAATGGCCAATCCGGTGATTCCCGTAGATTTTCTATTGTTTATCATCCATTTGCCTGGCACTATCCTGTTCCGGAACTACCCGACAACCACGGAGAATATTACCCTCCGGAATACCTGGAAGGCCGGAGGGTAGCCCCTACGGGGCATATTAATATTGATGGGGACGCCAGTGCTACAGCGGTAGTCCCTAAGGGACATTTTGGCTTATTGTGGACAGGTTTAGTTCCTCAGCTTTTTGTATGGTTATGTAGGATACCTATTTTGTCAAGACCAGCTTCAGCGAAACATAGATCTGGTCGTTCTCCGCTTTTTGAGGGATGCCAGAAACAAAATCAAGGGAAGGAGGCTTGCGTTCGGAATCGATTCCCCACCAGCCGCGGCGCAAATCGATATCGGCCCGGATATTGACCACATTGTCTTTACTTTCTATTGCGGCGAGAAATACAATGGGATTGGTAAATCCTTTGATCGTAAGATCTCCCTTAACCCTGTAGTATCCCGAATTGGGAACTTTTTCAATCCCGCTTACTATCATTTTGGCTTCGGGGTACTTCAGCACATCGAAAAATTCGGGCTTTGTCATGGTCGCATCGGTCTTGAGGTTCTTGGCCTCATCCTTGTTGTCGGTGCTTTTGATCGTTTTCATATCGATCAAAAAAGTTCCGCTTACAGGCTTCCCGTCTTTGGAAAACAACAGGTTTCCTGAACTGAACCTGATGTACCCGATATGATGCCCTACTTCGCCCGAATTCCAACTAAGCGTACTTTTGCTGGTGTCCAGCCGATAGGTCTGCTGGCCATTGATCGATAATTGACACGAGATAAGAATTAACAGTAAACAGGAAAATTTGATTGTCATGGGTGTTTTCTTTTGAACACGCAACCTATTGATGCCTGCAATATTTGTCGTCATCAATATTGTAAATTAACTTGTAAACATTGTAAATATTACGCGAACCAACATGACAACGCCCAGGAATACAGCAAAACAGAAGGCCAGGCAAAAAATCGGCATCGTAATGATTCTCATTACTACCATCATTTGCACTTCCTGGATCTTCGCATCGGTTGATGATCCTGGTGCTGCCAGGCAGGAGATCATGCTTAGAAATATCGGGCACGAGGTCCTATTAAAGTCGGGCGACAGCACTTCCAGGATATTACCCATCCAAAGGGTCTCCGATCAGTTGTACCAGATCAGGTTTGAACAT
>Ga0247757_10001177_pt1 | contig 18565 bp, 19 predicted proteins | sample UWRJL126311R4_FD_180929 | JGI IMG/M metagenome (GOLD analysis project Ga0247757, IMG submission 180929) | Plant litter microbial communities from Arlington Agricultural Research Station in Wisconsin, United States - UWRJ-L126-311R-4 | ecosystem: Environmental > Terrestrial > Plant litter >... | reverse complement strand
GACACTACGCACCAAGCCGTGCAGCGTGAATGGCGCAAATTCGAGCTCGACCTTACCCGCCTCGATCTTCGCGACGTCGAGCACGTCGTCGATCAGCCCCAGCAGGTGTTCGCCCGCCGCGCGTGCGTTGTGCACGTATTTCCGCTGCTTCTGACTCAGGCTCGTCTCCAAAAGCAACTCGCCCATGCCGATGATGGCATTCATGGGCGTGCGGATTTCGTGGCTCATATTGGCCAGGAACTCGGTCTTCGCCAGATTCGCGCGTTCGGCGGCCGCGGTCATCTCGCGCAGCTCGCGCTCCGTCTGCCGGCTGGTTTCGGCGTGAGCCTCGAGGATCTCCTTCTGCTTTCGGAGCTGAGCTCGATCTCGGTGAGAGTTCAACAGCGAAACCACCACCTGCGCGACGAGCGCCATCGTGCGTGACTCTTCAACCGTGAGCTGGCGTGTCCTGTGATCGATCGCGCACAGCGTGCCCAGGGTGAGCCCTTCGGGTGTCGACAGCGGGAAGCCAGCATAGAAGCGAACACGGGGCGCGGATTCGACCAGCGGGTTGTCCGCGAAGCGCGAATCCTGACGGGCATCCGGGACAACCAATGGGGCGCCACTCGCGACGACGTGGCCGCAAAATGAAATCGCGCGCGGGGTCTCCGCTACGTCCAGACCGAAGCGAGACTTGAACCACTGACGCTCGAAATCGACCAGCGAAACCAACGCGACCGGCACGTCCAACAACTGAGCGACCAGCGTGGTCAGCGCATCCAGACTTGCATCTGGCAGAGTGTCGAGGACCTCGTACGACTCGAGCGCGCTCAGGCGTTCGAATTCATTTTCAGGAATCGACGGGACTTGCACGGAGTCTCCTGGGTCTCGTGAAAAAGCCGATCAGGCACTGAGCGCGCGCGCGGCACTGCGCGCCTCGATGACTTGGACGGTGATGCGGGAACCGTGGCATTGGAACGAGAGCTCTTTCACGACGACGCCCCCCGGTGAGTTGAACGCAAACTGGTGGCCCGACACGACCGAGGGCAGCGAGAGATGGCTCGGCCCCGGCAAGAGTGCCTTGACGCTGCCACCGGTCATGTTGGCGATCTCACCCAACGCATCGTGAAGCTCTTCGACCGACAGCGCGTCAGCGCTCATCTCGAACATGGTCGCCGCCACGTTACGCGCCAAGGTTTCACTCACGCGCACGCTGACCAAGCCATTCCACGCGCCACTCACGTGCACGCAGCCGCATAGGGTATCGTCGGGCGGGGGCGGGATCGAGCCTGCCGGGTCGAGCACGTCGAAGCCGAGGGTGAGAACCCAAACCGACTCCACCAGGTCACGGAGGTCGCTGTCAGTTAGCACGGTCATGGTTTGCTTCTATGGTCGTGGTGAACGGTCATGATTGGGCTCAGGCCACGGACGGCATCGCGCGCATTCCGGATTTCGACTGGAAATACACGCCCTTCCCGATGCGAACGGGCGCGAACCCGTCATCTAGATTGGTCGTGGTTTCGGCCCCCCCGAGCACCAAGAAGCCCTCCGGCTGCAATGTTTGGCGCACTCGCCCGAGCAGCCGGCGCTTGGTCTCGATGTCGAAGTAGATCAGCACGTTGCGCATGAACACGATGTCTTGCGGGCCGAGTCCGTTCCAAGAGTCGAGCAGATTCAGCTCTCTGAACGTGACCATGCTCCGAATGTCTTCCTTGAGCTGCCATTCGGCGGAGTGACGCTCGAAGTACTTGAGCAGGAAGGGCGCGGGCAGTCCGCGATTGACTTCGAGCTGGCGGTACTTGGCCTCGCGCGCGCGCCCGAGTACCGCCGCATTCAAATCGGTCGCGACGATCTGCACTTTCCACGTGGCAAGCTCGGGGAAATTTTCGCGCAACGTCATCGCGATGCTGTAAGGCTCTTGCCCGGTCGAGGCCGCCGCACACCAGATGCGCAGCGAGCGCTCGTTCGAGCGCGCCCGGATCAGCTCGGGGACGAGCCTGAGCTTCAGCGCCTCGAACGGGTGCACATCACGGAAGAACAACGTCTCGTTGGTGGTCATCGCTTCCACGACGCGACGCACCAAAGGGCCATTGATGTCTTTGCGCATGCCGGCGACTAGCTCGTCGATCGACGCAAACCCCGTCTCGCGTGCCACCGGCGAGAGTCGCGAATCGAACAAGTATTGCTTGTCCTCCTCCAGCACGATGGCCGAGCGGCGATACACGAGGTCGCGAAGGTAGGAGAGGCTTTCGGGACTGGCAGACAAGTTACATCTCCCTCTGTGAAAGGGCGCGCGCGGACGCCCGGAAGCCGGTTGGAGCTTGCACCCGGCGCACGAGCTCATCCGCCAGATTCCCCAGCGGCAACACCAAGTCGGCCAAACCGGCGTCGATCACCGCGCGCGGCATGCTCGGCACGACGCAGGTGTCGGGGCTCTGGGCGACCACGCTACCACCGGCCGTGACGATGTCGCGCGCGCCGCGGGCGCCGTCACGACCCATGCCCGTCAAGACGCACGCGAGAACGCCCGAGCGATAGAACGCGGCGAGCGAACGGAACAGCACATCGACCGCGGGCCGACAGGAATTTTCGGGCTCATCTTGGTTCAGTTGCGTCACCAGACGCGCCCCCACCAAACCCACCGTCAGGTGGTAGTTACCCGGCGCCACGTAGGCAAAGCCCGGTTCGACCGGTACCCCGTGTTGAGCTTCGACCACACGGACGCCCGACGACGCCGCAAGGCGGTCGGCCAAAATCTTGGTGAACAACGGCGGCATGTGCTGCGCGATGAAAATCGGCACCGGGAAATCGGCGGGGATTCGCTCGAACAGCGTCGCCAGCGCGTTGGGGCCGCCGGTAGAAGAGCCGAACGCCAGCGCGGCCGGGGGCGCAAGGCTGGGCGCCCGCCGTGGTTTCGGTTCAGGGATGACGCTCGCTCGGGGGGGACTCTGCAGCGAAGCGCGCGCCACGCGCTCACCCAACGCAATGACCTTAGCCAAAAGCTCGCTCTTGAACGAGTTCATGCGATCGGCTTGCACGGCGGCGGCCGTCGGTTTCGCCACGTAATCGGTGGCCCCCGCCGCCAGCGCGCGCAGCGTGATGTCGGCGCCCCGTTCGGTGAGGGCGCTGCACATGATCACCGGCAAGTCGCGAAAGTCGGCGCGGATCCGGCGAACCGTCTCGATGCCATCCATGTCGGGCATCTCGACGTCGAGGATCACGACATCGACCTTCAGGTGCGCCAATTTCTGCAGCGCAATCGAACCATTGGCCGCACTGCCAACGACACTGATGCGTGGATCACTAGTGAGCGCATCGCTGAGCAAACGACGCACGACCACCGAGTCATCCACCACCAGCACCTGAATCATGCGGCGCTCAGCCCCAATATTGCCAGTTTTTCTTCGATCGCTTCCGGAGAAAACGGCTTCATCAGGTATTCGCTCGCCCCCGCCTCGATGGCTCGTTGCACTTGGCTTTGCTCGGACTCGGAAGTGACCATCATGATGGCCATTTCGTCGTATGCGCGGTCACCGCGAACCGCGCACACGAACTCGTACCCGGTCATCACCGGCATGTTCCAGTCCACCAGTGCCACGTCGAACGGCCCCGAGTTGCTCATGGCGTCGAGCGCCTCTTGGCCGTTGGTCACCTCGATCGTGGAGAAGCCCAACGCTTTCAACGAGCGCGAGATGATCATACGAATCGCGCGCGAGTCATCGACGACGAGTGCTTTCAAGGTTGTCCTCCTAACCAATCAGCCATACGGGCGGCACCGGCGCTTCAATAGCGGAACTGCGACACCAACTGCTGGAGAGCGGCGGCCATGCGCGCAAGCTCCGAAGACGCCCGCTCGGTGTCGCCTGCGCCCGACGACGTGCCTTGCGCCGCGCGGGCGACGCCGGTGATGTTCTGAGCGATCTCACCACTGCCTCGCGCTGCGTCGGCAACGTTGCGGCTGATCTCGTTCGTGGTCGCCGTCTGCTCCTCGACTGCGCTCGCGATCGTGTTCTGTATGTCGTTGATTTGATTGATGATACTACTGATTTGCGCGATCGCACCCACCGCCGAGCGAGTGTCGCCTTGGATCGTCTCGATCTTCTGGCTGATGTCCTCGGTGGCTTTGGCGGTCTCTTTCGCCAGCTCCTTGACCTCGTTGGCGACGACGGCAAAGCCTTTGCCTGCCTCGCCGGCGCGCGCCGCTTCGATGGTCGCGTTGAGAGCGAGCAAATTCGTCTGCTGGGCGATCGAGGTGATGACCTTGATCACCTTGCCGATGTCGGCGCTACTTTCACCGAGCTTGCCGACGATCGCGTTGGTCGTCTCCGCGGCCTTCACGGCCGAGGTCGCAACGCGCGCGGCATCCGACGCGTTCTTGGCAATCTCGCGAATACTGGCCGTCATCTCCTCGGTGCCGGTGGCGACCGTTTGAATGTTGCGATTCACGGATTCGACGGCGACCGACACCACGTTGGCCTGGCCGGACGTCTCGTCCGCGTTGCCGGACATTTGCTTGGCGACCGACGACAGCTCCTCCGATGCCGCACCGAGCGTGATCGCGTTGGCGGCAATACCGCTCACGCTGCCGCGCATGTTGCTCAAGAAGCGGCCTAGGCTCTGAGCGAGCTTGCCTACCGCGTCTTCACCGGAAATCGGGATTTTCTGCGTCAAATCACCGCCGGCGGCCGCGTCGACCACGCTCAAGAGTTGGTCGACCTTTTCCTTCAGCTCGTCGGCCTGCGCTTGCTCACGCGCCTGCGCGTCTTTGGCCTGCTTCTCCATCGCGAGCTTTTCGGTGATCACCTCCCAGGTGAGCATCGGGCCGGTGTACGTGCCGGACGCGTCGTAGATGGCGCTGACCAAGAGCTGCAGCGTCTCCGGACCGAGCGAGATGTTGGCCGTGTGCGGCAGGTTCTTCGGGTCGGCCAGCATTCGTCGCTGATGCGCGGGGTTCTTGTGAAAAATATCGATCGAAGAGCCAACCAACTTGTCGACCGTGATCGGCAGATACTTCTCGAGCCCGCGCAACGTGCGCTTCGATGCTTCGTTGGCGTATTGAATGACCAGGTTCATGTCACAGAACATCAGATTGATGGGCGCAGCGTCGATCATCTGCCGCAGCTGCACCTGCTGTTCCTGCGCCTTGCGCGAGGCCGTGATGTCCGTGGCGAACTTGACGATCTTCGAGACATGCCCGCTCTGGTCCAGCACCGGGGAGTACAGCGCTTTGAGCCAGACTTCGTGGCCATCCTTGGCTACGCGCCTCATCTCACCGCCCTGCGCTTCGCCTCGACTCAAAGAACCCCAGAAGCGCTCGTAGTCACCGCTCGATGCGTAGCTCGGATCACAGAAGATGCGATGGTGGCGCCCGCGTATCTCATCCATGGAGTAGCCCATCGTCTTCAAGAAGTTGTCATTGGCGCTCGTCACGACGCCATTCGTGTCGAACTGAATGACGGCCTGCGCCTTGTTCACCGCTTGCAGCTGACCCTCCAGTTCGAAGGCCTTTGCCCTCGCATCTGCGAGCTCGCTCAAGTTGGCCTCCGCGATCAAGCGCGGGCGCGAGGACTCACCGTTCGAATCACGATATTCTGCACGTTCTTCCATGTTTTTCTCCTCAAACCGAGTCGATTCTGGCAACGCCGGCGCGGGCGAGCGTCGTCTCCGGGTCACGCGGCGTCCGCTCCGGGCGCACGGCGCGCTTCGACGTGGGCACCCAAGGTCACGATTCGCTCGACATCGAGCAGCAGCAGCAGTTGCTTTTCCAACTTGTACACACCGAGCGTGACCTCGCGAAAAACGCCGGCCAACGTCTCGGGCGCACGTTCGAAGTCACGACCGTCGAGCTGCAACACGTCGCCGATCTCGTCGACGAGCAGGCTGACGACGCCGTCGCTGGTTCGCAATACGACGTTCATGGGTTGCTCTCCCTCACCCAGCGGGGGAAGGTCCAAGCGCGCGCGCATGTCGATAGCGGTGACGATTTGACCGCGCAGATTGATCAAGCCGCGCACCATCGAAGACGCCAACGGGACGCGCGTCATGTCCTGATAGCGAATCACCTCTTGCACGTTCACGACTTCGACGCCGAAGAGCAGCCCGTCCAGGATGAAGGTGCACAATTGCCGTGTATGATTGGTCATGAGTTCCTCGCTCAAGCCGCGCGCACGGCCTGGATCCGATCGAAGAAGGTCGCGTCGGTGCGTCGAATCACGCCGTGCACGTCCAACAGATCGGTCACGCGGCCTTGCACGACGACCGACCCGAGCAACCCATCGCGCGTCGCCTGACTCCGCACGCTGATCACCTCTTCCACCACGTCCAAGATCTGCTCGACGACGAAGCCGATGCTGCGACCCTGCTCGGAGTAAACGATGACCTGCAGGGGAGCCGTGTGTTCGCGGCGCGTTTCGCCCAGGATCTCTCGACTCAACGAGATCAACGGCAGGATTGCGCCTCGATACTGCACGACATCGCGGCCCGCGGCGCGCTCCACTTTCTCGGGTGCAATCTCTTCGAGCCGCGCGACCATCGATAGGGGAATCGCCATGCGACTCGATTCGCCCAGGCGGAACAAGAGCAGCGCCTCGCGCACGTCTCGTTCGAGTTGTTGCCTCTGCGACGCATCCACGATCGCGCGATCGCGCGAGGGCGAGACCACGTTGGCGCGCTGTGCGATCCCGAGCACGTCCAGAATCAAGGCCACGCGTCCGTCGCCCATGATCGTGGCCCCTGCGAACGAGCTGAGCCCTTTCAGCTCCTTGCCCAGCGGTTTGACCACGATTTCTTCGGTGTCGTTGATACCGTCCACGACCAAGCCGAACTGGCGATCGTCGGCTTGCAGGACGACGATGTTGCACACGTCTTCGTCCACGGCCGGCTTCGGCAGGCCGAGCGCCTGGTTGAGGACCACGAGCGGCAGCAAGTTGCCGCGTAAGCGATACAGGGTGGAGCCATGCAGGCGCTCGATTCCGCGCCGAGCCTGCTCGCCCTCGAGCCGGACCAGCTCCAGCAAGTTGACCTGCGGGATGGCGAAACGATCGCCCCCCGTGGTCACGACCAAGGCGGGGATGATGGCGAGCGTGAGCGGGATCTTGATTTTGAGCGTCGTGCCCTCCCCGAGTCGCGAACTGATGTCGACCGTACCCCCAATCTTTTCGATGTTGGTCTTGACGACATCCATGCCCACGCCACGACCGGAGAGGTTCGTGACTTGCTCGGCCGTGGAAAAACCGGGCGAGAAGATCAGGTGTGCGACTTCGCGGTCGCTCATGCGCGCGGCGCGTTCGGCGGTGACGAGCCCGCGTTGGACGGAGCGCGCTCGGATCTTGTCCAGCGCGAGCCCACCGCCGTCGTCGGAGATCTCGATGTTGACCTGACCGCCCTCGTGGTAGGCCCGCAACAAGATGCGCCCCGCCGCCGCTTTACCCGCGACGCGCCTGCGCTCCGCACTTTCGATGCCATGATCGACGGCGTTGCGTACGGCGTGCGTGAGCGGATCCTTGATCGCCTCGATGATCGAGCGATCGAGCTCGGTGTCGGTGCCATCGAGCTCGAGGTTGACCTTTTTGCCGCACACATTGGCCAAGTCGCGAACGATGCGCGGGAATCGATTCCATACGTTGCCGATCGGCTGCATGCGCGTCTTCATCACGCCCGCCTGCAGCTCGGTCGTCAGCAAGTTCAGCCGCTGTGATGCGTTGACGAAGCCGGCGTCCTTGGAAGTCGCTCCGTATTGCATGATCTGGTTGCGCGCCAAGACCAGCTCGCCCACCAAGTTCATCACGCGGTCGAGCAGAGAAACGTCGACGCGAATCGACGTGTCGGCGATGCTTGCCGCCGCCTTGCTACCGGCTTCGTGGTCACCTTCATTGGCCATCCCGTTGGCTTCTGCCGCGACGGGAGCGACAGGCGCCGGCCGTGCGCTCGGCGGCTTGCTGGCGGCGCGTGCCGGAGGGATGGCGACCGGCGCAGGCGCCGCCGGCGCGGCTGCAGGTGACTCGGGCGCACGCGGCTCGAGTGCGGCAACGACAGGCGCGGGCGGCACGGAATGGCTGACGGCAGCGATACCCCGCTTCGGGAGCTCTTTCCCGATCTGGGAGAGCATGTCGATGACGGGGCTGAAGTCTTCGTCGCCTTCCTGTCCCGTGGCCTCGAGCGAATCGAGGATCCGACGAACGCTGTCGACCATCGCTAGCAGCGCGGATGTGCTCTTGTTGTCCAAGATCAGCTCGCCCTCGCGAAAACGATTGAGCTGACTTTCGCCCACGTGCGCCAGCCGCTCGAGCTTGCTGAGCGCGAGGAAGCCGGCCGTGCCCTTGATCGTGTGAACGCAACGAAAGATCGCGGCCAATCGCGCCGGGTCTCGCGGGTCTTGTTCCAAAGCAACGAAGTCGCGGTCGAGCTGATTCAGATTCTCGGTGCTCTCGAGCAGGAATTCGCGCATCAACTCATCGTCTTCAGCGGCCATGTCTCGTCCCTCTGCTGAGCATTCGACCTCAGCCGGGTCTGGAACGGCGAGTGGGCAAATCTCTAAATCCAGCCCAATTTGACTAGCACCGCTGGGCTAGCAGAGGAGCAGCAGGGCTCACGGACGATGTTTCAATAATGCGCAACGAGCGAATCGCACGACCCCGTGCGATTCGAGCGAGTGCTGCAAAAAGGACCTCCCGAGCGCGGCTGAGCGCGGCTCGCGCGGGCAGATCTCCGCCAGATTTGCTTAGACAATGCCGCTATCGAAGTTTAGCGTGTGAATTGGAGGCAAGACTCGTTCGCTGCGCGGAGGCGGCCCGACGACGATGACGAGCGAGCGAGGAGAGATACTGTTGGCCGAGGAGGAAGCGCCTCTACGCGAGCAGCACGGACGCGGGCTGCGCCAAGCCGGTTTCTCGGTGTTTGACGTGAGCACCGGCAAAGAGGCGGCCAAAGCGTTCGCGGCTCGAACTTTCGACGTGCTCTTGGCGGACATCAACATGCCCGGCAACGCGAACTTGGAACTGTTGAGTTTCATTCGGGATCGCGGCGTGTCGGTGCCGGTCGTGCTGATGACCCAGAAGCCGACGATCGACAGCGCGATCGGCGCGCTGCGTCACGGCGTGGTGGACTACATTACGAAGCCCTTGGATTTGAACGCCCTCGTGCCGCGTCTCGACGAGGCCATTCAGAAAGGTCGCACCCAACGCGCCTTGGCCGACGTGAAGCGCATCGCGGCCGCCTTTGCCGATTCGGTCGCGACTCTGGAAGCCGCGCTGTGCATGCCGGGGCAGATGCAGCCCCCCGTTCCGAGCCGTTTTCCGCCGGAAGTTCCGCTCGACCCACTCGCCTATGTGGCCGCGGAAGAACTCGAACGACTATCGCCGCGTGAGCTCGAAGTCGCACGCCTGTTGGCGATGGGCAAAGCGGTGGGAGAGGTCGCGTCGGCCCTCGACCTTTCGCCCAATACCGTAAGAAACCACGTCAAAAGCGTGTTCGTGAAGCTGCGCGTGCACTCGCAGGTCGAGTTGCTGAGCAAGTTCGCGGGACACGGGCGCTAGTTCGGCGAGCCCCGCACTTTCGGTTTCGGCTCAGCCCAGCACGGGCTTGAGCGCGGCTTCGAATGCCTCCACTCCGAACGGCTTCGCGATCAAGAAGAGCGCGCCCGCGGCGGCCGCGCTCTCCCGCATCGGCCCCGTGCCTTCCGTCGTGATGAAGCCAAAGCGCACCCGGCTCTCTCGGCGCCTGAGCTCGGTCAAAAGCTCGATGCCGGTCATTTCGGGCATGTTCCAATCCGAAAGCACGAGTGATGGTTCGGACGCCAAGATCATCTCCAGCGCCTCCTTACCGTTGACGGCCTCGACCACTTGATGGTCACCAAAGCCGGCTTGTCGCAATGTGCGGCGCACGATCAGGCGCATCGCCTTGCTGTCATCGACAATCAATATCGTCTTCATCTTGACTTCGACCTTCGCACCCTGAGTGGACGACCCGCATGAATCGAAGTTAATAGACCGAAAAGACTAGCCAACGAGGGCCCCACGCACAGTTGCTTAAGGCGCGGGAGCCGCTGCCGTTCTTCGCGCGTGAAATGTCCTTCACCGGCGACATCCTCACGACGACCACGCCCGCTCGTTTGCTGTGCCAACGCGGGACTTGGGTGCTCGAGTTGGTGCGCTTCGTGCCCGTCGAGCGCAACGTGTTCCAACCGCGCACGCAGCGGCTAGAGGGGACCGAAGCCATCCTGCAACACTTGAAACGCGGCGATAACGCAACACTGGCCGCGGCGACTCACCAACTGATGCGCGGCGTACGTGCCGACGAAGAACACGCCTTCGAAGCTCTCGATGGTGATTGGGTTCCGCGTAGCTTGGAGGATCGAACCGGGGCGAGCATCGGCGCGCCGGGCCTCCCCAGCGCCTCCAACGAACTCGCCGAACTTCGCGCCGAGCTGCTGATCCTGCGCGTGGCTCACGAACGATTGCGCGAGCGGGTGCTTCGACTCGAGGCACAACCCCAAGCGAGCGGCGAGTCGATCAGGAGCGCGCGTGATGCCGCGGCGCTCGAGTCGTTGGCCATGCTCGGGCGCGTCGACGCTTCCCGCCCGCGCGACCCGCAGCCGCTCGCGGGGCTGCATTGTGCGGACGGCGAGGGCTTGCCGAGCCTTGCGCCGCCGGTGAGCGCGCGCCCCGAAGCGCGCCTGAAGTTTCCACCCGTCTCCGCGATCAACACCTGCCTACGTGCGCTGATCGGCGACAAACTCACGGTGAAGGACAAGAAGCTGCCCGCCTTCGTGACGGGCGACGACGAGCGCTATTGGGTGTCTCGCCTGATCGACGACGATGGCGTCGAAGCCGGAATGATCGTCGCGGACGCAACCGCCACCGCTTCTCTCGGCGGCATGCTGATGATGCTCCCCGAACACGAGGTCAACGCGCAACGCGAAGCGCGCAACCCGAGCGAAGACGCGATCGAGGCGATGAGCGAAGTTTCGAACAACTTGAGCGGCGCCTTCAATCAATTGCCGGATGCGATTCGAATTCGGGTCAAACCGATCGAACCCATGAACCCCGAGATCCTCGACTGGCTGATGGCGGCCGATCACAAGATGCAACTCGAAGTCGTCGGCGGCTTGGGCAATCTGTTCCTGTTCTCGCGCTGACGCAGTTGACCGCGCCGCAAGCGCACGTTTGGATTTTGGGTTTGTGATGGTCACGCTGCGCGGCGCGACCGTCCCCGTTTTCGGCGTCCAAGTTCGGGAACACGGCGCGGCTCGAGGTGCGTTGCCGGATCACGATCGCCCCCTCTCGAATATTACAGGCGGACGTGGGCACGCGCCTTGCTTTGGTTCGGGCATGACCAAGCGCCCCAGCGGAAACCTCAAGCCTGCGACCCAAACTGGCAAGCCGGAAACCCAGCACAAGCAAGCCAAGCAAGCCGTGCCGGGTAGCGAAAACTCCAAGGCCCAGAGCAGCGCGAAGGACGTACGAAGCGGGCACGACAAGGATGGTAACAGCGAGCAACGCGGGCACTGATCGGCGTGATCGAGCCTCGCTGAGCGACGAAAGCGTCACAACGCGGGGCGGTTTGGCAGGCTGCGCGTTCGGTCGTACCCTGTGCAAAGTTACATGCGCCGTGTACGAGCCCGCCGCGTTTTGTCGGCCTACCGCCAAGGCAGTTCTTGGCCCGTGCTCGTCGACACGGGCGACGAGCACATCTTCACCAAGCTGCACGCGACGGCCCACGGCGCCGCCCCGTTGGTGGCCGAGATTGTGGTCGGCGTGCTGGCGGATGCGCTCGGGCTCTTCACGCCCGCGCGCTGCTTGGTGGAGATCGGCAGCCCGATCGAAAGCCTCGATCCGCACGAGGAGCTGCTCGACCTTTTGGCGCGCAGTGCAGGCTTGAATCTCGGTTTCCAATTGCTCGAGGGCTACCGTGATTTGAAGCCACCGGACGCTCGCCACGTTCGCCCAGACCTGGCCGCCTCGATCATCTGGCTCGATGCCCTGGTGCAGAACCCGGACCGCACCGAGCAGAACCCGAACCTGATGATCAAGGCCGGGCGCGTGGTGCTGATCGACAATGGCGCCGCGCTGACTTTTCAGTACGACTGGGACAACGTGACCGAGCAAACGCCGCGGCAAGCGGGCACGTTCATCGAGAAGCATTTGCTGCACGTGTCACCCAGTGAGCTGGACGCCTGCGACGCCGAGCTTGCTCCGCGCGTGAGCCGTGAACTGCTCGAGCATGCTCTGGCCACCGTACCCGACGAGTTCATGCTCCCCCTCGTGACCCGAGGCAGCACGGCTGCGCGCCAACGGGCGGCGTATGTCGCGTACCTTTGGAAGCGAGTGCGCGCGCCGAGACCATTCGTCAATCCAGGGGAAAACGTGCCCTTTCGTATGAGATTTTAGCAAGCCATGACGGCCCCTCATCGCCCATTCGACGCCCTGCGATTGCCCGGGTTTCGCGTCTTCTTACTCACGTTCTTGCTCACCATGACGGCCGACAACGTGGAGCACGTGATCAGCTACTGGGTCGCGTTCCAGAAATTTCACTCACCGGCTTTGGGTGGCTTCGCCGTGGTTTCGCACTGGTTGCCGTTCTTGGTCTTTTCGGTGCCGGTCGGCGCACTGAACGACCGTTTCGATTCACGGCGTTTGATCCAAATCGGCGCGGCTCTATTCATGTTCGTGTCGCTCGGCTGGGGCTACTTCTTCGTCACCGGCACGCTACAGATGTGGCACGCGATGGCGCTCCTGGTCATGCACGGCTGCGCGGGCGTGTTTTGGATGACGTCCAGCCAAGTGCTGCTGTACGACGTCGTGGGCGCCGAAGGCATCGCCAGCGCGGTGCGCCTGAACGCGACCGCGCGCTACCTCGGCATGTTGGCGGGCCCCGGCGTGGGCAGCCTGATTTTGCGGACGCTCGGGCCCAACTACGGCCTGTTCCTGAACGCGACATTTTACCTGCCGTTATTCGTGTGGTTGATCCGCGCGCCCTACGGTCGCCACTTTCGCAGCGCTGAGGGTCCGCGGCGCGCCGTGCGCGGGCTAACCGATATTCTCGAAACCATCCGCGACGTTCGCGGCTTGCCCGTGCTCTCGGCGATGATCGTGCTCGCGGGAGGAGCATCGTTCTTCGTCGGCAACAGCTATCAAGCGCAGATGCCGACCTTTGCCGGCGACCTCGGGCACGGCGATCCGGGCGCCGCATACACGGCGTTGCTGGGGGCGGACGCCGCAGGCGCGTTGCTCGGCGGGATCTTGCTGGAAAGCGGGCGCAGCCTGCTACGCACCGAAACCGGCTCGGCCCTGAAACTTGCCGCGCTGTGGGCCTGCGCACTGGGCGCTTTCGCGCTCGTGCGTTCTTACCCCCTCGCGCTGCTCTTGTTATTCCTGGCGGGTTTCTTCGAGTTATCGTTCAGCAGCATGACGCAGACCATCGTGCAGCTCCAAGCGCCGTCCGCGATCCGCGGCCGCGTGCTCGGTCTGTTCAACATGTCATCGGGCGGGTTGCGGGCGTTCAGTGGCATCACGGTGGGCCTGCTCGGAAGCGTGTTGAGCGTCCACCTGTCGCTCGCGTTGGCCGCCGCAGCGTTCATGGCCATCGCGCTGATCTTGCTCGCTCGCCTTCCGCCGACCTCGAAAATCGCGTAGGTTTGCCGCGAATGGCACTTTCCACCTCGGCCCTCGCCGATCTGAGGGAGTTTCTCTGCCTGGGCGTGAGCCTGACCTTGGTCACGCGCGACGAGCGCTTGGCGCCCGAGATCACCCGCGTGGCGGGGGCGCGTTTGGGCGAAGACGGCCTGCTCCGATTCGCCCTGCCGTTGCCGGAAGCACGGCGAACGATTTGGAACTTGGAAACCTCGCCCATGGTGGCGCTCAGCGTCGTCTTGCCGACCACGTATCGGAACTTGCAGGTCAAGGGCAACGATGCCCATGCGGTTGACTGGCCCGGCCACGAGGCGATGGCGCGGGCCCACGGTGACGCATTCGCCGAGCAAGTCATGGCCGTCGGCATCGCGCGAGAGTTCGCCGATTCCTTTTTCTCTCATAGCCGGTACGCGACGTTCGCGTTCACGCCGCAGTCGATTTACGATCAAACGCCGGGGCCGACTTCCGGGCTGCCTTTGACCGAATGAAGCGCTTGACTCTCCGTGACCTTCCGTCGGGCTGCTTCGATGGCGTGATCCCGGCCGTGCTCGGCACGTGCGCGGACGACGGCACGCCGAACGCAACCTGGCTGTCGCAGGTATTTCTGTTGGACGATCGCCACATCGCGCTTTCGTGTCAGTTCTTCCGCAAAACACGCGCAAATCTCGAAGCCAACCCGCGAGCGCAGCTGCTCTTGGTTGCGCCGAATTCGATCCTCCAATGGCGGCTCGATCTTCGATTTTTGCGCAGCGAGACTCAGGGGCGCACCTTCGAAGCCATGAAGAGCCGCATCGAGGCCATCGCCTCGGTAACGCGCATGGAGGCGGTGTTCGCACTGAGTTCGGCGGACGTGTTCGAAGTCGACACCATCACTCCGATCGACGTCGAGCAAATGACTTCCCGCTCCCTTCCGGACCGTAGCGCCGATCGCCTGCTCGAACTCTCCCGACTCACCGAGGTCATCGGCTCGAGCACCGACCTGCCGACCTTGGTCGACTCCGGGCTCGGCTTCTTGGCCTCCCAGTTGGGCTACGAGAGCGTCGGCATCTATCTGCTCGAAGAGAGCGAGCAAGCGCTGTACGCGCTCGCCACGCACGGCTTCTCTACATCCGGCGTGGGCGCCCGCGTGGAGCTCGGAGTCGGCGTGATCGGCACGTGCGCGAAGCACCGCATTCCGATCCGGATTGCCGACGTCGACCGCGAGCGCCTGTACGGGAGAGCGGTGCAAGAGCAGCTCGAGCGGATCAAACCGGGCGGCGAGCGGGATATCCCGCTCGCGAGCGTGGTGGGAGCAAAGAGTCTACTCGCGGTGCCGCTCTTGCTACAGGGCAAGCTGTTCGGGGTATTGGCCACCGAGAGTCAGCAACCACTCACCTTCAACGAACGCGACGCCCAGCTGCTCACCACGGCGGGGCAACTGCTCGCGCAGGGCATTGCTTTGTATCGCGATGACGAAGTCGAGCGCGAGACCGAACCAGAGCCGCCGAGTACGAGCGCATTGGGCACGCTGCAAGTGCGCTACTACGAAGCGGACGACAGCGTATTCGTCGACGGCGAGTACCTGATTCGCGGTCTGCCCGGAAAAATCTTGTGGTTGCTCTTGAGCCTCCGCCAAGACGAAGGCCGAACCACGTTCCTCAACCGCGAGCTGCGCTTGCACCCGTTCCTCAAAATGCCCGCCATCAACGACAACCTGGCGACCCGCCTGTTGATGTTGCAGCGGCGGCTCGACGACAAACAATTGCCGATTCAGTTGCATCGCGAGGAGCGCGGTCGGTTGCGCCTCGCTTGCGACATGCACATCACGTTGGAGAGCGTCTCGATCCAGTCGTGACGTACTACGAGCTCGGTACCGACGACGTACACGTCGCGTGTGCACGACTGTGGCGTGTCGAAAAGCCACAGAGGGCCGCTGCGCGCGTCGTTGCCCGGCGGGTCTATTCCGCCGGTTCGAGGCTTTCGGAACTCCGCCCGGCGGTGCGGCGACGAGGCTTCGAACCGCGCGACCGGAACACGAAATCGAGCCAGGGACAGCTGACTCCGAAGCGACTGTTCGAGTCGTGGAAGTGATGCAGGAAGTGCTCACGGCGTAACCATCGTCCCAATCGAGAAGTGGGCCGGCACGCGTGGATGTACCAATGCACTTCGTCGTAGATGACGTAGCCGAGCACGAATCCGGCGAATGGTGCCCACATTTGGTCAGCACCGAGCGCGCCACGAAAGCCAAAGTAAGTGAGCACGGCCAAGCCGACTGAGGCGCCGGCCGGCATCACCAACCGCGTTTCGTCCCAAGGCGCCTCGTGATGCACGCCGTGCACGAGAAACGCGAGCCTGGCCGTTTTGGGGCCGACGATCGGCAGGTGAAACAACGTGCGATGCAGCCAATATTCGCTCACGGTCCAAAGCAAGTAGCCCGCGAATACCCCAAACAGCACGCTACCGAAGCCGTGCTGACCAAGCGCCTGGTACACGCTGACTGCGATCACGGGGAGGTACAGCACGGCAGGGGTCAGCGGGTGAGCTCGAGAGAACCGCTCGATGAGCTCCGACTGAAACATGCGGGGGGAGTCAAGCCTGACGCCTCGAGTCATGGTGCGCACGGCTTTGCAGACCTCGTGCCAAAACCGCACGGGCTCGGTTCGAGATGCGGGGCCGGCGCCTATCACCCTCACGAGTGGGATCGTTGCTCGCCAGCCGCGGGCCTAAGCGCGCCAGACACGGTCGCTGCGCCAAGCGCGCGCCAGCGTTGTCAAGCGCAAGCAAGCCAATGCGTGGCTCGGAGCAATCAGCAGTGTCAGCAACGAAAGGGCATTTCCCCAGACGAGCACCAGCAAGATCGTCAGGCCAAACCAGATCACCACCCGCCGCGCCGCTGCATCGAGTACCCGCGCCGGCGGCAATCGCCAGCCGGCCTGAATGGCGACCCCCAACGCGACCACGCACGACGCCGACGCGAAGCAAAAGTCGAGTTCGAGCCAAGGGCTGCCGTTCGCAGTGCCGCTCAGACTCGGCGCGGAGTAAAAGTGCTTTGCGCAGAACGCAAGGCCGACCGCAATGCCCGCTCCGGTCGACGAGCAGAGCAAGCGAAAGCCGAGGCCACGCAATTTAGTGGGGCGAGGCACTGCTAGCGGCGAGAGCGGTCTTCGACGTACGCCAAGGCTCGAGGTTATCACGACCCGGCCCGCCCTTCATGCGGCGCACACGTAGTCGCTCAACTCATGGAAACCCATGGCCGTCAGCGCGGCGCGGATTTCGCGGCGAGGCCCGAGGCCGGCAACGGAAACGAGTAGGGGGCACGATGGCAACCCCGGCAACGCGCCGGGCGCGACCACGGGGACACCGCGGATCAACTGTCCGATGCGCCCTGGATGAAGCTCGATGATCGCAGCCGGATGCTTGCCCCGACGCGCCAGTGCATTGGCCAACGCTTTGCCGGTATCGCCAAAACCCCACAGCAAGTAGCGGTCAGAGGCCGCGAGAAAACCGCGGGCCAAGAACTCGGCCTTGCACTCCACGAAGGCCGCGATCGAATAAGCCTCGGACGTGCGAGACAGGCGCGCCGCGCTGTCACGCCAGTGCAAGAGCCGTCGCGGAACCACGCCGATTCTTTGTCCGCTGTGCAGCAGGCGAAGCACCAAGTCGTAGTCCTCCGGCCAGCCGCGGTCGCGGTAACCGAACTCACGCAACACTTTCGCTCGAATCATCAACGAGGGGTGCGCGATCGGACACTCGACGAATGCCTCGCGCTGCACCTGCGCGGGCGTGCTCATCGAGCGCAGCCAAGACTCGTAGTCGATCCTTCGTTCACGCAACGTTGCCCGCGGAAACAGGCGCACATGGCAACCCATTGCCGCGATGCTCGGGCTCTGGTCGAGCGCCGCGCGCTGCAACTGGAGCCGCTGACGCGACATCAGGTCATCGGCGTCGAAGCGAGCCACGAGCGGCGCGCGGCACTCGGCGATGCCCGCTTGCAAAGCGGCGACGATGCCACCGTGATTGCGAGCGACGACACGCACACGCGCGTCCTCCCGTGCGAATGCCGCGGCGAGCGCTCGCGTCTCGTCCGTCGAACCATCGTCGACCACGATGCACTCCCAATCGACGTCCGATTGGCGGCGCACGCTGTTTAAGGCAGATTCGAGGGTACGCGCGGCGTTGAACGCGGGAACCAGCACGGAGATGGCAGGGACCACGACGAAGCGCCCCGAACCCGCTCAGGCACGGCGCACGCGCGCCGCCTTGGGTTGAGTCAGCTCGCGCCCCCAACGCTGAATGGCCTCCGCCACGTGACCGAAGCCACGGCCCTGATCGGTCAGCTCATAAGACACACGCACGGGCGGTCCCGGTTCCACGTGGCGCTGCACGAGCCCCCGCGCTTCCAGTTCTTTCAAACGCGCCGAGAGTACCTTGGTACCAAGACCGGCCGCAGTATCTCCCAGTTCACCGAAGCGGCGCGGGCCTGCTTGCAAAGCCGTCAGGATCAGTGCGCTCCACGGGCGCCCGAGAACGTCAGCCGCGAGTTGAAACGCATGACACTGGCAATCGACGGTCTTGGCCATGAGCTTAGTCTAGCCACCTACTTTCCAAAAGAAAGTAGGTTTTTGAAAGAAAGTCGGTTGACAGAAGAAACTATGGCCGCACGTTTCAAGTGCCGGGTCGAGACCCGAGCCCGGCCTGCCGTCATCGGCGCACCCTGAAGGACGAACGACCATGGCATTTTCCCTAGCTCCCCTGCTCATCCACAGTGAATCCGTTCCCGTCAAAGCCCGCGAGGCCCTGCGTGCCGTCAGCGCGGCTCCCCTGGAGCACCGCAAGTCGGCGCTCCGTTCCGCCGCCCAGGTCCTCTACGCCGAGACCTCGCTCGACTGTGGCGACGCCATGGAGCTCGTTGGGCTCCAGGCCGGCTGCGGCTGCGACTGACGGGGCCAGTCGCAGCTCGACGTGACATTGCCGCGCTC
>Ga0247757_10001176_pt1 | contig 18576 bp, 13 predicted proteins | sample UWRJL126311R4_FD_180929 | JGI IMG/M metagenome (GOLD analysis project Ga0247757, IMG submission 180929) | Plant litter microbial communities from Arlington Agricultural Research Station in Wisconsin, United States - UWRJ-L126-311R-4 | ecosystem: Environmental > Terrestrial > Plant litter >... | reverse complement strand
GGAGGCGCCCCCCAGCGTCACGGTCCCGCCGTTGCCGAAGGTCGGGTCCAGGGCGCCTTCGGCGGTGCGCCGGGTGACCCGCAGAGGCGCGTACGGGTCGGCCGCCCCGACGGTGAGGAGCCGTCCCGCGCTGTCGCGGTCCGCCGTGACCAGCGCGCCGTCCGGGCCGGGGCTGGCGCCGTCGGTGCCGAAGGCGGGGTCGAGGCTGCCCGGGGCCGCGATCGCGACCGAGGGGAGCGCGAGCAGGACGAGGATGCCGCAGGCGGCGAGCGTGGACCGGACCATAGCTCCAGAGTCTAGAGCCGGCTGCGCACGTTGTGTGTGAAGCACCCCGCTGTCGACTCGTACATCCCGACCGCCAGGCGACCACGATGTACGGCTCGTCAGCGGGGCTTGGCCGTCTTCTTCCTCTTGGCCGTCTTCTTGGCCTTCGGGGAGGAGATCGTCACCGTCGCCCGCTCCGCCTTGCCGCCCTTGACCGCGAGCGTCGCCGTGGCCTTCAGCGTCCGGTGGCGCGCCGCGGCCCTGCGGCCGGCCGCGTTGAGCCGGACCGTCACGTACCCCTTCTTGCCGGCCGCGAGCGAGATGGCCCCGGTGCCGATCGTGGTGCGGACCCGGCGCACCGTCATCGTCCCGCGCTTGCACGCGCCGTCGCGGCAGCGCACCGCGAAGCGCGCCGTCTTCCCCGCCTTCAGCGCCGCGCGGGAGCTCAGCAGCCGCAGCCGGCCGGGCTTGGCCGGCGTCGTCGTGGGCTCCTTCGTCCCCGGGTGTCCCTCGCCGGTCGACACCTTCAGGGTGAACGTCTGGTCGTCGCTCACGGTCGGGCCGGCCCCGTACGCGTTCCCCATCTCGGTCTCGGCGACCAGCCGGTAGTGGTACGTCCCGGCGCCCAGGCCGGAGAGGGTGCTCGCCACCGGCGCCGGGCCGCCCGCGCCCGAGATCGTCTGCGGCGGCGTGGAGGAGCCGTAGTCCGTGGTCGGGCCGTACTCGTAGTGCCAGGTGACGTCGGAGCAGGCCGGCTCGATCCATCCACTGAGCGTCGGCTCGCGCTGGTACGGGAAGCCGCGCAGGCCCAGTGCCTGCACCTTCACCTGCGGGATCAGCGTGGCGCCGACGACCATCCCGCCGGTCCCGGTGCGGGTGAGCAGCGGCATCGCGTTGTAGTCGGGCCCGCGGGCGGTGCCGATGGTCACGGCCCGGCCGTCGCCGTCGAGCAGCACGGTCTGCGCGTCGGCGCCGAACGTGCCCTCGGGGAGGATCGTCGTGTACCCGTGCCGGGGGTAGCCGCAGTCGAGCGTTCCGTCCGCCGTCAGGCGGGCGAGCTTGACGCCCAGGTCCGGCGCGACCATCGGGGTGCTCGACGCGCTCACGTAGAGGACGCCGGCCGCGGGCGGAAGCATCGCCGGCACGGGAGCGGCGACCTCGGGCGCGGTCGCACCCGCCACGAGGATCTGGCCGTACGGCAGCGCCGCCAGGCCGGTCATCGTGGTGGTGCCCGTGGCGGACAGCTCCAGCACCCGCTGACCGCCCGTGCCGAAGCCGGTGTCGAGCACGCCGTCGGCGCTCAGCCGCAGCACGGCGCCCTGGCTCAGGGCCAGCAGGGTGCCGTCCGCCGCCTCCGCGATCGCCGTGACCGCGCCGTAGCCGAACCGCGTGGGCAGCTGCGCGACGCCGTCGGTGCCGAAGCCGGTCAGCGGGGCACCCGCGTCGTCGAACGCGGCGATCACCGGCTTGCCGCCCTTGATGCCGCCCAGCAGCAGCGTGCCGTCGGCCCGGCGGACGAGCATCTGCTGCCCGGACGCGCCGGTCGGCGGGAGCGTCGCCGGGTCGAAGGTCGTGGTCGCGAGGCCGTCGCCGGAGAACGACGGGTCCAGCGCGCCCGACGCGGTGAGTCGCACGAGGCGTGCCGGCAGGACCCCGAACGGCGCGTACGCCACGGCCAGCCCGCTCGGCGTGCGGACCATCCCCCACACGTAGCCGCCCTTGGCCGCCTCCAGCTCGACGAACCCGCCCGATCCGAAGGTCGTGTCGACGATGCCCGACGGGGTGAGGCGCACGACGTACGCGCCGCCGTTGCCGCCCCCGCCGACGTAGACCGAGCCGTCCGGCGCGGTGGCGACGACCGTCGCGCTCGCCTGGAGCCCGGGCCGGGCGAACATCGCCGTGCCCTGGCTGCCGAAGGTGGGATCCGGCGTGCCGTCGGCGGTCCAGCGCTGGGCGAGGATCGGGCCGGAGGAGTACAGCGTCTGCATGCCGGCGGTGACGATCCGCCCCTCGTCGTCGTACGTCCCGGCGCTGAGCAGGCCCTTGCCGCCAAGCGCGACGCCACCGGTGCCGAACGCCGGGTCCAGCGCCCCCGGCCACGACTCCGCGACGGCCGCGGCCGGGGCCGCGGCGGCGAGCGCGAGCAGCACGATGAGCACGACCGTCCCCCTGAACATGGCGCGATCGTACTCGTTGACCTGTAGTTGTGTGTGGGTCCCCGGGAGGTGAAGACTTCGTTGCCGATAGCGGGCCGAGAGGCCCGCTGGGATACGTTGGTGCTGTGCGCCGTACCAAGATCGTCGCGACCATCGGTCCCGCCTCGCGTGACCCCGAGATCCTCGTCCGGATGGTCGAGGCGGGGATGGACGTCGTACGCCTGAACTTCTCGCACGGCACCCACGAGCAGCACGCCGAGTCCGTGCAGCTCGTGCGCACCGCCGCGGGCCGCGCCGGCCGGCCCGTCGCGATCCTCCAGGACCTGCCGGGCCCCAAGCTGCGCATCGGGCAGGTCCAGGATGGCCGGATCGACCTGCAGCGCGGCGCGAAGGTGACGATCTCCTGCGGGGACGAGGAGGTCCTCGGCACCGCGGAGAACCTGTGGCTGTCCTGGCCCGGCCTCGCCGCCGCCATCTCCCCCGGGGAGCTGCTGTACCTCGCCGACGGCGCGGTCCGGCTGGTCACCACCGCCACCCGCCCCGGCGACCACGAGGTCGACTGCGAGGTGGAGATCGGCGGATCGGTCGTGAGCCGCCAGGGCCTCAACATCCCCGGCCCGGTCGACGAGCTGCCCTCCGTGCCCGAGGAGGATCTCGCCCACCTGCGCGCCGGCATCGCGATGGGCGTGGACATCGTCGCCCTGTCGTTCGTGCGCAGCCCCGACGACCTCGCGTTCGTCCGCGAGCACACGCGCATGCCGCTGATCGCCAAGATCGAGAAGCCGCAGGCCGTGGCCCGGATGGAGGAGATCATCCGCGCCTCCGACTGCATCATGGTCGCCCGCGGGGACCTCGGCATCGAGCTGCCGCTGCAGGAGGTGCCGATCGTCCAGAAGCGCCTCATCGCGATGGCCGGGTCGATGGCCCGCCCGACGATCACCGCGACGCAGATGCTCGACTCGATGGTCACCGCCGCGCGGCCCACGCGCGCCGAGGTGTCCGACGTCGCCAACGCGATCCTCGACGGCACCGATGCCGTGATGCTCAGCCAGGAGACGGCGGTCGGCGCCCACCCGGTCGCCGCCATCGCGATGATGGACTCGATCGCCCGCACGACCGAGCGCGAGGCGCCGTACGAGCAGTGGAACGAGAGCCGGGTGCGCCGCGACCCGCGCGACCCCAGCTACACCGTCGCCCACGCCGCCTGCGAGGCCGCGCGCGACCTGCGGCTCGACGCGCTCGTCGTGCCGACGCTGTCGGGGCGCAGTGCCCGCCTCGTCAGCGCCCACCGGCCCGACGTCCCGATCTACGCGCTGTCTCCCGGCAAGGAGACGGTGCGCCGCTGCGGCCTCATGTGGGGCGTGCGCGGCGCCAGCCAGCGGCGCCACGAGGTGACCGAGGAGCTCATCCTCGACGCCGCTCGCCGCGTCGTGGAGCTGGGCTGGTGCCGCCCGGGGATGCGCGTCGGGATCACCGCCGGCCTCCCGTCCGGCAAGCCGGGCACGACGAGCCTCTTCCAGGTGATGGAGCTCTAGCGCCCGCCGGCGCCGCCCGGCCGCCCACCGGCCGGGCCGCCGGCCGGGCCGCCGGCCCGCCTGCCCACGAGTGACAGCTCGGTACCGCTATGCGGTACTCAGCTGTCACTCGTGGTTGTGCGGGCCGTGATGGCGCCCCGCCCGGCCTCTAGACCAGCTCCTCGTCCACCGGGGCGCGGCGGTCGCGGCGTAGGAGCCAGGCGCCGAGCAGCGCCATGAACACGAGGACGCCGAGCGCCACGAACGTCATCGGGTTGCCGAAGTCCGTGAGGTTGCCGCCCAGCGTGGTGTACGCGAACGCGCGCGGCGCCACGCCCAGCGCGGTGGCCAGGGCGAACGTGCCCAGGCCGATGTGGGTCAGGCCCGCCGCGTAGTTGACCAGCGAGTACGGCACCCCGGGCGCCACGCGCACGAGCAGGATGGCGCTGAACCCGCGGTCGCCGACCCACCGGCGCAGCCCGTCGACGCGGGGCCCGGCCAGCTCGGTGACCGCGTCGTGCGCCCACCAACGCGACAGGCTGAACGCCAGGCAGGCCCCCAGGGTCGCGCTGACGATGGAGATCGGGGTGCCCGCCACGGCGCCGAACAGCAGGCCGCTGGCCGCCGACAGCACCGGGCCGGGGAACAGGACGACGGTCAGCAGCGCCGACACCACGATGAACACCGCGGGCGCGGCCCAGCCGGCGTCGTCGACCCGGTCCCGGACCGCGTCGGCCGACAGCGACCCGCTCAGCAGGAGCACGAGGAACAGCGTGCCGATGCCCCCGGCCAGGACGGCCAGGCGCGTCCGCGGCCCGAGCACGACGAGCGGCCGGTCGGGGCTAGCCGCGCTGGACCTGGGATCCCGGGACGATGTCGTCGCGCCCGTCGGGCCAGCGCACCCACGCCTTGTACCCGCCGTCGTAGTCGTTGCCGAGCAGCACGAGCGTCGCGGGCTCGCCCATCGCGGTGCACGCCTCGTCGCCCTCGGCGTCCAGGCCGCGCCACACGCGCACGAACGCGTTGCCGTCCCACTCCTGCTCGACCGTCGTGGGATCGGTGTGCCCGGGGCGGATGATCGTCTCCGGCGGCAGGCCCATCAGCGTGTCCATCACCGAGGACTTGAGGTCCGCGTAGGTCGTCGAGCCGGGGGCGCGCACGCCACCGACGGAGTCCTTGAACAGCGTGTCGCCGGTGAACACGTTCCCCTCGACGAGCAGCGAGAGCATCCCGGCCGTGTGTCCGGGGGTGTGCAGCGTGCGTACCTGCAGGCCGCCGACGTCCAGCGTCTGGTCCTCCTCCATCGTCCCGGTCACGATGCCGGGGACGAGCTCCTCCACCAGCGGGCGCTCGAGCGGGTGGACGAGCACCTCCAGGTCGGGCCAGCGCTCGAGCAGCGCGGGCGCCTCGCTCACGTGGTCGTAGTGGTGGTGGGTGAGGAGGATGTGGGTGGGCGTGATGCCGAGGCGGTCCGCGGCCTCGATCAGCGGGCCGACGGGGCCGCCGGCGTCGACGAAGAACCCGCCGCCGCCCTCCTCGCCGACGAGGTAGGTGTTCGACAGGAATTGATCGTTCATGGAGCGCTCGATGACCATCGCCATAGCTTCGCAGGCCACGCCCGACGGCCCCGGCGAGCTGGGCGCGCCGCCCCTCGGAAGTTGACGGGCGACGTCTACATGCATACCGTCGTGTCTGCAACATCTAACGTGGAATATGAGGACACGTGATGGCAGGACCCCGACGGTCAGGTCGGGGGGAAGCGGATCCGCTGGGTGACCGTCTGGTCACCGCTCGCGGGGACGTCGTCCCCACGAAGCTCGTGCCCCAGCGGACGCCCGACACGGTGCTGTCGCGCCGTCGTCTGCTCGACCTCGTGACCCGCGGGGCCGAGGGGACGCTCACGCTCATCTCCGCACCCGCCGGCATGGGGAAGACGGTGCTGGTCGAGGACTGGATGCGATCGGACCGCGCGCCCGGACCCGTCGCCTGGCTCAGCCTCGACGCGGCCGACGACGACCGCACCGCGTTCTGGCGCCTCGTGTTCGCCGCCCTCGCCCGCATCGACGCGATCGGCGAGCTCGCCGACGTCGCGCTGGCCACCCCCGCGTTCGGGATCGACGACGTCCTTCCGTCGCTGGCGGAGACGCTGGACGCGCGCACCGAGCCGGTGGTGCTGGTGATCGACGACCTGCACGAGATCGCCAGCCCGGAGATCTTCGCCGACGTCGAGCGGCTGCTGCGCATGCCCCCGGCCTGCCTGCGCCTGATCGTCACCACCCGTGCCGCGCCCCGGCTGCGCCTGCAGCGACTGCGCCTGGCCGGCCGGGTGACGGAGATCGGCCCGCACGACCTCGCGTTCACGCGGGAGGAGGTGGCGGCGGTCATCGACGCCGTCGGCGCCCAGCTCGACGCCGAGCACCAGGCCCTGCTGTGGGAGCAGACGGAGGGGTGGCCGGCCGGCCTCGTCCTGGCCTCCATGTCGATGACGCACCGCACCGACCCCCGCGCCTTCGTCCGCTCGCTCGCCGGCACCGAGTCGTCGCTGGCCGACTACCTCGTCGAGGAGGTGGTGGGCGACCTCCCGCCCACGGTCGCGGCGTTCCTGGCCGAGACGTCGATCGCCGAGCGCCTCACCGGGGACCTGGCCGACGCGATCACCGGCGGGGAGGGCGGCGGCGCGACGCTCGAGGCGCTGTACCGGCAGGGGCTGCTGCTCACTGCCCTGGACGGGCAGCGGGAGTGGTACCGCTACCACCGGCTGCTGCGCGGCTTCTTCGCCGCGCGGCTGCGCTGGGAGGGGGCCGGTCACGTCCGCGAGCTGCACGGCCGCGCGTCGCGCTGGCTGGCGGACCACGGCTTCGACGTCGACGCGGCGCGCCACGCGATCCACGCCGGGGATTGGGAGCGGCTGCACGAGCTGGTCGTCTCCCGCTGGCTGTTCGCGGCGATGGACGGCGAGCTCTCGCGCCTGTGCCGGCTGCTGGCCCAGGACGTCCCGCCCGAGCAGCGCCATCACCCGCAGCTGGCCCTCCCCCTCGCGGTGCGCGAGCTGGGAACGGGCAACGTGGAGCGTGCCGACACCTGGCTGCGGGCCGCGCGCGCCGGGGCGGCGGACGGCTCGGAGACGTTCCGCCTCGGCCTCGCCACGGCGGAGCTCTACCGCTGCCGGATGGTCGGCGATCTCGAGCACGCGCAGGCGGCGATCGCCGACCTGCGGGCCGTCGGTGCCTGGAGCCATGCGGGGATCGAGACCGGCGAGGACGAGACGCTCGCCGCCGGGGCCTGGTCGATGGCCACCCTGCAGCTCGGCATCGTGGAGATGTGGATCGGGGACGTGGACGAAGCGACTCGCGACCTGCGCGAGGTGGTCGTACGCGCCCGCGCGGCGCGGATCGGCTTCCTCGAGCACGTCGGGCTCGCCTACCTCGGCTTCGTGCGCCTCTTCGCGGGGGACGTGGACGGAGCGACGCGCCACGCCCTGGACGCGCGGGCCATCGCCGAGGCGCACGGCTGGCGGGTGACCTCCGCCAGCGGAGTCGTGGCCAGCGTGCTCGCCCACGCCACGCTGCTCGCCGGGCGGCTGGACGAGGCCGATGTGCACTTCGAGGAGGCCCGGCGGCTCACCGCACGCTCGCCCGAGCTGCCGATCCGCGCGTACGTGCGCCTGCAGCTCGGCCGGCTGCGGATGGCGCAGGGCAATCCGGTCGAGGGCCTGCAGCTCATCCGCACAGCCCGCGAGCTGGTGGCGGGCACGGCGTTCGCGGCCCCGATCGCCGGGATGTGCGCGACGCTGGAGGTCCGGGGCCTGATGCTGACGGGCGCCACCGCGGAGGCCGACGCCCTCGTCGCCGCCGCGCGGTCGGGGGCGCTCGCGGAGTCGGTCGTCCTCGTCGCCCAGCACGACCTGCGCCGCGGCGAGCCGGCCCGGGCCGCGGCCGCACTGGAGGCGTGGCACACGGACGATGAGCCGGGTCGCCATCCCTCGATCCGCCTGCTGGCGATGCTGCTGCGGGCCCGCGCGCAGTTCGAGCTCGGCCACGACGCGGCCGGCCGGGACGCCCTGGAGGAGGCGCTGGCCTACACCGCGCGGACCGGCCTGCGCATCCCCTTCCTGGAGGCCGAGGGCGACGTCGCCGGGCTGCTGCGGGCCCTGCCGGCCGGCCGCCCCCACGCGGCGTTGGCCCGGGAGCTGGCGCACGCGCTGGGCCCCGCGCCCGCGGCGCGCGGCCGTCGTGGCCGTCGCGACCGGCTCGGCCGGGGGACGCCGGCGGCGGGATTGGCGGACCACCTGCCCGAGCCGACCGAGCCGCTCAGCCGGAGCGAGCTGAACGTCCTGCGCCTGCTTCCCACGCGCCTGTCCAACCGGGAGATCGGCGAGGAGCTGATCGTGTCGATCAACACCGTGAAGACGCACGTCAAGCAGATCTACCGCAAGCTCGACGCCCACGACCGGCGGGACGCGGTGGTCCGAGCGCGCCGCCTCGGGCTGCTCGCGCCCGGTGTCGTGGCGGGCGACCCCCGCTGACGGCGCGGAGCCGCTGCCGGGGCGCGAGATACTGTCCAGGCCATGCCCGTCCTCATCCACACCTGCTATCGCATCGGCGACATCGACCGGTCCGTCGCCTTCTACAACGCGCTCGGATTCGAGGAGGTCGGCCGGATGCCGATCCGCGACGAGGCGATCAACGTCTTCATGGGCTTCCCCGGGGACGGCGCGCGGCTGGAGCTGACGTACAACTTCGGCGTCGACTCCTACGAGCTGGGCACCGGCTACAACCACATCGCGATCACCGCGCCCGACCTCGACGCGACGCTGGCCAGCCTCGCGGAGCAGGGCATCGAGCCGGAGAAGCCGCCGTACACGGTGCGCGAGGGCGGCTCCCGCCTGTGCTTCGTCCGCGATCCCGACGGGTACCGGATCGAGCTGATCGAGACGGATCCCTCGCAGGACTAGACGGACCCCGGCCCACCCTCCCCCTCTCTCTCGACGCCGAGCCGGAGCACCATGCAGGAGCATCGCACCGCGGTCATCGACCTCGGGTCCAACTCGTTCCGCCTCGTCGTGTTCACCGCGACCGCGGGCTGGTGGAAGCGCACCGACGAGATCTACGAGCCGGTGCGGATCGGCGAGGGCATGGGCGAGACGGGGGCGCTCGGCGAGGAGCCGATGACTCGGGCCTTCGCCACGATCGACGTGTTCACCCACTTCTGCGAGGCGACGGGCATCGCCCCGCGGGACGTCACCGCGGTGGCCACCAGCGCGATCCGCGAGGCGTCCAACGGCGCCGCGTTCGTGGAGCGGGCGCGCGACGTCGCCGGGTTCGACGTCCGCGTGATCGGCCGGGAGGAGGAGGCGCGCTACGGCTACCTGGCGGCCGTCAACTCGACCACGCTCTCCGACGGCCTCGTGCTGGACCTGGGCGGCGGGTCGCTGCAGCTCGTCGACGTGGAGGACCGTCGCGCGCGGGCGCTGGAGTCCTGGCGCCTCGGGGCCGTGCGGATGACCGAGCGCTTCCTGGCCGACGGCGAGCCCCCGGGCCGCCAGGGGCTGGACCGCCTGCGGGATCACGTCGCCGGCAAGCTCGCCCGGGTGCCGTGGGTGGCGGACGGCGCCGCCGGGACCGACGGGGCCGGGGGGCGCCGCCTGGTCGGCATCGGCGGCACCATCCGCAACCTCGCGACCGCCGCGGCGCGCGCCGCCGGGCTGCCGAACATCGGGATCCAGGGCTACGTGGTGGAGCCGGCCGCGCTGGACGAGCTGGTCGACCGGCTCGCGGCGCTGCCCGCGCGGGAGCGGGGCGGGATCAGCGGGATCAAGTCGGCCCGGGCCGACATCGTCCTGGCCGGGGCGGTGACGGTGCAGACGATCCTGCGCGAGACGGGCGCGGCGGGGCTGGAGGCCACGGAGGCCGGCCTGCGCGAGGGCGTGTTCTTCGCGCAGCACTTCGACGGCGATCCGCCGCTGTCCCCCGACGTGCGCGTGGCGAGCGTGCAGAACCTGGCGTCGCAGTTCCGGGTCGATCCCGCGCACACCAACCACGTGGCGCGGCTCGCGCTGGGCCTCTTCGACGACCTCGCGGCCGCCGGCCTCCATCCCGGGGACCGCGTCGAGCGCGACCTGCTGTGGGCGGCCTGCGTGCTCCACGACATCGGCGTGGCCGTCGACTACGACGACCATCACAAGCACACGCGCTACCTGATCCTCAACGCGGGCCTGCCCGGCTACTCGCCGGCCGAGGTGGCGCTGATCGCCCAGGCCACGCGGTATCACCGCAAGGGGATGCCCGACCCGGGCGACCTCGGGGCGCTCTTCGACGACGAGGCCCGCGCGCGGCTCAACCGGTGCGCGGTGCTGCTGCGCCTGGGCGAGGACCTGGAGCGCAGCCGGGACCAGCTCGTCCGCGGGGTCGTCGTGGCCGTCTCCGGCGACGACGTCACGCTGACGCTCGACACCACCGACGACCATCGCGTGTCCCGCTGGGCGGCGCGGCGCGAGGTGGAGCTGTTCGCGCGCGCCTTCGGCGGCGCGCGGCTGACGATCGCCTAGTTCAGCTCGCCGGGGTTGTAGCCCGGGCCGACCGGCACGGGCACTTCGATCGGCGCCTCGGCCGGGGAGCTGACCACCTCGGTCTGCTCGTACTGGAGCTCGGGCGGCTCGTTGCCGTCGCAGACGAGGCGGAACGACCCGGTGCCGATCGCCGGGTCGCTCTCCAGGAGCAGCCCGGCGATGGTGTCGCCCTCGTCCCACCCCATGCGCTCGATCTCGAACGGGTTCATCCGCACGGCGTGGGGCGGGAACGGGCAGTTCTTGCTGTGCGCGGCCTTCGCCTTGGAGATCGCTTCGAAGTTGCGCGCTTCCGGATTGCCCTTGGCCATGGACGGATTGTGTCAGGCGGCCGACCCGGCGGGAACCCGCTCCCCACCCTCCCCGCCCCCATCCCCGCCGAGCCCCACCTGGGGCCCGCTGAGCGGGACCGAGGTGGGGCTCGGCTCGGGGTTGGCGGAGGCGGCAGGCGCGGCCGGCGCCTCGACGCCGGCCTCGGTCATCGGCCGGGACCGGGGGACGAGCAATGCGGCGAGGGCGCCGACGACCAGGACGGCAACGCCGATCGGCAGCGCCGCCGTCATCCCGTCCACGTAGTCCTGCGGCGAGGCGTAGCCGCCCGCGCCGGAGAACACGCTGGCCAGGACGGCGACGCCCATCACGCCGCCGAGCTCGCGGATCGTGTTGGTGGCGCCCGACGCCTGCCCGGCCTCGCTGGGCCGCACCGACGACAGGATCGCGTTGGCCGACGGCGCGAAGACCAGGCCCATGCCCGCGCCGCCGAGCACGAAGGCGGGGATGAAGTCGGCGTAGGCGGTGTCGACCGCGGCGATCGAGGCGATCCACGCGACGGCGACCGCCTGCAGCGCGAGGCCGGCGACCATGAAGGGCCGCGCCCCGAAGCGGTCGGAGAACAGGCCGGCGAGCGGGGCGACGACCATCGGCATCGCCGTCCACGGCAGCGTGCGCAGCCCGGACTCCAGCGGCGAGTAGCCCTGCACCGTCTGGAAGTACTGGGACAGGAAGAAGATCGACCCGAAGACGCCGAAGAACATCGCGAACGACACGACGCTCGTCGCCGAGAACGCCCGGCTGCGGAAGAAGCGCAGCGGCAGCATCGGCTCGGGCGAGCGGCCCTCCCACCACAGGAACGCGGCGAGGAGGACGACGCCGGCGGCGATGCCGGTGACGACGGTGGCGCTCGTCCACCCCAGCTCGTTGCCCCGGACGATCGCGAAGACGAGGGAGAACAGGCCGGTCCCGACGAGCGCGAGCCCGCGCAGGTCCAGGTGGGCGTTGGGGCCGCGGCTCTCCTTCAGGCTGCGCAGCGCGACGGGGATCAGGACGAGCCCGATCGGCACGTTGATCCAGAAGATCCAGTGCCAGGAGATGCCCTCGGAGATCGCGCCGCCGATGACCGGGCCGAGCGCGACGCCCAGGCCGCTGATGCCCGACCAGGCGCCGATCGCCAGGCCGCGCGAGCCGGCGGGGACGGCGTCGGAGAGCAGCGTGAGCGTGAGCGGCGTGACGATCGCGGCGCCCAGGCCCTGCAGCGCGCGGGCGGCGATCAGGGCGTTGGTGGACGGAGCCAGCGCGGCGGCGGCGGAGCCGACCGTGAAGACGAGGACGCCGAGCCCGAACATCCGGCGCCGGCCGAACCGGTCGCCGAGCGCCGCGCCGGTGAGCAGGAAGACGGCGTAGGCGAGCGTGTACGCGTTGACCGTCCACTCCAGCGACTCCAGCGAAGCACCGAGGTCCGCCCGGATGGACGGGAGCGCGGTGGAGACGACGAGGTTGTCCAGCGTGACCATGAAGAGGGCCACGGAGACGACCAGGAAGGTGGCCAGCGGGAACTTCGTGGTGTGTGATTGCTTACTCACTGCGGTGGCGTGCGACATGACGGGATCCTCGGGTCTCGGTTCGGACGGTGATCGGTTCAGCAGGGCTTGTCGAGCCCGTTCATGAGCGTCTGCACCCATGGGGACTCGAGCTCGGGCGCGCCGATGGCGGCGAGCACGGTCAACAGCAGGCCGGTGGCGAAGAACTCGGTGATCCGGTCGTCGGGCGCCCCGGTCACCTCGCGGACGGTGTCCACGATCTCGCCGTACTGCGCCTGGACGGCCTCGCGGATCGCGGGCTCGTCGCTGGCGGCGTACGACTGCAGCTGGCTGAGCAGCATGTCGCGGTCGTCCAGCAGCGCGGAGTACGCCTCCCCCATCGCGTCGAACGCGGCGTCCATGTCGCCGGCGTGCGGCGCGGCGGCCTGGCGGAAGCGGTCCCGCACCTGGTCCATGCACCGCTGGACCACGGCGATGAACAGCTCCTGCTTCGTCGGGAAGAGGCGGAACAGGTAGGCCTGGGAGATGCCGGCCGATGCGGCGATGGCCGTGGTCGGCGTCCCGTAGTAGCCCCGGCGCGCGAAGTGCGGGATCGCGGCGATGAGGATCGCCTCGCGGCGCTCCTCGGCGGTCTGCAGCTTGCGGGTCGATGAGGCGGCGGAGGCCATGAGCAAGAGTGAGTGTGCACTCACTCACCCCACTTGTCAACCCCCCCGAATCGCCGAGGGTCACCAAATGCCGGCCACGGCGGCATTTCCTGACCGCCGGCGATTCGCTCCCCGCCCCCCGAATCGCCGAGGGTCACCAAATGCCGGCCACGGCGGCATTTCCTGACCCTCGGCGGAACGGGGGAGCGGCGGAACGGGGGCGGGGCGAGTCAGGGGCCGAGAAGGACGCCCGGGTTGAGGATGCCGCGCGGGTCGACCGCCGCCTTGGCCCCGGCCAGGGCCGCCGCGAACGCGTCCGGGCGCTGCTGGTCGTACCACGGCCGGTGGTCCCGGCCGACCGCGTGATGGTGGGTGATCGTGCCGCCGCCCGCGACGATTGCCGCCCCCGCGGCGTCCTTGATCTCCTGCCACTGGGCCAGCTCGTCGCCCCGCCGGGCCGGGGCCATCACCGTGAAGTACGGCGCCGGCCCGTCCGGGTAGACGTGGGTGAAGCGGCAGCTCACCTGGCCCTCGCCGCCCAGCGCCTCGGTCACCGCTCCGACCACCGCGGCGTGGTACTCCGGGAACGCGTCCCAGGTGATCGCCGTCTCGAACGTCTCGCTCAGCACGCCCAGCTGCACGAAGGTGTCGCGCAGGTACGGCGCCCGCAGGAACGCGTCTCGCCACGTGCCGACGGCGTCGCCGGACGCGGACCCGCCCCCGGCCGCGGACGACCCCTCGGTCCACGTGCCTCCGTGCGCCGCGCAGATCTCCAGGCCCCGGACCATCGCGGCGGCCAGCGGGGCGGCCGCGCCGTCGTCGGTCGACTCGAACCCCAGGACGAGCAGCGCGGCGGATCCGTCCCCCGCGCCGGTCAGCTTCGCCTCGACCGGATCGATCAGCCGGCAGTTCGCCGGGTTCAGCCCCGACTGCGACAGCTCCCGCACGGCCTCGGCCCCGGCCGCGAACGTGGGGAAGCGCACGCCGCGCGAGTCGCGGTGCGCCGGTCGCGGCTGCACGCGCACCCACGCCTCGGTGATCACGCCGAGCGTCCCCTCGCTCCCCAGCAGGAGCCGGTCGGGGGAGACGCCCGCGCCGGAGCCGGGCAGCCGCCGCGACTCCCACGTCCCCGCGCCCGGCGTGATCGCCCGCACCGACTCGACCACGTCGTCGATGTGCGTCCAGATCGTCGCGAAGTGCCCGCCCGCGCGGGTGGCGATCCAGCCGCCCAGGGTGGCGAGCTCGAACGACTGGGGGTAGAAGCGCATGGTCAGGCTGTGCTCCCCCAGCTGCCGTTCCAGCATCGGGCCCGACGCCCCCGCCTGGATGCGCGCGGCACGGGAGACGGGGTCGACCTCCAGCACGCGGTCGAGGGCGGTCAGGTCGAGCGACGCGACGCCGTCGAAGCGGCCGGCGTCGCATTCCACTCCGCCGACGACGCTCGTCCCGCCGCCGTAGGGGACGACGGCCACGTTCGCCGCGTTCCCCCACTCCAGGACGGCCTCGATGCCGCGCTCGTCCCGCGGGCGCAGCACCACGTCGGGGGGATGGTCGAACTGCCCGCGCAGGCCGCGCACGACGTCCCGGTAGGACTTGCCCATCGCGTGGGCGGCACGGGCGTGGGTGGACGTGTCGGCGATCGACGCCAGCCCGGCGGGGGCCTGCACCCGCGGCGCGGGCAGCGCGACGTCCTCCAGTGCGACCGGTTCCTCCACGTCCGCCGACCCCATCCCGAGGTACGCGGTGATCCCGGGCGCGGCCTCACGGACCGCGTCGGTCGTCAGCCGCTCGTCCTCGTAGCCCCAGCCCCAGTGCGCGCGTCGCCGTGTGGTCGTCATGGCGCGCGAGCCTATCCGTCGATCCCCACCTCGATCCCGCCCAGCGGGCCCCAGGTGGGGCTCGACGGAGGGGGGACGGGGACGCCGGTGAACTTCTGCGGAGAGAAGAAGTGCACGCTGGCGTCGCAGGGATCGCCAGCCCTCTAGCCTGTCTGGTTGATGAGCAGCTCTCCCGGCATCCTCGCGCGCGGACCGTGGTCCACGGATCGAGTGAGTGCTACCTGGAGCGAGGAGACGTACGTCCCGCCACCCGAGCACGAGGCCGCCGCCGACGCGGCGATCCAGGCGCTCCGCGACCGGGACTCCCCGAGCCACGACGGCGTGGCGGCGCGCATGGTCTCCCACACCGAGAGCGACGGCCGCATCGCCTTCGAGCTACAGCCGGTCCGCTGGGCGCTGCGCCTGGTCGACGGCGACGCCTCGGCGAGCATGGCGTCGCTCTGCGTCACCCGCGACGCCCAGGGCCGCTGGCTCGCCGGGCGGCGCGCGGCGTGGCTGTCCTCCTGGGCGGGCCGCTGGGCGCTGGGCGCCGGGGGCGCGGTCGACCTGGGCGAGAACCCGGTCGACACCCTCGCCCGCGAGCTGTGGGAGGAGTGGGCGGTGGAGCCCGAGCGCGTGCAGGCCGAGGCCCTGGTCCGCCTGCCGCACAACCTCGTCATGTTCATCGGCACCGCCTGGCTCCCGGACGGGGCCGAGGTGACGATGGACCACGAGCACGACGCCTACGCGTGGTGGCCGGCCGACGTCGAGGACTGGCCGGACGAAGCCGACGCGCCGCTGCGCTATATGGCCACCCTCCTCTCCGGGACCTGAGCCATGATCACCCGCGGGGTCATCAAGTGGTGCTCGTTCTTCTTCTCGACGATCTACACCGTCTTGCTGGTCCTGTGGCTCGGGGAGGTCGGTCCCCCGGAGCTGAAGACGATCTTCGGATTCACCCACGGGATCGGCTGGTTCCTCATGGTCGCGCTGGCCCTGTACGGGCTACATGCAAAGCTCATAGACATGCGCCTAGCGCTGGCCATCGCCGTTCTCGGCGCGGTCGGACCGTATTTCGGATCCGCCGAATTCATCTACCAGGATCGTGTCCGGGGACGGACGCAACCCGTCTGAGGGACGCCGCCTTGCATCCCTTCCACCACATCGGCGTGCCCATGGCGGCAGCGCGCTAGAGTCCAGGTAAGAGCACGTAATGGCAGTCGATGCAACGACGATGCAGGTCACCCTCCCAGCAATGGGCGAGAGCGTGACCGAAGGCACGGTCCTCGAGTGGCACAAAGCCGAGGGAGACACGATCGAGACCGACGAGGTCTTGGTCGAGATCTCGACGGATAAGGTCGACGCCGAGGTGCCCTCCCCCGTGAGCGGCACCATCGCGAAGGTCTACTTCGCCGAGGGCGACACCGTCCCCGTGGGCGCCGTGCTCGCCGACATCGTGCCCTCCGACGGCGCCTCCGCCGGCGACGCACCCTCCGGCAACGGCAACGGCGCCGCGCCGGCCAACGGCAGCGCGCCGACCGAGGCCGAGGCGCCGAAGAGCGACGCGCCCGCCGAGATCATCGACGTGGCCATCCCCTCGATGGGCGAGTCGATCACCGAGGGCGAGATCCTCGAGTTCGTCGTCACCGTCGGCAGCCAGGTGAACGAGGACGACCCGATCGCCGAGGTCTCGACCGACAAGGTCGACGCCGAGCTCCCGTCCCCCGCCACCGGCACCGTGGTGGAGATCCTCGCCGCGGCCGGCGACACCGTCACCGTCGGCCAGATCGTCGCGCGCATCGCCGCGGGCGAGCCCGCCGTCAGCCGCCCCGCCGACAACGGCGCGGCCGCCTCCGGCAACGGCGCCGCTCCGGCCGCCGCCTCCGCCGCGAAGACAGCCACCCCCGCACCCGAGGGCACCAAGGTCTCCCCCGTCGCCGCCCGCGTCGCGGCCGCCGAGGGCGTCAGCCTCGCCGGCGTCGCCGGCACCGGCCCCGACGGCCGCATCCTCAAGTCCGACGTGCTGGACGTCGCGCTCAACGGGCCCCGCGTGGACCCGATGGCAGGCGGCGCCGTCATCAAGGGCGCCGGCGCGATGCTCGCCCGGTACATGGACGAGAGCCGGTCGATCCCGACCGCCACCTCCTTCCGCACCCTCACCGTCACGGTGATGGACGGCCGCCGCAAGCAGCTCAAGGAGGCCGGCAAGAAGGTCTCGTTCACGCACCTGATCGCCTACGCGATCGGCCTGGCCGGCACCAACGACATGCCGGTGATGGCCAACCGCTTCGACACGATCGACGGCAAGCCCGTCCGCTTCGACGACGGCGCGGTCAACCTCGGCATCGCGGTCGACGTGGAGAAGAAGGACGGCTCGCGCACGCTGATGGTCCCGGTCATCCGGGACGCCGGCCGCCTGACGTTCCCCGAGTTCCTCGACGCGTTCGGCGACCTGATCGACCGTGCGCGCACCAACAAGCTGACGGCCGACGACCTGGCGGGGGCGAACATCTCGCTCACCAACCCGGGCGGCATCGGCACCGTCGCGTCCGTGCCGCGCCTGATGGTCGGCCAGGGCACGATCGTGGCGACCGGCTCGATCGCCTACCCGGTGGGCCTCGGCAACATCGGCGCGCAGATCGGCGCCGAGAAGGTCATGTCGATGACCTCCACGTACGACCACCGCATCATCCAGGGCGCGGAGTCGGGCCGGTTCCTCAAGGTCCTGGAGGAGTACCTCCAGGGCGAGCACGGCTTCTACGAGAAGGTCTTCGGCGACCTGGGCGCCACGCTCGGCCCCGCGCCGCAGCCGCCCGCGCCCGCCGCGAGCACCGCCGTCGCGGCGCCCGCCGTGCCGGCCGCCGCCACGACCGTCCCCGACGAGGACCTGCTGCAGGCCGTGCAGGCCGCGTCGTCCCTCCTGAAGGCGCACCGCACGCACGGCCACCTGGCCGCGCACCTGGATCCGCTCGGCCACCCGCCGATGGGCGACCCGGCGCTCGACCCCGAGCCGCTGGGCCTCACGCCCGAGCTGATGGCGAAGATCCCGGCGAAGATCCTGCGCATGAAGGTGCCGGGCGCCACGCTCGCCGAGGCGCTCCCCCACCTGCGCGACACGTACTGCGGCACGATCGCCTACGAGATCGAGCACATCGCCAGCCACGAGCAGCGCATCTGGCTGCGCAACGCGATCGAGACCGGCGAGTACCGCGTGGCCCTCACCAACGACGAGCAGCGCGCGCTGCTCAAGCGGCTGGTCGAGGTCGACGCGTTCGAGCGGTTCATGCACAAGGCCTACCTCGGCCAGAAGCAGTTCTCGATCGAGGGCCTGGACATGACGGTCCCGATGCTCGACGAGGCGATCCAGCTCGCCGCCGGGCAGGGCGCCAAGGAAGTCGTCATCGGCATGGCCCACCGCGGCCGCCTCAACGTGCTGGCCCACAACCTGGGCCGTCGCTACGAGACGATCTTCGCGGAGTTCGAGGGCGCGTCGACGCTGGAGGCGATCACCACGATCCCGCAGGGCGGCACCGGCGACGTCAAGTACCACCACGGCGCGCAGGGCACCTACGCGGTGGCCGACGGCTCGACCGTGCTGGTCAACCTGGAGAGCAACCCCAGCCACCTGGAGTTCGTCCACCCGGTCGTCCTCGGCGCCACGCGCGCCGCGCAGACCCGGCGCGACCAGGCGTCCGCCACGCGCAACACGGACGCGGCCGTGCCCGTCGTGCTGCACGGCGACGCGGCCTTCCCGGGCCAGGGCGTCGTCTCGGAGTCGCTGAACCTGCAGGGCCTC
>Ga0247757_10001174_pt1 | contig 18601 bp, 21 predicted proteins | sample UWRJL126311R4_FD_180929 | JGI IMG/M metagenome (GOLD analysis project Ga0247757, IMG submission 180929) | Plant litter microbial communities from Arlington Agricultural Research Station in Wisconsin, United States - UWRJ-L126-311R-4 | ecosystem: Environmental > Terrestrial > Plant litter >... | reverse complement strand
AGGGAGGGAGGGGGGTTGAATTCGTACACGCAATACGGACTTACATCCTGCACACAAGGAAAAGGATCCCAAGATAACAGTGCTTCTCCTGCTACAAAAACCTAAAATAATGAACAAAGAATCTTGAAGAGAGCGGGATTGAACATAACTTACAAATATGAGCGGATCCCTCTGCCATGGCAATTAAAAAAGAAAGCATCCTTACAAGGTACCATGCTCTCTATATTTGATTAGAAAATGGTAAAAGGATTTCTGCTGGAGAAGAAGTGCATCAGCATCTCCGCAAGACAAGCTCAACAAGACCATGTACTTCACCATGCCTACCACACTACTAGTCACTGCCTCTGTTAAGCATGTCGATCCATTGCACGTCAGCCCAAAGGACTACAGATCCGGGAACAGTCTCCTGTTTCTAGGGAAGGAAATCGACTAAGATTATATTGTGCGTTCGATTTCATTTGGGGGCCTTCATCTTGACTTTGTATCACTAACACATGAAATGGAAATTTAACTCAAAACGAGCAAAGCATAAGTTCTATCCTAATCTGCCCTGGAAAAAATTAAATAGTAAGCCTAGCCACGGAGCTTTATTCTTTGTTTACATTATAGCAGCAGATGATTTATCACTGCTTGAGGCTCGGAAATTGCATGATGCGCTGGAGAACCGGGCGGTCTCCTTAGCTATGCATACATGCGCATGTAAGATACAATAACATGATGAATCAGTTAGTACAGAATGAGTTTTACTGTTGAAAGATCGCCCTTCAGCGGGCCCACAGTCAGGATGCACATATTGCCGATGCTATTTGTATGGAGTCCGATATACACAGTAGTATCAATACTCGCCCGAAAAATGTTCTTATTTCCGCCGAAGGATTTCCTTACGGACCACCGAGCCAATCATTATGAGCAATTCTGACACCGCACAACATGCCCATGAGACTGGGTCAAGATATGTGGATGTTGGGCCCTGTGCTGATAAGGCCTTCGTCTTCTGGTTCTTCTAGTCATGACGGTAGAGCGAATATGCTGCGGCATGTCCGCGGCAACAGGAGCAACAACTGTCCGTGGAGAAGCGATGACGTTGACAAGGGTATCCGGATACTCCAACCAGCAGATGCAGATAATCTTACATCAGATGAATATCAAATGCCTGTGGGATGCACACCCACACCCACCCACACCCAGCGATAGGGCTATGCGCGTCTAGTGTTCTTTGTATCTGAATAAAAACCGAATAGGAAGGAGATATTACATAGATCATGGAGGTTGGCTAAAACGTCGCCAGCATCCACGAGCTTGGGATTCGACCCCTTGCGGGTCTTGAAGGGGTTGCGCGGTATCAATGGGTAGTTTCTAAATCAAGAGGCAAGTGCGTGTCGACGCCTCGTTAATGCAGGGTCGATGTTGTTAGACTGCAAACATGTGCGCGTTAGTCCGAGCGACATGTATGATACCGATCCTGAAGGCGCAACCAGAGTTGATGGCACGTACTCTGTAGTTAGGAAAGTCAAGTCCTACGATCAAATCTGGAGAATATCATGTGTTGCTGTGAAGCCTCCGCATAACACTGAGAAGAAAAGCGCTTAGTCAGAGCAACGCTACCTTGACCTCGAGTCTGACTTCGGTGATTACTGCGCCGAGACGGATGCGTGGTGGCTGCGGGCGGATCGAAGGCGAGCGGCGCGATCCTCACCGTTTGGACGCACTCAATTCCCGTCAAATGCCCTGCGACATGCCTCCGTATCTGTAAAAAATGTAGGGTCATTTGGACAGGACCTCCTGCGGGTGGTCAGCTTTGCATACGGAGCCCGGCTGTTCTCGATATCACGCTTATCCGACAAGCCTCCCGCTCAATCTCCAGATTAATGTCGCTTTAACCGGCCTATAGGAGCCCGTCACCTTTGCTAAACAAGACGAAAACAACCTTTCGAGAAGCACCGAGAAAGATGCGAGCCCGAGCAGGATCTGGAAGGTTTGCAGATATAGGGCAGTGTGCATGTTGTTGCAGGTGACAGCGGCTGTACCTGGTACGCGACGTTGAACTGTCGCTAAGGTTATGTTGGGGTGCGGAGACGGTCCCAGCTTCGAAGACTTGGTTGCAGGCGTGTTCGAAAGGGACAATGCCCGACGAGGATGAAACAGCTAGAACGCAGAAAGCATAGGGCAAGTCGCAGAGACTCGTGATCGAGAATCCAAGCCATTGCTGCCTTACCTCGTGGCGGCCAAAAACAGTGTTGACGTCGGCAGTGGCTCCTTAAGATTGCCCATGTTGCACGGGAGTTGATCAGGCGTTCGCCGTGTCAGCAAGCCCAGGCGGGGCTGAGGGTAACCGTGCAGGGAGCCATGGCTGGTAAACGGGCCGTACGATGCTCGCCTCGGGCCTTACCGTCGAATCTTCTGAACAGTAAGACGTAAGAGGTCAGCATTGAATCGCACAAGCTAGCCATCTCACCAATGGAAAATGGCATGTGACTCTGATCTTCATGATGGAGTGAGACGGGGAAGTGGAAGAAGCACCGGGACGAGGCGTGAGAATGGGCCACGGCGAGATCATCACGGACGCCCTAGGACTCTGGAGACGGAGAGACGGAAAGCGACCGGTATGGAATAGCGTTGCCCCAGCGTGCTGACGCGGTACTCGTGACTCTGTAGGAAGGTATTCGAATGGTTCTGCTGGGTACCAGCTGAGACTTAGCAAGGTGGCGAAGGGCTTTGACCATAATAGGTTGTGTGAACTGTGTGACTGAGCCGTATCGCGCGGCAAGAGTCAACTACTGTGAAATCATGCAATACTGAGACGCATCCCAAGTGATACTGATCAGGTTATGACGGACGGAGCTTGTCCAGATACAAGTGGATAATATAATCGGTCTGATAATGTTGCCTGGAGCGTACAGCTCGGCTCGGTAAAATTGGTTGGACCTTGGCTGTGCCGAAAACCACAATCTTCGGGCCGTGAAGGAGTGAGGGGTGGCATATATTCTGTAGGGATGATACGCTGACGGCAGCGAACGGTAAGCTGTTAAATGATACCCAGACCTCTGGTTCCTCGCCGCGCTACGAAATCAATAGTTCCGAAGGTGTCGGTTTCACGTCCACCGACCGATAACCTGTAAGATGATGCAGAAGCTCGTGCAACTCCTGCTCAGCAAGCAGCTTGACGGACGACAGACTCTGCGAGCCTGGCCCCGGATTTTTAACATGGTGACCCTGGCCGTCGGAGGTGGCATTTAATATCGACGAAGTACGAGCCTTAAACTGATCACCTCGTCACCTCCAACGCAACTGCCGATCTGAGACCAGTCGAAAATACGTGCATTGGAAAACGCACGGCGTATAACACGAACCATTCCAGCTGACAGGTAAGCACGCCGTGTTACCAACGCCAAACACAGCACACAAATGGAATGACGATACCGAAGAACATATCCAGATATCACGCCAGGGTGATATACACCTACATCCATGTCCCGTGGTGAAGACCGTGAAAACAACCCTTGGCCCGGTTCACCGCCTACACCAAATGTTACGTTTCTATCTTTGCGCGTTTTCTTCCGAAACGAGAAGGTCGATCAAGACGAGCGATACAGGCTGCCATTTTTTTGAAGTAGCGTGGAATGTCCGCTATCGTGGAAGCATGTGGCTTTCCAAGCCAGGAATGGACTACGAAAAAAATTAGGAAGGCGAGGCTTGAGTTGGTGGATTCGATGGATGATGGGCATCCCGCCTTGTTACCGAAGCATATGTTGGTGGTGATGGCCTCTCCCTACCTGCGGTTCGTGGATAGGGTCGCCGCGATAAGCACGTGGTGTAGGAACGGCCCATTTCCGGCGCTCCAGCCCCAGTGCACGGCCCTATGCGCATGAACGTTTCTTGTTGGTTTCTCGGTCTAGCTTTGCAGGAGACGAGGGAAATACACACTATGAGCCTAATCCCGGAAACGGCGGGCGAAGAGAAAAAGAAAAAAGGAGCACGTGTGTGCGCACTTCCCAGCCTATTGTAGACGCGGGATGCTAGTGGAATAATGCTTCAAACTCATCAGCTAACTGGAACCTTGAGGAAAGATAGCTCCTTTACACTCATAAGTTCCCAGCAACACTGGTTTATGTAGAAATGCAGGGGCTTTTTGGTAGTCCCACAGTGCTTCATGTTGGGCCGTCCCAGGACCATGAGCGCGGAATGATTGCGTTCATTTTGACGCTTGGAAAGACCCGATATGGGTGGACGACGATCCTTGGCGCTTCAGACCACGCGAGCATAGACATTATTATGGGGTTTCGGGTGCACGAGAAGATAGCCCTGGGAGTAAACAGGGTTGATTCCATGCTTGCGAAGAAAGGGGTGTGCGGTTCCGAGATGAAGTGCCGTCATGACCTGCTGGGGGTCTGAAGCAGGCGTGGGAGAGCAGTAGTGTACGCATGGATGGCTCGATTAAGGACGACAAGGGACAATGCGCGGAAGCCAGCATCATGTCCCGCGAAACGCTAGAGAGTCAGAGGGCTCGGAGCAGGACATGAAGGGAAGGATCTCATCACGGGCTAGGCAAGGGAGGCTGTAGCGTCAGTTCAGGCATGGCAACGGCCGCCTAACCTCGGTAGATGGTCGTGCGAGCCTCGAGCTTCTTGGATACGGAACGTCAGTTTCTTTGTGCTGCGGGATGAACTTGCCTTATACATAGGACCGAGCCAGAGTAATATACGTGGTAAGACTTGCGGTGAGAAGAGGTGTGTACTACGCGGCAAGGTGCTGAGCGACCGTTTGGGCCACCAAGCGTAGGAGCTGGTGTTGCTGTGGTGGTGAGTCCGTGAACGGTAAGGGGAAGAAAGGCCCGCCCGGAGCAAAGAGCTGCCCGCGTACTGCATGGAGCGTACCACCAATGCGATTGGCGGCTGAGAGCAGCACTGATGATGGGGGGGTGTTCGAGTGGTGAGCCACGCGATTCGTGCAGCGGCAGACGTCGCCAGCGACGCACTCCAGAAGCGGTCAAGCAGAACGCCATAACCACAGCGTCGGGTCGGTGACCAAGCGCCAAGTGTCCGGTGCGGTGGTGGCACACGCTCACGCCGCCTTCGTGGGTGCGTCGTGCCCCCATGTTCAGCTGCCAACTTGCGGGGTGACATCCAGATACCCAGGCCCAACGATGCAACATCCCATACGGCTGGTAACGACCGAGCAGTGCTTGTGGAATCCACTGAGCCATCTTCAGCGTTTGTCACAAAACTGCGTCCGGTCGTCTTTTTGCGTGTGCGGTAACATCCTTCGATGAAGCCGTGTTCGCACGGCCCGTTGCGTTCAGATGCCTGTTGGACACGGGATGGAGGGCTGCTCCCGTGGGTTATACGAGACGTCGCTTCGTTCCCGATCTTGGGCTGGCGGCAAATGACTGCTCGCTCACCTTGTAATTTTCATCTTCGCTTGCGAGATTGATTACAAGCCACATGAGAGAAAAGCAATGGATCGCTGGTGGAATCGCTGCAACCCAGCTTGTGCTAGTGTGCATTATTGAAGCTGCTCCCATAATAATGAAACAACGTTCGATGTACGTTCCAATCGCTCTGGTGCGACCAAATCACCAAAGCACGTAATGCCGTTCCTCAGCGCTGCTGTGCACCCAATGACTGGGTGCGAGGCACATCCAGCAGGGCCCGACGGCGAAAGGGTTTCACTCATCATCTCAATCGTGGTTGACTAAAGCAAGAAAGCCGGACAAGCTGGCTTGCCATCCCGGGCCTTTGCGCACACCATGCCGAGCGCGTAGAGAACACTTCTAATTTGGGACGGAGAAAGCAGTGTCTGTCCGGAGTAGATTTGGGTTGATCACCGTGGCTCGTTTCTTGTATACGTGGTACCGGTCAGCTGGAGAGAAAATAATGCCAATGCCCGCGGACCTTTACACCGCAAAAGTCGCACGCGACCATCACGACACGAGGAGTAGACGTGGCTCGACAAGGTTCTTCAGGGCGAAAAGCTGCATATAGATGGTAAGGCTGTAGCAATGTCGAGCCGGGTATTGTGGGATTGTGGGGAGGATGGCACACGACAGATGTACCGGAGTGGCGGACCGCGAAACGACATGTTCAGTCTTTGGCTCGTCACGAGCTCTCGAGGAAGCAGTTAGCCGAGGATATTCAGACTGGTTCCACGTTCTGGCAGTCATGGAAAATAAAAAGGGCAGATATGATGTTCACATTGGCGGGTTTTTCAAGCACTTTGGCAATACTAAAAGTGTAGTATGGAAGACGGCTCGCGGTCTTGCATTGGCGATTGGCTACCCATCCATCTCCACACACGACTGGAACAGGAGGGCCTGAGACGGTCGAGTATTGTAGAAACCAGGACGGGCAAATGGTGCTAACGTGGTGGTGACGCACGGATGCATCGTGAAGCGACCCTGCACGGGGGCAGAACGTGGAGGCAATCGTCAGTTGCATGCGGAGAAACAGTGGGTGGAATGCCACGCTGGTCTGCGAACATTACCCGCAGGGTCGTGATGTTGCAAAGTGTACAACGCATGAAACCGGCCATGTCGCCGGATTTGGAGGGGGCGGAGGGTCGCACATGATTCTGGGGGCGGCGCAGAGATTCACGCAACCCTCCAGATGACCTCGAGAGTTTGTCTTGTAGGAGGTTGACGTGGCACTCGGGCAGGGTCGCGAGTACCAGGGACGAGAGGAGGGCCGTCATGGATCCCGGCTCTCGAGGGTTTTCGCGAGCGAGATCTCCACTGGGGCTGCGGTCATGTTCAAGAACCTGACCAACAATGGAGGACCATGCTTGCTCATCCAAGAGTCAGACAAGGCAAAGCGGCTGAGGACTGCTCACGCTGAAGAGATGCAGAAGGGGGCCATTCGTCCCACAGAGCAAGCATGGCGTCGCTGCCTCCTGTCGCGGGGGCTCACAAGCCGATAGGACGTGGCCGAGCGGAGCATCTCTCGTCGAAGTCGGTGGCGAAACGGCCTTCCCAAAGCGGCGTGTCACCGGCACGCGCAGAGGCTGTTGCTTTTGGCCGACGGCGGAAAAAGTCGAGGGCCATGTGACGACTGGGGGGGCGGATCGCACCATTCGCAGCGTTCCGTGGTGTGGACTGGGCTGGACAGGACAGGACAGAACAGCAGGCAGGCCATGAGGCTCTCGAGGCAGGCGCCGGATGGCTCAGGTCTGGCGCTTGTTGCGAGGTGGTGACGGGTGGATTGGGGATAGGCGCTGGGAGACGCCGGGAAACGCTGGGAGGCTTCAAAGAGCGGTAGAGGCAGGAGGCTAGCCGGCATGCTCGACTACTGCCGACGAGGCGAGCGTAGGCATACCCATTGGGCTAGCGGGCGCCAGGGATGGCGGATGAAGCAAAACAAAGGCGGAGGCTGGCTGGAAGGTTCAGGTTCAGGTTCAGGTTCAGGCTCTCGAGCAGGGCCCGCGGCTAGCGGGCCAGAGCGCGAGGGTCGTCGTTTGCGGCGGGTCACATGCAGCGGCGGATTTGTTACGATACGCTGAGTCAGGCGGGCGGATCGATACGCAGATACAGCCCTGACGGAAGAATACCGGTGCAGCCGCCCCCAGGCCGGGACGGGGACGACCTCGGCATGATGCGGCACATGATGTGGACGGCGCCGCCAGCATGCAGCGACGCCCAGGGCGACGGCCATGCACGAGCACGGCGATGCACGAGAGCCGGGCCTGGGGCGATAAGACAGGCAGCCCCTTGGACGCTCTCCTCGCCGTTGACGCTGCTGCCGTCGGCGGGCCTGGCTCGGGGGAGTCAGCGAGCATGCTGGTGAAGCAGCGCAAAGTCTCAGCGAGTCAGCCGTGTGCCCCGGGAGTTCTGGCTTCTGGAAAGGATCGCGCACCGGCCAGCTAGTTAATCATGTGCAGCCTCTCCCCACGCCCAGGCGTTTGAAGCCAACAGACGGACAGGGGGGGGCTACGCGCATGGGCAGCCACGCGGAGACGGTCAGAAAGCGGTGGCGAGCGACCGGGGATGGGCTGGAAGGGTGGTGCTGCTGCGGGCGCGGGCCCTGGTCTGTTCCGTTCTGCTGTGCCTCTGCCCTGGCCCCCCCGGGCGAGGAGAGAGTAGAGGGCCAAAGGGACAGAAAGAAGGAGAAGAAGAAGAGGAGGAGGAGGAGATAGGAGGCCGAGGAGGAGACAGGAGGCCGCGGCCTGGCATGGAGCGGGCGGGCGGGCATGGTGCGGAGCGAGAGAGCTGGGTGGCAGTGCCAGCACCAGCACCAGCACCAGCACCAGCACCAGCGCCCGTAGCAAGCAGCACGCAGCACGCAGCACGCAGCAGGTAGCAGGTAGCAGCGTGCAATTCATCGGGCACGCTCCGGCCGACCTGCTAGCAGCAGAAAGAGCAAAGAGCCGGGGCCTGAGCGCGCCAGCATGAGGCGTTTGTGGTGACAGGGGTTGTCTTCCGTAGTGACGGGTCTGCTTGGGCGGTCCAGGAGCGACCCACGCATATATTATCGCGCCTTGCTGCTCGCTTCGTGGGCCCTATAATACACCGCACCTCGAACCACCCATCCTCCCCCCCCGCTGCCTGTCCGCATCTGTCACCGTCACCCCGACTCTCCACCATCACCTCTGCTCCACGCTCCAGTACACATGTGCGTCGCCGCCCGGTAGTCTCCAGGCGCTCGATCGTCCACCTCCCGCCGTCGATCTGCCTGACGCAATTCCCACCCCAACACCACCACTGCCGCCCTCCACCTCGCCCGCAACAATGCCTCTCCACGCAGGCGCCCCCATCGTGCGCATTGAATACGGCTCCATCCGCAGCATTGAAACGCGCAATGCCGAGAATCTCTTCGGCCTGTGGTCTGGTGAGTCGTTCTTTCAGCAGTCCCGCCCGGCCTTTCATGTGCCTTTCACATGGGAGCTGACGCAGCTGCATTCAGTCTTTTCCAAGTGCTCGCCCGCTATGGAAGACGGGATGAGATACGAGAACATGGCTTGGCGCCTTTGGTCGCGCGAGACGTTTTGCTGCCAACCCGACCACATCGTGCCGCCGCGCTGGTCGTTTGAACGCGACATTGCAGCCGCTGCCGAGGAGCTCCCGGAACTCTCCACGAGCGTGGGCTCCGACGACTCTATATCCGAAGGCGCCGTCACGGCCACAACCCGCTCCAACTCGTCTTCGCGTCCCGATCTCCGCCGCCACGACTCCGTCAACAGCCAGGCCCGCGGCAAGCACATGACGCCCATCGGCTTCGAAAAGATTGTGAGCTCCATACATGAGAAGAAGCTCATCGAGCCGCTCTCCCCGCTTCCTCCCCAGCTCGCCCCTACGCCACTCGAAGAGCCGGCCAAAGCCGTCGACACGACGCCGCGCCCCTGCTCGCCACCCCTACCCCTACCCCTACCCGCACGCTTCGTTCCTGAGTCATCAACATCGACCGTTGCCACCGCCTCTGGCTGCGACGCCATGAGCCCCACGGTCGGATCCGACGTCAGCACATCGACTGATCTCAGCTCGCACAGCATCGTCCACGGCTTCGATCCCTCCAGAATCTCTACTTCTGTCCGCTCGAGCACGAACCTGAACCCCACCCCCATCCTGAAGCCTGCCTCCATCACCAAGCCCCCGCCATCGAAAGCTGAGCCGGTGCGTAAGAAGCAACCCATGTTCACACTCGGTGGATCGTCGGACGAGGATAACAGCAGCTCCTTGGAGGCCTCGTACATGGCGAAGCATCGCAGCTCGCTTTCGGAGAATTTCAAAAAGGTTGGCATGATTCAAAAGACGACTTCTTTCAAGAACGAAGTCAGCACGCGCACCATTCACGACATCACTTCCGAGGAGAGCGAGGAGGCTATTGAGAGCGAGAGCGAGGACGATTCGGATGACCCTGCCATCGAGGAGGAAGACTCGGACGAAGACGGATGGGAGGACGACAACGAGGAAAGCGGCCCGCCTAGTGTCGACGAGAGAACCATGTTCCAGCGTGTGGATTCCAAACCCAACCTCGTCTCTCGCCGATCTCTGCTCACCACCATGATGCACCAGAGTGACCGTGCTCAGGCTCTTGAGAACGCCGCCTCCCGCTCAACGCCGGCCATCCGTCGGTCCCGAACCACGACTCCCAACGGCCCGTCCACGGGCAACTCGCCCCAGGAAGATGCGGGTTTGATGATGCGGCCGCAGGTGCCGCGGTCCAAGCCCATCATCATGACGACCTCCAACGTCCACCCTCCAGCATTGTCCCCTCGCACTACCCGCCGGAATATGCTCCAAACGGAGCTGACGGCCTCGCTGCGTCAGAACCTTCTGTGGGAACGGCAGCAAAAGAACGCGACGACCAACGCAGTGAACAAGCGGGTCCAGAGCGCCGTTTCGGTTCCTGCGTTGCGTCGGGCCGCGACGACTAATGACATCAAGGGGATGAACAGGAACCCCCAGCAGCACCTCATTAAAACCACGGCGCTTCGAGAGGCTGGCAAGAGCAATAACTCTTACAATGACTACTTTGACCAAGGCTTGCAGGAGTATCACCAAAAGGGCTGGTAGCCTGATCTTTTTTTTCTTTCCTTTCCTTCCATTCTTGGACTGCTCATTCGGCGGCATTTACGGAACAGCATTGGGACACTGGCGTTTTCTAGGTTTTTTTCAAGCTTTTGTCCGCCCATGCATGGGGTTTCTGGACGGCTGATTATGGGTAACGTCTCCCAAAATCTTTTTGATACCAACGGGGCAACCAGTCTAGCTACGAGGCTACGAGTTTCCTTGATGTCCCCCTTCTTTTTTAAAAACACTGTCTTCCTCTTCGCCTTCTTCTTCGTTCTATCGGACTACGGGCGGTTCGTCCGGCTACAAGATACGGCACGGCTCACGCCTGGGTGGACTGGGTGCTCGCTTTCTGCGGGTAGCAGCAACCGGCCACTAGTCTGTACACTACTATTACCTGCATTGTACTTTTATCACGGATTCGTGCAGAGCCACGATACCCTTGGGTTATCAGGGCTATAGCGCGCGTCGACGACGGCATCACCGCACGGAAGTGGCGGCGGTGGGGATTAGGTACTTAATCTATGAAAAAGCGAAGACTTTGTCACTGCAGACGGATCTGTTTTGCACGTTGCCAATGGGGCGTGATTGATTGTATGCTACGTGTCTGAGCAACCACCACCACCACCAATCCCACTAACCCCACTCAGTTTCTCCTTTCGAAGAGTTTCTCCTTTCGAAGAGAAGGAGAGGAAAGGCAGAAGGTGTGTGTGAGCGTGTGAGTGTGTGCCTGCCCGGGGTTGTTGCTGCTCCCAACAAACGCAAGGGGAAAGGCTTGTTGGTAGGCCTCTTACCGCTCTTCTGAATCATGTCGCGAAAAGGGTGTGCCAGAGGCGCTTATGCATGCTGTGCTGTAGCTCGGCAGCGTGGGCAGGCGACCGCGGACGCCAATAGCAGGCGTATTTGCTGTTGCTAAGCAGAGCCGGCTTAGCGGGCGACGACGTTTCGCTCTCGCTGCGGAGGCATGTGTCACGATGCCATCTGATGAGGTTTGACGCGTTGATTACTGCTGACCGAAGCCGGCAGATGCAGAGAAGGAGGAGGAGGAGGAGGAGGAGGAGCAGCAGCAGCAGCGGCAGCGGCAGCTTGTTGTGTCCTCGGGCCGGCTTCCAGCCAGGGCGAGAGCACGGCGAGAGTCGCGGCGAGTAGACAGAGAGAGGACCCAGAACGCCATCCGTCCGCCCCATGGTTGTCACGTCCACCACAGACGGGGCCTCGTGGGACGGACGCCGTGCTGCGCTGTCGTGGTGATCGCCGCTCGAGACTCGAGGCGCGCATTCAGCCTTCAGCCTTATGAGTCAGGTGTGCGCTGCTGCCGTCTGGCCCGGCCCCGTTTCAACACACGATACCTGACTGATGGACGAGCCGACCGACTGACTTGACAGCGCACCGCACAACCACCACCATCATCATCATCACCACCACCACACGCACACCAACGTCACGTCCGCACACAGGTACCATGAGCCCATGCCCAGGCAGCTGACCGCGGGACGGCCGTTGCCTCGTCCCAGACTCTCCAGATGCCGCCCGTCTCAGCCAACTACCCCGGATTGACCGGCTCTGGCCCAGCGACCCTGCCCGCCCATCAGGCGCTCTAAAAACAACAATCCATCCTGGCCGACATGCTCCTTCAGGCACCCGTCGCCGGCATTCGAGTCGATGCGTTGGCACTCTTAGCGCTCTGCACAGTTGCAGATGACCAGAGGAGGGGGAGTCGGTGCTCGACGCCTCGAATTGGCCGCTCCTCAGCCTCGTGTACAGGGAACTCCGCCACGGGCAGCACCCTCGACACGCTCCACGCCCTCCACCCCGTCCACAGCCCGTTGCTGACAGCCGCCCATCCCAGCCATCGTCACAGTGATGCCGCTGCCCCGTAGCAGCAAGAGCGTAGTCCCTGTGCCTTCATTCGCCGCCCCCGTGGGGGCACGTCACCTGCCCAGCGCTTCGTCACACCGAGTACCCGCGACCAGCGCGCTCCCGCCGACTGTTGCTTGCTGCTGTTCCTCTTTCGCCAATGCGCCCACACGAAGCCCCCATCCGAGAACACACCTCACCACTCGGCCTGCCGTGCAGCTGCCCTGTCCGCAGATCACCGCGGTACGAACCACTCATGCCCCCCGTGGGCCCGGCACCCATTCCCATTAAGCGGCCGGAAGCCACAGCAGCATGCCAACATGCTTCTTTCCAATACATCTCGCAGCGCCCACCGTACCAGTTCCTTTCACCATGCATCCTCCCGGCGCCCTCTCGCGGGTGGCGGAGTTATCTTCCGTGGCGTTACCATTTACGCCCCCTTTGCTTTTCACTGGCCTACGCCGCAATAATTCGCACCTGCCATGCACGTTTTATACCTTGGTCATTCACATGCCCACTTGCCACGGCCGTCTATGGCTCAATTGCTGTGACTACATCATCCAGGCCTCTACAAGGCCCATTCGATTGGGAACAGAATCTCTGACAGCTGCATAAAGGAGTCTCGTGTTCTCTTCCCACCATCGGGCGACTTTCATGTGCCACCTAGCCTCCACTCTCCTCTTAGTGCTTCACGGTAAAAAGCAGATTCAGATTGGCTTTGCGGATTAGCACATACACTTGGACAGCTAGGATCTCCACTTACGAACGGATTCGTCCTCTAGCACACACCACACGTCAATGCTTTCCACCGTCGTCTTCGCGCCAAAAACCGATTTGTGCTGTATCAGCATTAGGGCTAGTCCACGTCCGTTCGGACTAGCCAGCATTGCTTTGAAATGGTCGTCGCCTGCGATGAATCGCTTTTTCTTATCCCAACCGTAGCTGCATCATAGTATTAGCGTTGCTATCGTCTCCCTTCCGGTCCCATTGTTGGCCACAAGCACCTACTCGGGGCAGTTATGTTCCTCCACTGTCTTACCAAGCGCCCTACGAATCACATCTAGGCTGTGGTCGTTTGATACGTCGGCGGAAAATACGTAGCGCAAATTGCCTGCCGGCCTCTGACGCTGCTCGGCAATGTGCATCCAATTGAGATACGCGATGTCGCTTGAGAATTGCAGCTTCGGGATCGTCGTGACGGGAGGCTTTTGCCTGCAGTGAAAAGATTACCAATGAGGCATGCCTTCCTTGGTGACTCGGAGGAAGGACAACCTACCTGGCGCCCATGTATCTGGGACTGTATCGATACCAAAAGACCAAGATGCCCTGGTCGACGTCTGATAGTAGGCGGTAGTATCCTTGCGTACCCTAGCGTAGTAGATGAGCGGGATTCAACGGATGTCGTTCCAGCGCGAGAAACTCACAGGGTACGTGATTCCATCGTGCGTCGTCGCCTTGGTATGTTTCCAGTTTGCGAGCACCGTCGAACCGCCATCCTCTGGCAGTTTCAAAGCCTGGAGGTTAAGACCTGCATAGGCCTCCTCCAGAAGGGGACCGCCGCCTTGGAATCGTATCTGCTCCATGCCTATACCGTTCTCCTCCCAGCCCCATTGCGCCAGGGCATCTGTCGATGTTCGTTAGTCAGAAGCCAGGCTGAGGGTACTGGATCCTTGGCCGCCGCACTGAAGTCGGTAAAGGTACTCTCCGCTGATCCCTCCTTGGAGGCCCCCGGCGGAAGTTGTTTGGCGGCGTCGGCATCGGACGCTCCCATCATGGCCACCATTTTGCAGCCATTGAGCACGAGCGCCCCGTACTCTTCGTCGCTCAAGTCGCCGTCCGCTCCGGTTGCTAAGGCTGCGAAAGGAAGGCTGTGGACCTCGGCTTGGATAGGTACGATCCGGGCGGTACATTGTGCCGCGAGCAGCGCAGCAGCGAAGACGGACAGCATGTCTCCAGTGAGGCAGATTGACCAAGTCTGTATGCTGCTGCCCATAGGGTTGTGCAGAGAAGGATATGGACGGGCGAGAGGTTTACAAGATTCATGCGGCAAGAGGTGAGGGAGAATGGCTACGAGGAAATTAGGGTCTCTTTCGCACCGTCAAATGGGATTTTCCATTCACTATGATCTATGGAACAATGCCTCATTTCACTAATCAATGGGATACTAAAGCTTTGGATTTAGGATGGGAAAGTATTCTGTCTGTGTCGAAACATACCCTCTTTACTTCCATCTTGGAAGGCTCTTTTTTTTTTCAGGGAATGATGACTTCATGTGGTATTTTACAGCTCTCCAGCGGCCAACGTCTGTGTCTATTCCTTTCCCACCAGATCGAGGAAATTACCGAAATCCAAATCAAGCCATGGCAACAGCCAGATGGATGGACGAAAACGAATACGAGAGTCTCGCGTGCCAACTGCAAGCCCGCTCTGCGCGTGGCCCAAAGCGGTAAAAATTCGAGTCAGCCCACCCTGGGCCCCAACACGCATGCATCGAAGCCTGCGCGCACCTCGCCCAACAAATGTTGCAGGCAGACACGCAGCGCCCTGCTCCCAGTCGACTATCGAAAGCTTCCTTCCCCCCGCCCGCACGCACGCACGCACGCATACATGGTGGGATGACTTCCAACGCCGTCGTATCCTAGAAATATTACCTGGTAGACGAAATGATGATGGCTTTGTTTTATTTCAACAATGACGGAGGGTAGGCTGGAAGTTTTGTGTCTCGGATGGGGCTCCTAGCCTTATGCAGGGGTTCTTAGTGTGTATGCTGTGTATTGTGTGGCAGGGCGTTGGGGGGAAACCAGCTATTGAGCAGTACATCATTGGGCACTAGGGAAGTACCGTCACTGAAATTTCTCCGATTGGCCGTACAGGACGTGCAGGTGTATACGCTTCCCCGAACCACCTGGAAACCATGTTTTGCTGTCGACGTCCTCACCGATGGGGGAGCATGTTGTACAAGTAGGACGGCGTGCGGCAAGCCTGACCCTTGTCAAGAGACGTGAGCGGCCGACGTCATCTGTCCAAGGCATGGGGGTCGAGTAGTAGCAGTCTCCTGTACCGTGGAACCCAGGCGTCACACGCCGTCCAAGAATCTTTTGTCTGCAATACCTCACACGCTGGAGAAAATCCGTCTGTCCTCGTGAGGGCTGGAGGTTCAGCGCCACGGTTTAGCGTCGAGGCGCTCCCGCTTTCCCCGCAAAAGTCTATCCCCAAGCCTCAACGTCACACAGGGCGTCTCGCTACCGGTGTCCGGGTAGACTAACGTCCTGCTTCGCTGCCCATCCCGAAACACGGAAAGTTTATATGGGAAAGGCTGGCCTGAGGATCGAGGGCACGCGTGCGGCTTAGCGATGGGTCTGTCTGTCCGTCTGTCTTCGACGGATGAGAAAAGGGGGACAAGACGGTGCTGACGCGCCAGCGTTACGAGCTACTTCGGAGCGATTTTCGGAGCGCGAGAACGTGGTAGGCGTCGTAGCATGTCGTGAACCCATGCTTTGCACTAGAGCTGAGACTGAACCGCGTACGCTCTGCCCCTGATGGAGACACTCGCATGCACGACCGACGTGGACCACGATAACAGCAAGGCGCACCATGCTGGCTCTTCTCGAGGGGAAAAAACGTTGGATACAGGATGGTTCGTGAGGAACTCGTCGTTCCCCTGCATGGTTTCCAAAGCCCATGACTGCGTGGACAGGTAAACATGGCATCACATCAACTCCAAACGTGCATCTGAGGTCAAGCGTCCGTCGCATTGAAAACACCTGGCCCCACCCCCGCCCCCGGCTCTTTCCCTTTCCATCACCAGCATTTCCATTACTCAACAACAAGCCGGCTCTTGGGCCGGCAACAACGATAATCTTTGGTATGATGTTCGCATAACCATAATATTGCTGTACGGGTGATGGACAAGGCAGGCTGCAGGTCAGGCATGCGTCCGTCCACTTCCCCGCTGTAGCGTCGACGTTGCTGCTCGCTTGGCAGAACGGGATTCGCAACCGGCTCCCCAAAACACCATCGGCTAGCCGCTCGTCCGCCTCACGGATAGCGAGCGTTATTGTACGATAGATGGGCTACGCAGGGGGGGGGGGGCGGTCAGGGATAGCAAAGCGCATTAACCCCCGAGGATGGGAAGTGGACGGTGTGCGTAGCCATGATGCCTGTCTGACGACACACCGATTGCGAGAAGGCTCCTCGGGGGAAAGGTCGTTGTGATTGACCTTTTATCCATCGGGTACCTGAGCATCACTGGGTTCGCGTGCGTAAAGAATGGGAAATTTAAAATAACCAAGTTATTTTTTTTATCATCGGCAGAGGGGGCAGAAGGCAGAAGGCTAAGCGTGGTAGTATTGTGATGGTGCATTTTCCGGGCAGCAGCGGTCTAACCTGCTAAACAGGCAGTCCCATACCTCTTCCACGGTACGTGCATCCAAGTTCGATGGAGACGTCGCGGTGGTGATGCGTCAACAAAGACGGACGGCGCCCGCGGTGGAGTCGCGATGCGATCTGTGGCAGCTTTACCCACCTCGTTGGGGTTCGCCGGCAGCCACTCCATCCGAACCTTTCATGGAGAGATCCCAGTCCAGCGCTCTTTTTTTTTTTTCCTCCTTCCAGAACCTCATCCCGCGACGACGGCGCCCGCTCCTCTGCTCCACCCACATTCCTCTTTGGCTCGCAAAATCCAGTGAGCTGAAGCGCTGATTCGCCAACGTGCCATGGAATTTTACATATGGTCGGGGACTCCGCGTGCGACAACGCGCGTCGGCCGGGAAGGGCTTTTTCTTCACAACCCCATTTTTGTCCTCGAGCCCACATGGAGCAGGAGTTAGAGGGGGAAAAGAACTGGGGATTCTGCTCGCGCGCTGCCTTTCCACGCCCGGTTTCCTCCGCTAGCTCGTACTGTTACGCGTTCCCCCCCGGACGCTTGGCTGGCCGATTCAATAGCAGAGACTTTCGGGCGCTTGAGGAATAACTCTGCACCGCCTCACGAGTAGGAGCCCCCTATTGTAGGTCCTCGGCCCCTTTTACCCACCGCCACTGCCACATGCAACCCACGAGTCTTGCAAGTTCTGTCCTGATCCTGTCGCTTTCACGTGCCAGCCCACTTGAGTAGCGCGGTAGGGCATCCCACGGCACGCTACTCACTGTAACTTATGCTCGAGGCCGGCCCGGGCTGACTCCCTACCGTCGAAGAGTCAGAGCCGTCTCCAGGCCCGTCAATATGGAAAAACATTTTCCGCCTTCGACTTGGTGAGTCTCGAGGCGCATGCAGTCTAAAGCACCACGCATGTAAACTGTGTACTGTCCATGTACCGTGTGCATAGCTACACATGTAAGCCGCAAGCAGCAAGCTTAGCAAGCTTAGCAAGCCCCAGGGACGAGAGGGGGATACCCCTGCCGCCGATCGCTTCTACCACCACCACCCATCTCGAACATGCCCACCTTTGCATTGGGAAAAAACTTCCTCGTCGCCCATGCCGTAGAGAGGCCCCTTACCTTGCCTGCAATTGTATGCCTCCTTGATAATGCAATGATGTCGTATGCGATGCATGCAACACGGGCGACCCTGAACGGCTTAGACGCGTGGGGACAAGCATTGGGCTGCAACGCTCGTGTCCGCCGCTCGACTTCTCGTTTTCTTGCCTCCTGCAGGGCAGCAGAGCCGCCCTTCCGACGCCGTGCCTGTTTGAGACGCACCCACACGCACCCACTCCCCTATCACCCACCGGCCTGTGCTGTGCAGCGCAGTGCTTGCTCTGGCCAGCGGGGCCTTGGAAAATACCTGGGGCGAGAGCGAGGCCGCCTGTGGATCCCGTAAACGTCGTCGCCGGTAATCTTACCGCGTTTTGTTACCGCTGCCGTCACGCCTCTACACATATATAATCTTTTATAGTTAGTGGGGAAACCCTTTCCTTCGTCGGGTTCTGGAAGATGTGGAGAATTGGGGCCGTGGGTCGTGGTGGTGGTGGTGGTGGTGGTGGTGCCTGATGTAGACCAGGGGGCGTCGTCGTCGTCGGGCTGCTCCACGGGGGGCGTCCCATGGGCTCCCATCATCAACCGCACGTGCTGTATAGTGGGTGGTGAATCGGCATGGGGAAATTTCCATACAGCAACGGCAGATCGCGGCGTTCGGTAGTTAGACGAAGGGGCTTTTTAATCAATCCGTAAATATATTCGGACGGTCTTTTTCCTTTTCCTTCTCTTTTTCATTTTTCCTTTTCTTTTCTTTTTCTTTTTTTTTTTTTT
>Ga0247757_10001173_pt1 | contig 18603 bp, 3 predicted proteins | sample UWRJL126311R4_FD_180929 | JGI IMG/M metagenome (GOLD analysis project Ga0247757, IMG submission 180929) | Plant litter microbial communities from Arlington Agricultural Research Station in Wisconsin, United States - UWRJ-L126-311R-4 | ecosystem: Environmental > Terrestrial > Plant litter >... | reverse complement strand
CTATAGTATTAGGACTTTTTAGCTCTTATAAAAGGGATAAAGTAACTCTAGGCTCTAGTCCTACTAGCTTTTATCCTAAAACCTTCGAGATTTTTCCTTTATATAATTTTTAAGTTATTATATAGTAGGGGAAATATTATTATCTTTAAGATCTTTTTAGTATACTTAAGATAAAAGTCTTATTTATAAATTTATTTAATTAATAATTAATAATAAAGATAGTTTTTAGTATTAAATATTATTAATTAAAAATAGGAGTTAATATAGTTTAGATAAATAGATAATTAGTAATATATTAAAGTAATATTAATATATATAACTCTTAATTAAAGATTAAATTAATAATAAAAGACTTTTTATAGGTATCTTTTATTCTAACTATATACTTATTTTAATTAGTAAAATCTATACTATTTATAGACTTTATTATATAATTTAATTAGTAGGTTCTATACTAATTATAGACTTTATTATATAATTTAATTAATAGGTTCTATACTAATTATAGACTTTATTATATAATTTCTTATTATATATCTAAGTTATACTTAGTATCTTAGCCTAGGTCTAAGTTATTAATTCTAGGCTATTAATCGTCCCTACTATTACTATTACTATAAGGCGTAGCTATAATACTATCTTTATAGCTTCTTTATTTTTTTAAATTATCTATATCTTCTATTTTCTTCTATATTCTCTATCTATCTATTAATAACCCTTAGACTATATAGCTTTAATAATTATCTATATCTAAATAATATTCTTTTTACTAGTTAATTTATTATAAAGCTTCTTTTTAAAGCTCTTATTTTATAATAGTTATACTCTATTTATAATCTAGATTAATTATTTCTTTTATAATCTTTTTACTATTAATATATTATTTAGTACTACTCTTACTTTTTTTCCTCTTTTTTACCTTATTAAATAATATATAATATATTATCTAAAATAGTATATTTAGACTATCTTAGATAGGTCTAGATATATATTATTAAATTTAGTATATTTATCTATACTAAGGGCTATATTCTAGATATTCTTCTTTATTCTATTCTTTAGGAATCTAGCTATATCTAGAATAAGATACTTAACTACTTTAAAGGTTATAAAAATATAATAGATACCTATATTAATAGGGTAAAGGATAGTAATATTATTATTATTTTAATAAAATATTATAGTAAAGTTAGTAATAGGCTTTATAGATAATCCTAATTAACTTAGGGATCCTATAGGTAATAGAGCGCCTATATATTTTAATATATATATATATCTTAATATAAATTTTTTCTTAAATAGTTTCTTTTAAATTATAGTATTTACCTAGGATATAATAAATTTTAGATAAAGTAGTTTAAATAAATAAAGAATTATAGATATATTTATATAGATTTTTATAAAGTATTAAAATTATATTTTATAGTTATACTCTTAGTAATACTATAGTAAAGCTATAATTTTATAGTTATTAAGATAATTATTAAGATATATTTAATAATTATAATACTAGATAATAGTATAATATTAGTATACTATAAACTATCTAAATATTATTAACTATTTTATAGTAGTTAAGATAGTAAATAATCTAACTATAGTTTTAAATCTTTTTAGCTTTTATAAAAGAGATATAGTAATACTAGCCCCTAGTTCTATTAGCTTTTATTCTAAAACCTTTAAAAAAAAAATTTTATATAATTTTTAAATTATTATATAGTAGGGGAAATACTATTATCTTTAAAATCTATTTAGTATACTTAAGATAAAAGTCTTATTTATAAATTTATTTAACTAATACCCTTAAAAGTAAGATAATTCGAAATAAAAAAGGGGGCTTTATAAGGGATATTTCTATCCCTTCTTTAAAAACTCTATAGGAATCCTCTAGGTTATATATAGTCCCCTTTTTCTCTATATAGTTACCCTTACTTCCTTAGATACTCTTTAAGGATTTATCTTATATACTATTATAATATATACTATTTATATCTACCTATTTTATCCTTTTATAAAATTATATAACTAGTAGTATAGCTCTATTATAATTATTAGAAGCTTTAGATAATTTATATTTATAAGGGATAAGTAGTAGAGCTATAATAGTGGCTATACTTAGTAATACTCTATACTATCTATAGATATATCTAGCACTCTTTCTCTTCAGCTAGATCTACAAACCATCGCCTCTGGCGCAACCCTATGGCAGGTGCGGGTCGGCCGTCCTCCCTGCTAGCGTCATCAAGGTGTTCGTCCGGTTCTCGAGATATACTCATACTCAGCCTAGGTGTATGCGAATTCGCCTTCAGCATGGCCTGTCCATGTTAGCCTTTACTTCGCCACATTGTGGGCTGCCTAACCGCACCCCACTTCGACCTTAGCTTATCTAACTCACACCTCACACAACCTTTGCTACAGCAGTGCATAGCAGCGTTGCTATGCTACGCTTGCAGACGCAATACGTTGGTATAGCACAGCGTCGTATTTCTCTGCATACTTGCCTGCTAACCAACCCTGCAGCCGATCATCCATTTGCCGCAGAAGCAGCAGCACGATAGCCTCTCTGTGCCGCATGGAAGAGGCATCGCACAGCGGTGAGCTCCTCCCGGCATGTTTGAACACGAGTCATGTGTGCAGCATTATAAAAAAGAATGTCCTTATTTGCGCACAACTAAGGGAGTGTGGGACCGCGCAAACCTCCCACAACCTCCCACAACCTCCTCCCATCGCTACAAGGTGGACATTTTTGCACACCAGGTTGCTTTCAAGCAGTTCACGACTGGCGAGATAGACCGCCATCCTTGCCGTGCGTAGCGCCGACGAGTGGCTTGTACGTGTTCGGATTGAGCCGATCAATGGGGCCGAGCAGATTCTTCGCGCTTCCAAATTGAATCGTACCCGAATGAACGCTCACCTCAAGCCCAGGTACGTCGCTGTTCGGGATAGTCTGGCCCTTGGACTAAATATTACGCAAACACCCGTTAGCGTCTTTTCTTCTATTCGATTTGTTCCCCCCATCTCCCCATTAGAGTAGGACAACTTACATTCACCACGCCCCAAACCAGATTCTGTTCCAGGTAAGCTTCAATATCGCCTTCCTTGACGCTCGAGAGCTCGGAGAAATTTGGGTTAGCAGCGAGCCGCAGCAGCTTGTTAGAGATGGGGATCTGCGCCGAGGACAGGACGCCCCCCTTCTTCTGCTGCTTACAGTTCTCGCACGCGGGCGAATCACCATCGAGTTCGAGGCTGGTGCTGAAGGTGTTGACTGTGCCGAGCGTGAGCTTCTTCTGCTCGCGCGTCGTCGGGTCTTGGTAGGTGAGGAAGACAAAGATCTTGTACGGGCTACCGTTCAAAGCGTATCTATATAGGGGGTTTTCCCGTCAGTCAAGAATGACTCAAAAGCAAGGAAAGGCCTGCGGATGGTTGCGCTCACCGGTCGTAAGTCACGTTCACTAAGAAATCAGGCGATGTGTCGCCCTCGTTGCCAGGCACTTCCTGGTGCAGCATCAAGCGCTCGAGCGGCTCACCGTAGAGCTTCTTGATCTGCTCCAACACCGCCTCCTTGGGTGGATGGCCGATGAGCTCGGGGTAGGTATAGCTCAGCTGCTCAAAGTGGCGGTTCTTGCTGTCGGCTGCCGAGTTGTAAATGGTGCGTTGGGTGTCGCTGTGGAACGGCGCCAGTGGCGTGTTGGCGTCATCAGGGTTGGTCAACCATTCGCTGTCATTGAGATATTGCCAAAGAGCAAGGAGGCGGTCGATCATACTGTGGAATATATGAGTACTTGGCTGTTCCAGCGTCGGATTCTCGAGTGTACTTGCCAATGGTGCAGCCAGAAGGATGGATCAAAGGCCGCGACGGGCACGTAAGCCATGTGGCCCAAGCCCCCGTTGGTCCGCTGCTGCGGCCAATCCGTGCTTCCTCCCGTCCAGTCCTACTTAGAGTCAGCTTGCAAAAACCAGGCTGCTTGTATCCTGCGAGAGACAGAGATTGCGTACATGGATATGGTTGTGCACTCCCTCCAGCGAGAGGACATCCAATGGGCCAACGTTACCCGAGACCGCCGTTGTGGCGAAGGCGTCGTATGAAGTGTACTCGTAGAGGAACAGGCGCAGAGTGGCTTCGGTAATTTTGCGCCCTGTGTCCTGGCCTTTGTCGCTAACCAGCGTGAGGTCTTCCAAGGCCTCTTGGACATATTGGTCATTGACAACACCATTCACCCAGCCTTTCGCTGAGTCGTTTGTGATAATGCCGTAACGGCTTGTGGCATAGGCATCGCCAGTCTGGCACTGCTGAGCAAGGATCATAGCGAATTGTGGTATTGGATATCTTACCTGCGCACTTCCATTGCTGTCACTGACTACGTAATCGATGGCAAACTGCTTCATAGTGACTTCATCTCCCATGCGCACTTTGGCGCCGTTGACGGTGTTGGTGAACTTGTTGAGCGGGTTCACGACTGTCTTGGTGGCACCATTCGTGGATGTTTGGTCAAGTATCGTGACATTAGCTCCAAGGACAATGTTAGGAAAGCCGAACTGTTTGGTATCTGACTGAGGGATAGCCCAGTCCCAGAACGGCAGACGCCACTGCTTGGCCGCGTCCGTCCACTTCTGCTTGTTAGCTGCTGCCACTGTTGGGATAATCTTGTTGATCATGGTCTCATAGAGCAGTTGCTGCAAGGGGTGTGAGTCAGCATGTTCAGTGGTCGACCGCATAACATTGCAACATACCTCGACTAGTAGCATGTACGGTCTGTGGAAGGTGGGAAATAGCGTGCTGTTGTGCTTGCAGTAGTTGCCGTTGCCCTCATGGTCCCATGGGACCTTTGGGAGCCAGTGAATACCTGATCAGAGAAGTCAGCGTTGTGTCGTTACAAAGGCTGCCATCAGCTAACCAGCAACTCTGTAGTAGGACAGCTGATCGGTGACCGGATTCACCTTCTGAAACTCGGCCATGGCCTGGATGAACAGAGACACCTGGATCTGGCTGGTTTCATTTGTATCGGTCGACCACGCACTCAGTTCCTTTCGCGGGTGGACCCCATCGGGGATACCTTGAATGGGGTAGCTAGGCGTCGTCATGGTGAGAGGCACACGGAGCAAAAGACGGGTTTAATCAAGCTCAGTTGCACTGGAACGTGCTGTTTTAGGACGGCATCTAGTTCGAGAGTAACGACATATATATACTCCTAACGGTCCCACTTTTCTTTAGGCTCAAAAGGCACCATGTTCAAGCGAGTCATGTCAGAACTAGTTACGAAGGAGGCTAAAGTAAAAGATCCTAGGAAGGATGTGAAGAGACTTGTTGTCCGCAGCTAATTAGCAGCGTTGTCAGGCAAGCGGTGCCGGGGCGGGATATGCATGGGCTATTCCGCTGGGATAGTGATGACTGCAGCAAGGCAACTCATGCAATCATCTCCAGATCATGTGTGCGCCACTAGCTGAGAGAAGCTGAGAAACGTGAGGGGCAACCTCGCTTTATTTCACCGAAACAGTTCAATTGTTCGGTCTGAGTGGGAGATTCTTGTGATGACTGCATCTTCCAGTCCCTCCTCCGTTGTCAGCAAAGCTAAGCCTTGCCGGCACTCTTCACCAAGGTGAGCTGCCAATACCTAGGGGTGAATATATGTTACCTGAAGAGAAAGCGACAGAGAAATATGCACGTTTCGGCGTCTGCCTAGTGTATGCAAGTGGGGTATGAGTGGATTAGTGGCGTGCCACCACCACTGCAGCCGTTTTCTGAGGTTTCCCAAACAACTTCTGTTCTCTGCGAGTGGCTGCGCAAAGATACGATACCAATCTACTCATGATGCCCCATCGTACGTGTGCAGAACTTAAGGCACCCGGCTGGCCACATACGCACATCAGCTCCAGCAGCTCTTCCGGTTCCCATAGCACTCCAGCTGCGGACGCAGCGCCTTTTGTGCCTGTCTTGACCTTGCATGCATTATGGCCACCATTGTACGTCTACTGCTGCGCGCCATAGGGCATTGTTACGAGCTGCAGCGAGCTGGCACGATCTAGCCCAAGCCACACAATAGGCTGGTCATGCAGGCCATTTAGAGTTTTATCGTGAGTTAGGCTCGAGCCGAACAGTCCGGCATTCGGACGTATGCTCAGCAGTGCCAGTACGATGCAGTATCCGGGGGCTGGATCTCAACGTACCGGACGCAAGAACAAAGTGGAGACAAAAGGTGCTTGTTCTAGCGTAGCCTTGTGGCTCACTTAGTTATCCCATGCGCGCTAGCCCACATCAGGCAGCTTCTTAGTCAGCTCTCTCCTCCCGTATCCATCCATAGTATACGGGAGTCTGGTCATATGCTAACCACAATCGCTCTTCGACGCTATGCTCTGATGTAGCGAAAGCTTAGTGCGGTGCGAGTTAGATTAATCTGAGGCGGAAGCGGGGTGCAGCTGGGCAGGCCACATTGTGGTGTAGTAAGTAGAGCTGAAATGTGAGGTAAGCCAAAGGCAATTTTGCATGGCACTAAACTAATGAGATGAACACCTTGGTAACGCTAGCAGGGAGGATGGCCGATCCGCTCCTGCTATAGAGTTGTGCCGGAGGCGATGCATAGAGGTCCGCATGGACGATGTGATGGAGGTTAAGCCCTATGCATGCGCGCCCTGGGTAGCCAGGCCCGCAGTGGTGATATGCGAGGATGAAGAACAGGCGCAAGACATCATCGACGACTACAGACCAGGCCAGGTAGACATCTACGTGGACGCGTCGGTTCGCAACGGGCGGGCAGGAGTTGGTATATACGCCACGCCGTCCAAGGTGTCCATCTCAAGGACGGTAGCCAGCTCGGATTAGGTAGACGCACACATGACGGAACTACTGGCAATCAGCGAGGCGGCCAACTGGCTATGGAACCCATCATGCATGGCCATGGACCAGGCCGGGTTTCCCACGCCAGCATCTAAGATACGCATCTTCTTGGACTCGCAGTCGGCGCTGCTGTTAGTGCAGAGCTGGAGGTCGAGCGCGTGCCAAGAGGTAGTAGGCGAGATCGTAAAGAAGCTATAGATAAGCAACATCACGCTATACTAGATTTCCAGCTACTTAGGCATTAAAGGAAACGAAGAGGCTAATTAGCTTACTAAGGAAGCGACATAAGAGGAGAGCGAGCTACCTCTATAGCAAGATAGGCGGCCGTAGTATCTAGTAAAGTAGGCGCTAAAGAAGGTGGATATTACGACTAGACCGCTTCTAGTAGGACGACCTAATATAGGCAAGTTTATAAGAAAAAATAGACGCGGCAGTCTACCTTGGTAAGGCGGCGGTACTGTACTAGTAACTAAACAGCGCTAAAGCTACGATCCTTATATAGCTCTAGATATATAAGATAAGGCTTAATATATACCTCTATAAGATTAAGGTAGTAGAGATAGTAGAGTACGAGTATAGGCTAATAGAATCAATCCTATACTTTCTCTTCTACTATAGGAAATAGGAAAGGCCGAGATAGAAGCTCCAGCTATAGTATAGAGGGCGATTTAGGGACCTTTTATACGCACTTAGGGGCTACTTAAGATGGTAGGAAGGAGCTAAAAGTATTAATAGGCCGATAGAGAGATAGAAGCTAGATCTAGAGGTAGTATAAGCCACGATTTAGTTTATAATAGAGACGAGATACCTATAAACTAGTAGCTAAGATATAGTAAGTATTAAAGATAATAATAAGTGATAATAACTATAAATTCCTACGCCTATACTATAGCTAACCAACTATACCTACGTTAGTAGCGAGTCGCGACCTATAGCCTCTACTAGCGTGCTACTAATTAAGAAGTATATAATACTAGAACTACCCTATAGATAGGGGACCCTAGAAAATAATATAGCTTATTATTAACTTCTAATTATATATAGTATCTAGTAGCGTATTACTTTTCTTTTTTTCTTTCTTTCTTTCCTATATTAAATATAGTATTAGATACGCGATTAGTAGGTCTTATAGTTTATAAGGATAGGTATAGGCTCTAGTATTAAGAGTAAATAAGGTAGGTTGGTTTTATTTTAGCTATACTAAGATAAGGAAGAGAATAGGTATAAAGATTTAGTAAGACTATATAGTATTTAAACTTATTAATATACTAATATCTTACTAGGGCTAGGATTCTACTATAGCTTTAAGTAAAAGGTCTAATTATATAATAAAGTAGTCTATTATAATCCTAATACTTAGTTAAATTTCCTAATTCTCCTATACTATTTAATAGTAAATTAACTATAATATTTAACTAATAGTAATTATATATAAAGAATAAGCTATACTTAAATAAGGACTAGTTTATAAAAGAAGACCTATAAGATATATAGAAATATATTATTATATATATAACTACCTATATAGAGAACCTTATAAAGGATTAGCTTAAAATATTAATTAAAGCTTTTTATAATAATAATTAGTCTATTAATAGTAAATTTCTAATAGATACTATAAAATAATCCTTTAGTAATTCTTATAAGGAAGAGAAAGTATATTAAGCCTTCTTTTATCTATATCTATATATAGTAGCTAATTTCTCTAGCTTCTAGGTAGAATTTATAACGGGCCTACCTTTTTATAAGTAAAGGTGGTTCCTTAGGTTGGGTACTAGTTATTAAGAATAGGAGTTAATATAAGTAAGAATAAATAGGTGATTAGTAATATATTAAAGGGATACTAATTCTAGAGAGGATATTAATATATATAACTCTTAATTAAAGATTAGATTAACGATAAGAGATTCCCTATAGGTATCTCTTCCTCTAATTATATACTTTTCTAGATTAGTAAAATCCACGCTACTTATAGAATTTATTATATAACTAAATTAGTAAGTTCTACGCTAGTTATAGACTTTATTATATAACTTAATTAGTAAGTTCTATATTAGTTATAGACTTTATTATATAATTTTAATTATATATCTAAATTATATTCGGCTTCTTAACCTAAATCTAAGTTATTAATCCTAGGCCACTAGTCGTCCCTACTATTACTATTACTATAAGGCGTAGCTATAATACTATCTCTTCCTCTAGTTCTTCCTCTAGTATATTAATCTATTTTATTATCCTAGAGTATATATATTATAGTACCTCTACTTTCTATATTATTTCCTTCGCCCCTTATACCTTCCCTAGCTATAGTTAAGTATAGGCTATTAGCTAATTATATTAAGAGGTCTAGTATTAAAGTTATACCTTACTCTTATTATTCTCGACTTAAGTTAAAGTATATTACTTTAGCTTCCTATACTTCTAGGTAGCTTACCTATAAAGAGTGCGTTTATATAAATAGTTATTATTCCTATAATATCTCTAGTATTACTATTACTAATAGTATATTCTATATATAGATACTATAGTTTCTACTTATATATATTAGTTTAATCTATAAACTATTCTTAAGAGAAGCTTAAAGCTAAAATTATAGCTATAGAGAAGAGGTAAGAGTTTCTTCTTAATAAGGTTACTCTAACTCGCGTAAGATTATTATATTTTTACTAATAAAAAGCGTTTCTTAATAAGTAGGAGGTTAATTAGTCTCGCCTTTTTAAGGCTTAGTTTAAAGATTTTAAGAGTAATAATTCCCTTAGCCTCTTTAAGCTCTTATTAGGCGACGTTCTATCTAGTAGAGGTAATATCTCTCTAAATTTACTATAAGGCGATCTACTTGATTTCTTATCTCCTAGTTTTCTTTAATCAATAGGTTAGAATAAAACTCTATTAACTTCTTAGGGTAATTAAGGTTATCTTCTAGTTACTAGCTATCCTTTATTATTTATTCTTAGCTATTTTACTAGATAGTAGTTTCTTCTATTCCTATATTAGTATCCTAAAATCTTATCTACTTCCTATTCTTCTTTTTATTCCCTATAAGTACTTACCTTATAAATTATAGGTTATATATCTTTTAGTACTTTCTCTAGAAGTAAGATATAAAATATTAGGTATATCTTTATATCTCTTAGTAATATTAATTTGTATATTACTAGTCCTACTTATTTTTTAATTTTATATAGGCCTATTTTAGTATAGTCTAATTTTAAATTAGGTCGCTTACTTTTTATATTTTTTTATAATAATTATACCCTATCCCCCTCTCTAAATTAGGGTCCCTCCTAGTATATCTGATTATAGTATTTCCCTATCTAAGAATATAAAAATTCTATATCTTCTTTTAATTATTAATATATATTCTAAATTTATTATATAAATTCTTCTCCTTAGGGTATTTATATCTCGATTTTTCTTAGGATATTATATATTTTTAGTTCGTAACTATAATTTATAAAAAATAGTAATATTCCTATTACTATATTAATTACGCTATTATAAGCTAATTATACTATTAGTAGTAGTACTATCTAGTTATCTTACTAGTAGTTTAGATAGTATCTTAGGAATTATTCTACTATTTAATTTATTCTTTTTAATTATCTATCTATTTATAGATAATATACTATTAATATACTATATTTAATTCCTATATTAGCTATTATTATCTACTAAAATCTAGACGTAAATCTAATATCTCTATTAGTAATTACCTTATCTAGTATTCTATATTAACTAATTATAGTATCTATAAATCTCTATACTACTTCTTCTACTTTAGTTTATTCCTTATATAGTCTAAAGTATAAATATTTCGTAGCCTTATCTATAATAGTTATAATTCTATTATATTTATATTTATTTACTAGATCTTTTAACTTTAATAGTCCTATTATAAAGTCTATTATAATAACTCCTTATAATTATTCTAGTATTTCTACTAGTACTAATTCGCTATATAGAAGGTACCTACTATATTTATTTCTCTAATAATCTATATAGTCCTTTAATACCTCTATAACTAATTTCCTTACTTTTAGTATATAGTATATTTATTAAATCCTATCTAAGGTTTTCTCTATTTCTTAATATCTATATACTAGTACTTTATAAAATTATCGTATAAATTCTCTTTAAATCTTAGTTAGTACGTAGATTCTATCGAAGACCTAAAATAAGTCTCCTTTCTATTCTCTATTCTATTTACTAACGTCTTCGTTTTATAGTATATCCCTAATTATCTAGTTCTATTCTATTTCTTCTAGTTCTATATTTACTACTAGCTATAGTTTATTTATAATTAGGTATCCTTATTAGTTTTCGATTAATATTATTCCTATTACTCTAACGTCCTTCTAAAGGTCTAGTCTTCTACTTAGCGCGTCTACTAGTAGATTTTCTAATCCTTTTATATAAATTATCTAAAATTTAAAACTTACTAGGTATTCCTACTATTATATATACCTTTAGTTTAGATCCTTATTCATTATAAACCCTATTAGGTTCTTATAGTCTATATAAACCTTCGTAGGGTATCTTACTCCCTATAAGTATACTCTCTATTACTTAAATACTTTATAGATTACGAGTATTTCCTTATTATAAATTAGGTAATTTAACTCTACTTATTTTATTTATTTTAAGAAATATTCTATAAGGTATAGATCTCCTTTTTTATCCTTTTATAATAGTGCTATCCTATAGACTAAATTTAATAAATCTATTATAATAATTACTTTATATTCTAGGTTAAATATTTTAAGTATTAGGTATTCTACGAATTTCCTTTTAATCTTATTAAAGGATTCTTGATATTTATTTATCTATCTAAATTTAATATTCTTCTTTATTAACTTTATTAGTAGTTCTATAAGCTTTAACCACCCTACTATAAACTTCTTATAAAAGTTATATAGTCTATTAAACCTTTATATATTTATAATATTCTTAGGTATTAGCTAGCTTAATATTTGCTATACCTTTTCTAGTTTAATCTTAATTTTCCCTAGTTCGATAATAAATCCTAAAAAATATATTTCCTTTATATAGAATTCGCATTTCCTTATATTAAGATATATCTAGTTTTTTGCTAGTTTCTCTAAAATTGTGTATATATAAACCTTGTATTCTTCTTCTTCCTCTAAGAAGATTAAAATATTATCTAGGTATATAAATACGAATATATCTAAATATTCCTTTAGTATAGTATTTATTCTTTCTTAGAATACTACTGGTATGTTTATTAATCTAAATGGTATTACTTAGTATTTATATAACCTATATTATATTCTAAATACTATTTTCTATTTATCGCCTTTCTTAATTCTAATTTAGTAATATATATTTTTTATATCTAGTTTCGTAAAGATCTTTACTCTCCTTATTATATTTTATAACTATAATATTAATAGTAATAGGTATCGATTCTTCTTTATTATTGCGTTAGTCTTTCGATAATCTATATAGAATCGTAATTTATCTATTCCCTTTTTTGCTATAAAGGTTATTCTATAAAATATAGATAATTATAATTTTTAAATCTATCCTTTCTTAAGCGTATTCTTAATATACTCCTTTTAGATTTATTATTCTTTCTTAGTTATTCGATAAATTAGTCCCTATCCTAGGTTTTTTCCTTCTTCTAGTTCGATCTCTAGGTCTTATAGCCTATATTCTAGCAAGTATTATTCTGGTTCCTATAACTATAATTCCTATTTTTTATATTCTTTAGGGAATTTCCTAATATATAGTTCAATATTTACTTTTAATTTCTCTATTTTATATATAATTATTTCCTTCTACTAGTCGATTATTAGGTTTACTATCTTTAGCTATAGTATCCCTAGGATTATATCTTGATTATTATCGATCTATATTATATCTATTTTAATATTATAGAGTTCTAGTCTATCTATTCTTAATATTAAGGGTTTTATCTTAAATTATACTAGTTCTTAGAATAGGTTTCCTTCGATTATTACTATTATTCTTGGCTGTACCTTTTAGGTATATTATATTCTATTTTATTTAATAAACTTCTTTAATATAAAGTTCCTAGTAGCTCTACTATCTACTATTATTTAGACCCTTTATTCTTAGTATATTCCTTTTATAGTAATATATAGTCTATATATTCCCTTTAATTCTTCCTTCTTAGGCTAGTATTAAGTATTCACCTTCTTTTATACGTATTTTAGATATTTATTTTCTATATATTTATACTATAGTCTTCCTAAGATATATTCTTCTAGTAATAGTTTTCCTAGTATTATAATAATATATCTAGATAGTCACTCCTCTATTAGGTACTGTCTATAGACTTTATTTCTTAATATAATATCAATAAATCGATCTTATTCTCGTCTCTCTAGCTAAGTATTATACCTTTATTTTAGTCCTATATATATTTAGTATCTCCTATTAATATATAATATCTATACTAACTTATAGTATACTAGGTATTATATATATATCCTTTTATTATCCCCTTCTTAGTATTTATATTCCTAGGGTTTCTCTAAAATTAGTATAATATATTTTACTAGTATCCTTAGTATATAAGCTTCTTCTAGCTATTATATCTTTTTAACTAGTTACTTTTACTTATTTCCTATTAGTATCCTTCCTAGGGTAACGTAATTATAGTTTAGCTACTATAGAAATAAAGTAATTTTCGTATTCCTTAGATTATAAACCTTCTAGTCTTTATAGATTTATTTAATTATTCGATTACTTAAGCCCTACTCTATAAACGTCTATTCTTTCTTAGGTCCTTTAGTTTCTATTAATTCTAAACTAAGGCTTTTAGTTATTTTAGTATATTCTATTATTATTTTATTCTTTATAGGTACCTTTTATATACTTGTTAGTATTATTATTTAGGATAGTATTAGTTATCCTTCCCCTAATAAGTCTAATTTCTACTTATCCTATTATACTTCTACCTATTCTTAGGTTTTTTTAAGGTTTACTACTAAGTGTTCTTTCTTTAGTTTTTATAGAAACTATCCTAATTCTTGCTTACTTAATAGGTAGATTAAATAGGAATTATTATAATAGAAGGTCTAATATATATAGTTATACTTAAGGTTCACTAATATTTTATCCTTTAGTTCTTCCTTCTTTTCTTCCTTTTTATCCTTTAAATAATAATCCTTCTTTATATATCCTTTCTTTCTATACTTAAAGCATGTTAACTCCTTATTTTTATTTCTATTCTAATTTTAACCCCCTTAGCTTCTATATTCCTATAAGTAATAGCTTTTCTTATTATATTTAAAGTATATTATATTCTTCTTCTTTTCCTTATTTATATCTAGTACTATTAGGTCCCTATAGTTCTATTATAGATTTATATTTTTATTAACCTAGTATTATATATACTTATTACCTTCTCTCTATTCTTATAATTTATTATTAATTTTTATTACCTAAGCCTTTATTACTATTAATATAGTTAATAGGTCTATTTAGATTATTTCGTATTAAATTTCTAACTTAAGTCCTTCTTTAAACCTAGCCTTAAGGGATTCCTTATTCTACTATATATTTATTGTAAGTTGTTTAAAGGTTAATATATATTCTAGTACTCCTTTATCTTATTTAACCTTAATTAACTATTCCTTAGCCCTTCTTATAATATCTATATCTTTAAAGGCTAATTTAATCTTATTAATAAAGTACTAGTAGTTGCTAAAAATCGCTACTATCTCTACTCGCTGTTTATATAGTACGTTTATTTAAAAGTCTATTAGGTATAGTTTAAACTAATTTATAGCTTTTCCTATAAAGTATACTAATATAAATAATACCTTCCTTTCTTCCATATCTAACTAGACTAACTATATATCTAGGTATAGTATTACTCCTACTAAGAAGCTTTATAGCTTATTATATATTCTATTAAACCTCTTAAGTATTAGAAGTTTTAATAGCTTAGCTATTATAGCCTTCTTAATCTATTTAACCATCGCTTTATTGTCGTTCTAGTCCTAGCCTAATACCTATAGTATATCTTTAGCTACTTTTAACTTTTATTATAGCTCTTAGTTTTATTCTAGGAGAGTTTATAAGATCGTTTAGATCCCTTAGTTCTCTCCTCTAAGTTTATTAATTTTAAGTTTAACCTTTACCTAGTCTATTAGGTCTAAACTATAGGTCGATATTCTCTAGTCTTATTCTTCTATATTAGTTAGCTAAATTATATATAAACTTATATATCGCCCTTCCTACTTTAAGATTATTAAAGTATAATAGGCCTACCTTCTTATAAGTAAAGGTAGTTCCTTAGGTTAGGTACTAGTTATTAAGAATAGGAGTTGATATAAGTAAGAATAAATAGGTAATTAGTAATATATTAAAGGGATACTAATTCTAGAGAGGATATTAATATATATAACTCTTAATTAAAGATTAGATTAATAATAAGAGATTCCCTATAGGCGTCTCTTCCTCTAACTATATACTTCTCTAGATTAGTAAAATCTATACTACTTATAGAATTTATTATATAACTAAATTAGTAAGTTCTATACTAGTTATAGACTTTATTATATAACTTAATTAGTAAGTTCTACGCTAGTTATAGACTTTATTATATAATTTTAATCACGTATCTAAATTATATTCGGCTTCTTGGCCTAGATCCAAGTCATCGATCCTAGGCTACCAGTCGTCCCCACTATTACTATCGCTGTAAGGCGTAGCCGTAATAGAATTTTTCTAATTTATAACCTAATATAAGCTCTCTACTAACTAGTAGATAGAGGAATTCTATAATAGACTAATAGACCCCTTATATATTAACCTAAGCTATAATATTACTCTATTTAAAGATAACTATAAAAGATTTATTATAAAGATTTATACCCTAGCTTATATAACTACTACTACTAATAAATATATAGCTATATATATTAAATATTATATAAAGAAGATAGTAATTCTATTTAAATCTTATATATCTATATTAACTTAAGTAGTAATATCCTTATTACCTCTTCCTTACTCTTATACTCTAGCTACTATACTAATCTAGGTAGAGTAACTAACCTACTACTATTATTATAAACTTAATTATATAATTTATTTATATCTAAGTAAGCTAGTAGAGTAGAAGGCTATTAAATAAATTAATAAATAAATAATAAAGCTTCTACCTAATATTAAAGAGGAAATATTTTATAAAGTAACTAAAAGATTATTTAATAAAGAATTAGAAAAAGTATTATTTTAAGGGAAGTCTCTTCTTTAAAATTACCTAATAAAGCTATTAATATATATAATTAACTATTTAATAATAAATAATTTATTATACTATACTAAATCTTAATAAATAGATTAATAGTTTAATTAAACACTTTTATTAATACTAAAGCTAGTAGCTATATCCTAGTCTATTCTAAATATCTCTATATAATTAAGAAAAAGCTTTATACTTTAATATATAGTATAGAAGTAATACCCCTAATAGATTATAATAGTTATTTAAATAGATAAGTAGATAAGTATATATAGATAGACCTAGTACTTAATAGCTATCGCCTATATACTTACTTTATATTCTATAATACTAGATATTATAATATAATTATTAGAAAAAAGCTTCTAAAGGATATAGATATCTAGCTAGATTATAAATAATAAAGTCTTTACTAGCCTAATAATATAAAGATTATATTATAGCTACGTCTTATAATAATAGTAATAGTAGGGACGACTAGTAGCCTAGGATTAATAACTTAGACCTAGGCTAAGAAGCTAAGTATAATTTAGATATATAATTAAAAATTATATAATAAAGTCTATAACTAGCGTAGAATTTACTAATTAAGTTATATAATAAAGTCTATAACTAGTATAGAATTTACTAATTAAATTATATAATAAAGTCTATAAATAGTATAGATTTTACTAATCTAGATAAGTATATAGTTAGAAAGAAAGACGCCTATAAAAAGTCTCTTATTATTAATTTAATCTTTAATTAAGAGTTATATATATTAATATCCTCTCTAGAATTAGTATTACTTTAATATATTACTAATTACCTATTTATTTAATCTATATTAACTCCTATTCTTTATTAATAATATTTAATATAAGGAACTACTTTATAAAAAAGTAGGCCTATTTACTTTAATAATCTTTAAAATAAAAAAGATAAGTATAAGTTTATATATAAATCTAGCTAACTAATATAAAAGGATAAAATATAAAAATATTAGCTTATAGCTTAGATAATATAGACTAGGCTTAATTAAGAAACGAAATTAATAAACTTAGAGGAAAGAACTAAGGAATCTAGATAATTCTATAGATTCTTTTAAAATAAAACTAAGAGCTATAATAAAGAGTAAAAGTAGCTAAGTATATACTCTAGGTACTAGGTTAGAACTAGAATAATAATAAGGTAATAGTTAAATAGATTAAAAAGGCTATAATAGCTAAGCTATTAAAACTTCTAATACTTAAAAGGTTTAATAAGATATAAAATAAACTAAAAAGCTTTTTAATAGGTATAATATTATACTTAGATATATAATTAGTATAATTAGATATAGAGGAAAGGAAGGTATTATTTATATTAATATACTTTATAGGAAAAGCTATAAATTAGTTTAAACTATACCTAATAGATTTTTAAATAAATATATTATATAAATAGAATAAAGAGATAATAGCGATTTTTAATAACTACTAGTATTTTATTAATAAGATTAAGTCGGCCTTTAGAAATATAGATATTATAAAAAGGGCTAAGGAATAGTTAATTAAGATTAAATAGGATATATTAACCTTTAAATAGCTTATAATAAATATATAATAGAATAAAGAATCCCTTAAAACTAGGTTTAAAGAAGGACTTTAATTAGAAATTTAGTATAAAATAATCTAAATAGATCTACTAGCTATATTAATCATAATAAAGGCTTAAATAATAAAAATTAATAATAAATTATAAAAATAAAGGGAAGGTAATAAGTATATATAGTATTAGGTTAATAAGAATATAAACCTATAATAGGATTATAAAGACCTAATAGTATTTAATACTAATAAAAAAAAAGAAGAATACTATATACTTTAAATATAATAAGAAAAGCTATTATTTATAGAAATACTAAAGCTAAAGGGGTTAGAATTAAAACTAAAATAAGAATAAAAAAGTAATATATTTTAAATATAGGAAAAAAGGATATATAAAAAAGGACTATTATTTAAAAGATAAGAAGAAAGATAATAAAAAGCTAATAATATAAATAATAGTAAAAGAAAAAAAGAAAGAAGAACTAAAAGATAAGATATTAGTAAACTTTAAATATAATTATATATATTAGACCTTTTATTATAATAACTCTTATCTAATCTATTTATTATATAAATAAGGATTAAAATAGTTTTTATAAAAACTAAGAAAGAAATATCTAATAGTAAATTTTAAAAAAATTTAAAAATAGGTAGAAGTATAATAAGATAAATAGGAATTAGACTTATTAGAGGAAAGATAACTAATACTATCCTAAATAATAGTATTAGTAAATATATAAAAATTACCTACTAGAAGTAAAAAAAAGGTAGAATATATAGTACTAGTTAAAAAATATTACTATAATACTAAGGGCTACCCTACTAAAACACGTCTCGTAATTTTAGTATTAATTAAATAAATTTATAAATAAGACTTTTATCTTAAGTACGCTAAAAAGATCTTAAAGATAGTAGTATTTCCCCTACTATATAATAACTCGAAGATTATATAAAGGAAA
>Ga0247757_10001172_pt1 | contig 18614 bp, 16 predicted proteins | sample UWRJL126311R4_FD_180929 | JGI IMG/M metagenome (GOLD analysis project Ga0247757, IMG submission 180929) | Plant litter microbial communities from Arlington Agricultural Research Station in Wisconsin, United States - UWRJ-L126-311R-4 | ecosystem: Environmental > Terrestrial > Plant litter >... | reverse complement strand
AATGCGGCCCAGATGTCGAGGACGACGGCGATACCGTTGTAGCCGTTCTCGTTCCGCAGATAAGCGGCAACGCGATCCCGCAGACTCGGTGTCGCGACGGTCAGTGGCGGCGACGCGGCACGCAGGTGCGGCGTGGTCGGGCGCGCGCTCGGTGGTGTCTGCACCGATTGCGTGGTGTGTACCTGCATGCGCGAATCCCCCGGGACGGCCTGAGGATTCTCACTCTAAGTGTGCTGAACGTACAGTGCAGTCAATTTGACACTCACGGATGGCAATTTGCCAGATAAATCACACTATCCTGGCATCCGAGGTAACTGACTGCGGTGCGATCACCGAGCCTGGGCGCGGTCCGACCCGAAGATCCGCTCGGCAGCCATTCCCGCGAGGTCACTGAGTATCTGCACGTGGCCGGTGCCCCAGAGGCGCGGTTTGATGTCGAAAACACACAGCGTACCGATGGCGTGTCCCTCGAGATCGGTCAGCGGAATGCCCAGGTAGGACACCAGGGTGCCGTCCTCGACGGCCGGGTGGTTCTTGAACACCGGGTCGACGCGAGCATCCTCGAGAATCAATGACTGGCCGTTTGCCACAGCGTACTGACACATCGACCGCTCCAATGGCGTCTGTCGTTCCCCCGTGATGTCACATCCGAGGCCGACCTCGCTCTTGAAGAATTGCCGATCGACGTCGACGAGGGTCATGCAGGAGAACGGCGCGTTGAGCGCCTGGGACGCCGCACGGGTGATCCGGTCGTACAACTCTTCGGGCGGCGAGTCCAGCAGGCCGGTGGCATACAGTGCGCGCAACCGGTCGGGGTCGGCGATCACGGTCGACACGCTGGGCATGTCGGTACCGGCAAACACTCCCGACGCCGACAGATGGTCCATCAGATCCGCGACGGCGTGCCCGTCGGCCAGGCGGCGGTCGGCCACCATTTTGGATGCCACGGCCCGGGCCACGTAGGTGTTCACGTCCTCACCGGCGTCGCGCGCGCACTGCTCGAGCTCGCGATTGAGCCACTCGTCGAAACGCTTCAGCGAACCGGTCACCCATACACGGTATCTGACAATGGCGTCAGTGGTTGCCAGAGCAACAGAAAGTGTTGGTTACGCATAGCCTGGGTTGGTGCCCGCCCGCCATCGTGACGCTCGCACCTACCCGGTTGCCCTCGTCGCCGGCGGGACGGTCGGCGCCCTGGTGCGATATGCGGTCGCGACGACGTGGCCGTATCCCCGTCAGATGTGGGTGTCGACGACGGTGATCGCCGCCGTGGCGTTCCTGATCGCCGGATTCCTGGTGTCGATCGGTCTGACGTCAGCGCTGCGTGTCGGCATTGTCGGAATGTGCGCCGCCGCAGCGAGTTTGAGCGCCTGGGCAGTCCTCACCATCAGCCAGCCACCGAAATTGTCGATCGCCTTCCTGCTGGGTACGCCTGCGGCGGCGGCCATCGGGCTTTTCTGCGGGCTGCTGATAGCCCGCGTGGTGAGCCGGTGACCTGGCTGCTCGTTGCGATCGGCGGTGCGCTCGGTTCGACCGTGGGCGCGCTGCTGATGCGCCGGCCCTCGGCGACGCGTCTGACGGTGGCGACCGCGACGGTGTGCCTGCTCTTGGGAGCCCTGAGCTCCCAACTCCTCTCGGTGCGGGTGTCCGCTCTGCTGAGCTACGGCGTGCTGGGGTCGGCAGCGAGCATGACGGTCGCGGGGCTGGCCTCGCCCACATGGGTGAGCGCAGACACCCCAGCGCGCAGCACGTTGGCGGTCGCGAGACGTCTTGCGGTGTACTGCGTTGTCGGGGTGACGTTCGCGTTGCTCGGCTACCTCGCGGCTCTCGGCGGTGTGACGCTGTACAAGAAGCTCACATAGCCGAGCTGCAGGACCCCTGCACCTCGGCCTTGACCCAGGCGGCGTACTGGTACAGGAAGGTGTACTGCCAGCGGGCGACCGAGAAGGGATAGGTTCGCGGCACGTCGCGCATGACGACGGTGCGATCCGGTGGGGCGAAGCAGACGTCGAAGATGCGGCGGGCCCGGGGCAGGTGGTAACGCCAGCTGATGACGATGATCGAACGCCACCCTCGCTGCTCGGCCAGTGCCCGTGCCATGAGCGCCTCCCCGCGGGTGGTCGACGGCACCGGCGGCCGGCAGATCACCTCGATCGTGGCGTGCTGCTTGCAGTACCGCTTCATCACCCGGTCACGGGCCCCGTACGGATCGGACATCAGCACCGTTGGTGCGTAACCCTGTTCGGCGAGCTTCAGACCGTAGGCCTCCCGGCCGTCGTGTTCACCGCCCAGCACCACGATGGCGTCGACCTTCCGTAACGGGTCGGGTTGCGCGTGCGCGAAGAACAGGGTTCCGGTGACGCCGTTGAGGAAGAGGACGAAGACCAGTGCGACGACGGCGGCAGGAAGCGGCCCGGTCCGCAGTCCCGATCGCCGCCTGTCCCCCATGGCCTGCACGCTATTGCACCGGGCGACGGTGTGCAGCGCCTCGGCTCGGACGTCGAGCAGACCGTGCGGGGTGCGGATTGTCGTTGCCGGAACGGCGAGAACCACGGCGTTTTCTTGGTTGAATGCAACAATTGGACTGGATATGCAGTTAACCAGGTAATCGCGCCCTACGTTCACCTCTCCTACGGCGTCGACGAACGGGCCAACTGATCGGGGCGAATCGTGACCAAGAAAACGTGCTGCGTGCGGGGGGCTGTGGCCGCCGCCGGGATCGGTCTGGCGTTGTCGACCGCACAGGGAGTGGCGCTGGCCGACCCGTCGGTGTCGGGCGCCGCCACCGCGGCGGGAAACGATGTGCCGGCATCTTCCGTTGTGAAGCGCCACACCCGACGCGCATCATCGCCGAAGGCATCGGAGCAGACGACCGGCGACGCGGCCACGACCGAATCGACGGTGGATCGGACCGAGGACTCGGACGCCGATCGGCCGGCGCGCGTGCGCGCGAGGAACACCGCCGGCCACCGCCGTCCACTCAGTGAGGCCGATCCGCCCCCGCCACAGCACGATACGGCCGCCCCCATCCGAGACTCAGCTTCTCCGTTCGAAAAATCCAATGCCCGTCACATCGGTCAGGTGACGACCAAGCCAGTGGGATTGCCGCCGAAACTGCTCAGCCCGTTCCGCGGCGACAACCGACGCGCACCGGCCGAATCACCATTGGTCTCGGTCCTCCTCGGGTGGGCACGCCGGCAGTCTGCCCCTAGCGTGCCCGACTCCGGCACGGGTCACATCGTCATGACGTCGTCGAGAACCGCGTCGAACACGGTCAACGTGAGGGACTACGGCGCCGTGGGTGACGGCGTCACAGACGATTCGGCTGCTCTCAAGGCAGCCGAGGCCGCCCTGACCTCCGGTGGCACCCTCTACCTCCCTGAGGGGAATTATCGCTTCGCGCAACAGAATCCGAACGGGAACGCGGCGATCCTGCTCAAGGGGTTGTCCGATGTCACCGTGGAGTTCGCTCCCGGCGCCCGGTTGCTGATGGACAACCTCGACGCCAACGGCCACGGCACCAGCCACGGCATCCGAGTCGAGGGTGCGGCCGCGAACGTGACGTTGCTCAATCCGGACATCGTGTGGGTCACCCGGCCGTCGGCTCGCAGCTTCGGAGATGGCATCTCGGTGCTGGGGTGGCCGTCGGACTCCCCACCTTCGAGCGGCTGGAGCGGTTCGACGGGCACCGTGCAGAACGTGTCCGTGGTCAACGGCCGCGTCGAGAACGCACCACAGGCCGGCGCAGTGTTCATGGGCTGCTCAGACGTCACGGTCACCGACTTCACCGCGCTCGGCACCCTCGCCGACGGCTTGCACTTCAACGCCAACCGGCACGTGACCGTCGACGGACTCACGGCAACCGATACCGGTGACGACGGATTGGCCTTCGTCACCTATTACGACCCGAGCCAGCCGTGGACGTACGGGCCCACCGACGGGCCGTTCAACCAGGCCGGGCTCGGCGAGTGGAACAACGGCGGCTCTGTCGCCTCTCACATCACGGTCACCGGGGGGCGCGCCAACGGCTTCCGCGTGCAGGGCGGTTACGACATCACCATCTCGGATGTCACTGTCACCGACAAGGAGTTCGGCTTCCAGGTCAACTCCGCGATCGCCACCGGGCCGGGCGACTGGACCAGCATCGCCTCGCGGAACATCGACATCTCCGGAGTCACCATCAGCGGGGCGCAGACAGGTGTCGTGCTGGCCACCAACAACATCGACGGCACCGAAGACTCGAAATGGTGGGACTTCTCCGGCGTCACGATCAGCGATGTCACGATCAGGGGCTCGAAGAACTGGTCGTTGGCAGTTGAGACGCCGGCGACCACCACGAGCAGGTTCTCCGGCGTCACCCTGAGGAACATCTACGCCGAATCTCATTCCGCCGATGGACCGTTCGGCGGCGGCAACGGGGGGATCCTGTTGGCGTCGCTGCAGAACTCGGTCATCGACAATGTGCGGCTGGTCGCCGACCATCAGGCCGACATCCATCTGTTCGGCGCCGGTCAAGTACGCACCGGGCTCAGCGTCGCTGCGCTGCCATCGTCGAATCTGAGTGTGAGCGACCTTGTGCTCCAAGGCCCAGGGCGCATCCTCGTCCAGGACATCGCCGGGGTGCAGTTCGGCAACATCGGCTCCTACGGAGCGGACGGCACCGCAGTGATGCTGTATCGGGTGAAGGATGCCTCGTTCGACACCATCACCGCCTACCTTCCCGGACGCGGCGCCGGCGACGGGTACGGACTGCGGTTGCTGCAAGTGGACGGCGTCGAGATCGCCGATGTCGTGGTGACGATGGACGGTCACCTCGGATCCTCATGGTGGGCCGTCGAATTGAGCGGCGGTAACTCCACTCAATACGTGGCCGGGACGGGCGTGCACGTCGACAACGTGACTTACGTCAGCGACCGGGACGCCACGACTCCGGACATCGGCATCCAGGGCGGGCCCTACGGCCCATCTGACTGGTACATCAACGTGCACTGGCTGCACCGGGGGGAAGCTACTCCTCAGTGGCGCTCGTGGTCGTACGGCGACACCAGCCCTGTCTGATCGGTCACGGTTTCAGCGACCGGCGGTAGGTGAACACGGCCGCGACCGGCGCCGGGCCGGACGCGGTCGCCGATCGTGCGGCGAGCGCCTGAGCCATGGTGTCGTGTTCGAGGCGCGCGACGAGCACGATGTCGGTGGCAGCGTCGACAACCTCCGGCGTCAGCGTGGAGTCGCCCACCACTCCCCCGTCGACGATTCGTGCGCCGGCCGGTGCCGACGTCGTGGCCGCATAGGAGAGAAGCTCCGACACCACGCTGACGCCGGAGCCCGCCGAGACACCGACGACAAGAATCGTGCGGTCCGCGTCCGCACCCGGACACTGGGCGTACAGGGTGCGCGCCTGCCGCGCCTCCTCGTCGCCCCACTTCGCGCGCGGCGCCACGGCGAGATCCAGAGCCGGCAGCAAGATTCCGTCGACGGTGTCGGTGACGGTCTTCACCAACGCCGCCCGGCCGGACCGGCGCCGCAGAACGAGCAGCGTCGCGACCAAGAGCGCCGCACCCACGACTGCGCCCAGGACCGCTCCCATCACCCACCTGTGTGAAGCAGCCGGATCAGGTGTCGGCGGCTGCACGATGTCCAACCTGCTGGCTTGGAGCGATTGCAGTTCGATGCTGTCGCGCAGGCGCTGGACATCCTGCAGGCGCGCGGGGTCGCCGCCGGCATTGCGCTGCCACTGGTCCAGCGCGGGCAGGATGGTCCGCAGTTGCGCATCCATGCGCTGCTGGAGTTCTTGCGCGTAGACGTCGATGACGGTCTGCACCGTGCGGATGGCGTCCTGCGCTGTCGACGCGCTGGCGCTGATGGTCACCACCGACGAATCGGCGGCTTGCCCGACGTCCAGGATCACCGGCTTGTTCTTGGCCAGCTTGGCGGCCACCGTTTGCGCGAAACCCTCACCCGAGAGGTATGCGATCTCACCGGCGACGAAATTGCCGGTGTTCGACTGGTTATCGGGGGTGACTTGACTGGCGCCGCCTGCGATGGCTGTCAGGTCCACCGGGTAGTGCAGCCGCACGAACGCCGTCGCCGTGGTTTCGGCGCCCATTGCCGTAGTGACCAAGGCGCCGATGAGAGCCCCGACGCCGAGCCCGATCAACGCTGCGATGAACAGCTTCACCCGGAGCAAGCGCGACTCGACCGATGAGATCATCGCCACGGCAGACGGCGGAACCTTCGACACGTTGACAGACAACTTCTGCGGCGCTCCATTCTGACCACCCACGCGATGCACCCACATGTTAGAGGCGCGCGCTCCTTTTGCCGGTCGGGACACCGTAATTGTCGGTCAACCGTCATTCGGCATTGCTGATGCGCTGTCGCAGTCCAGCGATCCGAGATGATGACATGGGCTACGCTCGCGTCTTTTTCGGCCGCAGACATCAATGGGGTCATCTATCATTTGCCCAGCTATTCGCCGGCGGTGGGGTGCTGGGGTTAGCCGCTGCGCGGCGCGCCACCATCCGAAACTCGTCGGATATCAGTAGCGTTCGACGCCAGGAGATTCGGACGCACTCAACTCGAGGCGGGAGCGACGGTGTCTGTTGTGGTGTCTCGGGCCGCGGGCGTCCGCAAGGTGTGGAGCGTGCTGCTGTCGGTGTTGATGGTGGCCGCGCTCGGCGCGCCCGCCACGGCGCACGCGGATCCGTTGAACAGCAACCCCGCCGGCGGCGATCAACTCGCCGTGCCGTGGATCGCGGTGGGGTTGCCGCAGGCATTCACGTTGGTGGGCGCCAACACCAACCAGGACTTCACCTTGCCGGTTCCGGGCGGTTTCACCGTCACGCGACTGCGCGGGCTCATCCATGCCCCGATCGATGTCGGGGCCGGGTTCGTCGAGATCGACGACAGCCGGGGGACGCTGCTCGCCACCGTGGACCTGCCGCCGATGGCCCCGGCTTCAGCAGTGGTGCCGTTCGATGTCGACGTGTCGTCGGCGCGGGTGGCCGACGCATCGATGCGGTTGTCGTTCACGGTGCGGGAGGCGGGGCTGCCGCCGGAGCAGCGGTGCGGGCTCGGTGAACGGGTGCAGATCAGTGATCTGTCCGCCGTGTATGCGGGGACGGAGCCGGCGCCGACGACCATCGCCGGGTTCTTGCCGCCGGTGCTGCAGAAGTTGACCATCTACACCCCCATCGACGCCAACAGCTCCGAAGAGCAAGCCGCGCTGACGCTGGTGGCCGCGGTGGCGCGCCTGTACCGGCCGCAGCCGACGGAGATCACGGTGGTGAGACAAGCGCGGGGCACCGCTCCCCCTGCGGCGCCGCAGCTGACCCGAAACATCGTCGTGGAAAGCGGCGATGCCGGATTGACTGTGGTCAATCCGAACCGCGCCGACGTCTACCTGAAGGTGAGCGGCCGCGGGAACCAGCTGAGCGACCAGGCGTCCCTCGCTGTCAACGACCTGCAGTCGCTGGCTCAGGTCCCCACCGCCCGGGTCGACCAGGCCGGGTCGAGCGGCGGGCCGGACACCGACGTGCTCAGCTTTCGCGACCTCAACATCGGCGGGAAAACGGAGGTGCTGCGGACAGCAGACGTGACGGTCGGCGTGGACCGATCCGCGCTGGGTGGCCGCGTCGCTGGGCTGCAGATGCATCTGCTCGCCACCTACACACCGGTCGCGAAGCTGGATGCGGCGACGTTGATGGTCAGTGTCAACGATCAAGCGGTGTTCAGCGCTCCGCTGAACGACAGTGGCCGCTTCGACGCCACGTTCGACATACCGGGTGAGTTCCTCAGGGAACGAATCAACGTCACGTTCGGTCTGACGTTCAGCCCCCGGCAGTTGTGCAGCCCGACGATCGCGCCGCTGACGTTCCAGCTGGATCCACGCTCGACGTTGACGGTGCGGCGGGGTGGACCGGCCAGCGGCGGCTTTGGCGCCGTGCCGTCGGAGCTCAGTCCGCAGTTCCTGATTGCACTGGACGGCAGCAGCCCGGATCAGCTGGATTACGCGGCGCGGGTGGTGGCCGACATGGCGAGGTTGAGCGGGGCGCCGATGGTGCCACGCGTGGTGGATGTGAAAGCCGCGTCGGAGGCGACGACGGGGGCACTGATCGTAGCCAATTCGAAGGCATTGGAGCCCACATCGATGCGCCCACCGATCGGCGGGCCGAATTCGGATGTCGCCGTTGACCTTCGGAACGAGCTCCGAGCGGACATCAAGGACGGCCTCGGATCGATTCAAGTGTTCGCCGATCAACCGCGTAATCGCACGGTCGTGCTGGTCACGACCAGCGGCGCGTGGTCACTTGTCGACCCGCTCTTCGGCTACATCGACGCGCAGCCCGGCGGCTGGTCGAGTCTAACCGGCGACGTGCTGGCCGCCGGCGCTGCCGGCTCAGTCACTGATCTGATGATCGGACCCGGAGACGACACCGCGGCACCGGCTGACGAAGATGCGAACTGGCAGCTGTGGGTTGCGATCGGCGTGGGGTGCGTTGCGCTCGTGGCGATCGCGGTTGGTGCACTGCTGCTGCGGCGTCGGCGAGCCTCAGCCGCGGACTAGGCATCTCGGGGAGTGCCTCAGCTCGGATGCTCCTCGGAGCCGAGCGTGTCGAACACTTCGTGGTAGAGCAGCGAGTGGACCCGCTCGACCTGTGGAATGTCCTGGAACTCCAAGGGATCCTGCGACGCGGATTCGATGATGAGGGTGCCGGTACGAAGAATCCGGTCGAGCAGGCCGTGCCGGAATTCGACACTGTTGATGCGAGCCAGTGGGATGTCGATGCCAGAGCGGGTGATCAAGCCGTGGCGGTACATGACACGGCGGTCGGTGATGACGAAATGGGTTGTCCACCAATTCAGGAACGGCCACACCGCCAGCCACCCGACGAGAACGAGCCATACGGCGCCAATGACGAGGAAGACAATGTTCTTTGCGGTCGGCTCCCATGCCAGCGTGTTGACGTAGCCGGCGAGGAAGGCAGCGGCGGCTGTCGCGACGATGAGAATCAACGCCGGGACCACCAGGCGTCCCCAGTGCGGGTGACGATGCAGGACAACATGTTCGTCTTTGGCCAGCACGTTCTCTGGATAGCCCACGGCAGCACTGTACTCATCCGCCGCGACGTCTGCGCCGTTACCGGGCAACCAACCACCGCCTCCGCGTATGGTCGCCACGCCGCGCTCAGCAATTTCTCAGTATTTGCCAGACGTCAATTTTTTCCGGCGTATCTTGATTGCGTGCTGGCGGACCCCTGTCGATGTGGCCATGATGCTGCTGCCCATGAGCACTACCGAGCGGGGACGGACTGTTCGCTGTGCGAATGCCCGCGATATCAACGTGAGGGAAGCGAGTCTCGCACGTGGGTAGACCGGCTGCTGGCCCGCTGGTTAACGCGGTGACCCTTGACCACGGGTAGCCACCTATAGCCGGAGATCGGTGATGTGCTCGCGGTACCAGGCGACCGTTCGTTCGATCCCCTCGAGCAAGTCGATCTTGGATGTCCATCCCGCCTTTGTGAGCGTCGAGACATCGAGAAGCTTTTGCGGAGTTCCGTCAGGTTTCGTTGTGTCCCATAAAGTCTCGCCGCTATAGCCAACGACCGAGGCGATTGTCTCTGCGATTTCGCGAATCGTGATATCGGTCCCGCTACCGACGTTCACCTGCTGCGGGCCGTCGTAATGCTCCAACAGATAGAGGCAAGCGTCGGCCATATCGTCGGCATGGAGAAATTCGCGCCGCGGGTTTCCACTCCCCCAGTTGGTCACGGACGCGACACCCGCCGCGGCAGCCTCGTCATAACGTCGGATCAGGGCGGGAAGAACGTGGGAACCAGTCTTCGAGAAGTTGTCATTCGGCCCGTATAAGTTCGTCGGCATCGCCGAAATCCACGGTAGGCCGTACTGCCGGCGCACTGCCTGAATCTGAAGGATTCCAGCAATTTTCGCTATCGCGTACGCATCATTGGTGGGCTCGAGTTCACCAGTCAACAACGAATCTTCGCGGATGGGTTGCTCCGCAAATTTCGGATAGATGCAGGACGATCCCAGGAATAGCAAGCGTTCCACATCCGACTCTCGTGCTGCATCAAGCACATTGAGCTGAATGCGGAGGTTATCGCTCAGGAAATCTACCGGGTAGGTGCTGTTGGCCAAGATACCGCCGACCTTGGCCGCCGCAAGCACCACATACGTCGGCTTCACCTCGGCGAAAAAATCAAAGACCTCGTCGCGGCTCTTCAAGTCCAGATCGCTGGAGCTTTTTCCCACGATGTTGATGAAACCCGCAGCCTGAAGGCGGCGCACAATCGCGGATCCGACAAGGCCACGATGACCCGCCACGTAGAAGGTGGCGTCGCGATCCAACTCTCTGGGCGAGAGTAACTGTTCGTCGGTCACGGCCTCTTCGCCTGCTCGGTGGACGGCGTTACCCAGGAATTCAGCTGCACGTGGTCGATCCACGGCCTGCCTGCATGCTTGAGCGCTTCGATGTCGGCGTCGACCATCAAACGCGCGAGTTGACGGCCGTCAATCGTCGGCACCCATTCCAGCTTCTTCGCCGCCCGGGTGGGGTCGCCGATCAGGGCATCGACCTCGGTGGGGCGAAGGTAGCGCTCGTCGAAACGCACGTGGTCCTCCCAGTTAAGGCCGGCGTGTTCGAACGCAATTTCGAGGAATTCACGGACCATGATTCCCACGCCAGTCGCAAGGACGTAATCGTCGGGCTCCTCGGCCTGAAGCATGCGCCACATGCCTTCGACGTACTCAGGCGCGTAGCCCCAGTCTCGAATCGCATCAAGGTTTCCCATGTACACATGCTCTTGTTGACCGGCCTGGATCGCAGCGACAGCCCGTGTGATCTTCCGCGTCACGAACGTCTCGCCGCGTCGTGGCGACTCATGATTGAACAGGATGCCGTTGACGGCGAACATGCCGTACGCCTCGCGATAGTTCTTGGTAATCCAGAAGCTGTAGAGCTTCGCAACGGCATAGGGGGAACGCGGATAGAACGGGGTGTCTTCGTTCTGCGGCGGCGGCGTCGCGCCATAAAGTTCTGACGAGGACGCTTGATAAAAGCGGGTTTTGATTCCTGACAATCGGACGGCCTCGAGCATCCGGATCGTGCCTGCGCCGGTCGTGTCGGCAGTGTGTTCCGGCTCGTCGAAGGAAACGCGAACGTGGGACTGTGCGGCCAGGTTGTAGACCTCGTCGGGATCGATGTTGGCGAGAAGGGTCACCAGCCGCGCACCGTCGCTCAGATCACCGTAATGCAAGAAGAGGCGAGCGTCCGGCGAGTGGGGGTCGACATAGAGGTGGTCGATACGTGATGTGTTGAACGTCGATGCGCGTCTGATAAGACCGTGAACCTCGTACCCTTTTGAGAGTAACAATTCAGCGAGGTACGAACCGTCCTGTCCCGTAATGCCGGTAATTAGAGCGCGTTTCGTCATCTAGACTTTCTCCCCCATTATCGCGCTGAGTTCATGCATTTAACAGCAGTCGAGCAAGAATCCTACCCGGGGCGCACCCACACATCAGCGCGACGATCAGCCGGGCTTTCGGGCAAACGACCCGCGGGTGGCTTGGAGAGTGGTCAGTACGCCCCGGAGTGGCTCAGCATTGCCTTCACCGTCTTCACGGCGATCACGAGATCCGAGATCATTGACCAGTTTTCAACATAGAACAGGTCGAGGCGAACCGAATCTTCCCAGGACAAATCCGAGCGCCCACTGACCTGCCACAGACCCGTAATGCCGGGACGGACAAGAAGGCGTCGCTTGGCGTAGTCGTCGTAGGTCTTAACTTCCTTCGCGAGCGGCGGACGCGGGCCGACCACACTCATGTCGCGTTTCAATACGTTGAGGAACTGGGGCAGCTCGTCGATGCTGTACTTGCGAAGTGTCCTGCCGACTCTTGTGACTCGCGGATCCGCACGGATTTTGAAGAGCACTCCGCCTTCACTCTCATTGAGAGCGGCCAATCTGTCGACCATCTTGTCTGCACCGTCCACCATCGTCCGAAACTTGATCATTTCAAACGGATGACCGTCCAAGCCTATGCGTTCTTGCCGGTAGAAGACGGGCCCCTTGCTGGTGAGCTTTACGGCGAGAGCGACTGTAAGGAGTATCGGCAGGCCACACAGCAGCACGGCGCTAGAGAAGAGGATGTCAAAGAGCCGCTTCTGAAAACGCTTGGCGCCGTGGTATTGCGGCTTCTCTACATGAATCAGCGGCAGCCCGGCGACGGGGCGCATCTGAAGGCGGGGCCCGGCGATGTCTACCACCCCTGGCGCCACCAGGAGATCGATGTCGAGCTTCTCAAGCTCCCACGATAGGTCGCGGATACCGCGACCATCCAGACGTTCGGTCGCGGTGACCGCAACGGCGTGACTGTTGGTGGCGGTCACTGCACCAACGACGTTCGCTTCGTCGCCGAAGGTTGGGATAGTTCCCACACCGGGGACGTCGATTTTGGTACGCACTATCGGCCCGGGAATGCACGCCCCCACGACCTGGTACTCGGATCTGGAATCGCGATGTAGAGACGTGGTCAAGTCGCGGACCGCTGGAGCGCTCCCGACGACAAGAACGCGCGTGATGCACCTTCCGTACTTTTGACGCACCCTCACGACAAGCTGGCGCGCGAACCAGCGCATGAAGGCGAGGACAACGATCCCAGCGGGAAGCGCGATCATAAGATAGCCACGCGCGATCTGAAGCTTGAACAGCATGGAAACGATCGCCACACCACCGAAGACTGCGAGAGTCGCGACAAGAACCCGTCGATACTCCTCCACGCCGGATCCAATCACCCGAGGCGAACGAGAATGGTTGATGGATAACGCCGTTATCCAGACTATTGCAATCCCCAAGGACACCGTGGGGTACTCCAGGTACTCGTGAGTTGGCACCTCGCCGTCCAGACCCCCGAATCGGAGCCACTGAGCCAAACCGATGGCCAAAGCAACACCAAGGACGTCGAGAAACACCAGGCGTCGCGCGTACCCCCGTTGCCATGCCGGAATCTTGGTCGGTATGGAAACTATGTTTGCTACGACCTCTACTGGATCATTAACAGCCGTCACGCGCCCCCCCGCAGTGCCACCCCTTTGCGCAGGAACTTTATCCCACAAACTGCGATAACCTCAAGGCGAACGGCAAGTTCGCCAGCTACCTGGGCGTGATAGGGACCTGAGCTGCGGCAATTGACGACTGCGAAGGATGACGGTCGGCGGGCGAGGGTGGCGGACGCACGCCAACACAACCGTAGCCCGCCTCAGTCGGGGGCTTACTCGTCGCCGGAACACAAGTTAATTACTGGTCGCAACAAGTCCGCAATCCTCAATCCGACCGCTTCGAATGTCGATAGATTCCGGCCAACTGGGTCTTCGACGTCCAGCGTCTCGCCGGACGAGAGGAGTGGTCGCGCGGACGACATTTGTTCAATTCTGTTGACATGGCCCCCAGCAGCCAAGCCGGCTGCTTCGGCCAGCGTGAAGGTCCTCGGTAACTTTTGAGGTACAAGTTCCAACACAGCGTCACGGTGCGCTTTCGTCATACCCAGGATGAGATCAGCGCTATTAGCGATCCGGGCCGTGAGCTGTCTCGCCGAGAAGTAAGACGGATCGCCACCTAAGCCCTCGAGTACCAGGGCCGCACTAGGATCCATTTGTCGGCCTATCACTGCCCGGATACCAGCGCTTGACGCCACCAAGTCTCGAATCTCGAGACTGTCTCCAAATGCCACTGCAAGCCGCTCGGCCGTTGGGGACCGACAGATATTGCCGGTGCAGACGAACAGGATATGCAGGGCGGCCTCCTTTTGATGGACTACCTCCAGCTTAAGCTCATCTGCAGTCGCTCGCGCAGAGACGGGGCACAAGCTCCATCGTCTGACACGAGAAGGAACATCTCCGCACAGCCTGCCGCCGGAAGCGCTTCGCAGCGGCGAAATTACCGCGAATGCGTCGACTAAACCGGGCGATGGAGCCTCTCGATCGCTGAAGGTGCTTCCACCCCCGGGCCTCCATTAGCCGTTGAGCCCATGCCAACGCATGCCGCATCAGCATGCGGCATCAGGGAGCGCATCAGACGCTCCGCGGCCTGGGAGACAGGCCTGAGAGGCAGTCACGCTGTTGCGCGAAACTGAAGTGCGGGTCTACCCCGGTTTAGGGACTGGACAGCAACATTCGGTATCTAGCCTTAGTGTTGGCAGCGCTGGTTGGGTTGCCGGCGACGGGCAGACGACGGCGAGTGGTTGTCGTCCGCATGCTGACCTCCGTTCCGCTTATTACTCACTCGCGGAGCCAGACGTCGCATGTCGTCGCGCATCCGCAATGGCGGTTCAAACGTCCCGCCTTAGGCAAGCGAAATGAGGATTCTGAATCTATGAGGCGACTTGAGAAAGCACTGGGCGCCCTCTCCGTGCCAGCCTACTGGCCAGCATTAGCACGTGGCGTAGTGCCCGGAACCGAGCATGGATCGGCGTTCGTGGGGAGGGAATTCTCTACGGTCCTCGACGTGGGAGCCAATAAGGGGCAATTCGCCGCGTTCGCAGCACACCGCTGGCCACATGCCACACTCACCTGCTTCGAACCGCTAAGTGGCCCACGCAATCGCTTATCTGCCATCATGGGGGAAAAAGCACGAATTCACCCCGTTGCCCTCGGAAACTACGAGGGAGAGGCCGTTATGCACGTCGCCTCGCGTGAAGACAGTTCTTCCCTGCTTCCACTCGGCGATGCGCAGAAGACTCTGTTCTCAATGGATGAGGATCACGTACTACCCGTTCCCGTACGTCGTCTTGATAAGGTCGTCGAGCGTAAACATCTTTCCGCTCCAACACTTCTAAAGATTGATGTGCAGGGCCTTGAGTTCGAAACACTACAGGGAAGCACTGGACTGTTGGATCTAATCGACGCCGTCTATGTCGAATGTTCTTTTGTCGAACTCTACGCAGGTCAAAAACTCGCGGTTGACGTTGCTCAGATCCTGCACGACTTTGAATTAGAAGAAACTGGGCGGTTCAACATATGCCGACGCGGCAACACCGAAGTACAAGCCGATCTCTTATTCGAGAGGGGCAATCCCTAAGCCTTTGGTCTTACGTCTCGGCTAACAATGCGCCTGCGCGATTTTGGCGCATCCGTGACGCATCAGTAGCCAGGCCGCGCGGATCAATAATTAGCCGAAGATTTCGAAAAAGACGTTCGAAGCCGGCTGCCCTCGGATCCCGCAAACTACTATAGGAATGAGATCTATGCCGCACCCTAACTCATCACCGCAGATTCTTGCGATCGGACCTTTCCCACCAACCGTGACTGGCGCGGCAAAGAACACTGCCATTATTTGCGACGCGCTGGAAGCACGGGGAGCGGTCGTGTTTCGCATACCAACAAATAAGACCCGCGCGCGAACGGAGCATGTCAGGTCAGCTGCTACGTATGCAGAGAGGATCAAAGGCTTCGCCGCCAATCTCACCAAACTCGGCGTGCAGCGCAAAGTCGACCCTAGTGCCACGAGCATTTATCTAGTGGCAGACGGCGGCAACGGCGTAGCACTTACAGCGGCGTACGCGCGCGCCGCGGTTACGCGATACCGCCAATTGGTTGTCCATCATCGGAGCTACAACCACATCAGAAACTACTCGCCGATGATGTCGCACCTGCTCAAGACAGCACCCGAAAAAACGCTACACGTTTTCCTCGATCCTGTTATGGAGAGCGGATATAAAGAGGCGTATGGAATCGATTTTCGCTCTACATACGTTCCAAATGCGGCAACGTGCGACGTGCAGCCATCTGCGCACCCTTATGCCAGGGACAGGCCCGCACCCATTACTATCGGATTTCTCAGCAATCTCGTCGAAGACAAAGGGTTTGACGTAGTGGCCGATGCGTTCGCCGCTCTGGGCCAGCGCCACGGCAACAATCTTCGTTTCTTGGTAGCTGGGCGGCCTGTCGGCAACGCCAATGAAGCTCGTCTGCGGGTACTCCAAACTGCCCTTGGCGGTCGACTCGATTACAGAGGCGAAATATTTGGTGAAAATAAAAGCGATTTCTTCCGCGAATGCGACATATTTGTGTTCCCGACACGACACACGCAAGAGGCTCAACCGAATGTGCTGTACGAAGCGATGGCCTCCGGGTGCGCAATTATCTCAACTCGATGGGCTGGCATCCCTTGGATGCTTGAAGGTACAACCAGTAGTTTGATTGAGCCAACCGCCGGCCAAGCAAGCCAGATCGCTAATGCAGTGGAGGGCTTCTTTCAGCCAGACGGCTTCAACAGCGCACGTCGACATCAAGTTGAAGCTTTCTCACAGAGGAAAAACGACGCCGAGAGGCGCTACACGCTGTTACTCCGATACCTGCTCAACGACTTGTCGGAAATCTAAATCTCCAGCGCCGCCCACAGGCGCACGGTGCCCCCACGGCCACGTGTTGCTAATCATCGGCGTCATGCAACAGACATTCGCGGATGAGTAGCTCGAATCCTCGAATGGCCTCTCGCTCGTCGAGGACGGCCCGCCGAAACCGTCGACCGCTGCGCCCGAATGCAGCAGCCGCTTCTTTGTCTGCGCCTATGCCTAAGACGGCAGCAAGGAGGGCGGCGGCATCGCCGGCGGGGACAACTATCCCGGCTTTAGCCTCTGCAACTTCAGATGCGGTGATACCGCCTGGATCTGAAGCCGCCACGACCGGACGCCCCGCGTCGAAGTAAGACGTTAACTTGCTGGGCACCGCCATCGAAGCCACACCTGGCTTCTCATTGACGACTAGCACGTCCGCGGCGCCAAGAGCTAAGCGGTAATTGGCGTCATCGAGGGGAGCAACAAAACAAAGGCGATCAACGTCGCGAGCCATCTCCTCGAGCTTGTGCCGCTCGCCTCCATCGCCGATGAGCACGAAATGTACAGAGCATTGCTGTTTGTCGGCTAGGCGCGCGGCCTCGACCACGTTGTCCAGGCCTTGCTTCTTACCCATGTTCCCCGTGTGCACAGCCAAAGTGACATTGCGAGGCCATCCAAGAGCTTCCCTTGCGGTCAACGCGTCAATCTCATCGGCCGGAGGTAGGTGAGTCCAGTTCCGGATAACCGCCACCCTAGAGGATTCGACTCCGAGCTCGGATACTACGTACTCGGCGAACCTCGGGTGGATCACCACGACCTTCTCAGCGGCGCGTAAGGTTAGAACTTCGACCCATCGCGTGACACGACTGGCGAATCGGCCGCCTTCGCCCGTTTCGACTAGGCCCAGTGTGTAAATGTCTTGCAACCAAACTATAAGTCGCGTGCTCCGAGCGAAGAAGCGGCACCTTAGCGCTATTAGGGCCGTTGCAAATAGGGATGGCGAAACAGCAATAACTACGCGCGGATGCTCCAGTCGTGCAAACGCCAGCCGCACACCGTAACTTAGTTCCGAGATTAACCTTCTGACTCCTCTCGGCGATCCTGGAACGTAGTGGAGACGCCTAGTCACAGCTACCCCCCGGTAAGATTCGGCGGAACTCCAGCTTCCGAAACCCTCCTGAATTTTCCACGCCGGATAATGAGGATGCGCCACGTGAGCTGCGACTGCGAGACCTGCAGCCTGCAGCCCAGCCGCCAGCGATCCGGTGTACGGGGCTATACCAGTAGGCTCGGGCGGGAAGTTCAAGCCGACAATTGCGACATCAGGACCGGACGCTTTCTTCATCATCGCCGAAGCCCGCCAAGGATGCGAGGTTGGCGCAGGTCTGGTATGCCGCGCATGCTACCGCCTTCATTTGTCAGCTGACTTGAGAATGGTGCTGTTGCAACATCACTACTTAACTAGATCGGTCGAGCTGGCTTCCATACTTCTTCATGTAAAAATCTCTTTTATCCTTCAAAGTCATACGCTTAGTCGACTCCCCGGATCGAAGCACCTTTTCAGCATACGCATCTAAGCTCTTAATTACCTTGGCAGGCACTCCGCCACTTACACAATTGTCCGGTATGTCGCGGGCCACCACGGCACCTGCCCCTATTACAACGTTGTCGCCGATTCTTACACCCGGAAGCACAACACAGCCATGTCCAAAATATACATTGTTACCGACTTCAATCGGTCGGACGATATCGATATCAGGAAACTGTTCACGGAGAACCCAAACACCTCCGTCATGCGTCTCGAAGTGGGTTCTCGTGGCACTCACATGATTGCCCAGCTTCACCAGATATGGCTCTCGACTGAAAGTCACCCGAATTAATCTGCACCCTTCACCAACCGTTACACCAAGCGACCGCGCATGGCCAATTGGGTCGATCTCTCGCCGAATGGCGCCGAAAAATCTTTGAAAAACCATGAGTAGACCTCCACGGGCGATTGCCTATAAATATGCTGCGAGCTGTCAAAACTTGGCGGATCCGAATCCGCCGCCCTGCGAGCTCCGGAATTGTTCGTCACCTCGAACCGAAGCCCTTAATGCGGGAGTGAACATCGACACCACCCAGAACAACAGAACAGCCCAAACCAAGGGCCTCACAGGGAAATCAAAAGCATAGCGCGGAACTTCAGTCACTAACGCGAGAGTTAGCAAATACAGAACTGCCCGCCACAATGAGTCAGGGTGCGAACGAACGCCATTCTC
>Ga0247757_10001171_pt1 | contig 18628 bp, 25 predicted proteins | sample UWRJL126311R4_FD_180929 | JGI IMG/M metagenome (GOLD analysis project Ga0247757, IMG submission 180929) | Plant litter microbial communities from Arlington Agricultural Research Station in Wisconsin, United States - UWRJ-L126-311R-4 | ecosystem: Environmental > Terrestrial > Plant litter >... | reverse complement strand
TGGATATGGTTTGCGTGGGGAAGATTAAATCGGCTTGGGTCAGGGCAGCAACCATATTTCCTGGCCCGATCGAGGGATATCTCACGGGTATGAGGCGAACTCCGGAGCCGATATGAGCAGCTGAGAATCACTTAGGCATATGAGTTAGTCCTCAGTATCGCACGCACATTTCGCGGGTTTGATGCACCGGCTTTAGGAACAGTCACGGCCAGGATTTCTTAGCACAGAGATTGACTGGTGGCTTGCTGGTGGTGGTGTGGTATTATGCCGCATTTTCGATGTTGGTCTAGTGGAGAAAATCACACTAGAGCAGATGCAGAACGGCTAATACTGTGGCACTGTGGTTCTTCCCCCATGCCCCCACCCAACCTTTGTCCCCTACAATACCAGCGTGCGCCACCATTTGCAGGGGTCCTCACTGTGAAGAAGAACATTCCTTAAGTTCTAAAACGGTTAGGGGGCGGTGGCGCATGCCAGCAGAGGACAAAGGTTAGGGGAACCACAGTACATTACCAATTTCACCCCCATCTATCCTCCTAACTCCAACCACATAACTAGTACAAGATGCTTTGTTCTAGACTATAGAGTATTTGATCGAGTGGCGAGACACGCCCACTGCCGAGCCCTAACTAGAATTGTTAACAAAACGATCTTGATTTTCTTCTCTTTTAACGCGAATATATCAACGAGTTAATATTCCCTTACCGTATAAAAACCTCGAACAAAGCTTCTTTTTAGGAAGTCCTCTAAAAGATTACATCGAAAATCGATAATTTTTGATCTTTTATATAGGTAAGATAGCTTGCTACTGGGCGCGTCTCGTTACTCCGTCGGGTACTCTATGAACTCAATAGGATTTAGCGGAATGTGAATCTCGGGAATTTTGGGGGGTTCCGTCGGAGACCTAAGCCCGAACTCCTCGACCCGAAAGCTCCTTAGCCTTAATATCACCACAGCGTCGATTTAATATGCCACAAAAAGCTTACCTTTGTCTATCCTTAATTTAGCTTCTTTGTAACGCCTAGTACTCACCGTTTCCTGGCAGCTGGCCCGCACGCGCTCTGACAATAAAACGCCTCAAAGCATGGAAGTCGCTGCAAACGGAATCCCCCAGGCTCCTGGTAGAGAAAGTAACGTTCTGAGCACCGAAGACGTGTCTTTGTTCCATCTGCATATAAATTGGATCCTTTTGATTCTCAACATGAGATCACGCTGTTAGTTTCTCTAGCTTTAGTCCACAACTGCTAATATGGTCCGTACGAAGGAAGAAATTTTGACCGAGTCGTACGGCACTACGTCAGACACAGAAGTCCTTGAAATAATCACGGAAGACTACAACAGGGCGTGGTATGGGCCCCCAAGGGAACACTGGACCAAATTGCAACTTCCATATGAGGCCCCTGGCCACCCGGGCCTGCCATCACTGCAAGAGATAAGAAGCGCTCTCGATGACGACAGTAACAAGCTCACCCAACCCGGAGGTTTGCGTCCAGTATGGAGAGTAGGAAAGCTTGTTGTTAAGTGTTATATGTCCCATGAAATCATCCAAGTAAGACTATTCCTTCCTGGGGAAAGACTGAGCTAACGAGTGTGGGCCAGGAGGCGGAGAACTTGATTTATCTTCGAGAGCACACCAAAGTGCGCGTGCCGAAGCTATATGCGGTATTCGAGGTGAACAATATAATCATCAGTCCCTCTCCTCGCATTATAGTCATCACCGAGTTTATCGAGGGGTTCGTCTTCAACGCCATCACGTTCCCTCGCCTCGATCAACGCGACCAAGACATCATTCGATCGAGATTGGGCGAACAGCTACAACTGCTTCGCTCTGTGAAGCAACCCGGTGACTCACCTTACTATGGCCGAATCCACCATCAAGGGCTGAACCCAGTGCTCTCATGCCTGCGCCGAAGACCTGATGGGATGTCCGGTCCGTTTGATAGCTATGAAGAGTTAGTAGATGAGCTCTACAAGTCAATTGAACGGGTCGCTGCCATGGATAATCCTCGGCCGGATTTTAGTGATCACCATATAATCTTTCTAGATAAGTTCAAACGCATCCTCAATGGCCCCGGAGTGGTTGAACCGACACTCACGCATCTGGACGCCTCACTTAAGAACGTGATTTCGCGCCCCATCAAGGATCGGGATGGTAAAACGATTGACTGGGAGATAACTCTTGTTGACTGGGATACCATGGCATGGATGCCTCCGTATTTTCAATATCTTTGTATGGACAATGCGAAAGAAGAATGGGATTTTTACACTAAATACCTCGGTGACGAGGGAAGAGAAAAGGCGGACTTTCTTAGATGCGGCTATTGGGACGTCTGCTAGTGAATAATATGCTACAGCAGCTCGTCATGTTTGCCACGCTATAGTTCCCCCCCCCCTCCAAGCAGCACTTTCGTTTCCAATTTCTTATCTCTATAATAGTTTTATTGTAAGGTCAATCCCTACGTCGCGGGACGCACGGTGTAGCGGGACGATTTCATGAAAAAGCCATCTCAAAACCTCGTTCTTTAGGTGTATAGAGCTTTAATGAATAAATAAATATTCTATAGCTATCTAACTCTAAGATCCTAGCTTTTCTTTGGGTCTTGCTCCGTGGTCGTCGTATAATACGTCGATTCATCGACGCCGTTTATCGCCAAATTATCAATCTACCCCTGTTTTTTCAGGACATATAAGACCTCCCTTAAATCTAGATGTTTGAGAAGTGAGCTCGATTGTTAAAGAAATTTTTCCAAGCTATAAAGTTCGATTTGACTGGATAAAGATACTTTCCGAGAGTTTCGCCGTCGGCTAATTAGGCCGTTGAAATTCTTGTATTACGTCAGTATCCCTGTGTACTTCAGCGGAAATCCTGGTGTACTGATACTAACTAATCAACTTGCGAAGATTAATAGAATTTTTTTACAATTATCGCAAGTTGATTGGTTAGTTCCGGTATGTAGGGATCTCTGCTACGGAGGTCTAACCGAAATTGGAAGCTGCTTTAACCAAGATTGCATGCATTAATGTACCACGCCAGCTACATATAAGGCTGACTATGCCTTAAGACCCTCAGAGTTAATTCTCAAGGATCAGATACGATATTCTATAAATAAATTTAAAGAAGCTACCTTTATTGGAATACCTTACTGAGAGGCTATAGATTTGGTGTAAAGGAAGGCTCTGCGCGCCTCGGACATAGAGGTGTACTATACAACCATTCTCTTCCAACGAGATTGGGTAAAAAGGATCTTAAGAAGGTATATATTGTTCTGTTTAGGTCATGGTCGACCCTAGCTGCTTTAAGAGGATTATAGCCTCTTAAAGTCAAAGTACCTCTACTTTGTCCCACCACACCGTGCGTCCCGCGACGTAGGGATTGACCTTAGTTTCACTGGCAAAATTTAAAAAACAAAAATATGGATTTCACTAAAGAGAGTAATGAATGTCTAATTCGCGTGTCCAATCTCGCAATATATCAGACCCATCAGATCGTCAACCGGATCGTTTTGTAATGCACATTGTTGAAATGTTCTGCCCTCACTGATGCTACCCAGGGTCTACTACCAACTTCCCTCGTTGTATTGCTAATCGCCGGCATAATTTGTGTTCAAAACATCAATAATGTTCCTGACCCATGCTTTGAATATGCCTTTCTCGTCGTTTGCATCTTGCATCGCCGGGATTGGCTGGGCTAAGACGATAGTTCGAAAGGTGTTCTTGTCTGAGAACCAACCGAGCTCACTTATAACAATTATTGGAGTGGGCCTCAAAGTACACCGAACTATTGCGTTGTTTGAAAGGTGGTACGTTGTGCAGGTGAAGAGACGGCCCTCGCTTGAGGGCATGTGAGGGCCGGCTTGTCGGATGAACAGTTTCATTCGACCATCGTCCATTCCCACAGCCACCTGGTGCTCAGGCCGAGTTTGCGATGCCATTGAAATTCGACCGTGATTTGAGGCTGTCTGGAGTTCAATGTATCTTCGTTTCTAGATCATAAACATTAGCACTTCAAGCATGTGTTAAGTCGTCATAAGGTAATACCTTCAGTCGGCTGGTTCTTCAAAATTTGAGGCAAGTGGGAAGATTTCCGTTGATCGTCTGTGGAGACAGAACTTACAGAAAAGGAGCATTATATGCTACGTATCTGCCTTTGTTCTGTGTTGTGAGCCAACTCAAACCAAGACATGTTTACTGTTTTTGCGGGTTTCAAACTAGACAAGTTTGCCACGAGTTTGAGCCTGGCTAAGCAATTGTGGGTTTGAGCATGTGTAGTGCTACAAGCATAACAAAGCTCTATAGATTTCCAATCGATATCAAAGACCTTAAGATTTACTTTCTCCTGTCAACTGGTTTTGGTCTCAGCCATTTTGAATAACCTAGAATACCCATTTAAGACATTTCTACACCGAGACGGTGTCTTTCTATTAAGAAAAGCACCTCATCACCATCCGTGCATCTGAAATACAAACCAAATATAGGATACTCTAGCTTAGACATCAAAGAAACCTCATAGTTTTGATATCACCTTTAGCGAGCTTTCATTGAGCACGGTCTACACAGACTAAAAGATGCATAACTCCTATGTAATAAAAACAATTGTTTCGAACCAGATGGTCCAAACCAAAAACAAGCTATCCCTATTGCGCCAAGTGTTTGCGACATTGTTTGTGGTGTCTGCCTCCACTGATATTTAGAAATTGCGTCCTGAATGGCTATGAAAGCCTCTTCTTAGCAAAGAAAAACATGAGTTTAGCTTGAAACAACGGCCCGCGCGCACGCGGCTGGGACGTGGCGGCATAAGGATACACGGTGTCAGCAGACTTCGGGAGGGTGAAAGGTCGAGGATAGCCCATGCTTAGTCGCGGTCGCAGCAAACAGGACTCTTCTTGTCGTGGCGTCACAAGTGTTGAATGTCCGTGGAGGGTGTGTGCACTTGGGTGGTTGGCTGGTAGCTAATCTGAGCGTGGTACGAGCGGTGACTTAGCTAGGCGGCAATTTTGCAGCATGTGCTTTGTGTGCTTGGAGCAGATCGGACTGCGAACCGCTACGAATTGTCAATTGGTGGCTTGACACCACCATATCCTCTCCCACAGGAGTCCCTCTCTCTTGTTCCTCTGTCGTCCCCCACAAAAGCATACCCCCACCACTACCTTCCAGTCAACAAATCGCTTGATCCATCTCTCAAAATCTCGTCCCTACTCCTTCCAACTTCCTTGGCCGCTGTCTTCAAAACCCCCCGAAAGGAAGAATACCTCCTCAGCGTTGACCCAGAAGCCCACGTCAAACCCCCCATTCCAAATCCCAAAACGCACCCTCACTGCCCGCGAACCCACTCACCAGCGTCCTCGTCATATTCGCCTTCTTTTGCCTCTCTTTTCTCTCCTTCTCCGTAACCCTCCCAACTTCTATAAGCTGCCTCACCACCTCCTTCACTTCATCCATCTTCCACGGCGGAACCATCCCCGATTGATATATATCGTGCTGCCCGATTTTCAACGCCTTCCCAACTGTAAGCCCTGCTTCCAAAAACCCTAATTCCTTCAGCGATGCAAATGACAGCGATAGATCTTCCAGAAAATCCTCGTCATCAGCAAACCACTTCACGTTCTCAACAGGATATAGAGGTCCGTACGACGGGGCGCCTACGAAGAGCGCTTTGAACCCATTGCTACGGGCCGGAAAATCTTTGTATAGTCGCCCGGCATTTGGATGCCAAGTCTCTTTTCCGCAGCAGCGATCTGCGTGTCGGAAGCACCTTCTTTGAAGAAGTCGGCGAAGGAAACGTCGTAGCTCGCGGTGCGTAAGCGAGGGACGCCGTTTTTGGCCATCTTGCTGAGGATATCGTGCATAGGCAAGTCATCCAGGCATGCGTTTTCCCGAGTGGAAGCACTCGTCGATGGTACTTTCGACGTCAGCTGCAAAGGCAGTGACTTTGAGGTCGTCGAGAAACAGTGCGGATGCGAGAGCGCCAGCGCGGAGAAGTGGTCACACGCAGCGTGACTTAGCGAGGGCATGAATCTGGCTATCAGCTCTGAGGCGCTGGCTTGTAGTCATAAGAAGAGTGGTAGATGAGACCACACGGTGAGTGCTTAGGCCTGAGGCCTCGACGCCAAGTGTATGTCAAGTGCGGAGACGAGGGTGGAGGAGACATCGATGGCGGAGGGGCCATGGAGGCCATCCTTGAGCGACGAGGTGTGTGTTGTGTGAATGGCATCGAGGATCTTGCGGACAGCACGTTGTTTCTCGCGCGGAGACAGGTCCTGTAAATGGAGACTGGGGGCGCCGGAGCGCTTGGCTGGGTGCTACTAGTATTGGGCTTCTCTTTGGGCTTACTTATTTAGATGGTGCTTGATATCTGCATCTGCGACGTCTGTTTTACTGGCTGCTTCTATCTTTCTTGCCTTGTGCTTTGGCTGTTTATCCTCATGTTGGTTCTTTGTCTCTCTCTCTCGCTCTCTCTCTCTATTACATTCTTCTCTAAATGCGTCACAAACTCTTTCTTTCTACATCTGGCCATTTACCAATCAGATCCCAGAGGAACCACAACGGCTGAGGTGCGCTATGCTGCTTGGACTACCTAGCATATCTATTGAAGTTCGAATGCAAACGAAATCCGACGTCTGTATAACCGATGACTGCAAAGGAAAGAATCAGCTCGTTCAGTTTCTGGTGAAATTCGGCGTGCTGGGGTTGTGAGAACCTCGCGCGATCGAAAACAGGTTTAAACATGTTGTTGTATGATGCTGCATTGTATTAAACGAATGCATCATCGGTTGTCATGTGGAACGCGACGCGGGGATGGAGGCTTCGGTGTGACTGCTTTAGGCGACCCATATAAATCTACAGGGGTAGTAGATCTCGCTAGAATTAGACAATTGAACTATTTGAATTAGCCGTTAACATGCGTATTGTGAGTCAACTGTGTTCTCTAATATAGATTCATTTGCCTGCCTTCCCTAACGCAGCCAGGTATCCAAATAACGATGTTTTGAAGACCAAAAAAGCCCATACGCCAAGAAGCTATGCCTTTACAAAATTCAGATTAGAACCCATTGCTATGCATGAGAAGTGGTAGGCTGCCGTTCCTTGTTGACTAGGGGTTCTGCACCGTCGTCGTCTGACATGAGGCCTTCGAGCTCGAACTCTTCGGCGTCTCGTATCCTACTGTTGGTTCTCGCATGCCCGTTGACCATTCCATTTACCCGTGGAGCTTCTGCATCGGCCTTTGAATGCTGGCCCCAGGCGTGAACAGCGTAGAGATGGATCAGCATGTTGACAACTAGAGATAATGTCAGCGATTACTCATCAGGTTTGCATTCACGTGATGCGTAGGCTGTAAACGGGCTATGAGATATGGAAAATGACTTACATAGGAAGAGAAGGAAGGCGATGCTGTAGAGGATAAAAACGTAGGAAACGTGAGTAACATGAGCGTCGGCCAAAATCTGCATTTGTTCCTCGGTAGCACCCATGAATAGGAATCCTGAGGCATAGAGAAGGAAGGGAGTAAGATACTGGAAGCTGTTCGGGTCTGAGCCATCGGCTGATGCTGTATTGCGGTCCTTGAGCACAAACGATATTTCAATGATTCTTGTGATACCAGCGGCCATGAGAGTGTAGCCGAAGATAGCATGAACCATAGATGAGATAGGTAGCGATTGTGGGTGGGCAGACATTCCCCAGCCCGTCAGCAGAATAACAATGGCGGGGATCAGATTCCTCTTGGGCCTCCCATCTCTTGTGCGACTCAGCCAGATTCCGACCAAACCAGCACACCACCAGATAATACCCATGGTCGTATGCTGCAGGTCATTCTTGACCCAGGCAGTTCCCCAGCGGTGCTCGGTAAAGGTATTGACACAGCCCCAGGCGGCAATAACGAGTGAGTCGAAAAATTCCTGGCTCCTTCCAGTCCTCCGCAACCACATCTGACCCACGAGCAATAAAATCGTAAGAAGTATTCCGTATGCGATGAAGGCACTGCCCATGATGAAGTGCGCTAGACACTGGCCAGTGTGATCTCCGCGGCAGAATCCAAGAGCTGCAATCCCTCCCAAGAGGAACTGGACCCATATAACGATGGGCATGAGCTTGCCAACCCACCCGTGTGCGATAACCACGACTTTACGAATCTTTCCATGGATACCCTTTTCGAGGTGTAGCTTCAAGTACACGCCCATGCAGACCTGGGAGATCAGCGTGAGCATGATGGTCGGCACGAACTGGGCGTGGGCATTGGGCGCGAACTGGCGGCCTTTGTGTTTATGACCCAGGAAGTATCCCACTATGGCGAGGAGCGAGCCTGCCGTCTGAACGGGAACGTGCCACCTCGATCGTACAATGCCCAAGACCATTCCAGTCGGGAAGAGAATGCCCCAGGCCAGAGCCTGGATGAGGATGTGGATCCATAGTATCGAGTCCTGACGTCGCTGTCAGCGTGTTTCCCGCCCGCTATTCGGAGCAGCGTACAATGGGATCGTTGGAGGTGCCCTGCCCCTCAGGAATGTTGTCCATGTGGTGTTCGTGTGCGGTTGCGGTTGCTGCGACTGCAAGCAGCAGCGCGCAAGCAAGGCGCGGGCGGCGAGCAAGCAGGCTCGACTGCATCTTGTCCCCACCTTCGCTGTAGCGCGTGTGTCTCAACGCGGCCTTGGTAGTGAGAGGCTGGCGAGAGTCTGACGCTGGGGGTTTCGCTTTTAAGGAATCAGCACGGCGGGACTAACGCGGGCCGGCATTGACTGGCAGATGAAAGAGGGAGGAGCCATCATGCTGCTTACGAGGCTAATGCGGCCCGTGCATGCTTCCGAGCATGCCGCACACCGCTGACCACCCCCACCTCGACTACTTCGCACATCGCCATGGCTATCCATGAAGGCCTCGCCACGGCTGTCCATGAAGGCCTCGCCACGGCTGTCCACGAAGGCCTTGCTGAGGTGCCCGACTCGGAAGACGAGCCACTGTCATCGTCGCCCGTGACTGCCGATGTGGAACACCACACACGCGAAGACGCTACACATGATGATTGCGAGCATTTGGCGTCCAAAAATGGCGCGTCATGTCCGATCTCTCCACGAGCTAATGCGCAGGTTGACGTTGATGCAGAGGATGCCAGTGAACATTCCAGCTCATTTGTGTCTGGCCCAGAATTGAGTCCATATAGCAAGCAGGAGCCAGCCGTCGAGCAGAATGCTCAGCGCAATGCAGCTGGTACCGAGCCGGACCTTAGGCTGGAGCATAATCTTTATCACTCTTCCCCGAGTCTCTCCCCTGCGAAAGAAGGACCTGAGAAGTATCACCACTACCTTGGCAGCGATGTCGAAGTCAACCCTGCTCTAGACCTCTCTGAACTCGTCTCTGAACTTTTACCTGAACCAGCAGCAGACCATATTTTGCAAGATTCTTTCATAGAAAGTATCGTGCACGAAAGATGTGAGGAAACAGTACACTCTGTCAGCTCTGCCAATTCTCCGGTATCCCCAGAGCTTGGATCGACAGCTACACTACATCTACTATCTCCTAACGACATGATAAGCTCGATGACTTCACTTAGTGAAGGTGCCAACATCTCTCAGATCACAGCCAGCACCGAAGATCTCAACTCTCCTTTGCTGCCTTCCGTAGGTTTGCAGGGCCAAACTGTGCAAGGTAAGGAGTATGCAGCAAAGGCTTGGGTGGTGCAGTTGAGAGTAATGCCTATAAAACCAGACACCGCTTCACATGACTCCGCTAGCAAAAATCGATTGGTTTCAACCACTGACTTATCCGGTAACGGAAAGTCACAGAAAACCGATGTTCTATATGACATAGCAGATAACAAACCGGATCTTGTATCTGAATATACAGCAACCGAGGGACAGGCCAATGAAGCTAGAGTACAAATGCACGATCAGAGAACTCTCAGAGTGACAGATATCCCCACTCAGCATGATGAAGGCGACTATCGGTCTCTTCCAGCAGGGCAGCACCCATCCGTGCAATCCCCATCCACCAATTTCACTTCAGGGAAGCGACCCGCTCCAGCGAAAACATCGCAAGAGATAACGCTCTCTGAGCTGAAAGCACAGCGCACCGCCTTGATCGCCTCGCTAGCTACTCTACCCAGCGTCCAAGATCTCATAGCCGAAGCCGGGTCTTCAGACACTTTGGTTCAGAATGCAGATTTAGAACCAGCTGAGGCAGACATAGTGGCAGCAGCACAGAAGATTGTGAAGAAGCATATAAAGCTCCTGCACGAATACAACGAAATCAAAGATATCGGACAGGGATTGATGGGTCTTATTGCAGATCAACGCGGAGCTAGAATCGTGGAGGTGCAGGAGGAGTTTGGTATTGATTCGAAGGACTGATCGAGGGATCGCGAGATCGCGAGTGCAGCATTGCATTACAAAATATGTATCTTGGTTTGTATGGGCTTATAAAAAAGTGTCTTCAGTTTCTTAAACTGCAGTTGGACAATGCGCTGTTCTTGCTCATATATGAGATCGCGTTCTTGTTCTCTAAAGGACTTCCCGAGCTCTGACTTCTGCTTTCAAAGCCATTCCGAAAGTCTTCTTCAACACTGCGCTCTCTCTAGAGACATTCTTCGAAAGCTTCCTTTCTTCTAGCCGAGGTCTCACTCACATGTTGCTTTGGAAACCCTGTTCCTAACCTATCTTTCGCGGAGATTGCTACAATTCTTGCACGCGTTCTTGCACGCGTTAGTAGTTCTTGCAGATTTCAACCCGATTTTATAGTATTCTCCATTCAATCTGTGGGCGTCTGTTTGTTCAGCTACGCTTAAGAAGCCGACTTCAAAGCCGACTTGCAGCCCTGCCGCTTATTTCAAGAGCCCCACCGCTAGCGGGTCTATTTCAGAGAGAACCTTAGTCTTCATCATGAATCCGCCATTTTCTAAGCCTCCACAGATATCTGGCTTTTCACTGCTTAGTGTGTAAACTATAGTTCTCTTCATAGTAGTAAGTGATAAGTAACTAAGTTTTCTAGAATAGACAGTTGTTGCTGCATACATGAACTACACCAGTACCAGTGTGTGTATGCCATCATGGGTCATCTGCCTGGTTTGTCTGAGCTTGCTTATTTTTGCCTACGGTGCGCCGCCTTGCCCCTGCTTTGATCCTAGCTCATCTTTGATTCTGGACTGAATACTCTCGCCGTGCTTCAGTTCCCGCTTTCCTTTCTTTTTCGGCGACAAGAGCTCTCAGCCCTTTCACTAAACCCAGGAGCACCCACCAAAGCCTACTCATTGCGATCATTAGAAAGTAACTTTCCGAGTCCCTTGAAATGACTAAGTCAGACGTATTCATCTCTTCACTGCGTTTTCCTTCGCTGTTAATTGATGGGCTCCATAATTCCTTACAATATATTAGATTGAAGTGAAGCAATTATTTTTTTTCTCATTTCGGGTTCATAATCATCAAAAGATATGAAAAAAAATAATTCTTGGAAACACTGTCGCACTCCCTGTCCCTGACCTCTTTCTAGAGGCTCATGGATGGCACTGTCATTTACTTTGTTTTGGTAGTATGCTTCAATCACTAATCTTCACTAATCTTCCTTTTTCTAAAGACCTCGACCGAGTCTTCCACATTAGCTCGACGCTCCTTCTAGCTACATGGCTAACAGCTTTACATCCAAGGAACCATGAAATCGGTAGGTGACTTTCCTCTCATTTCTTCTATAACCAGAAGCGGTGAAGAGCACAGCAGGTAATAGAGCCATGTAATAAGACAGCCCGTTGGCGACAGAACAGAGTGGGTATCCTGTACTACCTCTGCATGAACGACCCAGGCAATCCGCGGACGTTCTTCAAGGCCTAGTTTTAGGCCGTGTCTCCAGCCCGGCCAGAAAACCAGGATAATGTGCAGTCACCTCGCTCCGCCTTTCTTCCTCGAGACCCTTTCCACTGATACAAAGCCACCTCGTTGGACTGTTCTCTTGTCCATCCGACTCCGCCCTCATCCAGGCTCCTCCCTTTTCAAACAACTAATCAACAGCTTGACCAACAACTTCCTATCAATCGGCTTCGCAATGTACCCCGTCATCCCCTTTGCAATGTAACTTTCTGCCTGGCCCTTGAGCGCATTCGCCGTCATGGCCACGATCGGCATGTCGAGCCCCGCATCGCGAATAACCCTCGTCGCTTGCACTCCATCGAGAAATGGCATGTTAATGTCCATGAGAATGATGTCGTAGCGAGGGGCTGATGGGCGGGTTGTCTGGCGAACGGCTTCGTTGCCGTCGTTTGCGACGTCGATGCTGGTGAAGCCTAAACCAGCGAGCGTCTTGAGCATGACTTTTTGGTTGATGGGGTTGTCTTCGGCGAGGAGGATGTGCTTGTTTGCAGAGAGGGCTTTAAGTTCGTCGAAGCTGTGTGTTGGCGTCGGGAAGGAAAAGGTTTCGATTTTCTTTTGGATGCGCTCGAATTGGTCTAGCTGCTCGACCTTTTTGAGTGAGGTAGTGAACCTGGTATGTCAGTTGAAAAATTAATTTGATAGCCGGCGTACAAGAACGCCGTGAATGCGTTTACATACCAAAAGCGACTCCCTTTGCCTTCGGTATTGGGGGAGAAGCCTATATCACCACCCATGAGTTCAGCCAAACTTTTGCAGATGCTGAGCCCCAGTCCAGTCCCCTTGTACTTCTTTGTTGCAGAGTTGCTAAATTGTGTAAAAGGCGTAAACAACGCCCCAGCCACATCGTCAGCAACACCAATGCCGGTGTCGATAACCTCAGTCAATATCCTCCAAGATTCTTCATCCTCTTCCTTAAGAGTGGCACGTATTCGTACATATCCTTCCTCAGTGAACTTGAGTGCATTGGAAAGAAAATTCTGCACGATCTGTCGGTATCGAAGACTATCGCCATCTGCTGCTTTGGGAAGCCGCGGATCGAGAACAATTTCCAGAGAGATCTCGGGTTTGGCAAACTTGCGGTGGGCACGAAAGACGGATTGTATTATGTCGGCGACGTTAATGACATCGTGGCTTATTGAAAAACTACCAGAAGCGAGCTTGCTGTAATCAAGAATGTCGTTGACTAGCATGAAAATGTCAGTAAGATTTGACACAACAAAGAGTAGATCCAGGTCCGAAAGGTCCGAGACGTGACAGCTTTCCAAGACTTTGGGTGCACATACTGCATGACAGTCAGTGAAAGATTTACCATGAGGGGCGATAATCATACCTGACTTGGAGTAGTACTTCGCCCGACTCTTCGATTACGCGTGCTAAGTCTAATTGCTCGGGGTTCAAATGAGTATCAAGTAACAGTGTCAATGCGGAAAGCATGCCTTTGCAAATTAGCGAGTACTAAAACACCATAGAAGCGACTTACCATGCATGGGCGTTCGAATTTCATGACTCATATTGGCTAGGAACTCGCTTTTCAGTTTTGAAGACTCTTCATATGCAGCTATCAGCTTCATCTCCGCCTTCTTCCTTTCGCTCAAGTCTCGTGTGACTTTGCTAAATCCAAGTAGGACATTATCCTTGTACACCGGAGTGATCACAACGTTTGCCCTTCAATAGTCAGTACAGTCCACAATTATGTTCTTTGAAGTAATCCGTCGTTAGCCCTATCACTAGGATCGGGCATACGGACCAAGGCTGCACCTGGATCGTACTGACCAAAACCTGGACCCATCCTTGCGGTACCTCCACCCCTCGTCCTCACACCTCCCATCTCGCAGAGCATCTCGGAGCTCTCTCCCAGGCTTGTCATTGTCGCGATCTTCTTGGCTGTAGAAGTTGGAGAAGTGCTTGCCGATGATCTCGCTTTTCCTGTAGCCCTTGAACGACTCAGCGCCCGCATTCCACGTGGCAACATTTCCCTGGGGATCAAGCATGAAGATGGCATAGTCCCTGACCGTCTCGACGAGTATCTTAAACGTCTCGTTGGCGTACAGACGCTCCTCGAGCTCGAGCTGGTGCCGGCGCGCTTCAGTGTTGTCCTGAAGCTCCATCAGAAAGCAGCGGGCTTCACCATTGCGAACGACGGGTACGGTGCGCAGTGTCCAGATAGCACCACCGAGAGATTCGTCAAGACTCGAAGGGCTCGCAGAGTCACGGGCGGTACGGATCCCTTCCGTTGCCAGGGCCCGCGACGGCACTGGTACCTTGTCACAGAGATCGTCGATGTGGCAGCCGAGCAGCTGCTCGCGGTCAGAGACGCCTGCTACGTGACAGTACGACTCTGAGACATGGGCTACCCGGAGGTCCGCATTCAGGAGCAGGGTCGGCACGGGGGTGTAGCTGAACATGTCGTGGAAGAGCTCGTCGCGGGTGTCATTGTTGTCGCATTGAGGACATGGCGGGAGATCGACGACAGCGTTGGCAGCACTGAGTTCGGCGGGCCTTAGGTGTGCGGCCATGGCGGGGCACAACACCATGTGCCGCTCGTCTGGGTTATCGGGACAAAGCTGGGGTTGGGAAGGAAAAAAGTCGTATGATGTCTGCATGGCAGCCGGGCAGTTTTTGTGTGCCCGTCTTGTCTCTGGCTGCACCACACTGAATCCGTTCAAGCCAGACGAAGTCCGATCTGCGCTATCCATATATCTGGCTGGCTCCGAGGACACAATACGAGACCTGGTTTCTCAAGTGTGTGCAGCTGCGCTGATTGGCCATTAGAGAAGCCGTTCTGCTGCCATTGGGTCCACAATGGCTCTACACAGTTTTGTGGACTGCTCACGGCCAGTGGGTCCTTTTCCTAGCTGCGTAATCGGCGTCTGGCCTGCCACAATGGGCCGTGAGACAGGTTGAACGGATGCACCCGTCCGCGGGATGGGACGCAATGCGCCTACGTCACATCTTCAGCCTTGTCGCTTAAAGGCAGGGCAATATATCCAAAGTCGAACGGCTCTCTGTTGAGTGCGGACGGGACAGCTAGCAATCATCCATAACGAGACTCGAGCATGACATCCAATGAGGAAATGGGCCAGGCCATGGGCATTGATTGATGTCCATTCAGATGGCGGAGCCACGGTTGACGTCTGGAAACTAGCTCTGCACGTGATTGTCCAATTTTAGCCCTCCCGCTAGTCCGCTCGCGAAAACCTTAGTTGAACTGATGCAACCCCGCTAACCCTCTATTCTCCCCATTATACAAGAAAACCTGCCTCAAAGTCCCCGCGGAGATACTGTCAAGGAAACAGCCGCCTGTCGGCTACCGGCTGCCATCCGTATAGCGTCAACCAGCGGGGTGGCCAACATTGCCCCTGATTTAGACATGGAAAAGCTAGAGTGGGATGCGATTTCAAGACATGGTATTTCCGTCGCCTGTCTAAAGGAACTACTGCGCTCCGTTGCTGCCGGCTTCGCACAAAAGACGGAGTCGTTAGAGGCCGATAAGGGGATTTGTGTAGAGGTAACATGGCTTGAAAGTCCTTAAGGCGAGGTTTTGAATCAAAAACCCAATCGCTTGCCGCGGGTATGCACAGCAGTTGTCTAAGCCGTATCGACGATCTGTGCGTACTCAGCCGCCATCACACAGCACCAGTAGACACGATAAGCAAAAAAACGGCGTAGGAGAACAATATCAAGTTGGGTGTATTACAAATTTCCTGAGTCGCCTCCTACAAAGGTAAAGGTGCAGCGAGTGTATGCCACCAAATCAACGCATCCGCCTTCTCCATACACGTCAATGTCACCTCTGCGACCACCCACGCTGTGAGCTGTTGCGTTTGCAGTCCGGCTATGGCTCCAGCCATCACACCTTCTCCGTAACAGTAGCCTCCTCATGCTGTACGCTCCTCTTTCTCTCTTGGTTTGCCGCAACGTCCGCAAGGCTCACTTTCCTGTCACCCTCAGTGCCTATGTCTGCAAACGAGATTTGCGGACGGAACTTCTTCGACTGCCACGCCTTGTTAACGATGCCGTAGAGTTCGTCGACTTGCTCGAGAGTAAGGCCCTTGGTCTCGTAGATCATGAAGTAACTGGAGTATCACTGTCAGCATTGCTCTTTTGAAGTCAGTGAGGAGGCCTTACGTGAAAGCAATGCAGACGAAGCAGAAGCTGCCCCAGACGAAGAACACCTTAGATCGCAGGTTGGCATGGTCCGCATCCACCATATAAGGAGTCGAGTAGGCGATGGCCCAGTTGAGCAGCCAGTTGCTGGCAGTCGTCATAGAGAGGCACTTGGCACGTGCCTTGAGTGGAAACATTTCGCCGGTCACTACCCATGCGACGGGCCCCCACGAGCTGGCGAAGAAGAAAATGTAGATGCACACAAAGGCGATAGAAGCCTTCTGCGCAGCAAAGTTTGTGTTTCCAGAATCAACAGACTTGTCAGCAGTCATACCGACAGCGCCAACGATGAACTGGCAAATACACATGCCGATGGCACCCATGAGAAGCAAGTTGCGTCGCCCAAGCTTCTCAACAAGGTAGAGACCGGGGAACGTAGACGCAACGTTGACGGAGTTGGTAATGACTTGGATGATAAAAGAGTTTTTAAACCCGGCATTCTTGAAGTATTGCGTTCCGTAGTAGACTTCATCAAGGTTAGCGACCCAAAAAAGCGCACAAAAGAAGGGGCTGTCGCCTACAGATGAAGTTCACACCGGTGAGCTGCTGGAGAGCCTGAAGAAGGCACCCGGTGAGGAGGCGCTTGCCCAGAGTTCCCTTGAAGCACTCGATGTAGGTTGATTTACCCAGGCTCATCTCGTAGAGGTGGTTGGCCTGGACTTCGTTGAGCTCCTCTATAACAGCCGGGTCGTCTACGGGCAGGCGACGGAGTTTAGCCAATGACTTGGCAGCCTCATCGTAGCGATCGGTCTTGATCAAGTAACGAGGGGTCTCGGGAAGGAAGAAGAGACTAAAAATTGTTAGCTTCACGCATGCTTAACCATGGTACATTCCACCTACCCGGTGACGAGAATCAACGACCAAAGGAACTGGACTGCGACCGGAATACGATAGGAACCCGAGTCCATCCGATTCTGAGAGGAGTAATTCACGATGGCCGCCAAGAATAGTCCAATAGTGATGGCAAGTTGGTATGCGCCGACGATAGTGCCGCGAATCCATTTCGGTGAGGTCTCGGATTGATACATGGGAACTAACAACTGGTTAGCGCTACCCCAGAAACATTCTTCCCATCACTGCACGGATAACCCATGTACGCGTGTTTCACGCCAAAACAGGAAACGGCGTGACTGCGGAGATGAAGATCGGTGAGAAACCTACTCAATGCGGAGACTAAACCAACACCATAACCTGCGAAGAAACGTCCCGCGATAAACAAAGGCTGTCGCGTCGCTGCCGTTTGCAGGATGACACCCAGGTTGAATACAATACCGGCAGAGGCCATGAGACCCCATCGACGACCGAGCAAGTCGCCAAATGGCGCAGCAGTGAGCGCTCCAAAGAAAGTTCCAGCAGACAGGATGGAAACGATCAGTGAGTCTTGGGAGGCAGTGAGCTTGCCATCGGGTTGAGTGGAGAACTCCTGGAGCCAATATGGCATAGCCAAGATACCAGAGATTGTGCCAGTGTCATATCTGCAGATATGTTAGAGCCTGAATGTACGTGAGGCTGGATCATATGTACCCAAAGAGAACACCTCCAAAAGCTACAAAGAGACCGATGAGGATAGCTGGCCTGTCACCTGTCAGTCAAAAGTAGAGTGAAGTCAACGACGGGACAAGCTTACCATGCTTTGCCTGGGGTACCCTCCGGGGGCTTTAGCATGAACTTGCCCATGATGATGTCTCGAGGCAGTGATGTTAGGGAAAACCGATTTGTCTAACAAAGGGATCGCGAGCACGCGTACACAAAGCTACCCCTCACAGGTGTCGGCGCATGGCTCTTTATCATTACTCCCAGTGAGCTGGCCCCGCAATGCGCCAACCCTGCTAATCCATAGCAGCACACCACGCTCATTGAATCTTGGCGCGTCCCATGGAGACCCGTGCGCGTTTCGACCAGTCGGCGTCGAGTCGCGACTAGGCTAGCCATGCAATGAACTGGGGATGTCGCACCTCATTCGTCTGGATGCCGGCCATACCCCAGATCCGAAAAGTCTTTGCTAATGTGCAGCTCGTGGCAACATAGGTCAGCGGTCAATAGAGCGGACTGTGCTCAAACGTGTGGCTGTAGACAACCAATTGGGAGCTTTGTCGGAACCTTGGAAGACATAACGAGCGGGTGGCGGGTGTTGTAGCCAAGGATGTAAAAACACGACGAATGCTTCGCTATTTTCATCCAGCTTTACGATCGAGCCTGCTGCCAAGGTCATCGTCTCTTCTAAGCTCACAGTCGAGTGGGTCTGTCACGAGTCTCACAAGGCACGAATACGATGGTACCGCTTAGGAGGGGCTTCGCTGGGCGGTTAAGAGATTATGGTATGATGCACGCGTCGATGTGTATGCAGGTAATCCGCTGTGCAACGTTTCCTAGCGAACCACGTTGGCTTTATTGGTTTGCCTCAAAGCTCTCCACGACTGGTAAAAGGAAGCATGGAGTGGGCCAGGTGTGCCAGATATGTCCCCATGATCCAAATATCGGCGCGAGGGCCGAGCGACTCGGCGCTGGAGACTCCACAACCTGGCTTACCTGACTGCCAAGGGACGACGCTGATGGACCTGCATGGAGATAAATGGTTGGCCGTGTTCTCGATGGGCTTATTTGGGGGCTAGCGA
>Ga0247757_10001170_pt1 | contig 18641 bp, 20 predicted proteins | sample UWRJL126311R4_FD_180929 | JGI IMG/M metagenome (GOLD analysis project Ga0247757, IMG submission 180929) | Plant litter microbial communities from Arlington Agricultural Research Station in Wisconsin, United States - UWRJ-L126-311R-4 | ecosystem: Environmental > Terrestrial > Plant litter >... | reverse complement strand
CCCTGCAGATGCCAAAAAGGGCGTCTTGGGTCTCGTCCATCTCGTCTCCATTCAAGCTGCCCTAGGCATCAGCACACTCATCTACATGGTACCCACGTGGCTCGCTGCGGCCCATCAGGCCGGCGCACTGGCTCTTCTCACTGGCGCTATGGTTCTCTATAGCAGGATATCCATGCCCCGTCGTGCCATCATGCGTCAGATTCTTAGGCCACAGGCTCCATCGAGTACCGTGACCACCCCTCTTCGGGCAAGGCTCCAGACAAAGGCTTAGGAGTTCTTCCTCGTGAGTTACTGAAGAATGTAAGATAAACAGGCCTACTGTATATATGTATCATAGGCATAGGTCTACGCTCCATTGTGATCTCAAGTTCAGATCCCCTCTCCCTTCACATACCCAAGAATTGCATATCTCTATCTAGCATGGGCGTACAGCAGCCAACATGTATACAATAAATTCAGTATTACATCCTGAGCCCACAAGTAACAGAATGCATGCATCCGTTTTTTTTTAAAAATAGTACCAGCATCGACAGCAGAGAAATCGGTAATCTGTTACGCGTAGAGGACGGCAAGGAGTTGTAGATGACATAATCTATTTTCGGCGAAATTTCATCAACGCCGACGGCTTCGTTATGCTGGCTAGCCCACATACTGTCATCGCCGAACAACTTTTAGAGGCTGGAGTTTTTTTGGTCATGTCGGACGGCCTACGAATACGGAAGAAGGGCATCAAATCGGTGGCGTGAGTCACTGCATCCGTTCAATCTCTGCCGCGCTAAAATTGGATCGAAAGCTGCCAGCGATGCCACTCGCGGAAGGTCAAATGTTCGGGCGGGAACCCATGCTTGAACTGTCGCGATGCGGAACCGGCTGTTGGTTGTGTATACCCGTCTCGAGACCGCAAGGTCAAATTAAGCCAGCAGTAAGCCGCTCGCTTGTTTTCACGGCTTGACCCTTACCCACTGCAAGATACGTAGAGCACCTTTTGAAGGAGAACGAGCTTCTGCGAAATGGAAGGCAGAGTCCAGTGTTGCCTTCAGAACCGCATAACTTCGGTTCGCCTGCAAGTCTCAGCGCCCGAGAGGACTCGGAGGCGCAAGAGACAGCGCGCAACCCTCTGATAGAAGAAAGATCGTGGTTTCACGGCGTATCCACCGTTGACCTACCCATCCTTATCGGCGAGGCTGCTGATGGTGCGTATGCGACAAGATTCAGACAAACCGTGGCCACGGTTTGTACCAATCACCTGTTGCGAACGAGCTTCGTCCCGGACGCTAAATTGGACCTTCTCTCTGAGAATAAGATTCCTTGGCCAAGCGCAGCTCGAGCAAGGTTCTTGGTCAAGGTAGCATTGAACACGGTTTGTCGCTACTATCACATGGTTCTCAAGAGCGCAGTGCTCGGATGTTTGGAGGAAGCTATTCGGAACGGGGGCGGTGGAGACAGGCTCACTATTTGCAAGTTGCTCGCATTATTTGCAATCGGAGAAGCCTACTCTGCTAGAAGTGTGGACCAACAATCAGGCTATCCTGGCTTGACATATTTCTCTCAAGCCAGAAAAATGGCGAGCATACCAGTTGAGCGACCGGATTACAACGACATCGAAGTCATGCTTCTCTTCGTAGGTCGTCGTCGCATTCGGTGAAGAGTAGCTCACCAATCCCTTAGACGATGTATTCACTGCTTCTCAACCGACGCCACTCAGCATACGTCTTCGCCAGTTCCGCTGTCAGGCTGGGCCTGATTATGGGCATGCAAGTCAACGTCCCTGAGCACCAATACCGCAACCGACGAGCAAGGGAACACCGAATTCGCCTATGGTGGTCGGCCTACGTTCTTGATCGTTCTTGTGCATCTAAGCTAGGACTCCCAGTGTCGATTGCTGACGATGACATATTGGTCGACCTGCCTAGCGGCGCCGGGCTCTCCGATGGAGACGAGGACTTTGGTGATTTCGAATACGAACACCGGAGCATTCAGATGTCACGTATGTGTGCCAGGTCCATCAGGGAGATTTACAGTCGTAGGCAATACAGGAGCCCTTTCTCGCAACGGGTGCAATCTATCCTAAAAGATTTAACACGCTTTATGGATACTCTGCCTGAGAAATTCCACCTTAGGAACGACGGGTCGTCTTCTCTTCAACGTGATCATATCGTCTATTTGCATCTACGTATAAATCAGGTACTACCGCCGCAACTCGAGAGAGAAATCCGGCTAACTACCACAACTAGTGCATCCTCCTCGTCACCCGCCCCATCCTCCTTACCGTCCTCCGCATCCATCGACAATCATGGACAGACTCTACCATAACCCCTTCGACGCACCTTCCCGAAAGCGCCCGCACGCTCGCTGAAACATGTACCCAGTGTGCCCGCCACTCTTACCGTATGATCACCGATGCCTGGATTCACGGTACCTTTGCCACCTTTGGGTTCTTCAACACTCAATATCTATTCTCCGCGAGCATCATTCTTGCTGTCTCCAGTCTACTTGGCACCCCGGAGAGTCAGGCTGATGGCGAAAACTTCGACAACGCGGCCGAGTTACTGAAGCAACTGGCAGGGAGCGGGAATCTCTGCGCGAAAGAGTATGTCGAACATGTGGAGGCGATCAGAAGTAGCATGGCGGCCATAAAGGAAGGGGCTCCACCCGCGCACCAACCTGTATCACGCGGAAACGTGTCGGCAGGCGGTGCTCAGGTAACTGCGAATCCCCTTGCTACGTCGGCGATGACCGCCGGCATGGCACTTGCAGACCCCCTCTTGCAGGGCTTCCTCGCTGATACCAACCTCGATATGCAGGCACTGGACAACCCAGCGCTGTATGGGCTTCCCAGTGCGGCTTGGCCAGAGGTTTGGGGCGACGATTGGCTGGTACCAGGCGCCGTTTGAGGTGGCTATGCTGTCGGGAAGACACGAGAGGTGGGAAGCAGAGGGCGCTGAGAAGTAGGTTTCCGGAGGAAGTTGGGTATGGCTGCACGTATTTGATCAGTAGGTCTGTGATGTGATGAAAGAAGCTTGACGGGGCGGGAATACCTTTACGCCATTTGGATGGATTTTCACAGAGCGTAGGTGCGTTGGACCCGCAATAGGAAGTTGCATCAGAATCGGCGGTATATTCAATAAGAGCACTCAGCTTAGGCTTCTGCGGCGTGGCTGATGCTTTGGTAGCAGCCTTGTCGTTTGTGGTTGTGGTCGTGGTTGTTGTAGCAGACGGCATGATGTGCAATGCCGACAGGAGGTTTTACAATCTTGACAAGCTCAATTCAGAACAACTGAAAATACAAGGTATTAAATGATGATATAGATGATCCGGGTGCTTGAGACCCAAATATATAAGATGTAATGCTCCACCGACTCATAAACCCCCATCGGCGACGCGCACCATTTCGCCGACGGCCCAACACTCCAGCATACCGATGGCGCGTTATGCGCCCCACAGCGACAGGTGAATATCCACCGTACTGGGCCGTGCTTCCACATCAAAGGATCCTTTTTCTTTGTGTCCAGCCGGCATGGCTGTGACGAAGCGCCGAAGCGGCGCAACGAAGGATCTGCCGCCTGCGTTATTGTGCCGTAGGTTTGGTGCCCGGCCACCATTCGTACACGAGACGACTTTGTCGATGACGGCCGGGATATAATCACGGAGCGTTTCTTGCATACACTTTTCTGGTTCGTCATCGGTAGGAATGACCGAGTAGCGAGAAGTGGAGGGCCGGTTGTCGTTCGGGACTGCAATCATCGCACGGGATATGGCTTTTTGAGTCATAGATGCTTTTCTACTCAAAACTTGAATACCAAAATCAAATCATTACGAAATGACATATTTATATCCTGAATGGGATCGATCGTATGTACTGCCAGACTTCAGTATATATACGTTTTGGTGGTTTCGATTTTTTTTTTTTGGATTTTTTTGGTAGCTAAAATCATGATCTATATTTCGCCATAACCAAATTAGATGCCTGCCTACCATGACCGTCAGAATCGTTAGAACACATGTTCACTCGCCCTACTGAACCACAAAAACTTTGTTGTGTCTCGAGGCTGGTATTTTATGAAACAGCTCGTTGCTGCTGTGGAGACTTAAGAGAAAAGGTAGAATGAGATAAAGTGTGCCAACCCTCTCCCAGCGTTCGGGTGCAGTTGAGACCTTCCTCAACGTCAAAAATCTTGCGCTTCCATGCTCGTTATCGTGATATTTGCCAGCAAACATCAGCACACTGACTAGCTCCCCAGAAGCATGCTTTGAAGTCCATTCTTGGGGGCTCATTGGCACAGACATGCCAATAAAAGATAGCCGGCGCCCGATCCGGTACCACTTCGTGTCCTCGTCTGTCCTCGCATTCTGTTCACGACCCGGTCGGCCTGCTGCCTCGGCCCAACTCCATTTTCGGCCTTTATCTTCGATTCGTTGATAGTTATTCAGTAGGAAAGGATTCCTAATTTCCATTAGCATCGGCTGCTCCCTCTCCAAGCGAAGCGCCGACTCTGTATCCAGCAGCCGGTTTGTGTTGAGACGGCCAGGGTTATACAGGTATATATCGGCAGCCCACACAATGTTTCCACTCGTAGCATTGATTAGGTCTGTCATATATGCACAGTGTTCTAGATTTGGCGGTGCACGCCAGGCCACAACACCCCTCCATCCTCCCCATGTCCACGACGGCAGATGCGGCTTTCTTGAACACGGCTCTGATATAAACATCACGCGACCTGGACTAGCTCTATGATGCCATGACGATATCGACAAAGCCAAAGTGATGAGCGGACCGGATTTGCCTCCTGTAATGTCGCCTGTCCACATGGGTAACCCGTGGAACAAAAAGATAGACTTGGCCTGCTCATACAATCCAACGATGCCCTGAAAAGCTGGTAATGTGTCTTCGTCCCTTGTCAGCTTCCGCTTCGAAAATTCTCGGATATGTTCGTTCAAACCACGTAATTGAGACCGCAGGTTGGCTTGCTCCTCCATAGGGAAACCATAGTCAAGCGGGTACTCCACATCCATTGAAACTACTAGATTTTCCTGATGGCTCAGACTTCCACCAGTGAATGCATCTGACTTGAAGATTCCACCAAGCATGAAGTCGGCGAGCACAACGTTAGTGTTCTCCTCATATGCCTGAGGACCGTGGTAAAGTGTCATCCGAATGGTTTCGTGGTAGGCCATGCAGCGGCACTCCCAGTACCACTGGTCCTCAGTAAAGACGATGCGTCTGTTGGAAAGAACTCCTTCTTGGTACGTCCAACCACGAGTCCAATAAGGAGATCCAAGGATATCGAGACGAGGATCGCGCATTGTAGAAAGTAGCATGCTCCCGCTGTCCAGAAAATACTTCGGCTGCTGTGTTCGAATTGCTGAGCGAATTCCGGGTAGACCGCAGCTAGCACCTGAACCAGCGGCAGCTACAATCGTGAATTCGGCTGCTTCGTATATAGTCGTCATGCGCGAGATTAAATATCCTTTCTCGACTGGGTCATTCTGATTTATGCAGCAACGGTCAACCCACAAGTATTGTAGGCCCAGTTCCCTCGTCACTTCAATCGCTGCTAGTACTGTCTCTGGCCAATCGATCAAATCTTCGGCTGTCGCGCCCCATACATAGCTCAATGCCGCATATGTGGTTCCCCAGGGCTTCTCCTCCACTTTTGGTGGGTACTCATCTTTGAAACAGTCGATAACACGGAATCCACGTGTTATCGGCTCGTACGATGCGCGTCGTCTACATGCTTTTCCATGTTCGCGTCGACATATGTCCAGCAAGGACCTTAGTTCTTCTATTTCGGGCCTGTCTTTGCGCTCTCGAGCTGTGAGTAAGATCTTCTCGTCTGTGCTATCTGTATCACTGGGGTGCACACGGTAGATGGCACCGGTTGCCGGAACGTGTTTATCAAGGCAGTTAATGTCGTACCCAGTTTCTGGGCACCCTTCGACATCCGGAATCACGGCCATGAAGACGGTATTGCGAAAATCTCCCATATCCTTGCTCCACTCGCTCAACCGGTCCGCTCGGAATAGCCAGCTCTCGCTACTGCGAAAAGCTAGTAGCTTGTAACGCTTGTGCAGATCTGGTTGGACCCGTAGAGACCGGAAGAAAGTACACAAGGGGCATTTCGATGGGGTTGATAGACGTTCCTTGAAGAAATGGACTGCAATCGAGTTCATGTAAACGAGGGATCCGTTTGGCGCTTTATAGAATTTCTCATCCTCAGGATTTTGCTGTCGTGATTCGAAGCTTGCGTAGCATCTATCGAAGATTTCATCTAGGTTTACGTTTTGACAAGTAGAACACAACGGAGATGTTGTGCCTGATTCGGTCTTCGGACGCTTGCGATCATCGGTGAGCTCTGGAAGATCAGAGCTGTTTGTCCTCTTCAGACGATGAGTTGACGTATCCATTGTGTAATGTTCAGAGGGCCCATTAAGACAACAAGTTATATTGTATGTGAAGGACGTGGAGTGACATCAGCATTCGATGTTGAGTCAGACACAGCCACAGCAGAACAGCCCCAGAATCCGCCTTGTGTCTGTGTTCAAACGTGCCTTACATCAGACACGGCCTAGGGCATGCAATCAGCAGGCAGAAATCCCGGGCGTGCAGAAAGCGTCTAAGAACGGTGTCTCGTATTTGCCAATCTGCTAGGCGCCAGCACCACTGATTTGTTGTGGTTCTTGTCGTGTTGTTGGGATGAGTTTTCAGCTGGTCGACGTAGGTGAGGCTGTGTTCGGTACTTCATGCACCAGAATAGACAAGATAAGCGAGCGAGGGATGCAATGAACTGATCATGACAGATGCTAGGCGATAACGGAGAAGGGGAAGTATCATTGTTTCGCTATTATCGACACTGTAAAGAAAATCTAACTCTGCATACCAACTTTTCGTCGGTCAAGCAAATCCGTATCTCCACAGCAGACTTTCGCGCCTATGCCCAGGTATTGAATTCCATGTGGCATGTGCGAGACGGCGTTCTTCGTCATTCATCCTCTCTGGAGACATCATAAGCAAAACGGCCCCTATCGTTACATTGTCTTCGTAGTTATCCGCAAGTATAGCTAAATAGCCAGAGTCGGCCATTCGACGAGGCTGGCTTCCAGCAACTCTTGGCCCGCCAAAATCATCAACACGAACGAGCCAGAATTCTCCACGTTTTAGTCGATGTCGCAGGTGCATATCTTGTGTGTCTTTGAATAATGCGAAAAGGAAATTCAAGAATCCCTACTAATAGTAAGCGAGTTCAGCATACCGGGTGGTCGATAGGTGCACACCTCGGTCGTATGACATAGGTACAATGGTACAGGGTATTTGATCCTATTTGCATCGACAAAGTAAACGAAATGATAGGTAGAGTCAGGAGGATAAAAGATTAGAGGAGGAGGTGTTCTCATGATATTCATTTGCATCCTGCTGGTATGCGCAAGTTGCATCTGCCTGATCTTCAGTAGTTGGGTTGTCCACGATTGAGTCCCTACCAACCTGATGCGTAAGAACACGACCTTCTTCCGTGCACCGTTGTTGGGGCGTATTTTGGCCATGGGCATAGTGACGTAGAATCCGTAAGAAAACGTCACAGACTTGGAGAACTCCGACGAAAAGATAGAAGCGATCAATAGCATTCATAACGACTAGGTTTGCGCAAAGTTGTCTGAAGGTACGAATCAGATCAGCAGGTTGGATCGTTTATGAATCGTGAACACTTGTCGTAGCTAAGTGCAGCCTGCTTGGTGGCGCAACAAGGCTGAACAATAACAGGAGATGACTTATGGCCTAAGACTATTGTGGCTTGCGGGATGGGCCAGCCATCAGCATTGATAGCCAATGGCAGGTATATTCTATATTATTGTTACTCCCAGTGTGTTAATGAATGACTCCAGCTTGAGATGCTCGATGTTGTTACAGACGGGTTTACATATGGTCAACACTACACTGGACGCAGAGCACCGCTACGTTCGCTTGCCCACCGTCCGTTGATTTTTTGGCGCGCGCTCTTACCCCAAAATGCAATAGGCAGGATAATAAGCCCAGAGACTAGCTGCAGGACTGTCAGTTCAACACCAACAATCAAAATTCCCTGGGTCTCAATCCAGCGAACAAGCGCAAAACTCATCGAGAAGCTGACCAAGTAGCAACCACCACCGACAACCACAAGCGCTGGTGCAGCCCATCGTGGAAAAGCTTCCGTCACCCACAATGTGTTGGCGATCGACAGCGATACCCACGAGAGACCATTCAGACCGTAAGCAAGATAAAAAGTAGCAAAGTGCCAACGATAGTGAACCGCAAGACCATAGATGAGTGTGCTAAGTCCACCTGAAATAACAGGAAGTATATATCCGATGAGATAGTGCTCGGCCTCGCGAACACCACCATTTTGTTTGGACAGTCTCGTTAAGTATCGGCTAATCAGACAAGTAGCGGCGAAGGCAATTAGCCCACCAGTTCCACTGCAGTTATTGACAATTATGATCAAACTCGACGGTAAGCTGTATGGAGGCTCTGCAAGTATGCGTCCGTAGGTGGAGCCTATGTACATCATGCCCGCAAAGTTGAAGGACGAGGTAATGAGTACCCAGAAGAGCAAGGGATTGACCGCGCAGAAGATAATTTGCGAATAGCATCGTGCCATGGCGCTCCAGGAAGAAAATGGTGAACGTGTAAGCGCGAGTTGCTGAAGCAGGCGTTTAAGGAATGTGGAGTTCCTTATCTCGTTTGGTGGCTCGGGCAAGTCCCGGTAAATATCCAAATTGGCTTCAACGTCCTCGTAAACGGTAAGCTTCTCAGTTGCACTTTGTAAAAGTATGAGCCCATCAAAGGCCACGGTAGGTCTTTTGAAGTATGTCTCTGGAAGGAAGAAGAAGACTGCGAGAAAGGCTAAACCTGCTAAGATTGACCATCGCTGATAAAAAAGGTACCATTGTCGTCCATGATCTGAGAGGTACGGAACAACGGACAGTCCACCTGTACCCAGGAAGCCAGCAACTGACCAGACAAGACCGATCGCTTTCGGTCTTTGGTTGATAAAAGTCAAGTCGATGACGATCAACAATGCCTGCACTACTGAGTGGCGGTAATTGACCAGCGATAGTGGCGCTCACATACCAAAGTCAGGGCAAATCCCTCACACAATCCGAGTGCACATAAGGAAAAGAGAAACCCAGGAAGGGTTTTGGAACAACCTGCCCCAATGGTGCTAATGAACATGAGGAGCGCCGAAATCAAAGAGACTGGGCGGCGGCCTAAGGCTAGACTCAAAGGTACCCAAAACACGGCCCCAATTCCCATGAACATTGTGGGTGCGGTGATGAGTGTCTCTGGTTTCCACGGTTTCATTTCCTGTGACCAACAATCAGCTCATGGCCCTTGGACAAACGTGGAGCCTTACTTGTTCACTGAAATCGGCCACTATGCCTGGCATCATCAAGCTGGCTGCCTGTACTACCGTGAGACTGGTGACAGAGTAGACCATTATGGCGAAGAATGCTCCCGTTCGCTTCCATCGTCCATATGTCAGTGGATCGCGTTTGCTGTCAGACGGCATAGGGAGATTTAGTGTCCTTCCGTGAGAAGTAACTAGGAAAATGCTTCCAGAGAGCTCATATGACTCGTGCTTTCTTCTTTCATCCTTGGTCTTGATCCTCGCTTGAAACCCAAGGGAACTGTGGGGCTCGTGACGGAAAGGCTTTCCTGTGGTGTAGATGGGGCGTGGTTGTCGAAGTGGCTTAGGTTTAGGCTTGGATAACTCGGCATCTTCATCGATATGCAGCTCAGGTGATAATTTATTCATAGGGAACCCAAGTGCGCTATAAACCCGAAGGGATATGTCCATTTTAGAAAGAAAAAGAAAAAGAGGGCAGGATTTAGAAGAGATGGAAAGCTGATGTTGGAAGATAAGGAGATGGAAGCCTTTTAATTGATCTTGGGTTAGAGAAGAGTTATGTACACGATGCAGGGAGTCAAGACTATGCTTACGAATAGTGAATTTCCAATCACTCGTCCGTCTTCGCCGTTTGACGTTAGCATTTCTTGGTGGAATACGCAAATCACAACCTAGAAACTCCAAGGTGTATTTCGACACTACCGAATTGTCGGGTAGCAAAAAAATGCGGGCGTTCTTCGGTGGCGGTCCGTTTCAAACGTTACTATGACTACGGGTGAAGTCAGGCGGGACTGGAGCCGATGCGTCTGATTGGATAATAATCGCATTCGGTGAAACTCTTCGGACGTGTACACTGCCTCACCTACAAATCAAAATCATGTTAGACTTGCAATTAACCTTCAAAAGGGCCGTTGCACAGACTTCCGCCTCGGTTCCTTGCGGGCTCGCGACCGCAAGCTCCTTCACAATGCCATGAGCCCCTAGGTTTTGATGTGACAGCTGGTATGCAGAGATCAAGCTATTGCACAGCAGTGCTTCGCACTCTGACAAATCAGCACGATGCAGAGCACATGACTTCAGTTAGAGAGTGGCATCCTAGTCAAACTCCTATAGTGCAAGCCAGCAACAAACGAACCCCTTGATTGAAAACTATGGATCTAGAATAATGTATGAACGGTGCACAGACCTGAAACCCCGAGCGGCTTTCCCACCAACTTTAGACCTAGCACACAGACTTTCAACTTAGCCAATCAAATTGAGAAACATCACTCATAGTTAGCACATATTCAACTGGCTAGCTTAGTGTGTTTTGGATCAATCTACTTCAATTGGTCAGATGGTCCTTATGGAAAAGAGAGTATCTACTATTTCTTGTGTTGACAAACTTATTGACAATAACGATTTTATAGGAGCATGTACTCAAATCACGTCATACGACGTTATAAACTTTTTTTTTACAAATAAGTTGCCTCAAAAGCAGCACGAAAAAAAAACTAAATTATGTGATGTTATAGTCTAGATATGGTCTATCACATAAGAACTTAAGCTTCCCCAACATGAAATCCTTTCGCTAACCGGGCTTATAAATTTAGATGTGGCAGGAGACAAGACTGAAGGATATTGGCATAACTCTTGTGGCTGCTCTTATGCCTAAATCAGCACGGAGGTACTAATGATTCTAGTTATAGAAAAGTTTGAGGCATTTGATGGGATACCTTGCTTCGTTACGATTTGGCACTGAACATGCGAAGCCGAGAAATGCCGTAAAGAAATGCGCCAATTTTTTGTGCCAATCTTGCCGAGAGGAAAGCCCCTCGCATAATTCGGGTACATCACCTTGGCACTATAAATATTCAGCGAACTTCATCATTATGCGCAAGTATTTGGATCCAAGGTCTCGTGGGGTAGTAATCGAGGCGACGGAAGAGGCGGCAGTGTTATTCACAAAGTATATAAGTTACTGATATTCTACTTCACTTTGCAACCAGTATGAATAATTTATTCACTAGCAACCATGAATTTGCTTTTTGCCATTTTTTATACAATTCCGTTAACTGTCTTTGCGACCCCGTTGATTCCTGAGAAGCGTCAACAAGATTATACTGAATGGCAATATAGCTGTGACAATTATGCAGCGCCAGGAAACTTCAAAGCGTTCAACCTTCCTGGCTGCGTTGCTCAATTAAGCTTCAATAAGGACTGGTATATTGGAATTCGATGGGCGTTTGAAGCCACCTACGCAGATGGCATCCGTGAGCAACACGTGCCGTTTCGCGACACCTCTAATTTTGGTGTAAGCGACAACTTCTATCCTGGCGGTGGGAATAATTATGCCACGCGAAACCCGGGGAGTACGGAGTTCACTGCAGTGCATGAATTCACCAACATCTGCAGAGGCGGATCCCCGCCGGTGTCCTGGCGTTTCTTCACGACTACGTCAGCCTGTCAACCCGCGGCATATCGTTTTACATCAGGTCTGATCACGCCTATCAGCGTTGCCAGGCGGCCTGCAAGGGTTTCGGGTGTGTCGATGACAAGGAAGAACGAAGCAGGTGATTTCGTGGTTAGCTGGTCAACAGTCTCGGGGGCTGCTGCCTACTCGGTTATTGTTCAGTATCCTACCGGAACCGATGAAGCCGGCAGGCCATATTTAGGCCAGAGAGGTGCACGGGTGCAGGTAAGTTAAACATGTCTCTGTAGTCGCCAATATGCTTAATGTCTGGCAGGGAACATCAACTACAATCCCAACTACTTCACGAAGGCCGGACGTACCACGAGAGGTTATCGTTCACGCTGTGGACTCACAAGGACTATGGTCGCTTACTAGAGACATTGAGCCAGTTGCAGCTGTATAGTGAAATTGCAAAGTCTGTTAAAGGCTTTCGACTTCGGAAGGTACATGATCTGATACTACCTTTAAAATCAGCAAGAAAGTGACATGGTTAATTGATTGCATACGGTATATTTTTCGATCTAGAATGGAGCTTATCAAGTAAAGTAAGCAATGGACGTTTACACTTTTATTTCTTCCATAGAACATCTACCGTATACGTACGGCTACATAAGTATTACCCACAAAGGATGATGTACGGATGCTTGTATAAGAGAGATTCCATCGTCGCTACGCTCACTTCCATTACTTGGAGTCCCCACAATGATCAAACGAGCTGCACTGACAGTCACGTGAGCAAGAAAGAAGATATTTTGACGCGCTGAATATCCGATAATTCTGGCGGCCTAGAATAATAATCGACACCGCCCTCTAAACGAGCTTTGTGCGAATGATAGGATATTAGTCGAGAGACTGATTCACCCAATTCAAATGACACGGTCGAATCATATTGAGTCGAGGTCACAGACAGCAATACAGAAATATTGCACTGGAAAAGTCCATTCCAGATGCCGATGCGGACAAATGGTCTCCCTTGGAACTGTGCCTGACAGATGAGTACCATACAGGTAGTTAGCTGAATTATGTGAGCTTACAAAGAAAAAGGCCAAGACTGATCAAAGAATTTTAAGTTTGGAAGAGGTCAGTGATGATCCATATTTGAAAAAGACGACGGACTAACATTGGTCCTCTGATGATTGGTTAATTCGCGCCCTACGGCCTGCGAGTCTCACCCAATTTTCACATGTGAGGAAGTAAGCTGCCATCCAGAAAATGGAGAGTCGGTCAAGCTCTGACTCCTCCCCACGACGCAAGACTTACACATGTGCGAAACAGATGTTCACTTGTGCTCACTTCTTGTAAAGCCATATGCTCCTTCACATGCGTTGGCAGACTAGGCTGTCTCAACCGGTTTGTGGCCTGATAATCTTCTTGCGCTGATCATCACATAAGCAGCACAGGTCACGCATGCCAGTACATGGCATGTTATTGCCCAAGATAAGGATACTCACCGGGAAGGATAAATGAAAGTGCATGAAGTGGATTCGTGCCCCGCAGTGACGATGCATGCTTGCACGACGGAGACAATATATATTATTGTATCATCCCTTCTGATGGGGGATAAGTGCACTTGAAGCACTCTTCCTTCCGTCAAAAATAAAAAATAAAAAATGGCGGGAATGGTCGCACGCCTCACCGAAACCGTCTCTTGGTTGCTATTGCAGCACCCTTTTCTCACTATCATCGGAAGTTACCTTTTGTATCACGTCTTTCTCGCAATCTACCATGTCTATCTCTCCCCGCTCTCCCAGTTTCCCGGGCCCCGTATCGCGGCCGCTACCCTTCTGTATGAATTTTACTACGATTTCATAGCTAAAGGACAGTACACATTCCGCATTGCGCAGCTGCACGAAGAATACGGCCCTATCGTACGCATTTCACCCTACGAGGTTCATATCTCGGATGCAGACTTCTACGACAGCCTTTACACGGGCTCAGTAAATCCACGTGAGAAGTGGGGCTGGGGCGCCAGGGTGTTTGGCGTGAAGTCGGCCTACATCGGTACGATCAGCCATGAATTACACCGGAAGAGACGGGCGCCTTTGAACCATTTCTTCAGTAAGCGAAGTGTGCTGGCACTCGAGCCGATGTTGCAAGAGATGGTCGAAAAACTATGCGCACGGCTAGATGGGTTCAAACAATCTGGTAAAGCGGTGAACATGCGAAATGCGACAGCGGCGTTGACCATGGATGTCATCACGAGGTATGCGTTTGGAAAGGCGTACGATGCGTTGGAGGATGAAGGTTTTGCGCCTAACTGGTCAACAGCTATAGAATCAATCGGTAAGGTGGGGTATTTGAATGTTTATTTCCCCCTGGCAACGGAGATTATGAAGAGGTTGCCGGTCGGAGTGTCGAAGTGGCTGAGCCCTGAAACAGCAAGTATCATGGATCTTCAAATGGTAGGCTTCCGTCTCGTCGTTTGCGTATAGTGAAGCTGTGTTTAGATGCGGACTGGCGCCAATGACTGACCACTGGATAGGTGCTGGCGAAGGACATTGAAGTCATCATGAACGAAGATGCAGAAGGAGGCCTCAAGGAATGTGACCACCCGACCATTTTCCATGAGTTCCTACGCAGCGATGAGCTGCCGGTCGGGGATCGCAATGCTACACATTTCCTCGAAGAGGCTCAAACACTGATTGGTGCAGGGCAGGTCACGACAGCACATGATTTGCATGTCACCTGCTGGCACATCCTCTCGACGCCGGGCGTGCTTGAGAAGCTGCGAGCAGAACTCAGGGAGGCCATGCCAGACGCATCCAAGTTGGCACCTCTTCAGCAACTCGAGGAACTGCCGTATCTTTCCAGCGTGATCATGGAAGGGCTCCGTTTTAGCCACGGTGTGGTGCATCGCCTTACTCGCATTTCGCCCAAGGATCCCGTCCACTTCAGGGACTGGACGATTCCAGCCGGGACGCCGATGAGCATGACACATATGTTGATCCATCAAGACAAATCCATCTACGAGGATCCGCTTACGTTCCAGCCAGAGCGGTGGTCGGGTCCTGATAGCGCGAGGCTGAGGAAGTATCTCATCCCCTTCAGCAAAGGGACCAGGAGCTGCCTAGGTATGCATCTCGCGCAGGCCGAAGTGCGCATGACGATTGCGGCCTTGTTCAGAAGGTTCGAGTTTGAAATGGGGGAGATGGAACGAGAGGACATAGATTTTGCACATGATTACTTCATTCCGATACGAAAGCAAGGGGCCAGAGAACTCGAGGTCTTTATCAAATGATTTATTGTGCGGATGGGTGAAGGGGAGGGGGTGGAAGTGGCTAGACGGTTCGGCCGACGTAGAGAGTCTGGGTAATTTGGGCCGGCGCGAAGGAATCAACCCCCTTTTGTAGATATCTACAGACAACAACATGTCTACTCGTCGCTCGTCGCCAGTACGCAGCAGAAACACAGACCAGACTAGATGGCCGCTCTTCTCCTGACCCTGAGTCTCGTCGCCTCGGCCCCGTTTGTGGCGGCGACGCCCGAGCCGCACACGACGCCGCGGGCTGGGCTGCACATGGACGCGCGCCAGAACACGGACCCGGCGCTCGTCGGCTGGGCCAGCACAAGCGACGCGTCCGAGTGTGAGCAGCAAACACCAGCAGCAGACGTCTACTGACCAATTGCAGTCTCGACTCCGCGCCGCTGCTCCTATCCGGCGACGCTGTCACGCAGCGGCTCGTTTGCTCAGTGCTGCGAGACATCCAAGCCCTGCGACTTCTTCACCTCGTGCGCCGACGGCAATGTCATCGCCGCCTCGACTTCGGTCTTTTGCGACCAGGGATATTGCAACACAGCCGTCATCGTAGGCACCCTGGGTGCTAAGAGCGGGCCGTCCTTTTTGGGCTGCTGGCCTACGAGCTACGGCCAGGATCCTTTCACCTTTGTGCAGGACATTGGAAGTGGTAAGGAACCGAGCCCAGGTTGATTCCGGCCTGCCGTCCTTCTCCTGACTCCCCACAGCCCCAATCGTCTCGCCTACTGCATCTTCCGGATCGAGGAGCTCCCAGAGCGAAAGCAGCACGGCTTCTACCGGCCGTGCAACACGGACTCCCGCTGCATCCGTGTCCTCGAGCGCCACCCAATCGTCAGAAACATCGCCGACTGCTGCTACCAACACGCCTGGTGCCGCCGCAGCTGGCGTCACGCAGCCTCTGACGGGCTTGGTGGGCTTGGTTGCGGGTCTCTTTGCCCTGCTCTAAGCATCAAACAGGGGGGCAATGTTGTAGCACACTGAAAAGTGTAACTTTCAATAAGAATGAATCTATAACCCTAATCTGCTATGCTACTTCCTCCTAATACGTGGACTGGCTACATGGACCAGGCTTCATATGGATGAATCCCATCACATGCCTGACATGCCTGGTAAGTCTGTCAACCAGCCGTCGGCGTCCTCTTGGACCCGCCTAGGAACCTTGCACGCATTACCTGCGTCGGGCTGCTGCGTCTTTAGACCTGCACAGTTCGCACCCATGCAATTCTTCGCATCATCCATGCCCCTCTGCAGCGAGTCTCCCTGCCAACCAAACACGTAGTCGCCGTGCTGTCCATACCCAGTATTGTCACCCGTGCTGAGGACAAAGGGTTGGGACCCATCCGCAGGCCACTCGGCCTTGTTGTTGAACGTTGTCGTGTCCCACACAATCTGCCCTCCCCGTCAGCGCAAGCCCTTGGAAATACGTCAAGACATGGACAAAAACGGTGAGCGCACCTCGAGCATGATTTGGGGAATCTTGACAGGGTGTGTCGAGGGACAATCACCGCCAACACTGCTGCCAGTGAACAGCGCTGGCCCGTTTTTGGGATACGCAACGTGTGACTGGTGGTCTGGACTGTCGAGATTCTTTCCATCCCAGCAAGTAGGATATAAGATGTTGGAGCGGATGCCGCCAGGGCAGGGCGAGGTAGGGAAGCCCTCGGTATCGAGCCTGCGTGCTTGTTAGTCGACAGACGGGAGGAAAGAGCAGGGGGATCAATCACTTTGCATCCTGGCACTGTACACGTGGTCAGCTTACTCCAAAGCGTGAGGACTTGCACGTACGGGTGCTGCATTATCGCCACCGAAGTTCTTAGCCGTATAGCATCGGAAGCAGGTCTGCGATTTAAGGTTTTTGCTGACACGGTTGCTGGCATCGCCGACAAGCATGCGAAATCCCTGCGAGGCGGTGAGCAACAAGCACACATTACCATCTCCCGGACGAAACCTACGGGCTGGAAGGCGGTCACTTTGCCTTTGCCTGGGGAAACATAGTAGACCACGAAACCACCTTTTGTTTTTCCGGTATACTTGTCATTGAAAAGGTCTCTACACACGTTCGACATAAGCCCCTGTGATACAGATCCTTGAAAGAGATGCGCACCTATTGGGGACCTGAGGGACACGTTTATACGTTCCGTTCCTAGCTTTGAAGTAGAGGTTCGCGGTCCAATAATTCGAAAACTGCCCACAGTCAGTCGACGGTCACATGTCTCCCAACAAGGCGCCTTGATCTCAATGTCTTCGTCCTTGCGTTCCATTATGTACGTACATCTTCAGAGTAGCCGCATGTAGTGCATGTCGCCAGCTTGCTGATGTCCGTGGACTGCATCGTGGTGTTGAACGCATTGCCTCCTACCACCTGATGCATGTGTGGAGACGGCGCGAGCCCAGGATTCACCAGTGGATCGATGCGGTCGATTATCACCTGCGAGCAACCGAAGCGCAACATCGTCGAGCCACTGCCACCGAACCCCTGGGGAACGGCGACGGCTAGCGTGGCAAAGAAAAGGGCGGAGAGATACATGACGCAGTGCTTCCACGAGACGTTCAGGAAGGAATAACAGTGAGGTGTTGAGCTGAAGTCTGGCTGAGAGGGTTGATATGCATGCTTGTCGTAAGAGGCACATCCACAGAGGGCCCCACATGCAGGTCGGGTTTTTTCTGGTCATCGTGGGTCCTGTACTTGGAATGTAGTACCATGTTAATATTACTTGAGTGCCGGGATGGAGTCCGGTACTTAAAGGTTGAGACGTGGGTAATATATATCTCGATGCTGAGTGCTTCGGCTAATAAGCTTGAAATTGGTCAGGGTCTGTGAATGGATGGCAGCGTCGAGATCTATTCAATAAGAGCACTGAACAGGACCTGGGAATTTGGATATGGGTCTCCGCAAAATGCATGCTTGCTCCACATTTTGGCGCGGTGGAAGCGTGGAACACTAACTACTACTTGGTGTTGGTTGTGCAATGCAAATCTTCCTGCATACCAATCTCTCAGCCGCATGACGTATTTCTGCAGAAAGTCTGAAAGCTGTGTATAACTAATAGCCCTAGACTTTAGGTTCTAAGTTATTGCGCGTTATGCAGATGCTCAAACATGGGCGTTTTTCTTGTATGGTAGATTTGAATGAAAGCTGGCGGCACCTAAACTTGTTTGGTTAATAAACATATTCGGGAAATCGAAATGTCATGTGAGCTAAAGATATGATGCGACGCAAAGTCACAAATATCCTCGATTCATAGTGGAAGAAGTGGGCGGTTAGTGAACATCTAGGAACGTCCCGCGCATATGCGAGAATGAATACCTAACTCAAAGGTAAACGTGTTGTTCTTCTGTCAAATACATAGTATCTACTTTAATCTTCTCGCGGCGTTATACCCAATAGAAGCTTAATGGAATAATGCATTGGCGAACACAGTATTGTGATGGTATAAATAAAACATATGGGAAATCTACCAATAGCTGACAAATGACATCACTCTGACAGGCCATCTATCATCGTATTTCCACAATCTTGAAAGGGGATTATATCTCCAATGTTGCCAACACG
>Ga0247757_10001169_pt1 | contig 18651 bp, 18 predicted proteins | sample UWRJL126311R4_FD_180929 | JGI IMG/M metagenome (GOLD analysis project Ga0247757, IMG submission 180929) | Plant litter microbial communities from Arlington Agricultural Research Station in Wisconsin, United States - UWRJ-L126-311R-4 | ecosystem: Environmental > Terrestrial > Plant litter >... | reverse complement strand
GCGCTCGTGCTCTCGAACGCGGTCGCCGTCGCGTACTACGCGTGGGTGCTGCAGAAGCGCAGCGCGAACGGGATCAGCCTCGCCCCGCGCTGGTTCGCGGTGCGCCGCGGCATCGTCACGGAGGTGTTCACGATCGGCTCCTCGGAGCTCGTCATGAGCTCCTTCCTGCTCGTCTCGTCGCTGCTGCTCAACCACCTCGCCGTCGCCTACGGCGACAGCGTGATCGCCGCGTTCGGCGTCTCGCAGCGGATCGTGCAGGTGCCCGAGTTCCTCTGCATGGGCGTCACGCTCGGCGTGCTGCCGCTCATCGCGTACAGCTTCGGCGCGCGGAATCGGGCGCGGCTCGCAGCCGGGATCCGCGCCTCCGTGATCGCGATCGGCGCCTTCACGATCGTGTTCTCGGGCCTCGTGTTCGCCTTCCACGAGCCCGTGTTCCACCTGTTCAGCTCGGACCCGGCGGTCCTCCGGGACGGCGCGCTCATCCTGGTCGCGCAGCTCGTCTCGACGATCTTCAACGGCGTCACCGCGCTCATCATCGCCGTCTTCCAGGGCATCGGCGCCGGCCGCGCGACGACCATCATGTCGTTCGCGCAGGGGCTGCTGTTCATCCCGGTGATCATCGTCGCGAACCTCGCCTTTGGGCTCACGGGCATCATCTGGGCCATGACCGTCACGGAGCTGCTGACGTTCGCGATCGGCCTCGTGCTGTGGCGGATCGAGCGGCCGACGCACCGGGTCGCGAGCGACGAGGAGGCGGCGCAGGCGCTCGCGATGGTCGAGGAGGAGCCGGTCGCGGCCTAGACCGGCTCGGCATCGGGCTCGTCGCCCGGGGCGTCGCGCGCCGCGCGGAGCCCCGCCTCGAACCCCTCGCGCCAGGCCTCCTCCGACCCGACCCGGAACATGTCCGCCGGGCCCAGCCGCACGAGCGAGCGGGCGCCGGGCAGGTCGAGCGGGCCGACGACGCCCTCGAGCCCGCGGACGATCGCGACCGGCATCCGGCTCGTCTTGCCCTTCACGAGGTCGGCGGCCGAGGCGATCTCGTCCGCGGTCGCGGCGGCCGTCACCCGCAGGTCGCGACCGTTGTCGTCCGTGCCGCCGCGCAGGTCGTCGAGGGCGTGCGCACCCGCCGCGCCGATCGCCAGATCCGTCTGGCCGAAGCGCCACGGCCTCCCGAAGGTGTCGCTCACGATCACGCCGATGTCGCGCCCCGTGCGCGCGCGGACCGCGACGGCGATGGCGCGTGCGGAGGCGTCCGGGTCCTCCGGGAGCAGGAGTACGTAGCCGTCCGGCACGTTACTCGCGTCGACGCCGGCCGCCGCCATCACGAGCCCGAGCGGGTTCTCGACGATGCGCGTGACGTGCCCGTCGGGCGCGGTGCGCGCCGCGACCACGCGCACGGTCTGGCTCGTGATCGCGGCCTCGCGGTCGTCGGCCGCGACGAGGCGGCCCTCCGCCTTGCTGACGATCTTGCTCGTGACGGCCAGCACGTCGCCGTCTTCCAGAAGACCGTCCACGGCCTCCGCGACGAGGGCCGGCAGGTCGTCCCCGGGCACGATCTCCGGGAAGCCGGGAACGCCGATCACGCTGAGCACGGACCCAGTCTGACGGACCCGGGGTTGACACGCCCCGTATCGTGGACGTCGTGAAGTTCTCCGTCTCGTCCCCGCGCTGAGACCTTTCCGCGACCGCATCGGTCCTCCGTCTCAGCGATCCGCTTCGAGACCCCGGGAGAACCCATGCCCTCCACCCAGCCCGTCATCACCCTGTCGCACGTCGGCCTGATCTGGCCCGACGGCGCCGTCGCCCTCGACGACGTCTCCGGTGCGATCGGCGCCGGCCGCACGGGGCTCGTCGGCGCGAACGGCGCCGGCAAGTCCACCCTGCTGCGCGTCATCGCGGGAGAGCTGGCGCCGACCTCGGGAGCGGTCGGCACCGTCGGCGACGTCGTCGCGCTCCCCCAGACGCTCACCCTGCGCACCGACAGCACGGTCGCCGAACTGCTCGGGGTCGCGCCCCGGCTCGCGGCGGTCCGCGCGATCGAGGCGGGCGACGTCGACGAGCGGCACTTCGACGCGGTCGGCGACGACTGGGACGTCGAGGCGCGCGCCGTCGCGGTCCTCGCCGAGGTCGGGCTCCCGGCCGACGCACTCGACCGCCGCGTGGCCGAGGTGAGCGGCGGCGAGGCGATGCTCGTCGCGATCGCGGGGCTCCGGCTCCGGCGCGCGCCGATCACGCTGCTCGACGAGCCCACGAACAATCTCGACCGGGACGCCCGCGCGCGCGTCGGCGAGCTCGTGCGCAGCTGGTCGGGCGCGCTCGTCGTCGTGAGCCACGACACCGCGCTGCTCGAGCTCATGGACGACACGGCCGAGCTCTACCGGAACACGCTCACGACGTTCGGTGGCCCGTACTCCGCGTGGCGGGCGGCGCTCGATCGGGAGCAGACGGCGGCGGTCCAGGCCGTCCGCGCGGCGGAGCAGACGCTCCGCGTCGAGAAGCGGCAGCGGATCGAGTCGCAGACCAAGCTCCAGCATCGCGAGCGCACCGCCGCGAAGGCGGAGCGCGAGAAGCGCATCCCGAAGATCGTCGCGCACGGCCGGCGGATGGAGGCGCAGGTCTCGGCCGGACGGCTCCGTGGCGAGATGCAGGCCCTCGAGCAGGCGGCGCGGGTCGCCCTCGACGCGGCCGAGGACCGCGTGCGCGACGACGACGGCATCCACGTCGACCTGCCCGACCCCGGCGTCGCGCGCGGGCGGCGGATCGCGGAGCTCGTCGGCCGCAACCGCACGATCGTGCTCCAGGGTCCCGAGCGCGTGGCGCTCGTCGGGCCCAACGGGATCGGCAAGACGACGCTGCTGGAGGAGATGCTCCGGGGCACGGCGGCGAGCCGGCTCCACACCGACCGCGTCGGCTATCTCCCGCAGCGCCTCGACGGTCTCGACGACACCGCGACCGTCCTCGAGGTCGTGCGCGAGGCCGCCCCGACCGTGCCGCCGGGCGAGATCCGCAACCGGCTCGCGCGGTTCCTGCTGCGGGGCGACGCGGTGACGCGGACCGTGGGGACGCTTTCGGGCGGCGAGCGGTTCCGGGTGGCGCTCGCGCGGCTCCTGCTCGCCGATCCCCCGCCGCAGCTGCTCGTGCTCGACGAGCCGACGAACAACCTCGACCTGCCGAGCGTCGAGCAGCTCGTGTCCGCGCTGCGCAGCTACCGCGGGGCGCTGCTCGTCGTGTCGCACGACGACGCGTTCCTCGCGCGGCTCGACCTCGACGCGACGATCGCGCTCGACGCGGAGGGCGACCTCGACGAGCAGAGGCGGCGCTAGGCGCGCAGGGCGGGCAGCACCTCGCGACCGAAGGTCTCGAGGAACTCGCGCTGGTTGCGCCCGACGTTGTGGAGGTAGACGCGGTCGAAGCCCATGTCGAGGAACGACTGGATGTGCGCGCGGTGCGCGTCCGGATCCGCCGAGATGAGGAGCTTGCCCGCGAAGTCCTCGGGCCGGACCATGCGCGCGAGCTGCTCGAACTCGAAGGGCGACCGGATGTCGGACTTGCCGAACGGCATCGCCGCGGTCGGCCACTCCCGCATCGCGTTCGCGGTCGCCTCTTCGTCGGTCGCGGCCCAGCTGAGGTGGAGCCGCAGCACCTTGGTGCCGGCGCCGCGGCGTCCCGACTCGCGCCGTCCCTCGTCGAAGCGGTGCAGGAGCGCCGCGAGCCGCTCGCGCGGGGCCTCCTCGGTCACGATGCCGTCGACGGTGCGGCCGGCGCGGCGCGCGGTGACCGGGCCGGCGGTGCCGATGAGGATGGGCGGCGCGACGTCGGGCATCGTCCAGAGGCGCGTCGACTCCATCCGGAAGAACGCGCCCTCGTGCTTCACGTCCTTGCCCGCGAGCGAGCCGGCGAACAGCTTCTTGATGACGTCGACCGCCTCGAACATGCGGTTGATCCGCTCGGGCGCCTCGGGCCAGTACCGCCCGACGACGTGCTCGTTGAGCGCCTCTCCGCTGCCGATCCCGAGCCAGTGCCGCCCCGGGTACATGGCCGCGAGCGTCGCCGACGCCTGCGCGACGACGGCCGGATGCCAACGGAAGGTGGGCGCCGTGACGCCCGTGCCGAGGTCTCCCGCGGTCACCTGCCCGAGCGCCGACAGCACGTTCCAGACGAACGACGCCTGCCCCTGCTGCGGCGTCCACGGCTGGAAGTGGTCGGCCGCCATGACGCCCGAGAAGCCGTGCGCCTCGGCGTGCTGCGCGAGTGCGATCGCCTCGGTCGGGTGGAACTGCTCGAGCATCGCGGCGTACCCGATGGACGCGCTCACGCCTCGCCGTCCTCCCGCAGCTCCCACGGGATCTCGTCGGGCGCGAGATGGATCGGCTCGGGCGGCGGGGCGCCGAACGGGATCGGGACCCCGTACGGCGGCGACACGATCGGCCGCCCCATCGGCGGGGGCTCGAGCTCGCCCGCCCGCCGGGTCAGCTGCTCGATGAGAGCCTCCGGGTCGTCCTCGCGCTTGGCCGCCATGCGCACCTCCGGCTCCATTCTCGCTCGCTAGCGTGAGACCCATGACCGACACCGCGCCGTCGTCCTCGTCCGTCCGCCGGGGGATCTGGTGCCAGCTCGGGGATCCGATCGCGACCCGCATCGCCGCGACCTCGGGCGCCGAGTGGATCTGCCTCGACGCGCAGCACGGGCTCTTCGACCGCGCGGCGATCACGGCCTCGCTCGCGGCGCGCAGTCCGGACTGGGCGGTCGCCGTCCGCACCTCGGCCCTCGACGCCGCCGAGATCGGCTACGCGCTCGACGCCGGCGCCGACTGGGTGATCGTGCCGCTCATCGAGACGGTGGAGCAGGCGCGGGAAGCCGTCGCGGCCTCCCTGTACCCGCCGCTCGGTCGGCGCAGCTGGGGTCCGCTCACGCCGCTCTGGGGGCGCCCCGCCCCCGACCCGATCATGGCGAACTCGCGCCCGCGCCCGTGGATCATGATCGAGACGGCCGCGGGGCTCGACGCCGTGGAGCGGCTCGTCGACGTGCCCGGCGTTGGCGGCGTGCTGGTCGGCCCGAACGATCTCGCCCTCTCGCTCGGGATCGCGCAGGACGACATGCTCGACGACCTCCGCCCGGAGAGCCCGCTGCAGCGCGTCCTGGCCGCCACCCGACGCGTCGGGATCGGCGCGGGTGCGTTCGGGGGCGACCCGGCGCGCGGCGCGAAGATGGCGGCGCAGGGATTCCGCTGGGTCGTGGTCGGCACCGACGCGAGCGCGCTCGAGGTCGGGATCCGCGCCCAGCTCGGCTAGGCGGACCGGTCGCGCGCGTTCGGCTCGCGTGACACGACCCGTGCGTCGTCGGGACGAATGACGGAGATCGTGGCCGGCGACTGCAGACACGTGCGGAAATGTCGGGGTGCGCGCGATCCGGTGCTCGGGATCTCCGTCATTCGTCCGCCCCGGCGAGACGGACGTGATCGCGCGCGCGGCGCGTTGCGCCGGGCCGGTCAGCCCCGCGTCGACTCGAGGTAGTCCGCGACGGCGCGCGGCACGTACGGGGCGACGTCGCCGCCGAGCGACGCGACCTGCCGCACGAGTGAGCTCGACACGTGCGCGTGCGCCGGATCCGGCAGCAGGAACACCGTCTCGACCCCGGCGAGGTTGCGGTTCACGATCGCCATCGGCGTCTCGTAGGCCACGTCGACCTGCGACCGGATGCCCTTCACGAGCGCCGTCGCGCCGACGTCCGTCGCGTAGTCCACGAGCAGCCCCACGCTCCAGCTCGTCACGACGATGCGGCCCGCGATCTTCGCTTCGGCGATCGCCTCCTGGATGAGCGACACCCGCTTCGCGATCGGCAGCAGCGCCGTCTTGCCCGGGTTGTGCACGACGAGCACATGGATCTCGTCGAAGAGCCGCGCCGCGCGCTCGATGACGTCGATGTGCCCCAGGGTGACGGGGTCGAACGAGCCGGGGACGACCGCGATGCGCGTCATGGGTCGAGCCTATCGAGGGCGGTGAACACCAGCGACCGTCAGCGATCCCAGTCCCAGTCCTCTACGCGGCGGTGGACGGGGATCACGTTGATGCCGATGTCGGTGTAGCCGATGTGAGCGTAGATCCCCTCGACGAGGATTCGATCGAGCATCTTCTGCGCCTCGGCTTCGGTCGTGAACGCGGCCAGCTGCAGCGATCCGTCGTTTCCGGTCTCCTGGGCGAACTCCGCCTGCACGCACCAGATGACCTCGGACTCCGTGTAGCCGGACGGGCGGGCTTCATCGGTCACGAGGGTCGCTCCAACGGGTCATCATGATTCGACGTCACCCTTTCCCGAGGAACGCCCGCTCCGCCTCGTCGAGCCGCCGCGCGAGCGCCGCGCGGAGCGCCGGGTGAGCCGCGAGCTCCGGATCCTCCTCCAGCACGAAGCCCGCGGCGGCGCGCGCATCCGCGATCACGTCGCCGTCGCGCGCGACGCGCAGCAGCTGCAGCGAGGAGCGGCCGCCGGACTGCGAGCGGCCGAGCACGTCGCCCTCGCGGCGGAGGTCGAGGTCGGCCTGCGCGAGCTCGAAGCCGTCGAGCGTCGCGGCGACCGCGTCGACGCGCTCGCGGGCCGGGGAAAGGGCCTCCGCCTCGGTCACGAACAGCGCGAGGCCCGGGATCCCGCCGCGGCCCACGCGCCCGCGCAGCTGGTGGAGCTGGGCGACGCCGAAGCGGTCCGCGTCGAGCACGACCATCGTCGAGGCGTTCGGCACGTCGACGCCGACCTCGATCACGGTCGTCGCGACGAGCACGTCGATGTCGCCGCCGGCGAAGGCGCGCATCGTGGCGTCCTTCTCGTCGGCGCTCATGCGGCCGTGGAGCGGCTCGACGCGACGTCCGGCGAGCGCGGGATGCTGCCGCAGCATCGCGAGCGTCTCGGTCACGTTCGCCGGGGGTCGGGGCGCCTCGGATTCGGGATCGGGCGCGGTCTCGTCGCCCTCCTCGACCGCCTTCGCGTCGATCGCGGGCACGACGACGAAGCCCTGCCGACCCTGCGCGAGCTCCTCCGCCAGCCGCTGCCAGATCCGCCCCTCCCAGCCGGGGTGGTCGGCGAGCGGCACGACGAACGACTCGATGGGCGCGCGACCGGCCGGCAGTTCGCGGATCGTCGAGACGTCGAGGTCGCCGAACACGGTCATCGCGACGGTGCGCGGGATGGGCGTCGCGGTCAGCACGAGCACGTGCGGCGAGGCGCCCTTCAGCCGCAGCGCCTCGCGCTGATCGACACCGAAGCGGTGCTGCTCGTCGACCACGACGAGCCCGAGATCGGCGAACTGCACCTGGTCGCCGAGCAGCGCGTGGGTGCCGACGACGATCGCCGCACCCCCGCTCGCGGCGGCGAGGAGCGCGCGCCGGCGGTCGGCGACCGGCATGGACCCGGTCAGGAGCGTGGGGCGCAGCCGCGCCGCGAGGTCCGGTCCCAGCGACGCCACCAGCGAACGCAGGTGCTGGCCCGCCAGCACCTCGGTCGGCGCGAGGAACGCCGACTGCCCGCCCGAGTCGGCGACCGCGAGCATCGCCCGCAGCGCGACGAGCGTCTTGCCCGAGCCGACCTCGCCCTGCACGAGCCGGTTCATCGGGATGCCCGAGGCCAGGTCGTGCTCGATCTCCTCGCCGACGAGCCGCTGGTCGCTCGTGAGGGCGAAGGGCAGGCGCTCGAGGAGCTCCGCGGAGCGCGACCCCGGGGTCCGCACCGCCGTCGACTCGGCCCGCCGTGCCGCGCGATCGCGGAGCAGCGCCGCCTGCAGCACGAACGCCTCCTGGAACCGCAGCGCGTCCTGCGCCGCGTGCCAGTCGCGATCGTGCTGCGGCCGGTGCACGAGCTCGAGTGCGCGCCGGAACGGCAGCAGCTGGCGCTCCTCCGCGGCCTCCGCCGGCACGGGGTCGTCGAGCGCCGCCGGCAGTGTGTCGAGCGCGACGCCGATCGCCTTGGCGAGCTGCCAGCTCGCGAGCGTCGAGGTCGCCGGGTAGATCGGGATCGGCGTCTCCGCCCAGCCGGCCGCGCGGTTCGCGGTGAGCTCGGCCTCCGCGTCGCCGCCCTCGCCGAGGTCGAAGAGCTCGTAGTCCGGGTGCGCGAGCTGACGCGCCCCGCGGTACGCGCCGACCTTGCCCGCGAAGATGCCGCGGACTCCCGGCCGCAGGTCGTTCTTGCGCCATGCCTGGTTGAAGAAGGTGAGGGTCAGGATGCCACGCCCGTCGCTGATCGACACCTCCAGCAGCGAGCCGCGCCGGTTGCGCATTGGCCGCTCCGAGACCGACCGGACCTCGGCCACGATCGTCACCGACTCGTCGATCGTGAGCTCGTCGAGCGCCGTCAGCTCGCCGCGCCGGGCGTAGCGCCGCGGGTAGTGCGCGAGGAACTCGCCCACCGTCGTGTAGCCGAACGCCTTCTTGATCGCCTGGCCGGTCCTCCCGCCGAGGACGTTGTCCAGCCTGGCGTCGAGCGGCGCCGGGGTGCCTACAGCCATCCCCGCCGCTTGAACACGATGTAGAGGATCAGCATGAACAGCGCCATGAACCCGAGTGCCATCGGGTAGCCGAACACCCACGACAGCTCGGGCATGAAGTGGAAGTTCATGCCGTAGATGCCCGCGATGAGCGACGGCGCGAAAAGGATCGCCGCCCAGCCCGCGATGCGCCGCGACTCGACCGCCTGCTGGTTGTTCGCCTCGCTGAGCGCCTTCGCCTCCTCGGCCTGGCGCTGGCCGACCAGGGCGGCGTTGACGGAGAGGATGTCGCGCAGCAGCACCCGGAACTCCTCGACCCGCTCCTTGGTCTGCGTGACGTGGTCGTCGACGTCGCGCAGGTACTGCTCGAGGGTCTCGCCCACGTACCCGTCGGCGAATCCCGCGGCGAGCGTCTTGATGATGGTGGTGAGCGGCGACACCGCGCGCTCGAACTCGATCACCTCGCGGTTCAGGAGGTAGATGCGCCGGGAGACCTTCGGATCGCCGTCGAAGACCTGCGTCTCGATCTCGTCGATGTCGTTCGAGAGGCCCGCGACGACGGGCGAGTACCCGTCGACGACCGCGTCGAGGATGCCGTAGAGCACCGCCTCGGTGCCCTCCTTGAGCGCGTCGGGCGACTTCTCCATCCGTCGGCGGACGACCGAGAGGTCGGGCCCCTCGCTGTGGCGGACCGTGATGAGGAAGTTCGCGCCGGCGAAGATGTGCAGCTCGCCGAAGTCGACCTCCTCATCCGCGTCGTCGTACTTGGCGGCCTTGAGCACCATGAAGACGGTGTCGCCGTAGCGCTCGAGCTTGGGACGCTGGTGGCCGAGGGCCGCGTCCTCGATCGCGAGTTCGTGCAGGCCGAACTCGCGCTGCAGCTCGCCGAGCTCCTCGGTGTCGGGGCGGTACAGCCCGATCCAGGCGAGCGCCTTCGGGTTCTTCGACAGCACGTCGAAGGTGTCGTGGAGGGAGTCGGGCGTCGCGATGCGCACGCCGTTCTCGTAGACGGCGTTGTTGACGACGCTCGATCGACGTCCGGGGGCCGGTGTGGTCACGGTGTCGGTCGTCGTCACGTGGCGATGTTAGACCTCCCCTGTGTCGGTACCGTGGCAGGCGTGACGCGCATCATCGGGGGCTTCGCGGGGTCGCTGACCCTCGCCGTGCCGCGGTTCGGCACCCGGCCCACGACCGACCGCGTGCGGGAGGCGATCTTCTCCGCGCTCGAGGCCCGCGACGCGCTCGACGGGGCCCGTGTGCTCGACCTGTATGCGGGATCCGGAGCCCTCGGCCTCGAGGCCGCCTCGCGCGGCGCCGCCCACGTCACGCTCGTCGACCGGGCCGAGGCCGCGACCCGCACCGCGCGCGAGAACACCGCGCGCGTGCGCAAGGCGGCGCCCCGGGGCCGGGCGCTCGACATCGTCGTGTCGACCCAACCCGTGCAGTCGTTCGTCGCCGGGTCGGCCGCCACGTGGGACGTCGTCTTCCTCGACCCGCCGTACGAGCTCGGCGGCGCGGAGCTGCGCCATGTGCTCGAGGCGCTCGTGCCGCGCCTCGCGCCGGACGGCGTCGCGATCGTCGAGCGCTCGGCCCGCGACCGGGCACCCGAGTGGCCCGAGGGTCTGGAGCTGGAGCGGCGCCGCGACTACGGCGAGACGGCGCTGTACTGGCTGGCCCGCTCGGAGGAGACCTACCCGACCCCGCCGTCCCAGTCGGCGTAGGGATCCCATCCCCCGCGCCCGTCGAACGCGCGCCCGTCGACCAGCAGCCCCGCCCCCGCGGCGACCCGCCCGATCGGGACGAACCCCTCCGGGAGCGCCCCCTCCGCGGGGAACGTCGCCAGCAGCGCGTGATCCTCGCCGCCCGAGAGCGCGACCCGCGGGTCGACGCCCTCCCCCGCGACGCCCGCGACCGCGGTCGTGTCGAGGTCCAGCGCGACGCCCGACGCCGCCGCGATCCGGCGCGCGTCGATCGCGAGGCCGTCGCTCACGTCGAGCATCGCGGTGGCGCCCGCGCGCGCGGCGACCGGTCCGAGCCGGATCGGCGGCACGGGGGCGAGCTGAGCGCCGAGCTCCGCAGGATGCGCCTCGGACAGGCTGCGCGCGATCGTCGCGTCGGGCACGCCGTCCGCGTCGACGCCGTCCGCGAACAGCAGTCGCAGACCCGTCGCGGCGAGACCCAGCCGGCCGGCGACCGCGACCACGTCGCCGGGGCGCGCCCCCGAGCGCAGCACCGGGGCGCGGTCCTGCAGGTCGCCGAACGCCGTGACGGCGATCGTGAACGTCTCCGACACCGAGAGGTCGCCGCCGACCACGCCGCAGCCCGGAGCGAGCACGCCGCAGGCCTCGCGGAGTCCGTCGGCCAGCTGCTCCAGGTCGGCGACCGGCGTGTGCGCGGGCGCCACGAGCGCGACGACGAGCGCGGTCGGCACGGCGCCCATCGCGGCCACGTCGGAGAGGTTCGTGGCCGCGGCCTTCCACCCCAGGTCGAAGGGCGACGACCATGCGAGCCGGAAGTCGGGGCCGTGCACCATCGTGTCGGTCGTCACGACGTAGCGGCCGTCGGGAGCCCGCATCACCGCCGCGTCGTCGCCCGGCCCCACGAGCGCGGCGTCGGCCTGCGGGAGTCGCGGGAGGATCCGTCCCAGCGTCGCGGTCTCGCCGATCCCGCCCAGCGTGTCGGGCGCGGATGCGGCGGGCATCAGGACCCGGCCCCGGTGTTGCGCGCCGCCGTCGCGATCGCGGTCACGAGGGCCTCGATCGCGGGCGTCGCGAGGACGACGGCGACGGCGAGGATCGCGAGCACGACGATCGCGCCGATGATCACGACGAGCACCTGCCCGAGCGGACGGGGGCGCCGCTCCTCGCGCGCCTCGTCGAGCAGCGCGGCGAGGTCGTCGTCGAGCCGGGCCTCAGGGTGCTCCATGCGGCCCACGCTAGCCTGATCGACGATATGAGAACCGGCGTGCGCTCCGCGGTCGTCGCCGCCGTCATCGGAGCCGCGCTCCTGCTCGCGGGATGCGCCCCGACGGTCGCGCTGCACCCCGCTCCCCCGCACGCCGACGACCCGGCCTGCGCCGACGTCATCGTGCGCCTGCCGGACCAGCTCACCGGCCCCTCGGGGCAGCTGCCGCGCCGCGACACCGACGCGCAGTCCACCGCGGCGTGGGGCGATCCGACCTCGGTGATCCTCAGCTGCGGCGTCAGGGTCCCGAGCGCGACGACGCTGCCGTGCTTCGCCTACGACAACACGGTGTTCTGGCTGCGTCAGAAGGACGACGCCCGGAAGGTCTGGCACTTCACGACGTTCGGACGGAACCCGGCCGTCGAGCTCACGGTCTCGACGAAGCTCTCGCCCGGTCCGATCCTCGATCAGCTGAACAGCAAGATCGACTTCTTCACGCCGAAGAACGGGCACGTGTGCTCCTCGACGGAGGACACGGTGACGGGCGACGATCTGCCGTCCGACGCGACGCCGACGCCCACGCCGAGCGCGACGCCCGCCGGTTAGCGGACCGTGGCGCGCCCCAGCGCGATGAGCTCGTCCACGAGCTCCGGGTAGGCGATCCCCGACGCGAGCCAGCACGACGGGAACATCGAGATCGGCGTGAAGCCGGGCATCGTGTTGATCTCGTTGACGACGAACTCGGTGCCGGTGAAGAAGAAGTCGACGCGGGCGAGGCCGGAGCCGCCGATCGCCTCGAACGCGCGCGCGGCGATCGCCTGCATGCGCTCCAGCTCCTGCTCGTGCAGCGGAGCCGGGCAGATCAGCTCGATCCCCTCGGCCCCCCGGTACTTGGCGTCGAAGTCGTAGAACGCGCGCCCCGTGATCGCGATCTCGCCGGCCAGGCTCACGCGCGGCGGCGCGCCGTCGAGGCTGGAGAGCACGGCGCACTCGAGCTCGCGGCCCGCGACGGCCTGCTCGACGAGCACGCGGCTGTCCTCGGCGAAGGCGACGTCGAGCGCCGCGTCGAGCTGCGCCCAGTCCGTCACCTTGCTGACGCCGACGCTCGACCCCGCGCGCGACGGCTTGACGAACGCGGGCAGGCCGAGCCCCTCGATGCGGCGGCGCCACAGCTCGGGATGCCGCGCCAGATCGCCGCGCGTGACGGTCACCCACGGCGCGACCTCGATCCCGGCGCCCTCGAGCACGGTCTTGGTGAAGTGCTTGTCCATGCCGAGCGCCGAGGCGAGGACCCCGTTGCCGACGTAGGGCAGGCCGACGAGCTCGAAGGCGCCCTGGATCGTGCCGTCCTCGCCGAGCGGGCCGTGCAGGATCGGGAACGCGACGTCGACGTCGCCGAGCGAACGCACCGCGCCCGCCTCCTCGACGGTCAGCTCACGCGTCGCCGCGGACTCCGGGAGCCGCACCCGCGTGCCGTTGTCGTCGAGCTCCGGCAGGTCGTCGAGCCCGAAGCCGAGGACCTCCTCGCGCGTGCGGAGCGTCATCGCGCCGGCGCGGGTGATCCCCACGAGGACGACGTCGTAGCGTTCGGCGTCCATCGCGCCGAGGACGCCGCCCGCGGTCGCGCAGCTGATCGCGTGCTCGCTGGAGCGTCCGCCGAAGAACAGCGCGACGCGGATCCGATCGGCCACGAGAGGCTCCTCGCTACTCCCCCTGCGGGGTGTCGTCGGTGGTGAGATGCGGCGCGATGTCGCGCGGGTTCAGCGTACCCGCGAGCACCTCGGCCACCTGCCGCACGATGGGCATCTCGACGCCCATCGCCTCCGCGAGCTCGAGCACCGGCCCGACCGAGGAGAGCCCCTCGGCGGTCTGGTTCATCTGCTGGATGACCTCGCGGAACGCGTAGCCCTGGCCGAGCAGCCGGCCCGCCGTGTTGTTGCGCGACAGGGGCGACTCGCACGTCGCGATGAGGTCGCCGAGGCCCGCGAGCCCGGTCATCGTCTCGGCCAGTGCGCCGTGGGCGACTGCGAAGTCCGTCATCTCGACGAGCCCGCGGGTGATGATCGACGCCTTGGTGTTCTCGCCGTAGCCGACCCCGTCGACGATGCCGATCGCGACCGCGATGAGGTTCTTCAGGACCCCGCCGAACTCGGTGCCGGTGACGTCGGTGTTGACGAAGCTGCGGAAGTACGGGTTCGTCGCCGCGCGCGCGACCTCCTCCGCCGTCTCGAGGTCGGAGGAGGCGACGACGGCGGCGGTCGGCTGCTCCTTCGCGATCTCGAGGGCGAGGTTCGGCCCGGAGACGACGGCGATGCGGCCGGGATCGCCGCCCAGCTCCTGCAGGATCACCTCGCTCATCCGGTAGCGGGTCTCCTTCTCGACCCCCTTCATGAGCGAGACCACGATCGCCCCCTCGGGGATCTGGTCGCGCACGACGCGGAGGTTCTCGCGCAGGGTCTGGCTCGGCACGCTGAGATACACCTGCTCGGCGCCGAACAGCACCTCGTCGAGGCGCGGGCTCGGGTCGATGCGGCGGGGCAGGTTGATGCCCGGCAGGTAGTCCGAGTTGCGACGCGACTCGCGGATCTCGCGGGCCAGCTCCGGCCGCCGCGCCCAGAGGGCGACGCTCGAGCCGCCGTCGGCGAGGATCTTGGCGAAGGTCGTGCCCCAGGATCCGGCGCCGAGGACCGCGACGCGGCGCATCCCGGGCGGCGGCAGCTGGAGCGGCTGCGTCATCGTCACCGGGTCATCATCTCAACCCGCGGTCGGACGACCGAACTCCGTCTGCCCGTGCGCCGCGGGATCCCAGCGCTCGGGTGGCGCGGTCTGGCCGCGCAGCTCCTCCACGAGGGCCGTCACGGCCTGCATGATCGCGAGCGTCGCGGCCGACAGCGTCGCGTCGTCGAGCGGGCGGCCCCGGAACGCGGAGAGGTCCACCGGGTCGCCGAACAGCACGTCGACCGTCCGCCGCGGGAACAGCCTCGGCTTCTTCGTGTAGCGGGGCAGGATCGCCTGCTCGCCCCAGTGCGCGGCCGGGATCACGGGCACTCCCGCCGCGAGGGCCAGCCGGGCCGCGCCGTGCTTGCCGCGCATGGGCCAGAGGTCCGGATCGCGGGTGAGGGTGCCCTCGGGGTAGATGACGACGGCCGCGCCGGAGTCGGTCACTCGCCGGGCCGCCGCGATCGGATCGCCGGCGCGGCCGGCTCCCCCGCTGCGCTTCTCGGGAGATCTGGCCCCGCGCTCGACCGGGATCATCCCCGTCGAGCGCATGAATCCGCCGAGCACCGGCGCGCGGAACATGCTGGCCTTCGCGAGGAACCGCGGCAACCGCCCCGCCCGGTAGAGCCCGAGCCCCATGACCACGGGGTCGATGTCGGAGGTGTGGTTGGGCGCCAGGATGAACGCCCCGCTCCGCGGCACCCGCTCGCGGTGGTGCAGGCGTGTGCCCACGAACAAGCGGGCGAGCGGGATCACGAGGATCTCGGTCAGCCGCCACGCGGCCGTCCGCCTGTCGCCCACCGACGCGCCTACGCCTCGAGCGTGAAGTCCGCCCCGAGCGCCTCGAGCTTCTCGACGAAGTGCTCGTAGCCGCGCGCGATCGGGCCGAGGTTCGTGACGCGCGACGTGCCCTCGGCGGCGAGCGCCGCGATGAGGTAGCTGAAGCCGCCGCGCAGGTCCGGGACCTCGACCTCGGCACCGCGCAGCGGCGTCGGGCCGGTGACGACCGCGGCCTGCTCGAGCTTGCGGCGCGGCACCCGGCGGGTGACCGACTCCAGCCCGTCCTTGTGGACGACGATGTCGGCGCCCATCTTGACGAGGGCGTCGGTGAAGCCGAAGCGGTTCTCGTACACGGTCTCGTGCACGACCGAGACGCCCTCGGCCTGCGTGAGGGCGACGATGAGCGGCTGCTGCCAGTCCGTCATGAAGCCGGGGTGGACGTCCGTCTCGACCTGGACGGGCGTGAGCGGCCCGCCCGGGTGCCAGAACCGGATGCCGTCCTCGCGGACCTCGAACGCGCCGCCGACCTTGCGGAACACGTTAAGGAATGTGAGCAGGTCCTGCTGCTTCGCGCCGCCCACGAAGATGTCGCCCTGGGTCACGAGCGCGGCGGCGGCCCACGAGGCGGCCTCGTTGCGGTCCGAGATGGCGCGGTGCGTGTACCCGGAGAGCTGGTCGACGCCCTCGATGAAGATCGTGCGGTTCGCCTCGGTCCAGATGATGGCGCCCATCTTCTGGAGGACGGCGATGAGGTCCATGATCTCGGGCTCGATGGCCGCGTTCTTGAGCTCCGTGACGCCCTTCGCCTTGACGGCGGTGAGCAGCACCTGCTCGGTCGCGCCGACGCTCGGGAACGGGAGCTCGATGTTCGCTCCGCGGAGCCCGTCCGGGGCGGTGATGCGGATGCCCTCGTACGACTTGTCGACGATCGCGCCGAACGCGCGGAGGGCGTCCATGTGGAAGTCGATCGGACGGTCGCCGATGCGGCAGCCGCCGAGGTCCGGGATGAGCGCCTCGCCCAGCCGGTGCAGCAGCGGCCCGCAGAACAGGATCGGCACGCGGCTCGAGCCGGCGAGCGCGTCGATCGTGTCGAAGTGCGTGCGAGCGACGTTCGACGGGTCGAGCAGCAGCTCGCCGTCGGCCGGGCTCGAGACGGCGACGCCGTACGCGTCGAGCATGCGGGAGACGATGTTGACGTCGCTGATCTCGGGGACGTCCTGCAGCAGGCTCGGGGTGTCGCCGAGGAGCGCCGCGACCATCGCCTTGGTGGCGAGGTTCTTCGCGCCGCGCACCTCGATGCGCCCGCGCAGCGGCTTGCCGCCTTCGATGACGATGGCCTCCGGCTGAACCGCCACGCGATCTCCCGCCTTCCGGGCGTCGTTCGCGAGGGTCACTGTGACCGTGTCGGTGTCCACGTGTGCTCCTGTCTCCACCAGACCCGTGCGATGCGACGCCATCGGCCATCCCCGGGACTCACCGAGTGTAGTCCGGGGATTCCGGGGATCGCCGGAGTCAGAGGGCGAGCCCCGCGGGGGTCGGCAGGAGGAGCTCCACGTTGCGGTCCGTGGGGTCGCCGCGGTGGTCGTCGTGCCCGACCTGCGGGTCGTTCGCGGCGAGCTCGCGCGAGAGCGAGGCGAGCGCGAGCGTGCTGCCGAGGGAGCCGTCCCACACGGCCGGCGCGGCGCTGTCGATCATGGTGCCGAAGATCGAGAGCGTGCCGTCGCGGTTGTCGGCGATCTCGACCGCGCGCACCTGCTGCGGCCAGTCGATGTGGCTCGCGGTCGTCACCTGCCAGAAGCCGCCCGTGCCGCCGGGGGCCGCGAACGGGGTGACCGCGTTGCGATGCGTGTGGCCGTTCACCCACAGCAGGACCTGCGGATTCCGCAGCAGCAGGTCGACCAGCTCGCGGCCCAGCACCCGCCGCGACGCGCCCGCGGGGGCGAGGTCGTTGTCCATCGACCCGACGGTGTGGTGGCTGACGATCATCGTCGGGGTCCGGGGAGCGGCGGCGAGCGTCGCGCGGAGCCAGCCGAACTGCTCCCCGTCGATCGAGCCGCTCGCGCCGCCGTGCTCGTCGACCGAGTCGAGGGCGATCATCCGGAGCACGCCGCCGTTCTCGGCGGGGAGATCCTGCGCGTAGTACGCGGTGCCCGCGGCGCGGTTGCCGTCGGTGAAGCCGTGGCCGAGCGGGAGACCGCTCGTCCGGAAGTGCTCGTCGACGACGTCGGTGCGCGTGATCAGCCGGCGTCCCGGGTCGGCCGTGACCGCGCGCGCCGGCAGCGCGGCGAGGAGCGCGTCGTCCCCCGCGGTGAGGCGCCGGACGGCCTCGTCGCCGCGCATCCCGTCCGGGAGGCCGGTCGGCTTGCGGTCGCCGATCGCGAGCGCGTGCGCGCCCGCCGTGTTCGGGAAGATGCCGCCGTAGAGCGCGTCGTGGTTGCCGTGCACCGCGTACCAGGGCATCGGCAGCCCCGCGGCCGGGAACGGGCGCCGCGCCGCGTCGAGCAGGCCGGGCACCTCGGGGAAGCCGTGGTCGCGGCGGAAGACGTCGATCGGCGCGCCGGCCGGCGGCTCCGGGTGCCAGTAATACGGGTCGTAGCTCGCCGCGTCGTCGTCCGCGACCCCCTCGAAGCGCGTGAGGTCGCCGCTGTCCGGCACGATCCGCTCGCCGTCGAGCAGGTCGATCCCCCAGCGGAGCTCGTTGAGCTGGCAGTTGTCGGTCGCGTCGCCCGTCGTCACGGCGAACTGCAGTCGCAGCCCGGTCGCGGGGCCGGAGCCGAGCGCCGTGATCGCGCGCACGGTCGCGTCGACGACGTGGGTGGTCAGCATCTCCTGCGGGCGGTAGGAGGCCGGCAGCGGCCCGCCGTCGAAGAGGGACGGATCGTCGAAGAACTCGAAGCGGGCCGGCGACTGCGTGTCCTGCACGTGCATGTCGGTGAGCTGCGCGAACGCGGCGAACGGACGGCGGCGGTCGGCGCGCGTGTCGCCCGCGGGCGCGAGGTCGGTGCGCACGACCCACGGCTCGCCGTCGCCGAGCACGTGGGTGCGGAATCCGTCCGCCCCCACGGTCGCCGGCACGATCGTGCGCCGCAGCGTCGCCGCGATCGCCTTCGGCACCGAGGCGACCGTGCGCGTGGCGCCGATCAGAGCCAGCCCCGTCAGGGCCGCGGCCCCGGCGAGGAACGTCCGTCGCGTGAAGCCCCAGGTCCCGCGGGAGGAGAGCCGTCGTGCAGCGCGTGCGCCCATCGGGGCCCACGTTCACGGCGCCGGGTGACCGGGCCGTGAACTCGACGCGGCCTCCGATGACCGCGGGCGTGTCGGGGCGCGGTCGCTCCGGTGACGTCGAGATGACGCCCCGGAGCGAGCCGCGTTACCGGACGGGGAGCGTCGTCGGGCGCCAGGCCGCGCGGCCGCCCTCGAAGGCCGTGATGGCGTCCTCGTCGCGCAGCGTCAGGCCGATGTCGTCGAGCCCCTCGAGCAGGCGCCAGCGGGTGTAGTCGTCGATCTCGAACGGGATCACGAGGTCGCCGACCGAGACCGTGCGTGCCTCCAGGTCGACCGTCGCGTCGCGCCCGGGCTCCGCCTCGAGCGCCGCCCAGATCCGCTCGACCTCCTCCTCGGAGACCGTGCCGACGAGCAGCCCCTGCTTGCCGGAGTTACCGCGGAAGATGTCGCCGAACCGCGGGGCGATGACGGCGCGGAAGCCGTAGTCGCGCAGCGCCCACACCGCGTGCTCGCGGCTGGAGCCGATGCCGAAGTCGGGGCCGGCGATGAGGATCTTCGGG
>Ga0247757_10001168_pt1 | contig 18661 bp, 16 predicted proteins | sample UWRJL126311R4_FD_180929 | JGI IMG/M metagenome (GOLD analysis project Ga0247757, IMG submission 180929) | Plant litter microbial communities from Arlington Agricultural Research Station in Wisconsin, United States - UWRJ-L126-311R-4 | ecosystem: Environmental > Terrestrial > Plant litter >... | reverse complement strand
GCCGCGCCCGGGGCGTCGTGGTGGACGGCCCGCTGCCCGCGGTGGTCGCCGACGCGCTCGGCGTGCGCGGCGTGGGCATCGCCGCGCCCGAGGGCTCGATCCAGGTCACGGACGGCGCGCTGCGGACCGCCGGCCTGCCGTTCGGCACCCCCGGCGCGTTCCTGTCCACCGGCACCTCGCGGCCGGTCGCGCTGGACGACGACCAGCGCTGGACGGCGCTCGGCGTCCCCATCTCCCCCGCGGCGGCGGCCGCCTGGCGCGCTCCGGGCTGGGACGCCCAGCGCCTCGAGGTACTGGCCCCGGAGACGGTCGCGCTCGCCGACTGGATCCCCCACGGCGACCCGCAGGACCGCCGACCCGCGATCGTGCGGCGCGACGGCCTCGTCGGCCTGTCGGTCGGCCTCCTCTCCTTCCTGGGCCAGAGCCACACGACCGCCCCGTACGCCGAGGCCGAGCACCGCGGCTGGCCCCGCACCGACACCGCCGAGGCCCTGCTGCTCGGGCTGATCGACCTCCTCCACACCCGGGCCGGCGCGCCGCGCGCCCGCCTGCTGCCGTGGCCCGACGGGACGACGTGGTCGCTGCACGTGCGCCACGACGTGGATCGCACGCCCAAGCCCGCCGCCGTCGCCGACACGGTGGCCCGCCACGCCGCCGCCGGCACCCGGGCCACGTGGTACTGGCGCGCGCGCCACGTCGGCTCCGCCGCCGGCGACCGGGCGCTGCGCACCGTGGCCGAGGCGCCCGGTCACGAGGTCGCGCTCCACACCGAGCGGCTGTGGACGAGCGCGGAGGACGAGCGCGCGGCGATCGAGGCGGCGCTCGGCGGCCCGGTCGCGGGCTCCAGCGCCCACGGCGACCCCACCTGCTTCCGGTTCCAGGGCGCGCCCAACCTCCTGTGGGCGGCCCGCCACGACCTCGCGTACACCGAGCTGATCGACCACGGCCACGTCCATCCGCACCGGACGGCGCTGCTGCGCGACGACGGCACGATCGCGCTGTCGTCCCTGCTCTGCCTGCCTCACCACGGGTCGTTCGAGCGCTCGATGGCCGAGGGCGACACGCTCCCGGACGAGATCCGCGCGGCGGCCGAGCGCATCGCCGCCGCCGGCGGCCTGCTGCAGGTCCTCAACCATCCCGACATCAACCAGGACGCGCTGTTCGCGCTCCTGAGCACCCTGCCCACCGAGGGTCGCGCCGACCTCACGGCGCTCGAAGCGGCCCGCTGGTGGCACGACACCCACACCGGCGGCAACGTGCGGCTGCGCACCGGGCCCGGCGGGACCGTCGAGGTGACCGCGGACCGGCCCGTCTCGGGCCTGCGGATCGAGATGCGCACGCCCGACGGCGCGCTCCGGGAACGGCCCGTCTCCGTAGGGCCGGGCCAGAGCATCGACCTGACGAGCCGGTAGCGTTCGCCGCCGATGACCTCCTCCCCTCCGCACGTCGGCATCGTCGGCCTCGGCTACGTGGGACTGCCCCTCGCCGTGGCGTTCGCGCAGGCCGGCTGCCCCGTCAGCGCCGTCGACCTGGACGCGAAGAAGGTCGCCGCCCTCCAGGCCCGCACCTCCTACATCGAGGACGTGCCCAGCGCCACGCTGGCCGAGCTCGGCGACCGGATCACCGCGACGACCGAGTTCGGGCCGCTGCACCACGCGGACGTGATCGTCCTGTGCGTGCCCACGCCGCTGAACTCCAACCGCGAGCCGGAGCTGGAGCCGCTGCGGGCCTCCGCCGCCTCGGTCGAGCGGATCCTGCGCGCCGACCAGCTCGTGGTCCTGGAGTCCACGACCTACCCGGGGACCACGCGCGAGCTGCTCAAGCCGATCCTCGAGCGCTCCGGCCTGCGCGCCGGCACGGACTTCGGCCTCGCCTTCTCCCCCGAGCGCGTCGACCCCGGGCGCACCGACTACACCATCCGCAACACGCCGAAGGTCGTCGGCGGCCTCACGCCCGCCTGCCTGGCCCGGGCCGAGGAGGTCTACGGGCTCGTCTGCGACCACCTGGTCCCGGTCTCCACCCCGGAGGCGGCCGAGCTGGCCAAGCTGCTGGAGAACATCTTCCGGTCGGTCAACATCGCGCTGGTCAACGAGATGGCGATGCTCTGCGAGCGGATGGACATCGACATCTGGGAGGTCGTCGACGCCGCCGCGACCAAGCCGTACGGCTTCATGCGCTTCGAGCCCGGCCCCGGGATGGGCGGCCACTGCCTGCCCGTCGACCCGTTCTACCTCGCCTGGCGCGCCCGCCAGTTCGACATGTCGACCGAGTTCATCGAGCTCGCCGGCAAGGTCAACCAGCAGATGCCCTACTACTGCGTGCAGCGCATCGAGCGGGCGCTGAACGACGCGGGCAAGCCCACCCGCGGCGCGCGGGTCCTCGTCCTCGGCGCCAGCTACAAGGCGGGCGTCGGCGACATGCGCGAGTCGCCGTCGCTGAAGATCATCGCCCTGCTCCAGGTGCTCGGCGCCGAGGTCTCCTACTCGGACTCCTTCGTGCCCGCGCTCCCCGACTTCGACCTGGCCTCGGTCCCCGCCGCCGAGAGCGCGGCCGCCGCCGACCTCGTGGTGATCGTCACCGCCCACCCGGACGTCGACCACGCGGCCATCGCCGCCGGCGACGTCCCGGTCCTGGACCTGCGCGGGGTCACGCGCACGGTCGACGCGCCCAACCGCACGCTGCTCTAGAGCGAGTCGCGCACCGCGTCGTAGAGCGCGATCAGGTGCTCGCGCTCGACGCTCCAGCGCAGCCGCTCCCGCGCGACGTCCATCCGGGCCCGGCGCGCGTCGTCGCTGCGCGCGGCCAGCGCGGAGCGCAGCGCGGCGGCCAGCGCCAGCGGATCGGCCGGGTCGGTCGTCCAGCCGATGCCGTACTCGTCCACCACGCGCCGGGCCTCGGGGAGGTCGGCGACCACGACGGGGATGCCCGCCGCGACGTACTCGAAGAGCTTGTTGGGCAGCGCGAGCCGGTGGTTCTCGCACGTGTCCTGCAGCAGCGTGACGCCGACGTCGGCCTCGACCGTGTGGTCCAGCAGCCGCTCCAGGGGCACGCTCGGCAGCAGGGTGACCCGGTCCTGCAGCCCGAGGCGCACGACGAGGGCCCGCAGCCAGCCCTCGTAGGCGACGTCGGCGTCCCCGAGGAACACCAGGTGGGCGTCCGGCAGGTCGACCAGCGCGCGGACGAGCATGTCGCATCCGCGGGCCGGGGCCGCCGCGCCCTGGTGCAGGACGAGCGGGATCTCCCGCCCGATGCCGGCCCGCTCGCGCAGGCCGCCGTCCACGCCGGTCAGGTCGAGGTCGCTGACGTTGCGCACCACCACGGGCGTGCGGCGCAGGGCGTAGCGCTGGCGCAGCCGCAGCGCGATGCCGTCCGAGACGGTGACGATCGCCACCGTCCGGGGGATGGCCAGCCGCTCGATCGCCGTGACGAACGCGGCCCAGGTCCGCTCGCGGTAGGGCACGCTGGTCGCCAGCTCGTGCGAGTCGTAGATCAGGCGCGCGCCCGTGAGGCGCCGGCCGACCAGCGCGGGCAGCAGCATCGCCGCGTCGTGGGCGTGGATGACGTCGGGGCGCTCGGCGACGATGGCCCGCACGAACGACGCGAAGAACGCGAGCCGGTAGACGAACGACGGCAGGAGCCGGCGCACCCAGGCGGCGGGCAGCACCGAGCGGCGGCGGAACCCGTCGAGCACCGGCGCGTCGACCGGCCCCAGCTCCAGCACGAGGACCTCGTAGCCGGCCCCGACCAGGGCGGACGCCTCCCGGCGCACGCGCGAGTCGTGCACGACCGTCTTGTGCAGCAACATCGCGATCTTCATCGAGTGATGACAGTAGCGGGTCGTTTCGCCTCCCGAGCCGGAAATCACCCTCCGCAGGGCCGGATCACCCACCCCGATGCCAGGGTCCGTGCAGACGCCATAACCCGGCGATCCGAGCAGGAACGGGTGCGCGGCACGTCGAAAGCGCAGGCCGATGGATGACCTGAGCGCGCAGCGCACCCTCGTGAAGTCGCCCCCCGAGCTGTGGGCGGAGATCAGCGATCTCGACGCACTGGCCCGCCACCTCGGCGAGTTCGGCGAGATCCGCATCACCCAGATCGACCCCGAGAGCACCGTCGCCTGGGAGGGCGATCGCATCCGCGGAACGGTGCGCCTCGAACCGTCGGGCTGGGGGACGAAGGTGACGCTCGCCGCCGAGTTGGTGGCGGTCGACGTGGACGTCGACGCGATCCAGGCTCAGGAGCCCGAGGCTGAGCCGGCAGCCGCGGTCGTCATCGAGGAGATCGCGGAGGCCGAGCCCGTCGCGGTCGAGCCGGAGCCGGATCCCGTCGCGGTGGTCGAGCCCGAACCGGAGCCCGTCGCCGCCGAGCCCGAGCCCGAGCCGGAGCCGGAGCCCGTGCCGGCCAAGAAGCCCGGCTTCTTCGCCCGCCTGTTCGGCCGCAGGGCCGCGGCGCCCGTCGTGGAGCCCGAGCCGGTGCCGGAGCCGGTCGCGGAGGTCGCGCCCGACCCGGAGCCCGTCGTCGTGGAGCCGGAGCCCGAGCCGGTGGCGGAGATCGCGCCCGAGCCCGAGCCCGAGCCCATCGTGGTGGAGCCCGAGCCCGAGCCCGAGCCCGTGCCGGTCCTCACCGGCGAGAGCGCCCAGGCCGTCCTCGTCGGCGTCCTGGACGACCTCGGCGCCGCGCACCACCGCCCGTTCTCGCGCGGCTAGCGCCCGCCAGACCGCAACGGCGACGCGAGTCGCCATAGACTTCCGCGCCCCATGACCCAGCGTGAGAAGTCACCCGAAACGTACGAAGAGAAGCTCGCCCAGCTGGAAGCGCTGCGCGTGCAGGCGGCCCACTCCTCGCCCGAGGCGGAGGAGAAGCAGCACGCCAAGGGCAAGTACACCGCCCGCGAGCGGATCGAGAAGCTCCTCGACCCGGGCTCCTTCCAGGAGCTGGACACCTTCGTCCGCCACCGCACGCACGACTTCGACATGCAGAAGCAGCGGCCGTGGGGCGACGCCGTGGTCACCGGCTACGGGACGATCGACGGCCGCAAGGTCTGCGTCTTCAGCCAGGACTTCACCGTCTTCGGCGGCTCGCTCGGCGAGGTCATGGCCGAGAAGATGTGCAAGATCATGGACCTGGCCGCCAAGATCGGCTGCCCGGTCATCGGCATCAACGACTCCGGCGGCGCGCGCATCCAGGAGGGGGTCGTCTCCCTCGGCGCCTACGGCGACGTGTTCGTGCGCAACGTGAAGTGCTCGGGCGTCATCCCGCAGATCAGCCTCATCATGGGACCGTGCGCCGGCGGCGCCGTGTACTCGCCCGCGATCACCGACTTCATCTTCATGGTGAAGGAGACGTCGCACATGTTCATCACGGGCCCCGACGTGATCAAGACGGTCACGGGCGAGGAGGTCGGGTTCGAGGAGCTCGGCGGCGCGATGACGCACAACACCAAGTCGGGCGTGGCGCACTTCGCCTCCGACGACGAGGACCAGTGCATCGAGGACACGCGCTACCTGTTCTCGTTCCTGCCCTCCAACAACCTCGAGATGCCGCCCCGGGTCATGCCCAGCGACGACCCGAACCGGATGGACCCGGAGCTGGACTCGGTCGTCCCGGACAACCCGACCAAGCCGTACGACATGCGCGACGTGATCCGCCTGATCGTCGACGACGGCGAGTTCTTCGAGGTGCACGAGCACCACGCCACCAACATCGTCTGCGGGTTCAGCCGGCTCAACGGCTACGCGGTCGGCGTGGTCGGCAACCAGCCGAAGTCGATGGCCGGCGTGCTCGACATCGACGCCTCGGCCAAGGGCGCGCGCTTCGTGCGCACCTGCGACGCGTTCAACATCCCGATCCTCACCATGACCGACGTTCCGGGCTTCCTCCCCGGCACGGCCCAGGAGTGGAACGGCATCATCCGCCACGGCGCGAAGCTGCTCTACGCCTACACCGAGGCGACGGTCCCGAAGATCACGATCGTCACCCGCAAGGCCTACGGCGGCGCGTACGACGTCATGGCCTCCAAGCACCTCCTCGCGGACTTCAACTTCGCGTGGCCGACCGCCGAGGTCGCGGTCATGGGGCCCGAGGGCGCGGTCAACATCATCTACCGGCGCGACATCGCCGGCAGCCCGACGCCCGACGAGCGGCGCCAGACGCTGATGGACGACTACAAGGCCCGCTTCGCCAACCCGTACTCGGCGGCCGAGCGCGGCTACATCGACGACGTGATCATCCCGCACGAGACGCGGCCGAAGGTCATCTCCGCGCTGGAGACCCTGCTCACCAAGCGGGAGCCGGGCCCCAAGCGCAAGCACGGCAACATCCCGCTGTAGTTCACCGAACCGCCACACGGACTTCACGGATCCCGGTACGGTCGGATGCGGTGCGCGCCCTGCGCACCGCACCGTCCGCCCCAGGGGAGCCTCCGCCATGTCCACCTCTCGCCGTCAGTTCGTCACCGCCGCCGGCGGCCTCGCCGCGGCCGCGATCCTCTCGCCCCAGTCCGTCGCCCTCGCCGCGCCGCGCGCCAAGCTGCTGACCAGCGGCACGTTCAAGGACGGCATCGCCTCCGGCGACCCCACCACGCGGTCGGTCGTCCTGTGGACCCGGCTGGACGGCGCGGGCGGCAGCGGGCTGGTCGAGCTGGAGGTGGCGACCGACAAGGCGTTCCGCAAGGTCGTCGCGCGCTCCAAGATCACCACGAACGCCAGCGTCAACCACGCCGTCAAGGCGCAGGTGACCAAGCTCAAGCCGCACGAGCAGTACTACTACCGCTTCGCCACGAGCAAGCACGACTCGCCGGTCGGCCGCTTCCGCACCTCGCTGCCCGCCGACTCCAAGGCCCCCGTCAAGTTCGCGTTCTTCTCCTGCGCCGACTACACCCACGGCTACTACAACGCCTACGAGCACATGGCCGGGCAGGACCTGGACTTCATCGTCTGCCTCGGCGACTACATCTACGACGAGAGCTATCACTCCAAGGCCGACGGCACCGGCGTGCGCGACGACGCCATCGGCAAGACGCTCCCGGGCTACCCGCAGGCCATCCGCGCCGCGATCTCCCTCTCGGACTACCGCCGGAAGTATTCGCTCTACCGCACCGACAAGAGCCTGCGCAAGATCCACCAGAACTTCCCGATGGTCACCCTGTGGGACGACCACGAGGTGATGGACAACTACGCCGGCGGCGAGGCGGACGGCGGCCTGCCGCCCGGGTACGGCTACACCACGGCCCGCAAGGCGGCCGGCTACAAGGCGTTCGCGGAGTCGATGCCGACCTACGGCGCCAAGCTCGGCGGGAGCGGCGTGGCGATCAAGGGCAACAAGATCTACCGCAAGCTGTCGTACGGCAAGAACGTCGACCTGTTCGTGATGGACCAGCGCCAGTACCGCGACAACCAGCCGTGCGAGGACGGCGTCGAGGCGCCGTGCGCGGAGTGGACGCAGAGCCGCGACTTCCTCGGCCGCCCCCAGATGGAGTGGCTGAAGAAGGAGCTGGCCGCCTCCACCGCGAGCTGGAAGGTCATGGCCAACGAGCTGATGATCATGCCGACCAAGGTCCTGGGCGGCTCGTTCTTCTCGTTCGACAGCTGGCAGGGCTACCCCGGCGAGCGCGCCGAGCTCCTCTCCTTCATCAAGGACAAGGGCATCAAGGACACGGTGTTCGTCACCGGCGACATCCACACGTTCATCGCGGGCGCGGTGCAGGAGGGCTACGACGGGACGGGGGCCACGCTGTCGACCGAGTTCGTCGGCGGCTCGATCACGTCGGCCGGGCTCGGCGAGTCCGACCTGGACGCCGGCGGCGGCGTGGTGATCAAGGGCAACGACCAGAACCCGAGCACGTCCCCGGCCCTGATCGACTCCCTCCGCGGCCTCAACCCGTGGGTCGACGTCGCCGACTTCGACCACCACGGCTACGGCCTGGTCGAGGCGAGCAGCACCACGTTCGACTGCGAGCTGGTCCGCATGCAGACGGTCAAGCAGAAGACGACCAAGACGCTGGACTCCAAGGGCTGGCACTGGAAGCTCCCGCGCGGCGCGGTCGGCACGAAGGGCCACGAGGCCTAGGCGCCCAGTTCATCGGCTGGGCGACCGTCCGGCGCGGGCGGCCGCCCGCCGTGGGAGGATCGGGGCATGATCCGATCCTCCTTCGGGCGTCGCGCGGGCCTCGGGCTCGCCGGCGCCGTCCTCATCGCGCTGGCGGCCCCGGTCGCCGCCAGCGCCGCCGGGAAGGGCCCCGTCGTCTGGGCCCACCGCGGCGGCTCCTACGTCAACGGCAAGGCCAAGTACCCGGAGAACACGCTGCCGGCGTTCGAAGCCGCGGCCAAGGCCGGCTTCGCGCTGGAGTTCGACGTGGTGCTCACCAAGGACCTCGTCCCGCTCGTCATCCACGACGAGGAGCTCGACCGCACCACGCCGTGCACGGGCAAGGTCCGCGACCGGACGTACGCCGAGATCAAGGCGAAGTGCAAGACCGACGTGCTCGGCAGCCCCGAGGGACCGCTCGACAAGGCGTCCAAGAAGACGAAGCCGTCGGTCTCCCTGCCCACGCTGGCCGAGGTCCTGAAGGTCGCCAAGCAGCACAAGGTGCTCGCCGCGCCCGAGCTGAAGGAGTTCGACACGACGGGCGAGAGCGCCCGCGTGCTGGCGAAGGGCATCAAGGCCTCCAAGATCGGCACCAAGAACGTGGTGGTGCAGAGCTTCCTGCCCCCGATGATCGCCAACATCAAGGCCGACCTGCCCGGCGTCCCGACGTCGCAGCTGACGATCACCGAGCCGTTCTCGGCCCTGCCGATCGCCATCGACGGCAAGGCGACGTGGGTGTCCCCGCAGTTCGTCGACGCGATCGACGCCTCCTACGTGACCAAGGCGCACGCCGCCGGGTTGAAGGTCGCGCCGTACACGCTGGACGCCAAGGCCCAGGTCAAGCGGGCCAAGGCGCTGAAGGTCGACGCGCTGATCACCGACGACCCGTACATGGCGCGCAAGGCGCTGGGCCAGAAGGCCCCGAAGCGCTAGAGCGATCAGAGGGTGACGACGGGCGCCTGCAGGCGCCCGTCGCGCCACGCCGCCAGCGCCGCGGCGGCCACGGCCAGGTCCTGGATGGCCAGGCCGGTCGAGTCGAACAGCGTGGTGACCGTGTCGTCGGGCCGGCCCGGCGCGTCGCCCGCCAGCACCGCGCCGAGGTCGGTCACGTCGCCCTGCTGGACGCGCCCCTGCTCGACGGCGCCGGTCAGCTCGCCGCCGTGGCTGGCCTGGGCCCACTCGTCGCAGAACAGCGTGCAGGCGATGACCGCGTCGACCGTGGCCTCGGCCTTGCCGGGCCCGTCGGCGCCGAGCATGTTGAGGTGCTGGCCGGGCCGCAGCTCGCCGCGCCCCACCACCCGCTCGTGGCCGGGGGTCACGCAGCAGACGATCTCCTGCTCCAGCGCCTGCTCCCGCGTGCCCACCGCCCAGCTGAGCTCGTCGGCGAGAGCCTGGGCCGCCTCGGGGCGCGGGTCGAAGCACACCCCGGGGCCGTAGCCGTCGGCGGCCAGGCAGCGCGCCGCCCATGCCCCGTGCAGGCCGCAGCCGAGGATCCCGACCGTGCGCGCGCTCGCGGGGGCCAGGGCCCGGGAGGCCACGGCCGCGACCGCGCCGGTCCGCAGCGCGGTCACCGAGCGCGCGTCGATCAGGGCCAGCGGCTCCGAGGTCGCGGCATCCGAGAGGCAGATCACGCCCATCACGGTGGGCAGCGGCTCGGGCCGCGCGGGGTTGCCCGGGAACGAGGAGATCCACTTGAGCATCGCCAGGTCTGTGCCCAGGGCGGGCATCGCCCGGAAGTCGCCCGCGCCGGGCACGTCGAGGTAGATCTTCGATGGCATGGTCCATTCGCCGCGCCGGTGGCGCAGGAACGCCTCGCGGGTCGCGGCGATGGCCTGCGCCGGGTCGATCGCCGCCAGGACGGCGTCGTGGCCAAGGACGGGGAGCTCGGGCATGTGGCCGCCACGATACCCTTCCGTCCGATGCCGAATCGCCGCCCGCAGCTGCACATCGTCGCCCCGTCGGCGACGCCCGAGGAGGCCGCCGCGCTGGCCGCCGCGCTCGAGCAGTTCCTGCGCGACACCACGCCGCCGCTGGCCGCCGAGGCCCCGCGCGAGAGCCCGTGGCTGCGTGCCGCCCTGCGCGAGCAGGCCGGCCGCGAGCCGGACGGCGTCGGTGGGATCGCCTACGCCTGGGGCGACCCCGCGCCGTAGCGGTCGCTCGCTCGACGTGTAACCCGAGGGTTGCACGTTGGCGAAGGATGTGTAACTCTACGGTTTCGCATTGTCGAAGACCGGAGGAAGCACGATGGAAGATCAGATCGCCCGCGACGTCGTCATCGCCGCACCCGTCGAACGGGTGTGGGACCTGGTGACCACCGCCGAGCACCTCGGTACCTGGTTCGGGGACGACGGCGCCGACATCGACCTGCGCCCCGGCGGCGCCCTCGTCCTGCGCTGGAAGGAGCACAGCACGGTCCACGGCCGGGTCGAGACCGTCGAGCCGCACTCGCGGTTCTCGTTCCACTGGCTGACCGGGGGCTGCGACACGCCCGCGGCGGACGAGCCGGCCGACGGGACCTCCACGCTCGTGGAGTTCACGCTCGCGCCCGAGGGGGACGGCACCCGCCTGACCGTCGTGGAGAGCGGCTTCTCGACCCTGGCCCTGTCGCCCGCCGCCCGCGAGGAGCGCTTCGCCAGCCACACCGGCGGCTGGGCCTTCGAGCTCGGCGAGCTCGCCGACCACGGGGCCCGGGTCGCCGCGTGAGCACCGCCGCACCCCCCGAGGTGTTCGCCGCGCTGGCCGACCCCACGCGATGGCGGGTCCTGGACCTCCTCGCGGCCCGCGGGGAGGGCACGGCCACCACCCTGGCCGCCGACCTCCCCGTGAGCCGCGTCGCCGTGGTCAAGCACCTCGGCGTGCTCGACCGCGCCGGCCTGGTGACGGGCCGGCGCGTCGGGCGGGAGGTGCGCTACGCCGTCCTCCCCGAGCGCCTCGACGAGACCGCCGACTGGATGCGCCAGCTCGCGAGCGCGTGGGACGCCCGCCTCGCCGCGCTCAAGGCGCTGGCCGAGGAGGACGGCGGACCGGCGGAAGCGGGCGGGGCCTAGAACCCGCCCGACCAGGACGCGTCCACGGCGTCCTTGACCAGCGTCCTGCGGTGCGTGCCGGCGAACGAGTACGTCACCACGTCGGCCTTGGCCTGGAGGTCGTAGCCGCCCGTGCCGGCGAGCACCGTGGCGCCGTCGCGCGAGATGCCGTACCCGATCACGCCGTCCGTCCTGCCGGTCAGATCGCGCGCCCGGCCCGTGGTGAAGTCGTAGGTCCACGCCTCGCTGTGGTCCTGCCCGCCGTACTCGGCCAGCAGGTGCTGGCCGTCGAGCGAGAGCGCGATCGGGTACAGGCCGGAGAGCAGGTAGGGGATCTTCAGCTTCGTCAGGCTCCGGCGGCCGCTGCCGTCGGGCCGGATCGACTGGAGGTTGGCCTTGGGGTAGTCCGCCCGCCGCCCCTTGGCCTTGCGCAGACGGGAGAAGACGATGGACTGCGGCCCCCACAGCGGGGACACGCTCGCGCCGTCGGCGGTGACGTTCGCCGGCGTGCCCGGGACGATGCCCGCGAGCGGGACGACGTAGACGTCCCCGGCGAAGCCCTGGTCGTCGGCTCGGCGGGCCCGGCCGTAGGCCAGCCGGCCGCTGTCCGGGGAGAAGCTCGCCCCGTTGAAGAAGCCGGTGGCGATCGTGCGCCTGGCTCCGGTCGCGACGTCGAACACGACGAGGGACTCCCGGCCGAGCTCCGAGCCGACGACGACCGCGAGCTTCGACCCGTCCGGCGACCACACCGGCGTCCCGACGGACGCGGCGGTGGCCAGCGTGCGCTTGCCGGTCCCCGTCGCGGTGGCGACGACCAGCCTGTTCGACGGTCGCGCCCACGCGGCGTACGCGACGAGGTCGCCCCGCGGGGAGACGGCCGGCGTGGAGCCGTCCGCCGCGAGCCGCACGCGGGGGTGGCCCTTGACGGCCACCCACACCCGGGGCGGGTTGAGCCCGCCGGGATACCCGGTGAAGGCCAGCGTGGAGATCGGGGACGGCGCCGGGTCGGCGGCGCCCGCGACAACCGGTCCCGCCAGGGCGGCGGTCACGACGGCGAGGGGGGCGAGCCGGCGGAGGCGCATCGTCCGAGGCTATCCGCACGCGCGGTCCGACGCGCCATTTTGCCCGGTTCCATGCGGATTCGCGGCAATCCCCATCCGAATTGCTACCTTTAGTGGCCGCAGGTCGCAGGTTCGGGCACGTCCAACGAAGGGAAGCGCAGGAGTCATGGAAGCCAGCACCGCCACCGGTCGCATCGGAACCCTCAAGAACCCCGAGGTCTACGAGAACGTCCCGGGGCACGTGATTCCGATCATCGCCCAGGAGTTCGCGGACTTCGACAACGAGGCCGCCCGCTTCCTCGACGGGCAGATCGACGAGCCCACCTTCATCGGCTTCCGGCTCAAGCAGGGCTGCTACGGCCAGCGCCAGCCCAACGTCCAGATGATCCGCGTGAAGCTGCCGTGGGGCGGCGTCACGCCGGAGCACTGGGAGGGCTTCGCCGAGGTCGTCGAGAAGTACGCGCCCCTCAACAAGGGCCACATCACGACGCGCCAGAACATCCAGATCCACCACATGCCGCTGCCGGTCATCGCCGACGCCATGCGGATCCTGGCCGAGTCGGGCCTCTCCTCCCGCGAGGGCTGCGGCAACACGGTGCGCAACGTGACGGGCGATCCGTTCGCCGGCGTGTGCGAGGACGAGCTGTTCGACCCGACCGCCTACGTCGGGGCCTACGTGCGCTACTTCGTGCGCCACCCCACGACGCAGCTCATGCCCCGCAAGATCAAGACGGCCTTCTCCGCGACCGACGAGGACCGGGCCATCACCGGCATCCACGACATCGCGTTCATCCCGCGCGTCAAGGACGGCGTGCGCGGCTTCGAGATGCGCGTCGGCGGCGGCACGTCGATCATGCCCCGCGTCGCCCCCACGCTCTACGACTTCGTCGAAGCCGACAACGGGGAGTTCCTGGAGGCGGCCGAGGCCTGCTTCCGCATCTTCGACGCCCAGGACTGGCTGCGCGTCAACCGCGCCCGCGCCCGCATCAAGGTGCTGGTCGACAAGATCGGCATCGAGGAGATGCGCCGCCTGGTCGACGAGGAGCGCAAGGGCGACTGGGTCGCCGAGCGCGACTTCTCCGTCGAGCCGCGCCTGTTCCAGGACGACGAGGAGGCCCGTGCGCCGGGCGTCCCCGCCGACTTCGGCACGCCGACCGACGACGATCGCGCCGCGTACGAGCGCTGGGCCGCGTCCAGCGTCCGCCCGCAGCGCCAGGGCGGCTTCTCGACCGTCGAGATCAAGGTCACCCGCGGCGACCTGACGCCCGAGCAGATGCGCGGGCTCGCGACGATCATGCGTGACTTCAGCGGCGGCAACGCGCGCACCACCGTGCAGCAGAACCTGCTGCTGCGCTGGGTCCGTGACGAGTCGACCTACGACGTGTGGAACCGGCTCAAGGAGCTGGACCTGGGCGACGCCGGCGTCGGCGAGATCACCGACGTGGTCAGCTGCCCCGGCACCGACAGCTGCAAGATGGGCATCACCAGCTCGATGGGCCTCAACCGCGCCGTCCAGGCCAAGGTCGAGGAGATGCAGCTCGAGGACGAGCTCACCAAGCGCATCCACATCAAGATGAGCGGCTGCCCCAACGGCTGCAGCCAGCACCACATCGGCAACATCGGCTTCTACGGCGCGTCGATCAAGGTCGGCGAGCACACGCTGCCCGCGTACGTCGCCCACATCGGCGGCAACTACGAGGGCGGGACCGTGCGCTACGGCACGCGCCTGAAGGTGCGCATCCCGGCCAAGAAGGTGCCGGAGGTCGTCGAGCAGTGGATCCGCTTCTACGAGCGCGACCGCACCGACGGGGAGGTCTTCAACGACTTCGCCGACCGCGTCGGCGCCAAGGAGTTCGAGGCGGTGGCCCGCGAGATCGCCGGCCCGGTGGAGTTCGGCCTCGACACCATGAACGAGTTCATCGACTGGACGAAGAAGGTGCCGTTCGTGGTCGAGCGCGGTGAGGGCGAGTGCGCGATCTAGCGCAAGCCACACCGGCGGCCGTCGACCCGACCGCGCCCGTCGCTCCGGACCTGGAGGCGCTCGACGCCGCCGGGGTGCTGGCGCACGCCGTCGAGCACCACCATCCGCGGCTCACGCTGCTCTGCTCCTTCCAGAAGGAGGAGTCGGTGCTGGTCGACGAGCTGATCCGGCTCGTGGGCGACCCGCGGGCGCTGGACGTCGTCACCATCGACACCGGCGTGCTCTTCCCCGAGACCCTGTCCACGTGGCGGGCGTTCGAGGAGCGGTACGGCATCGACGTGCGCGTCGAGGACGCGACCAGCCCGGACGGCATCCCCTGGACGGTCGACCGCTGCTGCGGCGACCTGAAGGTGGCGGCGCTGGAGCGGTCGCTCTCCGACACCGACGCCTGGATCACCGGCATCCGCCGGGAGCAGGCCGTGACGCGGGCGAACGCCAAGAAGATCGAATGGGACCAGCAGCGCGGGATCTGGAAGTACAACCCGCTCGCCGACTGGACCGAGAAGGACCTGTGGGCGCGGATCGTCGAGCGCGACCTGCCGTACCACCCGTTGCACGACCAGGGCTACTCCTCGATCGGCTGCGCGCCGTGCACGCAGCCGGGCGCGGGCCGCGAGGGCCGTTGGGCCTCGTCGGAGAAGACCGAATGCGGACTGCACGTCATCCAGAGCTAGGCGAACTCATGACTCCCCTTTCCCATCTAGATCTCCTCGAAGCCGAGGCCATCCACATCATGCGCGAGGTCGCCGCGGAGTTCGAGCGGCCCGTGCTGCTGTTCAGCGGCGGCAAGGACTCCATCGTCCTCGTGCGCCTGGCCGAGAAGGCGTTCCGCCCCGGGAAGTTCCCCTTCCCGCTGATGCACGTCGACACCGACCACAACTTCGACGAGGTCATCGAGTTCCGCGATCGCCTGGTCGACCGCCTCGGCGAGAAGCTGATCGTCGCCAAGGTGCAGGACTCGATCGACGCCGGCCGCGTCGTGGAGGACACGGGCCCGCGCGCGTCGCGCAACCGCCTGCAGACGACCACGCTGCTCGACGCGATCGAGGAGTACAAGTTCGACGCCGCCTTCGGAGGCGCGCGCCGCGACGAGGAGCGGGCCCGCGCGAAGGAGCGCATCTTCAGCTTCCGCGACGACTTCGGCCAGTGGGATCCGCGCGCGCAGCGCCCGGAGATCTGGGACCTCTACAACGGGCGCATCCGCCAGGGCGAGCACGTCCGCACGTTCCCGCTCTCCAACTGGACCGAGCTCGACGTGTGGCGCTACATCCAGCGCGAGGAGCTGGAGATCCCCTCGATCTACTTCGCCCACGAGCGCGAGGTCTTCGCCCGCGACGGCATGCTCTACGCCGACGCGCCGTTCCTGGAGCGCTTCCCCAGCGAGGACCTGTTCGTCGAGTCGGTGCGCTACCGCACCGTCGGCGACCTCACGTGCACGGGCGCGGTGCCCTCCCAGGCGGCCACGCTGGAGGCGGTCATCGACGAGATCGCGGCCACCCGCGTCACCGAGCGCGGGCAGACCCGGGCCGACGACCGCACGAGCGAGGCGGCCATGGAAGACCGCAAGCGGGTCGGGTACTTCTAGTGAGCACCCCCACCCCCGCCTCCACGCCGGCCACGTCCGGCCCGCAGACCCACGCGCTCCTGCGCCTGGCCACCTGCGGCTCCGTCGACGACGGCAAGTCCACGCTGCTCGGGCGCCTGCTGTTCGACAGCAAGGCGATCCACGAGGACCAGCTCGAGGGCATGCTCGCCGCCAACGAGCTGCTGGGCGGCGAGGGCATCGACCTCGCGCTCCTCACCGACGGCCTGCGGGCCGAGCGCGAGCAGGGCATCACGATCGACGTCGCCTACCGCTACTTCGCGACCGAGAAGCGCAGCTTCATCCTGGCCGACACCCCCGGCCACGTGCAGTACACGCGCAACATGGTCACGGGCGCGTCGACCGCGCACGTCGCCCTCGTCCTCATCGACGCCCGCCACGGCGTGGTCGAGCAGACGCGGCGGCACCTGTTCGTGGCGAAGCTGCTCGGCGTCCCCCACACGGTCGTCTGCATCAACAAGATGGACCTCGTGGCCTGGAGCCAGGAGACGTTCGACCGCATCTCCGCCGAGGTCCGCGCGCTGACGGCGGTCGACACGATCATCCCGCTGAGCGCGCTGCGCGGCGACAACGTCGTCGAGCGCTCGGACCAGATCCCCTGGTACGACGGCCCGCCGCTGCTGGAGCTGCTCGAGGGCATCGAGGTCGACGACGAACCGGACGCGGTCGGCCTGCGCCTGCCCGTCCAGTACGTCATCCGCGACGGCGACGTGCGCCACTACGCCGGCCGGCTGGCCGGCGGCTCGGTGTCCGCCGGCGACGAGGTCGTGGTGCTGCCCGCCGGGCGGCGCACGACGATCGAGACCGTCGACACGTTCGACGGCCCGCTCACCGACGCCCACGGCCCGCTGTCGCTGCGGGTCACGCTGGCCGACCACCTCGACGTCTCGCGCGGCGACCTCATCGTCCGCCCGGGCGAGGAGCCCGCGGTGAGCCGCGAGGTCACGGCGACGATCTGCTGGATGGCCGACGCGCCGCTGCGCCCCGGCGCCCGGCTCGTCCTCAAGCACACGACGAACTCGGTGCGGGCGATCGTCGACTCCGTGGACGACCGCATCGACGTGGCGACGCTGCAGCACATCCCCGGCTCCGCGGAGCTGGCCCTCAACGACATCGGCACGGTCCGGCTGCGCACCAGCGCCCCGGTCCTCGTCGACCCGTACCTGTCCAACCGCACCACCGGCTCGTTCATCCTCATCGACGAGGCGACGAACGACACGGTGGCCGCGGGCATGGTCGTCTAGCCGCCCCCCTTTCGACGAGTGACAGCTCGGTACCGCTATGCGGTACTCAGCTGTCACTCGTCGCCTCGGCGAGGGCGGCGCGGACCGCCGCCCCGGTCTCCGTCGGTGCTTCGACAACGTCCGCCCACGTCAGGCGGATGACGGTGAAGCCACGGCCCCGGAAGTGGGCGTCCTTCTCCGCGTCCCGGCGTCGCTGGGCGGCCGTTCGGTGGAACCGCTCCCCGTCCGTCTCCACCACGACCTCGGCGTCCGCCCACAGGAAATCCAACTCCCATCCGTCGATCCGCTCGTTCACCAGCGGGCGGGGAACGCCCTGCGCCTCGCACATCCTCAGGAAGCGCAGCTCCAGCACCGACCGCACCTTGGCGGGATCCACCGCGTCGACCAGGAGCCGGCGCAGCCGGCCGTTCCCCCGGTATCGGTGACGGCACAGGACCTCGACCGCCAGGGCCTCCGGAGCAAGGTGATGCAGGACCTGCGCCTGCTCGAAGGAGCGCTCGAGCTCGGGCACCGACTGCACCGCCGCCAGGTCGAGCATCGTGCGCACCAACGACGTCACGGGGATCCCGTGCAGCCAGACGACGTCCTCCGGTCGCAGGCGCGCCCGGTGGACGCGGATACCGTCCCGCCGGCCCCGCCCGGTGCCCGGCGGGACGGTGACCTCGGTCACCACGGGGCCCTCGACGATCCCCCACAACGCCCCGGCGGCCCGGTGGCTCAGCACCGCACCGACCCCGAGCGCCAGGACGGCGGCCAGCCAGAGCGACAAGCGCGTGAGCGGCCGGTGCCCCACCGCGTAGACCCCGGTGTGGCGCTTGACGAGCTGCCCGGCCGCCGCACGCCGCGCCACCTGGTTGCGTGTCAGGCCCGCCTCCCGCAGCTGCGCGGCGGTGACGTTCCCGTGCTGTCTCGAGGCGAGCGTGGCGATCGTGCGTGTCGCGGCGTCGGTGGAGCTCATGTCCCTCTTAGGCGTTGGGGACCCGAGATTCGCCCCCTCGCCCCACGAGTGACAGCTGAGTACCGCCACGCGGTACTCAGCTGTCACTCGTGGGGGTGAGCGGCCGAGCCGGAGCGCCAATCCGCCACGCGTCGCCGCAGGGCCCGTGCGGCCAACCAACCGTCACGACCTCCTGACGCCGCGGACAATAATCTTCCGCGCCTCATGTTCTCCAAGGTTCTGGTTGCCAACCGCGGCGAGATCGCCGTCCGGATCATTCGCGCGCTCAAGGAGCTCGACATCGCCTCCGTCGCGGTGTACTCCGAGATCGACCGCGACGCCCTCCACGTGCAGGCCGCCGACGAGGCGTACCTGATCGGCCCCGGCCCCGCGGCCGAGAGCTACCTCGTGGTGGAGAAGATCCTCGACGTCGCCCGCGAGTCGGGCGCCGAGGCCGTCCACCCCGGCTACGGCTTCCTCGCCGAGAACGCCCCGTTCGCCCAGGCGTGCGAGGACGCGGGCATCGTGTTCATCGGCCCGCCGGCCAGCGCGATCGACAACATGGGCTCCAAGACCAAGGCCCGCGAGCTGATGCAGGCCGCCGGCGTGCCGATCGTCCCCGGAACCACCGAGACGATCGACACCGTCGAGGAGGCGCGCGTCATCGCCAAGGAGCAGATCGGCTACCCGGTCGCCGTCAAGGCGGCGGGCGGCGGCGGCGGCA